>Ga0068856_100000977_pt1 | contig 30513 bp, 33 predicted proteins | sample KBSCornC62_FD_66595 | JGI IMG/M metagenome (GOLD analysis project Ga0068856, IMG submission 66595) | Corn rhizosphere microbial communities from Kellogg Biological Station, Michigan, USA - KBS Corn C6-2 | ecosystem: Host-associated > Plants > Roots > Rhizosphere > Soil ... | reverse complement strand
TGCGTTCCGGTCCCGATGTCGGTGTCGCCGAGCTTCGCCGCCACGGCGAACCCCCCGCTGCCGCCGGATCGCGCCATGTCCGACAGCGCCGCGCCTCGCAGGCCTCGTCCGGGAGCAAGCAACGAGACCGCTTCCAGCAGGTTGGTCTTGCCCGCGCCATTCTCGCCGTAGAGCAGCACGAATCCGGGACCCGGTTCGATCAATGTCGAAGCGTAGGAACGAAAGTCGGTCAGGGCGATGCGGCTGACGGGCACAGTCGCGCCGCTTAAGGGTCAGCCAAATGGCCGTCCAGCGAGTCGCTCAGTGCCCGCCCGACCGCTTCGCAAAATAGGCTTTCACGGCGGTTTCGATGGCCCTGTTCATCTCGCCCTCCAGCGTCGGATCGGGCGCATTTCCGACATCCGCGACGAGCTGGTTGAATTCGGGAGCAATCCTCTCGAGCTTCGCATGGGCCGGCGTCGCGGCAAACGCGAACATCGCCTTCCAGTCGTCGGCGTCGAACTTGTAGGGAAGCTGGGCCGCAGCCGACGTGTTCATTTTCTCCACATCCGCCGCCTTCATCGAGCCCGATCCTTTGTCCATTGCGTCGATGACCTCGCTGAAGTCGCCCCCGGCGTACATGGCGTCGATGACCTTCGAGCCGGTCGGCGTCGAATAAAAGGCGATCAGCTGGTCGACCTCCTCGGGCGAGAACTTTTCGGCGTAGAATTGCGCAAAGCGTTGCTGCTGGGCCGGGATGCCCGCGACGATATGCTTGCGCATGACGGGACGGCCGGCCAGGAGGATGGCGTCGAGCAGGCCGGGATTCTTGTCGTAGACCGCCGCGTCCTCGGGTTTCTTCTTGAGCTCGGCATCCACACCCGCATCGAAGCCCTTCATGCCGAGCTCGACGATCTTGTCAGCGGGATTGAGGAGCCGCGACAAGCGCTCGGCGGCCTCGGGAACGTGGCTCGGCGCAACAGCGCTGACGCCTGATTTCGGCGCGGGTGCCGGGGGTGCCGCGTTCGCAAATGCAGGGAGCAGAACGCAGATCGCACCAGTGAGGATCGTCCGTCTCATTCGCCTCCCCATGCCTGGACAGCCTCGCTACTGGTCCCGGCGGTCAATGACGTCGAAATGCGCCGCCCGGTCGTCGAAGCTGTTGAGTACCGCCCGAGCCTCCAGGGGCACATGGCTGACCGAATAGTCCTCGCCCATGAAGGTTTTGATCGCGTCGATGCTGTCGAACCACATCAAAGTCTGGAACTCGATCTCGCCGCCGAGGTCGCGCCTCATCAGGTCCATGTGCCGGAAGCCGGGGATTTTCCGAGCTTCGATGCCGGGGATGACCTCGGTGCGGACAATCCGCTCATAGGCGTCGGCATTTTCCGGCGAGGTCCAGCCGCGCCAGAGACGGCAAATCATCAGACGCGCATCGGCATGAGCACGTAAAGCGCGTTCGACTTGTCGTTCTCGCGCAACAGCGTCGGAGCGGCCGCGTCGGCGAGGTGAACCTCCACGGTGTCGCCGTCGATTTCGCCCAGGATGTCGAGCAGGTAGCGTGCGTTGAAACCGATCTCGAGACCGTCGGCGCCATAATCGGCGGCAAGCTCCTCCGTCGCGATCCCGTTCTCGGGCGAAGTGACCGACAAGGTCACCTTGTCCCGGTCGAGGCTGATCTTCACCGCGCGGGTCTTTTCCGATGCGATGGTCGATACCCGGTCGACGCCGGCGGAGAAGCTCTTCGGATCGAGCTTCAGCAGCTTGTCATTCGCTGTCGGGATGACGCGATTGTAGTCGGGGAAGGTGCCGTCGATGAGCTTGCTGGTGAGGATTGCGCTGCCGAGTCCGAAGCGGATCTTGGTCGGCGACAGCGAGATCTCAACGGTGCCCTCGAGCTCCTCGAGCAGGCGATACAGCTCCTGCACCGCCTTCCTCGGGACAATCACGTCGGGCATTCCGTCGGCGCCGTCGGGCTTGCCAACCGTCACCCGCGCCAGCCGGTGCCCGTCGGTCGCCGCCGCGCGGAGCTGATCGTCGATGACGTGGAGGAAAATGCCCATCAGATAATAGCGCGTCTCTTCGCTCGAAATCGCGAAGCGCGTCTTCTCGATGATCTGGCGAAGGGTTGCCGCGGGAAGTTCGAACTTGGTCGGCAGCTCGCCTTCGGCGATCACCGGAAAATCGTCGCGCGGAAGCGTCGAAAGGTTGAAGCGCGAGCGGCCGGCTACGACCTGCATCTTGCCTTCCGCCGCGCTGAGCTCGACCTGGCTGCCTTCGGGCAACTTGCGGACGATATCGAACAAGGTGTGGGCCGAAAGCGTGGTCGCGCCCGGCTGGGAAACATTGGCCGGGACGCTCTCGTCGACCTGCAGGTCGAGGTCTGTCGCCATCAGCCGGATCGACCCGTCCTCGCGCGCGTCGATCAATACGTTGGAAAGGATCGGGATGGTGTTGCGGCGTTCCACGACCGACTGGACATGACCCAGGCTCTTCAGGAGGACCGCCCGCTCAATCGTCGCCTTCATTGCTTCAAAGCCCCATCATCCGCACGCGTCACGACCCGGTTATAGCGAGCCGTTTCGCGCGCGGAAGTGGTGACTTGAGGCGGCTTGCCTAGCCGGCCTTCTTTCCAACCGCAGGAGCGTTCGTCGCCGCCGGCTTACTCGGCATCAGCACCGCGTCGATGTGGTGGACGACGCCGTTCGTATATTTCTCGTCGCCCTGGGTGATCGTCGCCTTGTGACCGGATGCGTCCGTGAGGACCGTCTTGCCGCCGTCCTTGGTCGCCGTGAGCGTGCTTCCGCCCATGGTCGCGAGCTGGGTCTTGCCTTTGCCGGTGTCGATCGCCTTGTCGATGTCGGCGACGAGCACGGTTCCCGGAAGAATCAGGTTGGTGAGGACCGAGGTCAGCTGAGCGCGATTCTTCGGATCGGTGCTGAAGGTCCCGGCGGGCGCGGAGCTGAACGCAGCGTCATCGGGCACGAACACGGTATAGGGCCCGGGTCCGGCGAGCGTCTGGTCGAGGCCGGCGGCCTTGGCCGCCGCCATGAACTGGCCGTTCTTGTCGAGGCCGGACGCGATCGTCTGGCTGCCGGCCATCTTCTCGGCCTTGGGCGTTTGCGCGCTCTGCTGGGCGTTTCCGCTTCCGTTCGATTTGTTACATCCGCCGACCGCGAGCATTGCCGCGGCGGCGACTCCGAGTGCGAGTGCATGGCTTTTCATGCGCTGGCCTTTCTTTTGTTCTCATACGGAATGGCCCGGCAACGCATGCCGGGCCATTTGAGTTCAAATTTTCGGGTCGACCGCCCTTACGTCAGGAGCGACGCCACGATCGCCGTCACCAACTGCGTCGCCGGGTTGATCTGGTAGATGTAGCCGTTGTTGTAACGGTACCAGGCGTCCGGCGTATCGTAGTAGGTCGACCGATAGGCGAGCGGCACGTTGTACATGTCGTAGCCGACCGGAAGCGGCTGGCCGATCGAGAAGCCCGGCGACATCAGCGCGGCCACCGAGGTGATCAGGCTGGTCTGCGGACTGTACTGATAGATCGCACCAGGCGCATACCAATAGGAGTAATCGGCCGTCGGGTAGTACATGCTGCGGTATTGCATCGGCACGTTGTAGTAATTGTATGCCGAAGGCAGCAGCTGGCCGACGCCATAGCCGCCCGCGTAGAGCGGGATCACGTTCTGAACGAGGCCGGTGTAGCAGTCGACCTGATAGACAACGCCATATTCATAGCGGTTGCACAGGTTGTCGTAGCCGTACGGCGCGTATCCGCCGTAGCTCGCCGGGTAGAAGCTGTTCAGCCCGTAATAGTTCGGCACGTAGCTGCTCATGTAATAGTTCGGCAGATACTGGCCGGGCAGGAACCCGCCGCCGAGCAACGGCAGTAGCGCCGCGATGAGGCCCGACGTCCGGTCGACCTGATACGCATAGCCGCCGCCGTACTGGTAATAGTAGTTCGGCGTGTCCGGATAGAGGTAGCTAAAGCTCGCCGGGAAGGCTGCGAGCGGAACGATATTGTCGACCCTCGAAATCGGCGTGCCGATGAACTGGACAGCCTGGCCGACTGGAATGAAGCGGGTCCGCTCAATCGTCAGCGGAGCAGGAACAGGAGCGAATGCCCGAACCCGATCCACGTTCTCGAACCGCGCATTATTGCGCAGTATCAACTGGTCCTGGACAGCCGCCATGCGATCGCCACGAAGCTGCTGGCGCTGGGCCATCAGGTTCTGCTGGTTCAACTGGCGATTGCCGCGCATCTGCTGGCGTTCAGCCATCATGTTTTGACGGTTGAGCTGCATCTGCTGGCGCTCGGCCATGCGATTCTGCGCCTGCGCCCGGTTTGCCTGGAGCTGCTGACGCTCGGCCACGCGATTCTGGGCCTGGACGCGATTCTGGGCCTGGACGCGATTCGCGCGCAGCTGTTGGCGCTCGGCCACGCGGCTCTGCGCCTGAGCGCGGTTGGCGCGCAGCTGCTGGCGCTCAGCCATGCGATTCTGCGCCTGCACCCGATTCGTGCGTAGCTGCTGCCGCTCGGCGCTGCGGTTCTGGACGTTCATCCGGTTCCCGTGAACCTGCTGGCGCTCGGCACGCATCTGGATACGCTCCGCCCGTTGCGGGCGCTCGGCCGCGGCAACGCGCTGCTGGTGTTGCATCTCCGGCGCGGCAAATCCGCCGCCGCCGCCATGGCGACCACCTCCGCCACCGAGAGCCTGCATGCGCTGTCCGCCACCGCCGCCACCGCCGTGACGGCCGCCGCCGACTGCCTGCGCCTGCTGATGACCGCCGCCACCGCCGCCGCGCTGAACCTGAGCCTGGCGGTCTTTGCCGCCGCCGTGGCCCCCGGGCCCCGCAGTGGCCGGGGCTGCGATCGCTAGAGCGGCGACACCCGCTGCGAGAAACACCCTGGTCATCCCAAAATCTCCTTTCGAACGGCAAAAACGGTCCGTCCGCCGCACCGTTCCAACACTTAAACGGATGGAACATGCGTTCTAGCGCACCAGCGTGAACTTAAAATTGCTAGCGCGTTCAGATACTTAGGAAATTTCGTCAGGCACCCAGGAACGCTTGAGCGGCCCCACGGCAAGGAACATGAGCAGGGCGGCAAGCAGATAGAAGCCGAGACAGGCGACCGCCGCGTTGCGCAGCGCATCGGCCCCGTAGGTCGCTTTGAGGGCATCGGAGAGGCGGCCCATGAGCAGCGGTCCGGCGCCGAGCCCGATCAGGTTGATGATGAACAGGAAGCTCGCCGAAGCGGTCGCTCGCATCGGTCGCGAAACGAGATGCTGCAGCGCCGTGCTGACCGGCCCGAGCCAGAGAATGTTCACGGCGTTGCCGACAAGCAGCAGAGGCCAGGCAATCCACAGGCTCGGCGCGAACAGGCCGAAGGCCCACGCCGGGACCGAAATGATCCACGCGATCACCGGGAGCTTCGCATACCACCCGCGATCGGCGCCGCCGAGCCGGTCGGCAAGCCAGCCTCCTACGAAGACTCCGGCGCATCCGCCGACCAGGAGCAGCGAGGCAAGGAAATTGCCGGTCGAGAGCAGGTCGAGGTGAAAGCTCCGCATCATCACCGACGGGGTCCACAGCGCGAGGCCGTAGCCGCACAAGGAGCTCGACGACGACGCGAACGCCATCAGCCAGAAAGCCTGCTTACGGGCGACGATCGCAAACACACTTCGCAAGGGCGCCTGCTCGGCGACGGTGCGCTTCGGGACGTCGCGCACGACCAGGGATAGGATCGGCGCGAGGATCACGCCCGCAATCCCCATGACCAGGAATGCCGCGCGCCAGCTCACTGCATGGGCGACATAAGCGCCGACCAAAGTGCCGGCCGCGAGGCCGAGCGGGATTCCGAGGGAGAAAGTCGCCAGCGCTCGCGCGCGGCGCTCCGGCGGGAAATAATCGGCAATGAGCGCATAAGAGGGCGCCACTCCGCCGGCTTCGCCGAAGCCGACCCCGAGACGGCAGAAGAAGAGCTGCCAATAGCCATGCGCCATGCCGCACAGCGCGGTGAATGCGCTCCACACGGCAAGCGAGCCGGCGACCACCCAGCTTCGCCTGGTCTTGTCGGCGAGAATCGCCAAGGGAACCCCGAGAGCGGAATAAAGGAGCGCGAAGGCAAGGCCGCCGATCGCTCCGAACTGGGTGTCAGTAAGATTGAGATCGGCCTTGATCGGCTGGGCGAGGATCCCGAGAATCTGCCGATCGAGGAAGTTCAGGATGTAGGCGAGCAGCAGCAGTGCAAGCACAAGCGAGCTGCTTCGCCGCGCCTGGGCCCCGCTCAAGCCAGTTCGCCCAGCATGCTGACGAGCCGCCCGACGTCACTCTCGTCCTGGTAGATGCCGAAGCCGATCCTCAGGACGTTCCCGCGCACGTCGGTGACCAGATTGCGGGCGAGCAGCGTTTCGTACCAGCGCTGCGCCTCCGGGCTTCTGAAGGCGAGGAAGCGCGCATGTTCGCCCTCGTTGATCGGGTTGAGCAATTCCGCCGATCCGAGCGGAGTCCCATCTAGCGCTGCAAGGAGCTGCCGCTGTAGGGCGGCAACGTGAGCGGAAATGCGCGCGGTCGTGAGGCCGTTTTCCCGAAGCATCCGCTGGACAGCATTGAAGCGATAGAGCGCCGACGGATCGAAGGTCGCGCCAAGAAAGCGGCGCGCGTCTTTCGCATAGCCGATGCTGTCAGGCGGCAGGCTCAAGTCCTCGAACTCGGCGTACCAGCCGGTCACGGGCGGCCGCGGAGCAAACCCAGGAGGAGCATGCATGAACGCACAGCCTTCGCCGGACATCGCATATTTGTACCCGCCGCCGAGATAGAAAGCGCTGGTCGCCGGAGGTGGTCCGAACGGGCGGTCGAGCGCCATAAACGCGTGGTAGCCGTCGACGACCACCCATGGGCCGCCGGGCTTTCCCATCGCCGCAAGCGCCTCGACCGGCTCGAAGATGCGCCCGCTGCCGAACAGGACCTGGCTGACGAAAACGAGATCATATTCGCCGCTTTGGGCGCGCTCGACGAACCGCTCGGAAAGACTGTCGAAAGGCTCGGCAGCAACGCGCTCGACGTTGATCCACCCCTCTTCTTCCCATCGCGCGAATTGCCGCCTTGCGCTGTGGAACTCGCCATCCGTGGTGAGAACCCGCAGCTGTCCCGCACGCCGCGGTGCGGCGGTCACCAGGCGGACGAGGAAGTCGTGCGTGTTCGACGCGAAGACCACGGCGTCCGGCATCTCGGTGCCGAGCTCGCGCGCGACATGGCCCTGGGCCTGGGGCCAGACCTCGTCCATCACCTTGTCCCACTTGCGGTCGGCGAGGCGGGCGCCGTCATTCCAAGCCTCGACTTGCCCCTCGAAACTCGCGTCCGGCCACAGGTGATGGCTATGCGCCGCGAAATGCAGCCGCTCGGGATCGGCCGAAAGGCTCCGCGAGAACAGGTCTTTGAAGCTCAAAGATCGGTCCTCAGCGCCCACAGCTCGGGGAAAATCCGCTTGTCGAGCGTCGATCGCAGGTACGGCGCGCCTTCCGATCCGCCGGTCCCTCGCTTGTTGCCGATGATCCGCTCGACGGTGAGGACGTGCTTGTGCCGCCACGAGGCGAGCGCGTCGTCGATATCGATCAATTTCTCGGCGAGCTCATACAGTTCGAACCAGCGATCGGCGTCGCGGTAGACCTCGAGCCAGGCAGCGGCGAGCGCCGGAACCGAAGCGTCCCCGACATCGAAGCCGGCGCGTTGCAGCGCCGCGATTGCCGCTTCGCGAAGGCTCGGTTCTTCGAGCGCGATCTGGAGCTTCGTCCGCTCCGGCGATCCCACGCCATAATGTCGCAGATACGATTCGTCCTTGAGCCCGAGCCGATATTCGATTTCGCGGAATTGCGCCGACTGAAAGCCTGAGCTCGTCCCCAAGACGTCGCGAAACTTCATGTAATCGACGGGAGTGAGCGTCGAGAGCACGTCCCACGACAGGGTCATGACGGCCTGGATCCGGCTGATCCGCGCCATCGCCTTGTAGGCCTCGGCGAAACGGTCTTCTTCGATGAGGCGAATCGCGAGCTCGAGCTCGTGCAGCAGCTCCTTCATCCACAACTCTTTGGTTTGGTGGATGATGATGAACAGCATCTCGTCGTGGAGTTCCGACAGCGGCTGCTGCGCGGTGAGGAGCTGATCGAGCTTCAGATAGTCGGCATAGGTCATGCCGGCGGGCGTCGCGGTCATGCCACGCGCTTAAGCGAAACTGCTGTGCTGAGGAAGCTTGGCCCTAGTAAGGTCCGCTTCCACCGCCGCCCGGCACCCCTGGTGCACCGATCGTACCGATATTGCCGAAGAGCTCGTCGAAGAAGCTCCTCTTGCGTCCGAGCGTCGGGGTGCTGCGCTTGCTCGGATCGAGGCCGAGGACGAGCTCCTTGCCGGTTCGCTGGGTCGAGGCGACGTTGCCGGCCTGGTCGAAGCGGACAAGCAACACGGTCTGCTTCGTCGGGCGCGGGTTGCGGAAGGCGAGCTGATTGGTGTCGCGCGACACATAATACCAGTCGTTGGGATTGAACTCGCCGGCGAAGGTGGGGCCACCAAGGAGCTTCTGGACCGACGCCTTGTTGTCGACGCCCGGATGGATCGAGTTCACGAGCTGCAAATCGAGCACCGCACCTTTGTGGACACGGTTCGTCGCACAGCCGGTAATCAGCGCTCCTGCCAGAACAACCGTCGAGACCTTGAGCATCGCGAGCTTCATGGGTTCTTCAAAATCCTTCCTGGGAGCGCGAGCGAGCGCCTGTGATGTGCAGCGCGCCTTGCGTGCCGGCCCGCGCGCCTCAATATGCTGGCGGCAAGCAAGCGCGCAAGCCTCGCTGCGGTGCAATCGAAGCGCAAGGGACGCTATGCTCGACTTCCTGTTCCGGAGATTAACGGTCGAGTGGCCGGGCGCTCCGCTGTTCGACGCGCTCAGCGGCGAGGCGCGCCGGCCCCATTGGTATGTCGAAGGCAAGGTCCCGGACACGCTCGACGGGCGGTTCGCGGCTCTCGCCACGATCCTCGCGCTGGCCATCGTGCGCCTCGAGCAGGACGGCGAGGCTGGAAATGTCGCGTCAGTGGCACTGACCGAGCGCTTCATCGAAGTGATGGAATCGGAGCATCGCGAGCTCGGAATGGGCGACCCCACCCTGGGCAAGACCGTGCGCAGGCTCGTGGGATCGCTGGCGAGACGAACGGTGCTGTGGCGATCCGCCGTTGGCGGAGGACGAGACTGGGTCGAGGCGACTCGTGAAAGCCTCTACAAGGACAACGCCGCGCCCGACGCGCTCGACCATTGCGCCGCGGCGTTGAAGCGGTTTTGGACCACTCTGGAAAGCGCGCCGCTCGACGACATGGAGCAAGGGAAGCTGCAATGACCGACCGCTTCGCGCACCATCTTCGCCTCGACCAGATTCACGACGGGGATCGGCTCGATCTCGTCGCGGACGACCACGAGCGCAGCGAGGTTGCGAGGCGCCTTGGGCTTCAGTCGATCGACTGTCTCGACGCGCATGTCACGCTGACTCGTGCCGGAGAAATCGTTCGCGCCGAGGGCCGGCTGGCGGCCGCTCTCGACCAGAGTTGCGTCGTGACCGGCGACCCCGTGGCCGCTCACGTCGACGAGCACTTCGCGCTAGTCTTCATGCCCGAACCGTGTGCGAATCGGCCGGACGAGGAAGTCGAGCTTGGCTCTGAGGATTGCGACGTCGTCTTCTACGAGGGCGGTGCGATCGACCTTGGAACCGCGATCGCCGACACGCTGGCGCTGAGCCTCGATCCATATCCAAGGACCGCCGGTGCCGACGCAGCGCTCAAGGAAGCAGGGGTGATGAGCGAAGCCCAAGCGAGTCCGTTCGCGGCGCTCGCCAAGCTGCGGAACAGCGACTCCTAGAACGGAACGTCGTCGTCCAGGTCGGTGTCGAACGCCGCCGGCTGCGGCCGCGACTGGGTGCGCGTCGCTGCGCCACCGCCGAACTCGTCGGCGCCGAAGTCTTCATTGAAGGCGCCCCGTCCGCCGCCCGCGCCTTCACGGCTGTCGAGAAGGACGAGTTCGCCCCGGAACCGCTGCAGGACAATCTCGGTCGAATAGCGGTCGTTGCCGGACTGGTCGGTCCATTTGCGGGTCTGGAGCTGGCCCTCGAGATAGACCTTCGAGCCTTTGCGGAGATAGTTTTTCGCAACGCGCCCGAGGTTCTCGTTGAAGATCACGACCTGGTGCCACTCGGTCCGCTCCTGGCGGTTGCCGTCGCGATCCTTCCATTGCTCCGAGGTGGCGACTCGCATGTTGACGACTTCGCCGCCGTTGTTGAGCGATCGGGCCTCCGGATCCGCACCGAGGTTGCCGACCAGGATCACCTTGTTCACGCCCGCCATGTCACGCACTCCTCTGTTCGACGACAGCTATAGACCTAGAGCGACCGCCGTCCAGTAGGTCAGGCCGGCAGCGATGTAGGCGAGCAGGAAGAGATAGCTGACCATGAACAGCGGCCACTTCCAGCCGTTCGTTTCGCGGCGCGTCACAGCGATGGTCGAAATGCACTGCGGAGCGAAGATGAACCAGGCGAGGAAGGCGAGGGCGGTTGCGAGCGACCAGCGGTGCTGGAGCTGGTCCTGGAGCCTGGTCGCGCCCGCCTGCTGGTCGGGCGAATCGATCGAATAGACGGTTGCGATTGCGCTCACCGAGACCTCACGCGCGGCCATTGCGGGCAGCAGTGCGAGGCTGATGTCGTGGTTGAAGCCGATCGGCGCGACCACTTTCTCGATGCCGGTCGCAATGTGACCGGCGATCGAGACTTCGCTCTGCTTCTGGCCGGGCCCGGCCTGCGGGATGCTGGCGAGTGCCCAGAGGATAATCGTGGTGCCGAGGATGATCGTGCCCGCGCGCTTGAGGAAAATCTGGGCGCGGGTGAGCAGGCCGATCGCCACGTCCTTCGGGAGAGGCCATTGATATTTCGGAAGCTCCATCATGAAGCCGCCGCCGCTGCCCTTGAGCACGCCGCGCCGAAGCACCAGCGCGGCCAGCAGGGCGCCGGCGATTCCGCACACGTAGAGCCCGAACATCACGAGGCCCTGCAGCCCGACTCCCCAGACCACGCGGGTGTTCGGGATGAAAGCGGCGATGATCAAAGTATAAACCGGCAGCCGCGCCGAGCAGGTCATCAGCGGCGCGACGAGAATCGTGGTGAGGCGATCCTTGGGATCGTCAATCGTGCGCGTCGCCATGATCCCCGGCACGGCGCAAGCGAAGCTCGATAGAAGCGGGATGAACGCCCGGCCCGAAAGCCCAACTCCGTGCATCAGCTTGTCCATCAGGAAGGCGGCGCGGACCATGTAGCCGGTGCCCTCCAACAGCAGGATGAAAAGAAACAGGATCAGGATCTGCGGCAGGAACGTGATCACAGCGCCTACCCCCGCGATTGCCCCGTCGACAATCAGCGACCGGAAGAGTCCCGCTGGAAGCGCGTTGGCGACGACTCCCGAGAGCCAGGCGACGCCTTGGCCGATCCAGTCCATCGGCGCTGCACTCCACGCGAAGACCGCCTGGAACATCACGAACATGATCAAAGCGAGGATGATCGGACCGGCGACCGGGTGGAGCAGGACGGCGTCGAGCCGGTGAGTCCAGCGGCGAACGGGGGTTTCGCTGACCACGGCTGCCGTCGCGATCTCGCGCGCCCGCCGCTGCAGGTGGATGAGGTCGCTCTTTACCGGCTTGTGCACGCCGCAGAATGGCGCCGAGAGCATGTTGTCGAGGGCCGAATGCAGGTCCTGGATTCCGCGGCGCCGGACCGCGACCGTCTCGATCACCGGCACTCCAAGCTCGCGCTCGAGCGCCTTGGAGTCGAGCTCGAGACCGTCGCGCTTGGCCAGATCGACCATATTCAGGGCGACGATGGTCGGGTGGCCGAGCTCGATCAGCTGGAGCGCGAAACGCAGGTGATTGTCGAGGTTCGAGGCGTCGACGACGATCACCAGCGCATCGGGCTGACGCTCGCCTTTCTGCTGCCCCAGGAGCACGTCCCGCGTCACGGCCTCGTCGGGACTGGCCGGATCGAGGCTGTAGGCGCCGGGCAGGTCGACCATCTCGACCGGGCGGCCGTCGGCGAGCATCAGCCGGCCGGAATGACGCTCCACGGTAACCCCGGGATAATTGCCGACTTTCTGGCGAGCGCCGGTGAGCGCGTTGAACAGGGCGCTCTTGCCGGCGTTGGGGCTGCCGGCGACAGCAACGAGCGGGAGGGGATTCACCGGATCGGCTGGACGTGAATTGCGCCGGCGTGCTTGCGCCGGATCGCGACCGTCATGCGGCCCACTCGGATCGCCATCGGATCGCGGCCGAACGGGCCGAGGTGAGACGGCTCGACCGTTACGCCCTCATCGAAACCGAAATGCCGCAGGCGCGACGCTTCCGCCTTCTCAAGAACAGACCAGTCGATCGAGAGGACGCGCGCCTTGGTCCCGACCGCGAGCAGGTCGAGGCTTGTGGTCTCCGGCTGAAAGGGCGCGTTCATTCTTGCGACTGATTATCATTAACGTTCGCGCATGGGAAGTGAACAATGGGGCGCGCTCAGCGCGGCGGGTAGCGAAGTCGCCCGAGGAAGCGCGACAGGCTCAGCCGCTGCTCGGACGAGCCGCGCCATCCCGCCTTCCATTTTTCGAACTTCATCACATCGTCGATTCGGCGGTCCAGAAATGCGCCGGTCTCGGTCCAGCCTTCGCTCTTGTCGTCGAGCCACGCGAGGAGCGTCGAGCCATATACGGCTCCGAGCGTCATGCGCTTGGTATAGTGATTGAAGTCGGTACTGGTGTCGCCGGCGATCCGCCACATGAGGTCCGCCGTCCGCCAGCCGACGCGAAGAGCGAGCGGGACATTCTGCGGCATGGCCAGGATTGCAAGCGCACGCCGAACCGCCTCTCGCGCCGGCCCCATGATCTCCAGCCGGCGCCAAACCAGCGAGCGGATTTTCTCGCGGATCTTCATTCCGGCGAGCCGCTCGGGCGTGAAATAGGCTTCGAGCGCCCGGTCGACTTCCTGGATGTAGAGCTCGATCAATGCCGACTGGCTCTTGGGCATTGCCAGCCGCGCCTTGACCGGATCGATGCCGAGCTGCGCGGCCGCGGAATCGACGGCTTTATGCGTCCAGCCGTCGAACACGGCATTCTCGCCGACGGGCAAAGCGAGCTCGCGGCGAAGCTGTTCGAGGGGACTCGGGGCGGCCATGGGGGCTCAACTGGGCTGCTCGACGGGCACGCGCAAGCCTTTCTCGGGAAGGCGCACCAGCACCAGCGAAGCGGCGATTGCAGCCGCGCCGAGCAAGTCGAGCCGCGACAGCGTCTCGCCATAGGCAAGCCAGCCGACGAGCGCCGAGATGGCGGGCTGGGTCAGAAGCGTGAGTCCGACAACCAAGGAAGAGAGGCTGCCGATGGCGTAGACCAGCAGCCCCTGGCCGAACACCTGGCTGCTGAGCGCGAGGATGACGACGAAGGTCCAATCGGCTGGAAGAATTCGCTCGCCCAGCAGCAGCGAGACCGGAAGCAGCATCGCCGCTCCGAACAAGCTGGCGAGAAACAGCATGGGCAGAGGGGCGAGATCGCGCCGCACCCGCTGAACCGCGACCAGATAGCCAGTGTAGAGCAGGCCGGCGAACAGCGTCAGGAGATCGCCTTTCAGATGGCGCGCCGACATCTCGGCGCTGCTGCCCATCAGCAATGCCGCACCGATCGCCGCGAGCGCCAGGGCACCAGCCTGAGTTCGCGAAGGCGCGCGGCGCGCCAGCCATAAACCCCAGACCGCGAAGATCAGGCTCGACGTGTTGCCGAACAAGGTCGCGTTGCCGAGCTTGGTCATGCGAATGCCCGTGTGCCAGGCGGCGAGATCGGCGGCGAAAAAGAACGCGGCGGCTAAAGTAATCGCGCTGAGCTTTCTGCCAGGCCAATGAACCGGCTGGCGAGTCACGGCGGCGAAGACGAACAAGAAGGGCAAAGCCAGCCCCATGCGCCAGAAGCCTGCCGCGACAGGCCCCACTCCCGACAGGCGCACGAACCACGGGCCCAGAGCGAGGGCGCAACTGCCGATCAGGAGCGCGGGAAACGCGAACGGATGCGAATTCGACCTATCCACCCGCCGCGCTTAGAGGGCGACGGCTGTGGGCGAAACCGGAAAGGACTGCACGCCCGATAAGCCGGACTTATGGGCCGTATTTCTCGCGCAGATCATAGAGCGCGAGTGCGGCGCGGGCCGCGTCGCCGCCTTTGTCGCCCTGCGTCGGATCGGCCCGTACGATCGCCTGCTCTTCATTCTCCACGGTGAGTACGCCGTTGCCGATGGCGAAGCCCTGGACCGTGAGGTCCATGAGTCCCCGAGCGCTTTCATTCGAAACCAGCTCGAAATGATAAGTCTCGCCGCGGATCACGACGCCGAGGGCCACGAACGCGCAGAAACGTCCGCTGCGCGCGGCAAGCGCGATCGCGCCCGGGAGCTCGAGCGCTCCCGGAACCGTCAGAGTCTCATGCTTGTGCCCGGCCGCCTCGATCGCCTTGCGCGCGCCATCGAGGAGCATGTCGTTGAGATGGGGATAGAAACGGGCTTCGACGAGAAGAATGGTCGACATCGGTTATTCTGCACTCCTGATGGGCCGCTCCTCGACGATCTTCAGGCCGTAGCCCGACAGCGCGACGGGAGAGTGATGCGTGTTAGAGAGCAGAATCATGTCGTGGATCCCGAGCGCGGCGAGAATTTGCGCTCCGGTGCCGTAACCGCGCACTGCGTCGCCCATTTCGGCGGGCTTGCCCGCGCGGATATCGATCGATCGCGAGAGGGAACCCGGCGCCGCTGCGTGAAGCGCGACGACGACGCCTGCGCCTTCCTCTTCGATGGCGCGCATCGCACGCTGCAGCGCTCCGGAGCGCGGCCCGGCCTCGCCGAGCACGTCGGCGAACAGGTCGAGGCTGTGCATTCTCACGAGCACAGGCCTGGTTGTGTCGAGCGTGCCGTGGACGAGGGCCAGCTGTTCCTCGCCGCTCGACTTGTCGCGGAAGACGTGCGCCTGCCACGGGGCGCTGCTGCACGCCGTAAAGGACGCGGTCGACACCTTCTCGACCAGGTGATCCTTCTTCAGGCGATACGCGATGAGGTCGCGGATGGTGCCGATCTTGAGACCGTGCGTCCGAGCGAAATCCATGAGATCTTCGAGGCGGGCCATCGTCCCATCCTCGCGCATGATCTCGCAGATCACTCCGGAGGGATTGAGGCCGGCAAGGCGCGACACATCGACGGCCGCTTCCGTGTGGCCGGCGCGGACGAGGACTCCGCCGGGACGGGCGACCAGTGGGAAAATGTGGCCCGGCGAGACGATTTCCTCGGGGCCGTTCGCCGAATCGATAGCGACCGCGACAGTCCGCGCGCGGTCCGCGGCGCTGATGCCGGTGGAAATCCCCTCTTTGGCTTCGATCGAAACGGTGAAGGCGGTTTCCATGCGGCTGCGGTTGGTGCGCGCCATCGGTTCGAGCCGGAGCTGGTCGGCGCGTTCCTTGGTCAGCGCGAGGCAGATGAGGCCGCGCCCGTGCCGCGCCATGAAGTTGATCGCGTCCGGCGTCGCCATTTGCGCCGGGATGACGAGATCGCCCTCATTCTCGCGCGATTCGTCATCGACGAGGATGAACATGCGCCCATTGCGCGCCTCGTTGATGATCGCTTCCGTGCCCACCAACACTTCGGCCGTGCCGCGCTGGATGAGCTTTTCGAGCCGGGTCAGCGTATCGGCCGTCGGATTCCACTCCGGCGAACCGAGTTTGCGCAGGCTGTTGGGGTGAAGCCCCGCAGCGCGCGCGAGGCCGGCGCGGCTGATCTCGCCGGTTTCGATGATCGCATTGAGGCGATCGATCAGGGTGGTGCTCATTCTGTCCATGTATCACACTGTAGTGTGATGAAAAGAAGGAACAGATATGTTTCTACTGTGAGCGGGCGGCGAGCATTCGATCGATGTAGCGGGCAATCACATCGACTTCGACATTTAACTGTTTGCCAATCGCGAGTTCGCCTAGAGTCGTGTGCTGCGCGGTGTGGGGAATGACGTTCACCGAGAAATGCGTCGTCCCGTCCTCGGCGTCCCCAACATCGTTGACGGTCATCGACACGCCATCGAGCGCGATCGAGCCTTTCTGCGCAATCATCGGCCCGAGGGCGCGGGGGACGCTGATGCCAATCCGCTTCGAATCGCCTTCGGGGCAAATCTCGACAATTTGGCCAACCCCATCGACATGGCCCGTGACGATGTGTCCGCCAATCTCGTCGCCCATACGCAGCGACCGTTCGAGATTGAGCTTTGCTTCCTCGCGCCAATGATCCGCCGCAGTTTTCGACACGGTTTCGGCCGAAAGGTCGACGGCGAACCAATTTTCGCCTTTGTCGACGACGGTCAGGCATGCGCCCGAGCAGGCGATGGAAGCGCCGAGATCGATCGTGCTCGTGTCGTAATCCGTGCCGATCACCAGGCGGAGGTCGCCGCGCTGCTCGGCCTTTCTGACGGTGCCGACGTCGGTGACAATCCCGGTGAACATCGCCGCCGACTAGCTGTCCCGAACCCGCTCGTAAACTTCGAGGCGGTCGACGCCGAGCCGCCGCTCGTCAACCAGGTCCCAGCGGCCGTGCGCGTCCGCGATCGCATCAAGGCCCACATATCCGAAGCTCGACTTGCCCTCGCCGACGATGATCGGGGCCCGGTAGATGAGAATCCGGTCCACAAGGTCCTCGCTCAGGAACGTCGTCGCAGTCGCCGATCCGCCCTCGACGAGCAGGTCGTTGACGTCATGAAGTCCGTACACATCGTGCGGATTTCGCAGCGTTTCCCATCCGTCGACCGCTTCGCCCCGCGTTAGCAGGGCCCTGCGCGGCGCGCGCTCCTCCAACCCCGGAAGGCGCACATCCAGGCGGGGCTGATCGGCCATGTAGGTGCCGCGCCCGACCAGGATCATGTCGGAATGAGCGCGCTCTTCGTGCACGTGGCGGCGGGCGTCCTCGCCCGTGATCCATTTCGATTCGCCTGAGGGAAGCGCGATCTTGCCGTCGATCGACAGCGCGAGCTTGAGCGTGATCCGCGGCCGGCCGAGCTCCAGCCGCGTCAGCCACCCCGCAAGCGAGCGCTTTGCGGCTTCACGGCAGACGCCGAGGGTCACTTCGATACCCGCGCGGCGCAAGCGGCGGACGCCCTTGCCCGAGGTGCGCGGGTCTGGGTCCCTGAGTGCGATAATGATGCGCTCGGGCTTCACGGCGAGCAGCAGGTCAGTGCAGGCCGGCCCGCGCGGGCTTTCGTGCCCGCAGGGCTCCAGCGTTACATAGACGGTGGCACCCTGGGCCCGCTTGCCCGCTTGCTCGAGCGCAACTTGCTCGGCATGCGGACGCCCGCCGGGCGCAGTCATGCCCTTGCCGAGAACTCGGCCCGACGAAGAGACGATCACGCAGCCGACATTGGGATTGGGAGCGCTTTGGCCGCGGGCATGCTCCCCGAGCGCCAACGCCTCTCCCATCCACTCCCGGTCGTCAGTCAATATGGAGCTGCTTTGCGATCTTCTTGAATTCTTGCTGGCGCGCCTTCTGCAGCGCTTCCTTGTTCTTTTGGTCCTTGATCTGGTCGGCGCGGATTTGGGCGTCGGTGCGGTTCGCCGGGTAGAGCTCGACTTCGACCACCTGGGGCGGCGGCTTGGTCCCGATGTTGGCGTCGACCAGGAATTCGATGACGATGATCGCCGTCACCAGCAAGGCCAGGCAGGCGCCGATAACCTGCTCGCGGCTGCGCTGCCGCATGAACGCGGCAAGGTCGCGGAGCGCCTCGCGCGGGCTCGACGGCTGCGGAAACCAGGACATGCGCCAAAAGATAAGGCGCGTGCCGCTGGCGCGCCAGTCTAACCGTCGATCCGGAATTCCAGGGTGATCACGGTCGAGGTCGCCACGGCATGTCCGTCCTTGGTCGCTGGCCGATAGCGCCAGTGGGTCATGATCTGCCGCCGGGCAGCCTCCAGGAACACGCGGTCGGCGGACCCCACCGGGTCGACCGCGATGACACGACCATTGCCGTCGATCGTCAGCCGAAGCTTCAGTACCGCTTCCTCTTCGGTCAGGAGCTTGGAAGGCGGATAGGACGGCTTGAGCTCGGAAGGCGGAGTAAGCAGCCTGGCTGCGGTAGCGGCGGGCATCGGCTGCGGGCTGGGCCTGAGATCGATTTGCGGACCCGACCCCGGATCGGGAGAGGCCCCCGGACCGGGGAACGTAGGATTCGGGTCCCAGTCCAGTGGCGGCGTCGGATGGGCGGCATCCAACTGTGGGGGGTTCGGCATCGGGACCGGGCGCGGCGGCTGCGGGACCTTCGTCGCGATGGGCTTGGGTGGCGGCTCCTTCGGCAACGGAATGAAATCGATCACCGTGCGCGTGAAGCTGGTCTTCGGAGGCAATTCCATCCTCGCGCTCATGACTACGGCCGCGAGCGCGACATGAGCAGCGATGATCGCCAGCATGGCGTTCGGACTAGGCTTCCGCTCGGCAAACCGGGGGCGACTGGCAGCGTAAGCAAGCATCTCGAACCTCCTCTCCCAAAGCGGCTCTCGATTTATGTTACATCATAACATAACTGACGTGAAGCGGCTTTGTTGCGAGTTCGAGAGAAAATCGCTCAGCGTTTGGCGGCGGCTTCGAGGCGGCGGATTGCGCGTTCTTTTCCCATGCGCTGGAAAAGACCAGCCATCTCGGGTCCGCTGTCGCGTCCAGTGAGTGCGAGCCGCAAGGGATGGAACAGCTCGCGGCCCTTCTTGCCGGAGGTGCGCTTGAGTTCTTCGGTCAGCGCACGCCACGGCTCGGCAGCCCAACTGACCTTCTCGGCCGCGGCAGTCGCATCCTTGATCAGCAGCCGCTCGTCATGGCTGAGCTCGGGCGGTTCGATCTCCCCGTGAAGCACGGCAAACCACGGCTCGAAGTCCGCGACCCGGTCAAGGTTGCCGCGAAGCAGCAGCCAGTCCTCTTCGGTTGCCCGCGCCGGCAGGCGATCGGCGACCGCGGGATAGTGGAGCTTGTGAAGCAGCCTCGCATTGAGCAGTTCGACCTCGTGCGGATCGAAATGTGCCGGCGCCCGGCCGAAGGTCGCGAAGTCGAAGTCGCGGGCAAGCTCGTCGAGCGACGCGATCGGCTCGACCGGTTCGGACGTGCCGATGCGCGCCAGCACATCGAGCACCGTCATCGGCTCGACACCCTCCTCACGCAGGTGCGGGACGCCGTACGCGCCAAGCCGTTTCGACAGCTTGCCCTCCGCCGCGACCAGCAACGCCTCATGCGCAAAGTGCGGAGGCGAGCTTCCAAGCGCCTCGAACATCCGGATCTGCGCCGCGCTGTTCGAGACATGATCTTCGCCGCGCACGATGTGAGTCACGCCGAGATCAATGTCATCGATCACGCTCGGCAGCAGGTAGAGCCAGCTGCTGTCCTCGCGGCGGACGACCGGATCGCTGAGCAGCTTCGGATCGAAGCGCTGCTCCCCGCGAATCAGGTCGTTCCATACGATCGGCGAATCATGATCGAGCTTGAAACGCCAGTGCGCCGCCCGGCCTTCCGGCGCGGGTTCGTCGGTGGACTTGCGCTCGTACACCGGCGGCAGTCCCCGGCCGAGCAGCACCTTGCGCCGGACCTCGAGCTCGTCCGGAGTCTCATAGCAGGCATAAACCCGGCCCGCGGCTTTCAGCTTCGCGAACTCGCGTTCGTAGAGGTCGAACCGCTCGGACTGGCGCACCAGCCTGTCTGGCCTGAGGCCCAGCCAGTCGAGATCGTCGCGGATCGCCTGGTCGAACTCGGCGGTCGAGCGTTCGCGGTCGGTGTCGTCGATGCGCAGGATGAACGTCCCGCCGTTCTTCCGGGCAAAGAGGAAGTTGTGCAGCGCGGTGCGGATGTTTCCGACGTGAAGCCGGCCCGTCGGCGAGGGCGCGAAGCGGGTGACGACGCTCATCGCGGCAGCTTCGTCATTGGGCCGGTGTGGAAGAAATTGCTAATCGGATAGCGACGGTCGCGGCCGAAGTTGCGGAAGCCGATCTTCACTCCGGGCGGAGCCTGGCGCCGCTTATACTCGGCTTTCAACAGCTTGCTTTCGATGTCGGCGACCAGTGCCATGTCCTCGCCGGTGGCATCGGCGACTTCCTTCACGCTCATTTCCTTGTCGACCAGTCCTTCGAGGATCCGGTCGAGCGCCGAATAAGGCGGCAGGCTGTCTTCGTCCTTCTGGCCGGGCCGAAGCTCCGCGCTCGGGGGCTTGGTGATGACCCGTTCGGGCATGACCGGGCCGTCCGGCCCAAGCGCACTCTCGGGCTTGTTCGCGTTGCGCCAGCGTGACAGCGCGAACACCGTCGTCTTGTAGGCGTCCTTCAGCACCGAATAGCCGCCGGCCATGTCGCCGTAGAGCGTGGCATAGCCGACGCTCATCTCGCTCTTGTTGCCGGTGGTCAGCAGCATCTCTCCGCCGGCGTTGGACAGCGCCATCAACGCGACCATGCGTAGCCGCGCCTGGACATTCTCGGCGGCGAGGCCGGTCAGCTGAGGAAGCATCTCGTCCACCCCGTCCACTCCCGGCGCAATCGAGACGACGTCATGGCGGCAACCGAGCAGGCGGGCGCATTCGCGCGCGTCCTCCAGGCTCTCTTCGCTAGTGTACTTGGACGGAAGCATCACTCCAGTGACACGGCCGGGTCCGAGAGCGTCCACGGCCACAGCGGCCGAAAGCGCGCTGTCGATCCCGCCTGAAAGACCGAGGATCACGCCCTTGAAGCCGTTGCGCTCCACATAATCGTGGAGGCCAACCATCATCGCCTTGTAGACATCCTCGGGAAACGCATCGAGCGCGTGCGTTTCTCGGGTCATGCAGCGCCAGCCCTCTCCGGTGCGCTCCCAGTCGGTGATCAGCAGCGCCTCGTCCCAGTCGCACAGCTGCACCACGCGCTCGCCGTCCGGATGGACGATGAACGAGGAACCGTCGAACACCAGCTCGTCCTGGCCGCCGACGCGGTTGAGATAGGCGATCGGAAGCGCGGTCTGAACGGCGCGATCGCGGACCAGCCGATAGCGCTTATCGTCCTTGTCGAGCTCGTACGGACTGCCGTTGGGCACCAGCAGCATCTCCGCACCGGCCTCGGCGAGGTGCGCGCAGACGATCTCCTGCCAGATGTCCTCGCAGATCGGCACGCCGATCTTCACGCCATTGAAGTCGATCGGCTCGGGCAGCGGCCCGGGCGCGAAAATGCGCTTTTCGTCGAACGTGCCGTAGTTGGGCAGCTCGCGCTTCAGCGTCCGGGCAAGCACCTTCCCACCGTCGGCGAGGATTATCGCGTTGTAGACGACACCATTCTCGGCCACCGGCGTGCCGATCAGGATCGCGGGGCCCGGCTCGGTCGTCGCCGAGACCAGCTGGTCGGTGCATTCGTGCGCGCGGCGGACGAACTCGGGCTTGAGCACCAGGTCCTCTGGCGGATAGCCGATCAGCTGCAGCTCGGGACACAGCAGAAGGTCCGCGCCCTTGGCCCTTCGGCGCATCGCGAGCATAGCGTCGGCATTCCCCTCGAGGTCGCCGACGCGCTGGTTCATCTGCGCGAATGCAATGCGGAGCCGATCCGTCATGCAGGCGATTTAGCGAGCATCCCCCGCCCCGCAACCTTTACTCACCTCGCCTTGCCTCGCTAAGAGCGGGCCGCTGCTGGGGAAACACCACATGAAATTGCTCGCCGGGAACAGCAACCTGCCGCTGGCCCGATCGATTTCCGACTATCTCGAAACGCCGCTCACCGACGCGAGCGTGCGCCGCTTCGCCGATGAGGAAGTGTTCGTCGAGATCAACGAGAATGTCCGCGGCGAGGACGTGTTCGTGATCCAGTCGACTTCCTACCCCGCAAACGACAATCTCATGGAGCTGCTGATCTGCATCGATGCGCTGCGCCGCGCGTCGGCGAAGCGGATCACGGCGGTCCTCCCTTATTTCGGCTATGCCCGGCAGGACCGGAAGCCCGGCCCGCGCACCCCGATCTCGGCCAAGCTGGTCGCTAATTTGATCACCACCGCAGGGGCCAACCGCGTCCTGTCGATCGACCTGCACGCCGGGCAGATTCAGGGCTTCTTCGACATTCCGACCGACAACCTCTTCGCCTCACCCGTGATCGCGACCGACATCCGCGCCCGGCTCGGCAACCGCAACCTGCTGGTGGTTTCGCCGGACGTCGGCGGCGTGGTCCGGGCGCGAGGACTCGCCAAACGGCTCGACAACGCTCCACTCGCGATCGTCGACAAACGTCGCGAGCGTGCAGGCGAGTCCGAGGTGATGAACATCATCGGCGACGTCGACGGGCGCACCTGCGTGCTGGTCGACGACATCGTCGATTCGGCCGGCACCCTGTGCAACGCCGCTGCCGCGCTGAAGCAGGAAGGCGCCGTCGAAGTGTTCGCTTACTGCACCCACGGCGTGCTCTCGGGCGGAGCTGCGGCGCGCGTTGCCAAGTCCGAGCTCGCCGAACTTGTCGTCACCGACACCATTTCGTCCGGCGAGGAGGACCCCAAAGGGAGCAAAATCCGCCGTCTCACCGTCGCCCCGCTGCTCGGCGAGGCGATCAAGCGCATTTCCGACGAGGCGTCGGTCTCCAGCCTGTTCGACTAGGGAACTTACCGGCCTGCTGGCGTTAAGCGAGCATGCCTAGAGCCCTCATCACCGGAACCAATCGCGGGATCGGCCTCGAGTTCGCGCGACAATATTCGCATGAGGGTTGGGACGTGATCGCGACCGCGCGTCAGTCGAGCCCCGAGCTCGATGCCCTCGGCGTCCGCGTTGAAAAGCTCGACCTTTCAGACGCTGACGCGGTCGCCGCATTCGACGTCGATGGCCCGCTCGACTTGTTCATCGCAAACGCCGGCACCAACCACCCGAGAGAGACGGAAGGCGCCGAGAACGGGCGCGCGTGGCAGGCCATGATGATGGTCAACGCCATCGCGCCCTATCAGCTTGGGCACAAGCTGCTCCCGCACATGACCGAAGGCGGCAAGATGATCGCCATCTCCAGCGGCATGGGCAGCATCGGCGACAACGGCGGGGGCTGGATTCCGTACCGTACGTCGAAGGCCGCGCTGAACATGGCATGGAATTGCCTTGCGATCGAAGCAAAGCCGCGCGGCGTCGCCTGCGTCCTGTTCAGTCCCGGCTGGGTGCAGACGCGCATGGGTGGATCGGGCGCGGAAATCACTCCGCAAGAGAGCGTTAGCGACATGCGCTCGCTGATCGACGCCCTCAGCATCGTGGATACCGGCCATTTCCTCCGCCGCAACGGCTCCGAACTGCCCTGGTGAACCGCTGATAGTTGCTGTTCACGCAGCGCCGCTTGGTTAGAACGCGCGCGATGAAGATCGGCATCCTGATCGACGGCGGAGCGATCGCTCGCTGGCAGCTAGACGCGCTTCGAACCGTCGCCGACGGAAACAGCCTCGTCGTCTTCGATTGCACCAATCACCGGCCGCAACCGCGCCGCGCCGCCCATGCCGCTTATTATGCGCTGAACCTCCTCACGATCCGCAACCCGCAAACTCGAACGGCGCCCATTCCGGCCGATCTGCCGGTTTCGGAAACGGTGCGATTCCAGGCCGAGAAAGAGGGCGCGTGGGAAAGGCTCCCCGACGATGTGCTCGATCGCATCGGCGACTTGAAGCTCGATGTCGTCGTCAAGTTCGGCATGGGGCTGCTCCGCGTTCCGCCGAGCGAGCGGATCGGGTGCCCGATCTTGTCCTACCATCACGGCGACCCGCGGCGCTTTCGCGGCCGGCCGGCCGGGTTTTACGAGCTGCTGAGCGGCGAGTCCCAAGTCGGCCAGATCGTTCAGATCCTGTCCAACGCGCTCGATGCCGGCAAGGTGGTCGCCTATGCGGAAACGAAGGCCTATCCCCATTCGTACCGCAAGACGCTGGTCGAGGCGTTTCGCCGCTCCCCGCTGCTGCTCCGGACCGCCATCGACAATGCGCTGGCCGGCCGAACCTTGCCGGTCGAGCCTGAAGGACGGAACTTTCGTCTGCCGCCCAACGCGCTCGTGGCCCGCTTTTGCGCCGGCATCGCTGGCAGGAAGATCGAGCGCGCGGCTTATGGCGGCTTGTTCGAGAAGTCGTGGAAGGTCGCTCGTGCCGTGGTGGACCCCGGCTGGACTCCCGGGAACGGTGCGCCGATGCCGGAAGAGTCGCGTTGGCAGCTATTTCCGCTGCCGTCGCGCTACCGGTTCCTCGCCGATCCCTTTTTCGAGACGGAGGGCTCGGTGCTCGCCGAGGCCATGCGGCGCGACGGCCGAGGCGAGATTGCGCGTCTGCACGATGGAGCGGCAACGCCCCTTCCGATCGCGGGCGGGCACATCAGCTACCCGGCGACGGTGCACTGGGCGGGCCGCCATTTCATGGTACCAGAGATGGCGGATTGGTCCGCTCCGCGCTTGTTCGAGCTCAATGGCGATCAGGTCATCGACGGAGGCGAGCTCGACGTCGAAGGGCGCCCCCGACTGCTCGATCCGACGCCGTATGCCGCCGAGGATGCGGTGTTCCTGTTCGCCAATCGGCTGGACGAGGGCGAAGGCGTCTTGCGGCTCTGGGTAGCGGAATCGCCGTTTGGCGAGTTCAAAGAACATTCCGCCAGTCCCGTTCGCATCTCACCCAGCGGATCACGAATGGGCGGGTCGCTCCTCCGGCGCGAGGGCCAGCTTTTCCGCTTTGGACAGGACCTGCGCGGCCGCTACGGAGACGGCCTCATCGCCTTCCGTATCGAGGAGATTTCGGCGACCGCATATCGCGAAACAGAATGCGGGGAGATCCGGTTCGCCAACCGCCGCGGCCCGCATACGCTCAACTTCCGCGGCGATACCGCTTTGTTCGATTATTACGATGAGCGGCTTTCTCCGCTCGCCGGCGTACGCCGCTTGCATCAGCGCCTGACAGCCAAATCCCGCTGAAGCCGAAGCCGCTTCACTTGCCTCCGCCACGGCGTGCCTCTATAGGCGCGCGCTTCCAAGTCATTGGAAACAACAGAACGGCCCGGCCGAAAGGGCTGCCGTGGCGGTTCAGATAACTCGCTCGCTAGCCGAGCAAAGGAGAGAAAATGCCCAAGCTGAAGACCAAGAGCGGCGTCAAGAAGCGCTTCAAGCTCACGGCGACCGGCAAGATCAAGCATGGGGTCGCTGGCAAGCGCCACCGGCTGATCAGCCACAACGCCAAGTATATCCGCCAGAACCGCGGTACAGAGATTCTCGCCGACGCCGATACGGCGCGCGTGAAGGCCTGGGCCCCCTACGGCCTGAAGTAAGGAGTAGGAGGAGCAGATGGCACGCGTCAAACGGGGTGTAACCACCCGCGCCAAGCACAAGCGGATCCTGGAACAGGCGAAGGGCTATTACGGCCGCCGCAAGAACACGATCCGGATCGCCCGCCAGGCGGTCGAGAAGGCCGGGCAATACGCCTACCGCGACCGCAAGGTGAAGAAGCGGAGCTTCCGCGCTCTCTGGATCCAGCGCATCAATGCCGCGGTCCGCGCCGAAGGGCTGACCTACGGCCAGTTCATCCACGCGCTGAACCTCGCCGGCATCACCCTCGACCGGAAGGTGCTCGCCGACATCGCGATGCACGAGGCCGAGGCCTTCAGCGCGATCATCGCCCAGGCGAAGAGCGCGCTGGAGAAGAAGGCAGCTTAAGCTTTCTTACGGCACGAACAATGAAGGGCGTCGGAAGAATTCCGGCGCCCTTTTTGTATCGGTTAGGAACCGGACATTGCACCGACTGCACATCCGTGGAACTTTGACGCATGATCCTGTTCGTCCTTATCGCACTGGCGACTGCCGCTTCTCAGGCCTATTCGGACTTTCGCGTCACCGATTCGGAAGCGCGCCAAATCACGAGCGCCGAATACGAACGATGCATGAGCCGATCCCTACACAATGAGGAAGCAGTTCAATGCATCGGGGACGAATGGGACCACCTCGATAAGCTGTTGAATGCGACCTACCGTACCGCATTGGCCAAAGCATCGAACGCTCGGATGCGAACGCGCCTTCGAAGCGACCAACGTCGGTGGCTACGAGACCGGGGTGAAGTGTGCAGCGTGGAAAATGCTGGGGGCCACACGCCTTACGAACTGGCCGTTCATCAGTGCGAGATTGACGAGCTGATCCGCCGGATAGCCTGGCTGCACCACCTCACGCGTCGTTAACGTTCCGACCGATCAATCCAGCAGCTCGTAAGCTGGCAGCGTCAGGAATTCGACGAGGTCGTCGGCGACGATCATGTTGTGCGTCAGCCGCGCGGCTTCGGCGATGTTGGGGACTTCTGCGAGCAGGCCGACCTCCTCGTCGAACCATTGTTCGAACAGGTCGAGGGTGAAGCGGCGGCCGTCGTCTAACGGCGCTTCATATTTCAGCCATTGCCATAGCTGGGTGCGGCAGATTTCCGCCGTCGCCGCATCTTCCATTAGGTTGTAGAGCGGCACCGCGCCCTTCCCGCCGAGCCAGGCGGCGAGATACTGGACTCCGACGCGGATGTTGGCGCGAGCGCCGGCTTCGGTGCGGACGCCTTCATGCATCTTCAGCATCTCGTCGCGGCCGGGGATGTGCTCCGGCATCTTCGAGAGCTGGTTGGGGCCGTGCATCGCGTCGAATGCCTCCATCGCGACCGGCACCAGTCCCGGATGCGCGACCCACGTTCCGTCGTGGCCGTTGGTCACTTCGCGCAGCTTGTCGGCGCGCACTTCGGCGAAGGCCTTCTCGTTCGCGGCCTCGTCGCCCTTGACCGGGATGAAGGCCGACATGCCGCCCATCGCGAAGGCGCCGCGGCGATGGCAGGTCGCGACCAACCGCAGCGAGTAAGCCGCGAGGAACGCCTTGTTCATGGTCATCAGCGACCGGTCGGGAGTCAGCCGCTCGGGACTTCGGCCGAGCCGCTTAATGTAGGAGAAGATGTAATCCCAGCGGCCGCAATTGAGGCCGACGATATTCTCTTTGAGCGCGTAGAGGATCTCGTCCATTTCGAACGCCGCGGGAAGAGTCTCGATCAGCACCGTCACCTTGATCGTCCCGCGCTCCAGTCGCAGCTTGTGCTCGGCGAAAGCGAAGACGTCGCTCCACAGCGCCGCTTCATGCCGGCTCTCGAGCTTGGGAAGATAAAAATACGGGCCTGAACCCCGGGTCAGTGCGGACCTCGCGTTGTTCCAGAAATAGATCGCGAAATCGAAAAGCGATCCAGCGACAACCTGCCCGCCGACGGTCACATGATCCTCGGGCAGATGCCAGCCGCGCGGACGGACCATCAGCACCGCGGGATCATCGCCGATCGCATAATGCTTCCCGCTGTCCGGGTCAGTGTAGTCGAGGCGGCCGAGCCAGTAGTTGCGCAGGTTCACCTGGCCCTGGACCAGTTCCTCCCAAGTGGGTGAGGTCGCGTCCTCGAAGTCGGCCATGAACACTTTCGCGCCGCTGTTGAGGGCGTTGATGACCATCTTGGCGTTGGTCGGACCGGTGATCTCGACGCGGCGATCCTGCAGATCGGCGGGGATGGAGCCGACGGTCCACTCCGCCTCGCGGATCTCGCGGGTGTCCTCGGGGAAATCCGGCAGCTCGCCCGAATCGAACCGCGCCTGCCGGTCCATCCTCTTGTCGAGCAATTCGAGCCTTCGCCGGTCGAACCGTTCGTGAAGCTCGGCGAGGAAATCGAGCGCCGCTTCGGTCAGGACTTCGTTCGATCCCCGGACGCCGGATGGCTCCGCGACGATGCGGGGATGGTCGATCACATGGTCCACGCGAGCGCTCTTAGGGCGCGACCGGCTCGCGTTCCAGAGCCGCGCGGTCCCAATGCGCAAGATCGGCTGCCGCATTGTACGTCGACTGGAAGAAATCGAGCAGCAGGCGATCGGGATCGTCGCTCGCGCGCACCTCGGCGTAGGGCAGCACGAACTCGCCATAGGTCTCGTCGAAATGCCCGTAGGTAATCGGCGAGGTGCGGAATCCGTCCGGCTCGGGATAGATGTAGCTGTAAAAGAACGGCTCCGCCGCCGTGGCGCCGCCGGCCCAGAAGCCTGCGCTGCTGACTTCGTCGCTATAGGCCTCGCGCGTGATCCGATCTGGAAGTCCCCGCAGGCCGCCTGGGTGAGGCGGAGCTTTTCTTCCAGAGAACCGGCTCACCGCGAGGTCGAAACTTCCCCACCAGAATTGAACGGGGCTAGCCTTTCCCGCGAACCCGGCGCGGAAGCGGGCGAATGTCGGGAGAACGGCAGCAAGCGCCGCGCGGAACCGCTCCGCCGAATCGCGGTCGTAGTCACGCGATCGCGTATCTTCCGTGAACGGCACCGCGTCTGGAATCTCGTTGGGCGTTCCATTGAAGGTCGAGGGAAGGCCATGCAGGTCGAGCAAGTCGACCAGCCGCCGGTGAAGCGCGGCGATGCTTCCGGCGTTGAGCGGCAGCTCCTCGCGGCCGCCGTCGCTGATCCACAGCACGATCGCATGCCGGCAGAGGTCGAGCGTCAGCGTGAACGTCCGCTCGCCGCTGGCCTCCGTCGGCATGATGCCGAGCCCGCGCGCATTCGGCTGAAGCGCCACATGCCAGCCGTGGTTCATCCACGGGGCGTGCGCGACACGGACCTTGCCGAGCATTTGCGCGGCGAGATGGAGGATCGAGAGCGTCTCGTGATCGCGCTCGACATTGAGCTCGGGCCAGTCGCTCATCGAACCTGCCTTTGCATTTTGCGCTGCGGCATTGCTAGAGCCGCCGCGATGATCGACGCCGAAACCATGCTCGACCGCATTGCCGCAGCCGACAGTCTCCAGGCGCTGGATCAGCTGCGCGTCTCGGCGCTCGGCAAGCAGGGCGAGATCACTGCGCTGCTAAAGTCGCTCGGGTCAATGGATAGCGAAACGCGGGCGATCGAGGCGCCGAAGGTCCATGCGCTGCGCGAGGCGGTCACCGACGCGATTGCGAACCGCAAGGCGGCGCTCGAGAATTCCGAACTCGAACGCAAGCTCGCGACCGAGACGATCGATCTTTCGCTTCCGGCGCCGGAGAGTGTCTCGGGCACCGTCCACCCGGTCAGCCAGGTGATGGATGAACTCGCCGAGATTTTCGCCGACCTCGGCTTCTCGGTCGCGGAAGGGCCGGAGATCGAGACCCAGTGGTACAATTTCACTGCGCTCAACATGCCGGAATTCCATCCTGCGCGGGCGATGCAGGACACCTTTTACCTCGAACCGGGCACGCCGGATGAAGAGCCGCGCGTCCTTCGAACCCACACTTCGCCCGTCCAAATCCGCGCCGGCGAAGGCCGGGGCGCGCCGATTTACGTGATCGCTCCCGGCCGGGTGTACCGCTCGGACAGCGACGCGACGCACACGCCGATGTTCCACCAGGTGGAAGGCTTCGTGATCGACAAGGGGATCACCCTTGGTCACCTCAAGTGGACGCTCGAGACCTTCCTCAAGGCCTTCTTCGAGCGCGACGACATCGTGCTTCGCATGCGGCCCAGCTACTTCCCGTTCACCGAACCCTCGGCCGAGGTCGACGTCGGCTGGTCGATCGAGAAGGGCCGGCGCGTGGTCGGCGGGCAGGAAGGCTGGATGGAAGTGCTGGGCAGCGGAATGGTCCACCCACGGGTGATCGCCAATTGCGGTCTTGACCCTGATGAGTGGCAGGGTTTCGCGTTCGGCTGCGGGATCGATCGGCTGGCGATGCTCAAATACGGCATGGACGACCTCCGCGCCTTCTTCGACGGCGATATCCGCTGGCTCAAGCATTACGGCTTCCGAGCGCTCGACGTGCCGACGCTTTCGGGCGGGGTCGGCGCATGAAGTTCAGTCTTTCGTGGTTGAAAGACCACCTCGACACCAAGGCGTCCGCTCGAGAAATCGCCGACAAGCTGACCGCGATCGGGCTGGAGGTCGAAGCGCTCGAGAACCCGGCGGAGGCTCTTGCCCCTTTCACCGTCGCGAGAGTCCTGGCGGCCGAAAAGCATCCGCAGGCGGATAAGCTGCAGGTGCTCACGGTCGACTCGGGCACAGGCGAGAAGATCCAGGTCGTGTGCGGAGCGCCCAACGCCCGCGCGGGAATGCTCGGCGTGTTCGGGCCGCCCGGCGCCTACATCCCGGGCAGCGACATGACCTTGAAGGTTGCGGCGATCCGCGGCGTCGAAAGCCACGGAATGATGTGCTCGGCGCGCGAGCTCGAGCTCGGCGAGGATCATACCGGAATCATCGAGTTGCCCGAAGATGCGCCCGTTGGGAAAGCCTTCACCGAATATGCCGGTCTCGACGATCCCGTGTTCGACGTCGCGATCACGCCGAACCGGCAGGACTGCATGGGCGTGCGCGGGATTGCGCGCGACCTCGCGGCGGCGGGCATGGGAAGGTTGAAGCCGCTTGCCGTGCCGCAGATCGCAGGCGCTTTCCCCTGCCCGGTGCCGATCAAGATCGAGGACACCGAAGGTTGCCCGGCCTTCTTCGGCCGCGCCATCAAGG
>Ga0068856_100000966_pt1 | contig 30641 bp, 23 predicted proteins | sample KBSCornC62_FD_66595 | JGI IMG/M metagenome (GOLD analysis project Ga0068856, IMG submission 66595) | Corn rhizosphere microbial communities from Kellogg Biological Station, Michigan, USA - KBS Corn C6-2 | ecosystem: Host-associated > Plants > Roots > Rhizosphere > Soil ... | reverse complement strand
CGGTGACCACCACCACCTCGATGACCTCCGCCTGGCCCACCGAATCCCGTATCGCCACCGGCTCCCTTGGATTCGGCGCCGAATCCGAAGGTCTTGCTGAGGCGCAGGTTGAGCACGACGTGTGACGGCCCATTCCCATAATTGATGGGCAGCAGCGGATATCCAGCCGCTACCCCGGCGGCGTCGAACGTGCCCAAGGGAGTGCAGTAAAGGCTGGAGCCTGCTGCGGGAAGCACCGATGTGGCGCATTTCGCAGAGGAAACGAATCCGGGGCGATCGTTGAAAATGGAATCGCCATTAACGTCATCCGGCACCGTAACGTTGTAGGGCGAGCCCGAACTCACCACCATGAACGGGCTGAGCCGGAAAAGATAGGGCAGCGAAAGGCTTCCACCGAGAAAGAGCCTATGACGCGCATCGAACGTTGCCCGCCCATAATCCAGTCTCAAATCGTATGAATTCGAGGCGAAGTTCGAGACGCCCGAGGCATTGCTGTTGGCGTAGTTCAGGGTGTAATAGCCAAACAGTTGCAGCTTTGACCCGGCGCGCACGTTGCTGTTGACAATAAGCTGCTGCTGGCGAAAAACCGATTCAGACAGGAACTCGTAAACGTTGCCTTGCGCGGGGTCCGGCCGGACCGTGCTGCCCGGCAACGGAGCATTCGCATTGATGGTGGCAAGCTGATGAAAGCCCCGCGAATTCAAATAGGTGACGGACAGGGTCGCCGATTTCGTAACCTGCCGCTCCACGCTGATAGCGGACTGCAACGTGTAGGGCGCATGCAACCTGGGGCTCACTGCGTAAATCGTCGGCGTTGCCGTGCTCGCACCAGATAAATCGCAGTTCGCTGCCACCGGGAAACATGTGGGATTGACCAGCACAAACTGCTGCTGCACAACACCGTTCACGCGTTCTGCCTGCAGGATCTGTTCGGATTGGAAGCGATCGTAAAAGATTCCAAAGCCGCCACGGATGATTGCCTTAGGTGTTCCAGTTCTGCCGCCCACTGCCCAGGCAAATCCGATGCGAGGCGCCCAATCGCCGCGGTCGTGAATGGAATTTTGCGTTTCGAATCGCAGGCCGTAACTCAACGTCAGGTTCGGCCGGGCGTGCCAATCGTCTTGCGCATAGAGTCCGGCATCGAAGGTGGTCAGGCTTTTGTACGGGAACCCGGTCGTAATCGAGAGCTGCGTGGCATACGGAATTCCGCCATTCTGAAGTTGCTCTTGAGCGTATTTATAAGAGACCGGGCACGGCGTGGTCGCCGGCAGTTGGTTCGGATCACCCGGCGTATGGCAATTCAAGTCGGTAAGTCCCGACAGTGAAGAAAATATAAAAGTGCCGTTGAAACTGGAGGTGGAGTAGTTATCCATGGTTAACGCACGCACCCTCCCGCCGAATTTCAGCGTGTGATTTCCATGAATCATCGAAGTGTAGTTCTGGAATTCATAGTGATTCTCGTGACTGATGATGGTGCCCTGGTTGTTGCCTCCGCCGCCAAAGGCGCCACGAACGTTGATCGTAGGATCAGTGCTGATCGCGTTCTGGCTGTCGTTCTCGCGCAGGAACTGAAAGCGGGTCTCATTCACGACCTTGCCACCGATCACCTGGGTGTCGCCGATCTGCACGGTGTGTTCCTCTGAAAAGTCGTTGTAGCCCTGCGACGCGAGGTTGAACTGCCCGACTCCGTCGTTATTCTGCGTATCGCGGAAATACTGGTAACGTGCCGTGAGGGTATTGTTCTTGTTCACCGCGTAGTCGAGTCGCGGACTGAGATTGGTGCGATGCCTGGGGTTTGGAACCGATTCCACGAAGGGAGCCGGGACAAGATTCTCATCCAGGACCTGCGCGTTCACGGCCGCCAGATCGTTGATGTTCCGGCGCTCGCCGTTGAAGAAGAATGAAGCCGACTTTCCCAGCGGGCCTCCGATGCTCCCGTTATACATTGTTGTGTAATAGCCGGTTTCCGCGCCTGCGAAGGGGTTGTGCGAATTGAAGGCCGAATCATTGCCCATGACGAACGCCTGGCCGTGAAATTTGTCGGTGCCGGGCTTGGTGAAAACCTCGATGCGTCCGTATCCCAGCTTGTCGTACTCCGAGGAAAACGGGTTCTGATTGATTCTGATCTCGCGAATGGACGACTTGGGTGGAAGCTGGCCGGCAGTGAATCCGTCGATGTACATCTGTCCGCCGTTTGGACCCGCCGAGGTTCCTGCCAACGCCTCCAAGTCTGACTGCAACTCGTCGGGATCATCGGGTAGAGCCTCGAGCTGTTTTCCGGAGATCACGATTGCGCCCGCATTGCTGTTGGGATTGACGTCAATAGTAGGCGCGGTGTCGGAAACCTGCACCTTTTGGGTTTCGACCTCGATCTCCAACTTCACATTGAGCCGAAGAGGCTGATCCGCGACGACGACGTTGTCGTTTTCGTAGAGAGTAAATCCATTGGCAGCGACGGTCAGGATGTACTTGCCGGATGGCAAGTTCTTGAACTCGTAGTTGCCCTGCGCGTCGCTCTTGACGACGATCGGGGATCCGGCCGCGGGCGTCATGATGACGCTAGCGCCGGGAATTGCGGCCCCAGATGGATCAGCAACCTCCCCGCGTAGCGCTCCGGTCGCGTTTTGCGCGGACATACTGATACAGAAAAAACCCACAAGCAATATGAGAACGATAGGCAGATACTTCTCGAGCTTCATGTTTGACTTCCACTCAACATAGATAAGAAATATAAAAATCTCTATTGCGCCGCATCGCCGGGCGGTGCGCCACCCAGGCTCCACGGCGTCAGCATCATGGCCTTACTGCTGGGGGCTGCCTGAAGAATCGGTTCAACGCCACTAAGAAGCGTTATGGCGATAGCGGCGCCGGACGACGATCCCTCGGTAGCAACAATCAAAAGGGCGTCGCCTTTGTGCAGATCGGCTAGCGTAACTACCGGCATGCGACTCAGGATCTGCTGGAAATCCGCGCCTGCTCCTGCTCGCATTCCTGCGCCATTGCCTCCGGACGGTTCTGCGCGACCCGGCGCTTCGGTTTGCGGTTTCGCGGCAGCTTGCGATCCCTGCTGCGCGTTGGTGCCGTTTGCGGCAGCACCTGGTGTACCGGGAGGCATGCTGGCCTTCAGTCGCATCGCAATCCTCTGCGCAAATTCCGGAGGGAGTTTGTGCAATTGCGACTCCGGGGTGATCTTCACCACAACCGCTTTTTTGCTTAGCAAATCCTGAACGTTCACCGTGCCCGCATTTGCGTCGACAGAATTGACGATGCCGGCGACATTTCGAAAACTGCCGGTCACCACTTCCTGTGCCGTGACTTCTGAGCCGTCGGGAGCGCGATCACCACGGGCACGCAACTGGTCGCCAGGTCGAATTTCGGCAAGCGTGCTCGGCTTGGCATCGTCGAACTTCACCGAATCTGGAGCGTAACGGCGAAACACCGTGCTCTTGGTCGTATGCACTGCGATGTCTTTTTTGCCGCCCAATCCAGTCACAGAGACGGTTACCGTCCCGGTTGCCGGATCGACGCTGCTAACCAGCCCTCCCATACCTCGCTTTTGCCAATCCTGCTGCTCCTGCTGGCGGCGAGCGTCAAGATCGGTCCGCGCCATGACGATGACCTCGAGTGCGGCAATCTGGTTTTGATCGCTGCCAGCCTGCCCGCGCACCCGAACCCTGTCCCCAACCTGGAGATCCTGAAGTTGAACCGGGGTCGCGTCCTTCAGATCCTTTGCGCCCGGTGCAATTCGCAAAATCCGGGCGTTCGGTTGCACCGTCACCGACACTTCGGCCCCAGAGTCCGCAGTCAGCGTGAGAGCGTTTCCTTGAATGGTCTTGATGGCGCCGATGCGCCGCGCTACTGCGGTTCCAGACTCCTGCGCCCGCGCTTGCGGAAGCAACGAAATCGAACGGGGGAAAACAGCGCCCATCGCGAACACAGATGCCGCCAGAATGACAGTGCTCTTCTTCATACGTGCAACCTTTAATTTACCCCGCGCGAAGTAGGGCAAAACCATGATTTACGAAGTTTTACCCAACACTAGGAAGGATTACAAAGCGAGGAAGTAGCGGAGTTCAGTAGGTTCTACAAACTTTTGGTGCTCGGGGCCGGTGCGGGACTGTGTTATCGCGCGTTAAAGAATTCTTTCGTGCGTGTATCCCCCTGCGCTTAGTGCCGCCAGCAGCTCTGTGATGTGTTCGGGGCCCCGTGTTTCCATGGTGATATCGATCGCGGTATCCCCCAGGTTCACGCCGTGATACGCGCGGTCGTAGCTGGTCTCCACAATGTTGGCGCGATGATCGGCAAGTATGCCGGTCAGGCGATGCAAAGCGCCGGGATAATCCGGCAGATGCACGCGCAGCCGCACCAGCCTTCCATCTTTGACCAAGCCACGTTCGATGATGCGCGCTAGCAAGGTCACGTCGATATTGCCGCCGCAAACCAGCACCGCAACGCGCTTGTTGTGTAATTCAAGTTTGCGATTCAAAACTGCGGCTATCGCCGCGGCGCCCGCACCCTCGGCCAGAGTTTTTTCGCGCTCCAACAGCAGCAGAATTGCGTTGGCAATCTCTTCTTCTTCCACGGTGACGATATCGTCGACATACTTCTGCACCAGAGGTAGCGTGCAGTCTCCAGCCCGGCGCACCGCAATGCCATCCGCTATGGTCTTCGCCGATTCCAGGGTCACCGGCTTGCCCGCCGCAACCGCGGCCTTCATGGAAGGAATGCGCGCAGGCTGCACTCCATAAACTTTGATGGATGGCCGAGTTTCCTTTACCGCGCAGGCAATTCCTCCGATCAGCCCGCCACCACCTATGGGGGAAACTATGGCTTCTATATCCGGGTGCTGCTGGAGAATTTCCAAGCCTAAGCTGCCTTGGCCCGCAATGACCGCGTCGTCATCAAATGCGTGAATCAGGATCAGCGACTCCTGCTGCGACAGATCAAGCGCTTTGCCGTAGGCTTCATCGTAATTGGCGCCATGCAGGACGACATCAGCGCCATAAGCGCGAGTAGCGGAAACTTTGGTCAGCGGAGTGGGCAACGGCATGACTATCCGTGCTCGAACTCCGTGTCGCCCGGCGTGGTAAGAGACACCCTGGGCATGATTTCCTGCGGAGGCCGCAATGACTCCACGGCTCCTCTCCTCTGGGGTGAGGGTCAAAATCTTGTTCAAGGCGCCGCGCTCCTTGAATGCTCCGGTGCGCTGTTGGTTGTCCATCTTGAGATAAATGGAGTTGCCCGTCACACCGGAAAAGGTTTCTGAACGCGGGCAGGGAGAAACACGGATATCAGCTCGAATCCTGGCTAGCGCGGCCTGTATGTCAGAAAGTTGAATCATGTCCTGGGATGAAACACATAGCCCCGGACGCTTTCGTCCGGGGCGCGAGATGAAAGCGGCAACGTTTCAAAAGCGCCAGTACGCACCAGCCGCGACATAATAATTGTGCTGCCGAGATCTGCCGGTCGGCGCCAACGGAAAATCCGGGTGCCCGGACCAGAAGTCGCGAGCTTCCCCGCGCAGGTAGACCCTACTCAAAAGCCTCACATCCAGCCCCACTCCGGCTTCCAAGGTTGCGCTGGTGGTTGATTTTCCCGGGTTCGTGCTTCCGAATGCCAGCCTGTCGCTCTGGCTGAAATGGGCCAGGCCGAAGCCCAGACTCACCCAGGGAGAAATCGCGGTCGTGGGAAACAGGTTCAGACGTGCGGCGGGGGTGACAAAGAGCTGCTTGTAATCAATCGGGACCACGGGGTTGGTCACAGAACCGGCGTTTAAATCTTCGTCGGGATTGTACATGGCCAACACTTCACCGGAAATTCCGAACAGTGGAGTGACCACAAATCGTCTGGCATATTCCGCATCGAAACTCCATCCTTTACCTGAATGCACGACCGAGTTGAAAAAGTTCCCCCCGGTGATCGACTGATCGCTGATGAATGCGTGGCCGAAAGTACCACCCAACTCATTCTTCTCATCCTGGGCAACCGCCGATATCGCCAGCAGGGTCGCGCACCACGTCACCGCACACAAAAGCCATTTGCCAGACATTTACCCTCCGCAGCGGGGCTGGTTTCAATCAAGTTGTACGGCGGTAAGCCATAGCCTAGCACGAGGGTGGCAGGATTCGATCTACAAAAGGTGTACAGGCATTTGCGTGTACCTTCATGCTCGGCTGCTTAAGACTTTGCGGCGCCACGACGCGCAGCCGCCCGGCTCCGGCAAATCCGGATGCTAAAATAGAAAGATTGCATGCCTGTGAAAGATCTCACTGTAACCGCTTCCTCTGAACTGAACGAGAAGAACCTTTCGGAGAAGCAGCCCTCTATGGACGCGAAGGCCGCTGTCCGGCAAAAAGTCGGCTTCGTAAGTCTCGGCTGCCCAAAAAACCTGGTGGACAGCGAAGTGATGATGGGATTGCTGTCCCGGGCTGGAGCCGAACTCACGCGCCGCGCCGAGGATGCCGACGTCATCGTGGTCAACACCTGCTCGTTTATAGACAGCGCGCAGCAGGAATCCGTGAACACGATTCTGGAAATGGCTGGTCACAAAACCGCGGGCAAGGCAAAGCGACTGGTGGTGGCCGGTTGCCTGGTGGAGCGATTCCGCGAGCAGATCCGCAAAGACATTCCAGAAGTTGATGCCGTGGTAGGCACAGGAGAACTGGAAAAGATCCTGTCCGCCACCGGCATTGCACCGATGTCGCAAGCGAACTCGCCATTCGTGATTCTCGGTACACGCGCGGAGGGTGATGCCCGCGCCGTTCAGGGCCGCTTCTCTCGCGAAAGCTGGGACGGTGCCATCGCCGATCTGCCCAATTATCTTTATGACGAGTCAACCCCGCGTGTGCTCGCCACGCCGGGGCACATGGCGTACATCAAGGTCGCGGAAGGCTGTGATCACCCATGCACATTTTGCATCATTCCGCAGTTGCGCGGGCAATTCCGGTCTCGACGCTTTGAGTCTGTAATAGCCGAGGCCGAGCGTCTGGCGGAAACTGGCGTGCGGGAGATTACGCTCATTGGCCAGGACACCACCTGCTATGGCGAGGACTTGAACCTCAAAGATGGTCTCGCCCTCCTGTTACAAAGACTGGCTGGCATCGAGAAACTGCGCTGGGTCCGCTTTCTGTATGCGTATCCCAATAAAATTACTGGAAAGCTTCTGGAGACCATCGCAGCTCACGAAAAGATCTGTTCCTACATGGATGTACCGTTGCAGCACGCCTCTGCATCCGTTCTGAAACGCATGAAGCGCGGAGGCGGCGCCGACGTCTTTTTGCGATCGATTGAAAAAATGCGCCGAGTCATCCCGGGGCTCACCCTTCGCACTTCCTTCATTGTGGGATTCCCTGGCGAAACCGAGAGAGAGTTCGAAGAACTCTGCTGTTTCGTTCGCGAAGCGAAGTTCGACTGGATGGGAGCCTTCTCGTATTCAGATCAGGAGGGGGCCGGGGCGTACGCTCTGGACAGAAAGCTCGCGCCGCGTGAAATCGAACGCCGCCGCAAGCATTTGATGTCAATTCAGCGCCAGATCAGCAAGAAGAATAAGAAAGCACTAGTGGGACGTGAGTTCGATCTGTTGTTGGAAGGCGAATCGGAAGAAACCGAACTGCTGCTGGAAGGCCGTACGGCAATGCACGCGCCTGAAATTGACGGGAAGGTCTTCGTCAACGACTTCCCGGACCATGTCGATCCGAAACCGGGCCAGTTTTATCGCTGCCAGATCACCGAAGCACATGATTATGATCTGGTGGCAAGAATTGTTTGAGCTTGTGCTCGCAATAGTCCCTGTTTGAACCTGAAGTGCGCCATGCCCCGAAAGCGGCCGCTGAAACTCCGATGTCCTATCTGCAAGAAGGAGGTCAAGAGCTCCACTCCGGAGTTTCCCTTCTGCAGCGAACGCTGTCGCACTGTCGATTTGGGTAAATGGGCAAGCGGTGGGTACGTCATTTCATCGCCAGTGACCGATACTGAGGAGTCGATTCAAGACGACAGCCCGGAAGATCAGGATCGGCGTAGATGACGACCACTCCAGGAGTCCGCACCGAGGCGCAGGCGCCGATGTGGGCGTCTCTGATCGCCACTCTGTTCGGAATCGGGCGGCTTCGCCCTGGCCCGGGTACCTGGGCATCGGCCGTTACCGTTTTGCTGTGGGCAGCGGTTGCACACACGCTCCCCCCAACGGCAACCATAGCGGTCGCGATTGCGCTGGCCGTAGTCATCGTTGTGGTGGGCATTTCTTCCTCGACCCTGGTGGCTCGCGCTTCCGGGAGCAAAGATCCGCAAATTGTTGTCATTGACGAAATGGCCGGACAGCTCATTGCATTAATTGCAGTTCCCCTGACGTGGAAAACATTGCTCGCGGGCTTTATACTTTTCAGAGCGTTCGACATCATCAAGCCACCTCCGGTGCGCCAACTGGAACGTCTTCCAGAAGGAACTGGAATCGTGCTCGACGACGTCGCGGCAGGAATTTACGCGTTGATAGTCATGCAAATTCTCCTCCGTTTTTTTCATCTATTAAAGTAGTTCCAACACGCGGGACGTGAGTGCCGGTCTCGAACTGGGAATCATTATTCTTGATGGGATTTTCCGATCGCATTCTCGGTAGAAAAAACCTGAACGGCGGTCCGCACATTGACGCGGTTTCACCGTCGTTTGCCCTGGCTGGGGGCGAAGTTCGCATTACGGGCTCAGGGTTACGCCCGCAGGAACTGTTGCGTCCAAAAGTGCGGTTTGGAAGTTTTGAAGCTCCGGTGGTGGTCAGTTCCGACGGATTTGTCGTGACGCGAGTACCCGAAGGGGCCGTTTCTGGCTCCGTGGTTGTTGCCACCAACGGACACGAGAGCAATCCGCACCCGGTCAAGGTGGCGGTCCCGATCGCGGAGAATCTTCATCCCGTGACGAATCCCGCACTCGATCCTGAAGGCAACATTTACGTGACCTTCTCAGGGACGCGCGGCCAGAAAGTACCTGTATCCGTGTTCAAGATCGATACGAACTACGCCGTGAAGCCGTTCGTTTCGGAGATGATGAACGCCACGGCAATTGCGTTCGACCGCGAAGGGCAGATGTACGTTTCCTCGCGTGCCGATGGCGCCGTTTACAAAGTAGCGCCCAACGGATCACAAACGACCTTCGCCGAAGGGTTGGGCATCGCTACCGGTATTGCCTTTGACCGCGAGCAGAGTCTCTACGTCGGCGACCGCAACGGCACTATCTTCAAAATTGCCCGAGATCAACAGATGTTCGTGTTCGCCACCCTGGAGATGAGCGTCTCGGCTTATCACTTGGCATTCGGTCCTCACGGGGACCTGTTCGTGACAGGTCCAAACGATCGCGTATTCAAGGTCGATCCGAGCGGTACCGTCACCACGTTTTACAAAGGACTGGGGAGGCCGCAAGGACTGGCATTCGACGCGGATGGGAATCTCTATGTGGCTGCCTCGCTCTCCGGTACGCGTGGAATTGTGAAAATCACAACCGATGGCAGAGCGAACCTGGAAGTTTCCGGACAAGGACTGGTCGGTCTCGCGTTCGCTCCGGGCCGCTCGGTCGTTCTGGCGACCAGCAATGCGGTTCATCATTTGCTATGGAATGTTCCAGGCCTTTCGTTGATACCGGAATAGTTCTTCTGAGTGTTGCGCTCTGCGGTTTTCGTTCTCCTTTCATTTACACTTCTAAGGCGTGAACGCCGAAATCATCGCGGTAGGATCGGAGATGCTCACTCCCTACCGCGTGGATACCAATTCGCTCTACCTCACCGGCCAGCTGAACGAATTAGGTGTGGATGTCACCTTCAAGAGCGTCGTCGGCGACGACTTAAGGCGACTGGTGGGTGCCGCGCAACACGCTTTGTTTCGCTCCGATATTGTCATTTTCAGCGGGGGTCTTGGACCTACCGAGGACGACCTCACGCGGGAGGCAGTAGCCGAAGCTCTCGGCCTCGGCCTGCAGCGTGATGCCGAGATTGTGGCAGCTCTGGAAAAACGTTTCCTGGAGCACGGCTGGAAGATGTCTGCCAACAATACGAAGCAAGCGGACGTGCTTGACGGTGCGACGATTCTGCCTAATCCCAACGGCACCGCTCCGGGGCAGTGGCTCAGCGGGGAGTTCGACGGGCGCGAGCACATTATTCTGCTGCTTCCCGGGCCTCCACACGAAATGAAAGGGATTTTCGAAAACCAGGTGCGCGAGCGTCTGCAGGCCAAAATCCCGCCAGCCCACATCTTTACCCGCACACTGAAGATCGCCATGCTGGGAGAATCAACGGTCGATGCACGGGTATCCCCCATCTATAAACGGTTTCCGCAAGTGGAGACGACAATTCTTGCGGGCGCCGGCGAGATCGAACTGCACTTCAAAGCCCAGGCGGCGACACTGGAGGCAGCGGAAGCTCGAGCGGACGAAGTAGCTGGCCTGGTGGAAGACGAATTGGAAGATGCCGTCTATTCGCGAAACGGCGAGTCTTTGGAGCAAATTGTCAGCTACTGGCTGCAAATGCGCAATGCCACGGTTGCCGTGGCGGAATCGTGCACCGGAGGACTGCTGGCGGAGCGCATCACATCCGTCAGCGGGAGCTCTCGATCTTTTGTGGGCGGCGCGGTTGTTTACTCCAATCAGATGAAAACGGAGCTGGCCGGTGTTCCGGAGGAGATGATTCATCGCCACGGGGCGGTGAGCCGCGAAGTAGCGGCGGCGCTGGCGGAAGGGATCCGCTATCGCTGCGAATCGACCCTTGGAGTGGGAATTACGGGCATCGCCGGTCCTACGGGCGGTACGGCCGAGAAACCGGTGGGCCTGGTCTTCCACGCTGTGGCGAGCGGATCGGGCACAGAAGTAATTCAGCGAAGCTACGCTGGGGACCGCAAGCGCATTCGAAAATTCGCTTCCACCATGGCATTGGATATGCTGAGAAGAAAGCTGATGTGAGAAGAAGCTCTGAGTAATGAGCTTTGAGCTTGGAGACCTGTTCAGCTACCCTGGCTCATCGCTCATTCCTCATTCCTCTTTATGCGTCTCTTTGTTGCTCTCGATATTGCTGATGAGATGCGTGAACGTATTGGGCGCTATGTGGAGGGTGTGCAAAACTTCGCTCCAGAGGCACGATGGGTGAAAGAAGAGTCGATGCATGTCACTTTGAAATTCATCGGCGAACAATCTGATACGGCACTGGAAAGTATCAAGCAGGCCCTTTCTACTGTCGCGGGACGATGCGCCTCAATCACATTCCGCGGGTACGGATTCTTTCCTACTGCAAAATCGGCACGTGTTTTCTGGATCGGAATGGAAGCCGAACCGGAATTAGCTTCCCTGGCAGCCGAAATTGACGAAAAATTGGCGGCGGTTGGCGTTCCCCGAGAGCAACGAAAGTTTAGTCCGCATCTTACGCTGGCCCGTAGCGCAGGGGGATCCGGTTCTCCGCGCCGTCTCAAGGGTGATCGCGTCACCGGCACGTTCGAGCGTTTGCAGCAAAAACTCGCAGCCCTGGGCACTCCGGAATTTGGTAGCATGGCGGCGCGCGAATTCTGCCTGTATCGAAGCCAACTCTCGCCGAAAGGATCCAAGTACACCAAGCTTGAACGATTTCCTTTACAGACGGAATAACACTGCCCATGCCACATCTGCGACCTGCAATTTAGAATTTTCAATTTGAAATCCAAGCGACAATGTCCCGACTTTTTCTGATCGCGGCCTGCAGCTATCTACTGGGATCCATCCCATTCGGATATCTGCTGGTACGCATTTTCCGCGGGGAAGATGTGCGGCGGAGTGGCAGCGGGAATATCGGGGCTACCAACGTCGCCCGCAAGTCGCCAGCCCTGGGCGCGGTGACATTGATTCTCGATGCCGCAAAGGGAATTATGGCGGTCGAACTTGCCATCCGGCTTAGCCAATCCACTCACGGAGATGTGCGCCTCTATCGCACGATGGCTGCCTCCGCATTGTTTGCGGTAATCGGGCATATGTACCCGGTGTGGCTACGGTTTCGCGGCGGCAAAGGCGTGGCCACAGCTTTAGGAGCGTTCCTGCGCTTCGATGCTCTTTCCGTGCTGGTTGCCATTATCATCTTCGTTATCGTTGTGCTGATTTCACGCCGCATCTCTTTGGGATCGATCATCACTGCCGGACTTTTTCCCGTGGTGTGCTATTTTCTGCTGCCACGCGACACCTGGATCCTGGCATTCATTGGCGCCGGGGCCGTGTTGATCATCGGGCGCCACCGGCGAAATATCAGCCGGCTCTTGGCAGGCCAGGAACCTAGATTTTCCTTAGGTGCCAAATGAGCGAGATAGCCATCGTCGGAGCAGGGGCGTGGGGGACCGGCCTCGCCATCGTTCTGGGACGCAAGAATACCCATCACGTTCGACTGTGGGCGCACGAGACCGAAGTCGTCGATTGCATTACGCGTGCGCGAGTCAATGAGAAATTTCTGCCGGGGCGAATCGTGCCTGAGTCGGTGGTTGCCAGCAGCAACCTTGAACTGGTCGTCGAGGATGCGCAGATCATCGTAAGCGTCATGCCTTCGCAGCATTGCCGCGGGCTCTTTGAACGCATGAAGCCGCTCATTTCGCGGCACAGCGTGATCGTCAGCGCCACGAAGGGACTGGAAGAAGGGTCGCTGCTTCGCATGTCAGAAGTGATTCAGACAGTGCTGGGTGATGCTGCGATCGGTGCGCTGAGTGGCCCCTCATTCGCACAAGAAGTCGCCCGCGGCGACCCCACGGCCATCACCATTGCATCCGGGGATTCCGGACTGCTACGAACAGTGCAGCAGGAGTTCAGCGATTCCAGTTTTCGTGTTTATACCAACAGCGACGTGATCGGGGTGGAACTGGGGGGAGCTCTTAAGAATATCGTGGCCATTGCCGCAGGAATCTGCGATGGCCTGGGGCTGGGACACAACTCGGTCGCGGCTCTGATCACACGCGGCCTGGCCGAGATGACTCGCTTAGTCGTCGCGTGCGGAGGAAGGGCTGACACTATGGCCGGGCTGGCCGGGTTGGGAGATTTGGTTCTGACCTGCACGGGCGGGCTTTCGCGGAATCGGAGTGTTGGCGTTGAACTGGGCCGCGGCAAAAAGTTACCCGAAATTATTGGCGGCATGCACGGCATGGTTGCGGAAGGAGTCTTCACGACCACGGCCGCGGTCGGCCTTGCCCGGGCCCGCGCAGTACAAATGCCCATCACCGAACAGATGCACGCAATCCTTCACCAGGGCAAGAGCCCGAGGGAAGCTATACAGGAACTCATGTCGCGAACTGGGAAAAGCGAATCCGGCATGCCTCTGCCTGAGATTTAGAAACACCTGGCCGGCCCGTGTAAACTTAACGGTTTCAGAACGCTTCCCGGAGTCTTCTAATGCATCTAATGCATCTGCGTCTGGCTGGCTCAGCGGCTGCCATCGTTGTTGCGATTTCACTGAATGTTGCACACGCGCAAAGCAAGACAACTGCCGAACGCCTCGGGTATCCACGAGATTCGAAACTGCTCATCATTCACGCCGACGATCTCGCAGTGGCGCATTCCGAAGATGCGGCGAGCTTTGACGCGCTCGAGCGGCAGGCCGCTACTTCTGCGAGCATCATGGTTCTCTGTCCCTGGCTGACCGAAGTTGCCGCCTGGGCCAAAGCGCATCCCGATGCCGACCTGGGGCTTCATCTCACAGTTACCAGCGAATGGAAGACGTACCGCTGGGGACCGGTGGAATCAAAAGACAAAGTTTCCAGCCTGCTGGACGCGGATGGATATCTGTGGCCCGATAATGATCCCGCAACAAAAAACATCAAGGCTGAGGAAGCTGAACGCGAGATCCGTGCGCAAATCGACAAAGCCATGGTCATGGGAATCCATCCCACCCACGTCGACAGCCACATGGGCGAATTTTTCGAGCGGCCCGACCTTTTTGCGGTGTATTTAAAAGTTGCACGCGAGTACAAATTGCCATTTCTCGCCGCCTTGACACCGAACGCCCCAAAGGAACTCGTATCGCAGCTCAGTCCCAAAGATGTGATCCTCGACAATGTCGTCATGGCTTTTCCGGAAGTTCCTGTTGCTAATTGGAAAAACTTTTATCTTGAAGCCATCAAAAGTCTAAAGCCGGGAGTCACTGAATTCATTGTGCACCTGGCGCACGATGACGCGGAAATGCAGGCGATCACCATCGGGCATCCGGACTACGGTTCAGTGTGGCGGCAGCGAGACTACGAAGTCATCACCAGCCCCGAACTCAAGAAGGCGTTAGAGGATAATCACATCATCCTCATTCATTGGAGAGACATCGGGAAACTGCTTCAGCAGTGACTCAACCACCACGAACCGCCTTATGCAGTTGCCCGAGAGTCATTGTTCTGAGGTACTTCCGTAACGTAGCTTGCCCATGCTTTTCGCTACTCGTCGGGTAATCCCCAGTAGAATTTCATAGATACCCGTGAAAGCAGCCGCCACTTCGCCGACGGCGTTGGGGACGAGTGAGGGGACAACCTTGCCGTCTCGCGACTCCAATCCTGCCCGCATTCCCATTCTGTATGTCATCCTGGGAGTTCTGCTGGTCATTAGCATTATCCCGATGTACTTCTATTCGGCACAGGTGGAGGCGATCAACCGCGACCGCCTCAAAACTAACGAAATGCTGCTGCAGAATACCGTCACCCGCTCGCTGGCAGACGATCTTTCGCAGCACGAACGCTCGCAGCGCATGATGCTGGCGAATCTGTCTTCCGCCATTCAAGTCGCCAGCGGCGGCGACATCGGGGAGAAGAACATCGAGTCGCCGGAACTTCGGGCTCTGCTGGAGAATTTCGTAAGTTCCTCGGACGAAATTGCATACGCGACTCTGCTCAACTCTGAAGCGAAGGGCATCTCGGCTGGGCGCATCGCCCCTGATGCTTTTCTGCAACGCGAACTGGAACACGCCTACACTGCCGCCCGCGATGGGCGGGCTTATAACGGTCAAGCTCTAGTCGTAGGCGAAGGCAAGTCAGCGCGGACAATTTTTCTGGTCAGCGCCCCGGTGCAGTACGAAGAACGTTTCCTGGGGATGATCGCTTCGGTGGTCGACCTGCAGTTCCTGATCCGGCGTCTCCGCGAAGTTAGCGGCGGGGGGCTGACACCGTACGTGGTCGACGCCCAAGGACGGTTAGTCGCAGCGGCGACTCCCGAATTCGCTACCGGCCAGGACATGAAAAATCTGGAGATTGTCCGCACGTTTGTTGAGGGCGGTAACAAAGCTCAGTTCGCCGAGACGCGGGAATTCAACATGAGCGCGGGTTCGGAAAAGATCGAAATGCTTGGCACCTACAGCCCAGTCCAGTCGTTGAACTGGGCGGTGGTGGTGCAGAAGCCGCGACGAGACGCCTACCGCGGTGTATACGAGATGCAGCGTACGGCTCGCCTGCTCGCGTTGCTCGCCGTGCTGCTGAGCATTGGAGTCAGCATCTTCGCCGCGCGGCGTATAACGAATCCGCTTTCCGTGCTGACCGAGTCCAGCCGGGCTATAGCCAAGGGTGATTTCTCGCAGCGCGTCCATCTGATGAGCCGGACGGAAATCGGAGAACTTGCGCAGACGTTCAACACGATGTCCGAGGAGCTCGAGCACTTCGTTGAAGATCTCAAGCGAGCCGCGGAAGAGAACCTGGCATTGTTCATGGGTTCAATTCAGATGTTAGCGGGAGCCGTTGACGAGAAAGACCCTTATACGCGTGGCCACTCCGACCGCGTCACCCGGTATTCGCTGCTGATCGCGAAAGAAATGGGCTTGCCGCCTGCGTTCATGGAAACGCTGCAAATTTCGGCGCAGCTCCACGACGTGGGCAAGATCGGGATCGAAGATCACATCCTGAAGAAGCCAGGCTCACTGACCGAAGAAGAATTCGAAGTAATGAAGACACACACGACGAAGGGTGCGAATATCTTGCGTCCGGTGCCGCAACTGGCGGAGATGCTGCCTGGAATCGAATTGCACCATGAAGCACTCGATGGCCGCGGGTATCCTTACGGTCTGAAGGGCGATCAAATTCCACTGATGCCCCGGGTAATTGCTGTGGCGGATACCTTTGACGCGCTTACTACCAATCGCCCTTACCAACAGGCACACACGCCTGACCAGGCTCTGCAAATCATCCGGAGTCTTGCGGGCAAGCGGCTCGATCCCGCGGCAGTGGATGCGCTGCTAGCGGTCTATGAACGCGGAGAGATACGGATCCAGCGCTTTACCATCAAACGCCCGGTCCTGGCTACTCCAATTCAGAATACGAGCGGAGCCGTACCAGCGAGCAGCGCGGAAACACCGAACCTGGAACGAACGCGCATGTAGTGGAAGGTTTTCTGCGCCGCACTGAAGCTTGCCGGTTGAAACTCGCAACCAGTCCTCAGCTGCCATGATGGCACAGGTATCGAGGTCTATAATTGCCTCGATGCCTCTGGTCCCAGGCACAAAGATCAGTCAATACGAGATAGTCTCTCCGCTTGGCGCGGGCAGCATGGGCGAGGTGTACCGTGCGCGCGATATGCGCCTGGACCGCGACGTAGCAATCAAAGTCATTCCCGAGTTGGTTTCTCTTGATCCCGAGCGCCTTTTGCGATTTGAGCAGGAAGCCAAAGCGGCTGCCGCGCTGAATCATCCCAATATCCTGGCGGTGTACCAGATGGGAACCTATTTAGGGATGCCCTATCTGGTTTCGGAGCTGCTCGAGGGCAAGACGTTGACCGAGTTCATTCGCCGTGGCCCGCTGACGCTTCGCAAAGCGATCAATCTCGGGGTGCAAATCGCGCACGGTCTGGCGGCTGCCCACGATAAGGGGATCGTCCACAGGGATCTCAAACCTGACAATCTTTTCGTCACAATTGACGGACGCGTCAAAATCCTCGACTTTGGCTTGGCGAAAGTAATCCTGCCACGGCAATCGGCCCACAACCTGGCAGTGACAATCACGCTGCCGGGAGTCGCACTGGGCACGATCGGTTATATGTCTCCGGAGCAAGTGCGCGGACAGTCCACCGATCAGCGCGCAGATATTTTCGCGCTGGGTGCCATTTTGTACGAGATGGTGATGGGCAGGCAGACCTTCCAAAGGCCCACTTCGGCCGACACGATCAGCGCCATCCTGAACGAGGAACCGCCGTCCATAGCCGAACTTGCGCCGGATACCCCGGCTGCTTTGGAAAGGGTCATCCGCCGGTGTCTGGAAAAGAACCCGGCGCAGCGCTTTCAATCGGCCTCAGATCTTGCTTTTGCTTTGGAAGCGCTTTCAGATCCATCGATCACGGCTAGTCGAGGGACGCTAGCACCATCGGATCGGCCACATGGGCGATATCTGTCCTGGACGGTCGCAGCACTTGCACTCGTTTTCGGTGTGCTGGGGCTGATTTATTTCCTGTCGCGGCCTCCGACGGAGCCAAGCGTCTCTAATTACGTTCAACTCACGCATGATGGCCAACAAAAATCACTGATAGCGACTGATGGAGCCCGGTTGTATCTGAGCCTGGGGGAAGTACGCAGCGGCAGCTTCGCATCACACGGTGTCGCCGAAATGTCGGTGTCCGGCGGAGAGCCGAAAAAGCTTTCGATTCTGCCCTCCGTGGATATGGTTCCCATCGACCTGTCGCCTGACAGCTCGGAACTTCTCGCAGTGGACGGGCAGGGCGCTCCTCCTAAAGGCCCGATGTGGAGTCTGCGCCTTCTCGGCGGTTCGCCGCGCCGGCTCGGAGACATGATTGCGGAAACGGGCGCGTGGTCGCCTGACGGCAAGGCGCTGGTTTACACGAATCTGGGTGATATCTTTGTGGCAAATGCGGACGGATCCGCTTCCCGCAAACTGCTGAGCGTCAAAGGGGACATTCTCAATATTGAATGGTCACCCGATGGCAGAGTGCTTCGTTTTGATGCATCGGAGACGGCCGGAACGGTTGGCCAGCAGGTGGAATGGGAAGTGGCGGCAGACGGAAGTGGCCTGCATCGTTTATTCAATGCCTGGCACAACCCTCCAGACGAATGCTGCGGCAGATGGACGCCCGACGGAAAATACTTCGTCTTTGTCTCGGGAAACCAGATTTGGGGCTTGCCCGAAAAAACGGGCGTGTTCGGGGCGCGCCCGAAACCATTTCAACTGACTTCCAGTCCCCTTTCTTTATCGTCGCCGCTGCCCAGCAAGGACGGGAAGAAATTATTTGTGGTTGGCCAAACGTACCGTGGCGAGTTGATGCGTTACGATGCGAAATCGCGACAGCTCTCGCCGTTCCTGGGCGGCATTTCCGCCGAATTTGTAGATTTTGCCAAAGACGGGCAATGGGTTGCGTACGTCAGCTATCGTGAAGGGACACTGTGGCGGAGCAAAGTCGATGGCAGCGAACGCATGCAGCTGACGTACCCGCCGCTGTATCCGGTGCTTCCCCGATGGTCACCGGACGGAAAGAAAATCATTTTCTTCGAATTTGCCCGCAGCGCGGAGAAGCCTGCCCGGATGTACGAAATCTCTGCCGAGGGCGGGAGCCCTCGCGAGCTACTGCCGCAAGATCTCGCGCAACAGCTCGATCCTAATTGGTCGCCGGACGGGAGCAAGATCATCTTCGCGGGAGAATCTAACAACGCTTCCTCTGCCATCCGGATTCTTGAGGTTGCAACTGGCCAGGTCTCGACATTGCCTGCATCGGACGGTCTCTACTCTCCGCGGTGGTCTCCCGATGGGCGTCATATAACGGCGTTCTCGGCGGATTCAAAGACACTCCTCTTATTTGACGTCCAGACACAGCGATGGTCTGAACTCGCCAGTGGTTCTTTAAGTTGGCTCAATTGGTCCCATGACAGCCAATACGTCTACGTTCTCGACTTCCGCGGACAGGATGCAGTTGTGAGAATTCGGATCAGAGACCATAAGGTAGAACAGGTTGTCGACCTCAGGAATTATGTGACCGTCGGTCGGTACGGCGGCTGGCTCGCCCTCACCCCTGACGATTCTCCTTTGCTACTGCACGATACCGGCAGCCAGGATGTTTATTCCTTGGACTGGCACTCACAGTAAGTGCGGTCAGCTCCAAGCGACGCTAATGCTGTAACGGGGGCTACTTTGCTCCCTTCGGAATGGCCCCAATGCCCCAATATTAGGGGACGCTTTTTTAGAGCAGGCGACCCAAGCCCAAAAGCTGTGGCCATCAGGAGATGCATGCTTACGTTCCACAACGAGTGCCCCGCCGTATAAGGGAAAACCTGTATGTAGATGTAGCGGGGTCGTTGCTACTATTTTCGTCTGCAGAGGAGATCGGGACGTCGGAGTCCACGCCGCAGCAGCTTCAGACTTGGCCATGACCCGTGACCTTTGCCAATATTGGTGTGACCATGAGCACGCGTGACAGAGTTGATCGCGAATCGTTTCAGTCCCTGCTGGCAAATGCATTTTCCGTGCAGCAAAGTGGCATGACGCCGCAGTCCCTTACCTCCATCATTGAAATTCAGCGCACGATCAGCAATGACGATATCGCTATCGACTCAGCCTTACGTCTAATCGCAGATCGCGCCCAATCGGTTGCGAAAGCATCTGGAATCGGCATCGCTCTGTTGGAAGCGAATCAGTTAGTTCACCGCGCGGGCATCGGCAGCGCTTCCCAGCTTGTGGGCTCGCAGTTGGCTGCCGTGTTCAGCGCCACTGTTAGTGGTCATCCACGAAGAGAGATTTTGCGTGTAGAGAATGCCAGCACGGATTCTCGTATCGAAGCGGATATTTGCCGACAGTTCGACGCCCAGGCGCTGTTGATGGTTCCAATTTATCGCGAGGGCAGCGTGATTGGTGTGCTGGAAATCCTGTTCAGCCAGCCGCATCGTTTCATTGAAGCGGAGGTGCGGTCTTACCAGTTGATGGCCACCCTCGCGGGCGATGCCACGCTGCTGCCCGCCCAGGTTGTGCAGCAGAAAGGCGTGTCTTATTCAACCGTTTCGCGCGCACTTTGGCGGATGAGCTCAAGAGTTCAGCAACTCAGGGTGGCCAGTCAGCCCGCCCCGCAAGCGAGCCAGAAGCCGGCGTCCGGTTCTGTAGAGAAAGGCGCAACTCCGAGTATTCGCCAGTGGCGTACCGTTCGGCACATTTCGCAATTGGCGAAGGCAGCAACAGAGTCTCTGCAAACAGTTTCTTTGCCCAGACTACGCTGGCCGGATTTTTCGCTCACAACTTTTTCGTGGCAGAATAGCCTGTTCAGAGGTCTTCAAGTACGCATACGGAATCTTGGCTGGCGCGCTCGTACGGCAAGAATTCAGTTGCGGTCCGACGCCGTTCGGAACGTGACGTGGAATGTGGCAGCGGTATCGCTGTTGCTGGTGCTCGCGGTCGGAGCCTCGATTCTGCACCACAAGAACAGCGTTTCCAGGGCCGGCGATGCCTCGTCTCAAACGGCCACTCCCGTGTTAGCCCCCGCAGTTCCTGCCGTTTCGGATAGTACTGCGTTGGTTCCCGTTTCCAAGCCACAGCCGCAAAGATCTCTACATGATGTGAATGCCCCTAATGCGGGATTCACGCGCGTTCGCGTGGGAAAGGATGAGATCGATTACGTCGCCGATGACGTCACGGTGCGACATTTCCATTCTGTGTCGCCCACTGCGGAATCACACCACGGACCGAAGCAAGTGAACATTGGACGAGATGTAACTGTGCGCTATTTCACCAGGCCGCAGTCCATGACGACGGCTCAGCCAGCTTCTCTGACGGATGAATCGCTCAGGGATTGAATTTTTTTCAGCCGCTCACAAGGCTGCCACCCGCCTTTGCACCAGCAGGAAGTACAGCGCGAGCAGCACCAGCAACAATCCGTCCGCTCCCAAGACGATGGGGACGGTAAACCTGGGCACGAGCCATCCAGTGGCCAGATTCCCCATGGGCATGCCGCCGCGGAAGGCGCAGTTGTACACACTCATCACCCGACCGCGCATTTCATTGGTAGTAATCAACTGCACGAGTGAGGTGACGGTGGCGAAGACGGCCATCATCGATGCTCCGACCACCACCAACATCACATAGGAAAAGGGCAAAAATCGCGAAAGAGAGAAGCCTGAAATTCCTATCCCAAGGCAGATCAGCATAGTCAACGCGAAGCGGCCTTTGTTCTGGATATTGCCTTTCCCAGCAACAGCAAGCGAACCGCAAATCGATCCCACTCCCATCAGCGAAAGCAAATTTCCATAGGTTTCTGGTCCGCGGCGGAAGATGTCCTTTACAAAGACGGGAATGTACGTCCGCATGGGCATGCTCAGCGCAGTCATGCAGAAGGCCAGTACTATGAGCGCCTCCATCGATCCCTGCTGACGCAAGAAGCGAATTCCCTGCTTGAGGCTGCCGAAAACCGATTCCTTGGTGCTCTGGGGCAGGAAGCGCGCGGTGATCATCAGCAGCGAAATCACTGGAGCCATGAAGGAAATGGCATTGATTCCGAAGCACCATTTCTCGCCAAGCCTGGCCAGCGTGAGACCTGCGAGAGCAGGGCCTACCGTCACGGCAAGATTGAATTGGATGGAATTGAGCGCGATGGCGTTCGGCATATCGTCCCGATCAACCAGCGTAGGAATCAATGCCTGATAGGCTGGCCCGCCAAATGACTGCGCAATCCCCGAGATGAAAGACAGGCACAGGATCTCCCACACGCTTACGATGCCTGTGGCCACAAGCAAGGTCAGTATGGCCGCACTCGCCATCTGAATGAATTGCGATACCAGCAGGATCTTGCGCCGCTCGGTGCGATCGGCCACTACACCCCCAATCAACGAAAGCAGAAAGATAGGAATTCCAGCGAGAAACTGATCGAGAGCGAGCAGGAAGGCGGAATGGCTCAGGCGGTAGATGAGCCAGCCCTGCGCCACGATTTGCATCCAGGTGCCTATACTCGAGGTACAAGCCCCAAACCACATCAGGCGAAAATCGCGATATTGAAAAGCTTTGAAAACCTTGCGGAGTGACGCTCTCATCCCGTGACCAGTTCCAAGTTCCGACCACTATCTTCGCACGAACGGGCGAATCCACAGGCAGCACGTGCAATGAACCAATGACTAAAGATGAATCAGCAGCCAGCAGGATTCAACATCGCACAAAGAATAGCGTTGTCAGCCGCTTTCACCGAACAAAAATGACAATGCCGCTGGGAAGCGGCGAGCCCAAGCTGATTCATGGTGAGTAGCGTCTTGCTCAACCATCAACCGAAGGCGTTGATCACCTAGCCCCGCACGGCGCAGGATGGCAGCCAATTCTCCTACATCGTCGACCATGCTCTGGTCCCGATCCTCGCGTCCCGCTTCCGCGGTGCCCGTCGCGAGAAATACGCGCTCCGGCCAGCGCCGTACAGTTCGACTTTGCCGGATCATCTGGCGATTCGAAGCCCACAGGGATGGGCTCTCCAACAGCAACCGACCAAACATTCCGGGAGATACCGCAACCGTGTACAGGGCAATCAACGCTCCCAAAGATGATCCGCCGAGTCCGGCATTTTCCGGGCCCGATGCGACCCGGTAATGACGTTGCACAAACGGCATAACTTCCTTGATCAGAAAGCTGGGATAGCGGCTTCCCTGCACGCGCAATATCACCGGCTGATAAGAACGATGCGGCATGTACTCGCGGATGCGATCTTTGCCGGCATTGTCGATGCCCACAATCACGAGTGGAGGAATTTGTTCTTCCCGGATCAGGCGATCGGCGGTCTCATCCACTTGCCACTCGACGCCGTTGAATGAAGTCGCGGGCTCAAACAGATTCTGACCGTCGTTGAGATAGAGGACGGGATAATGGCGTCCGATATTTGATGGATCATCGTAACCGGGCGGGAGCCAGATTCGGAGGAACCGAGTGTTGCGAAAGATTCGGCTGGAGAACTTGTGAATTCGCAGATCGCCGGTTGCTGAACTTGCGCGAATCACGCCCGCAATCTCTGCCGGGGCTGCTTCCTGGTTTTGCTGCGTCTCTTCCATCCGGGATGTGCTTTCAGAATACAACGCACCGCATTACGGTCGCGCAACTCTGAATTTCAGGACCAGCGCCAGCAGGGTGATCATTGCAATCAAAGCAAGAGAGATTACACATAAGATGCACCACGTTGTTAGTACGTAGGCTTCGATGTATGTGAGATACAGCGCATAGGCGAGACCGGCAAGAGCCGCTCCCAACAGGCGGGTGGGAGTCTCAGCGCGAAATCTCCACTGGGTCGAAAGCAAGAACAGTGCGGCATAGCCAGCGACCCCGATCAGGGCGACCGGAATTCCGAGCATGGTCGAATACTCACTCCGGTTCACAATGTCGCAATTGAGCTTTTGGCCGAAGTCGCAGTAGGTTGTCGCGCTCTTGGCGAAGTGACGCTGCAAGGCGATACCGGAGTCGATGACTCCCGCCGCAGAACAGATGGCAATGAGCAAGAAAAGCGAGCGAGTGCCGCGCGACGATTCGGTCACGGCAAACTGCATCCTGTCTTGTCGCTAAGCTCCTGCAGTGAAAAGACACCTTGTTTGGGAGGATCGGACCCGAATTGCCAACTCGGAAACAGCTTGACTCCCGCCGCCTTGCAGGCTGGAGGCATTTCTCCCGGCTTGTCCCTGATGGCGCACTCCTGGTACGGCACATAGCGAAATGCCGAGCCGAACATCTCCTTCTGCTCGACGCAGTGCGGACACCAGTAGAGTCCATACATTTTCGCCTGTTGCACGGCGAGGCATTTCGCAAAAGAATCGTACTTGTGATTGCGGTAATAGCGTCCGCCGAGAAAAGCTGCCGCCAGCAACGCCGCCAAGATTCCGTAGCGCCAGACATTCTTGTTATTCCGTCCCTTGGAGGGGTCGTCCGTGCGCTCCTGGCGCCTTTTTCGTCGCTCTTCCGACATGCCTTTTTATATCACGGTGACTAAGCAACAACGTTCAATGCGCGCGGAAGCACATCGAGTGCCTGACACTGCAGCGTAAAGACTTCCCCATCCACCATGACGTCTACCGGAGCATCCAGATCGAATTCAACGTGCGACACTGCGTCACACTCCGCAAGGGGATGTTGGATATGAGCGCCGTCATAGAGACCAGGGAGGTTGCGAATCAGTCCGAGTCGCCCGATAGGGCCCCAGCGTACGTACTCCACTAAGCCGTCGTCGGTTTTTGCGTTTGGAGCAATCATCATAGTTCCGCCCGTGAACTTGCTGTTGTTGAAAGTCAGAAACAGGCACGGGCGGCGGTCGAACTCTGCTTCCCCCTTTACCCGGACCGGGAAGGCCCGGCGACGGAAACGAGCGAGTGTGAGGAAGATGGAACCGAAATATCCCAGTTCTCCCCAGCCGCTAAACCGTCGCGCGCGCAGGGTCGCCACGTCCGCCGTAAAACCGATGCTGAGCAGGTTTATGTAGTGGATAGCTCCGGTGCGGTGGCGCAGGCGCATGATGTCGCACGGACGACAACGGTGCGCCAGAATGGACTCAATGGCGTACTCGACACCGCGGTCGCTGAAATCGCGCAGGAAGGAGTTTCCGGTACCCAGGGGCAAAAAACCGAGCTCCGCTGGCTCACCGCTCGCGGCTTCAGGAAAAAGTCCATTCACGACTTCGTAAGATGTGCCGTCACCGCCGACGGCGATGAAGTTGCGCACTCCCCGGCCATAGGCAGCCCGTGCAATCTCGGTGGCCTGTTGGGGAGCATTTGTCTGCGCTACATCAACTTGAACACCACCGGCTTTCAGGCGGTCCAGAGCCGGCCTTAGAAGCCTGGCGCTCCGTCCGCCGCCCGCAGCGGGATTCACAATTGCGAGATAAGTTCGTCCCAAGATAGTCGCCGTACCGCCAGATCCCTGCACATCTCAGACACGCAACAGTTACAGATTCACAATTGCAGCTCGTTCCAAGAATGTTCTGATCTCTTCCGCCAGTACCTGACGCTTTATTTTCATAGAGGCGGTCCGCGGAAAGTCTCTATCCCAGATCACATATCCGTTGATGCGTTTGAAATCAGGAAGACGCAGGTTTCGCGCGGAGATGTCCTGCAGCAATCCACTCTCCAACTTTTGATTCTGTTCCAGACGTAAGATCAGTACCAGGGATTCGCGTTCACCCAATTCCTTTTGCGGCCAGATGTAATTGGCCGCAAATACTGAGTATTCCTTGACAGGAAGGCCGTCGAATAGGGTTTCTATATCTTCCGGGTAGATGTTCTTTCCACCCTCGGTCACGATCATATTTTTCTTGCGCCCAAACAATTGCAAGTGGCCATGATCTTCGAAGCGCCCCAGATCACCTGTCAGAAGCCACCCGTCCACAATGGTCTCGAGAGTCAGTTCCGGATCATCGAGATAGTGGGACATTATGGTTTTACTGCGCACTGCGACCTCGCCGACTCCATCTGCATCGGGATTTAAGATACGAACTTCCATTCCCGGGAGCGGCTTGCCAACTGTGTCCGCGCGAAAAGGCTTGAGATCGTTGAGAGTGATGGCGGTTCCCGCCTCAGTCAGCCCGTAACCGTTCACCACCGGAATGCCAAGATCGTAGAAGAACTGCATGGTGGAGGGTTCCATGAAGGCTCCGCCGGTGATGAGCGCTAACAATTCTCCACCGAATCCGCGATGTATATTCCGCAGCAGCATTCTGCTCAGCTTCACATTGGGGCGGTGGCGAGTGAGAAGCCGGTTCGTTGCGATCATGCTATCCAGGAGTGCGCGTTTCCAGGGCGGGAGTTCGTCGAATTTGGCTCGAAGTCCCTTTTCGAGATTTTTGAGGATCATCGGGACCAATGCCACATAGGTGATGCGATAGCGAACGAAGGCATCCCGCACGAACTCGGGACGGAGCGTGCGTAAATGAACAACACAGGCACCGCAAACAAAAGGACCGATGAATCCCACCATAAAATCGATCGCGTGATTGGTGGGAAGAATGCTCAAGTAGCGCACTCCCGGCCAGAACGGGTACCAGGCAGTGAGTGAGCGGCACTGTTCCAGATAATTTTCATGAGTGAGTACGCATCCTTTTGGGCGGCCACCCGTACCTGACGAATACACAATGCAGGCAGTGTCTTCTTTTTGCCGCATCACGAAGTCGGGTGCGCCTTTGCGCTTGAAATCTTCCCAGCGGAAGGCGCCGGCTAGTTCCGCACCCAAAGGAGCCTCGGTCACCAGCACAATCTTTGTGGCAATCGTCTGAAACAGGGGCGATTGCATCATGGCGCGCCACAGGTGGTACTCGACAACGAGAACTTTGGCTTTGCAGTGCGCCAGCAGTTGCAAGTGTTCTGCCGCGCTTAGCTTGTAGTCCAAAGGAACCAATACTCCACCACAAAAGAAGATTGCGTATGCCGAGATCAGCCACTTGGACTGATTGGTCATAATGATCGCGGCGCGGTCATTGGCATCGAAATCCGCGTCTTCAAGAGCGCGGGCGAGAGGAAGGCTCATCTCCTTGAAGTCGGAGTACGTCAGGCGAAGCTTTTCGCGATCTCGCTCAGCCTCGATGAGGCACACCTCGGTGGAGTAGCGATTGAGTGCGTCGCGCAGGGCTGCGCCCAGACAACTGTAGTTGGTGAGATCGAGCATTAAAGCCTTATTTCACCACAGCAGCGCGGACAGACACAGGAATGCTTAGTTATCAAGTCATCACCCAACAATGCATGTAACAGGATTGATCTCTGTCGACACCGAACAAAAACCGTTGACCTACAACCGGGCCTGAATCTTGCCAGCCAGAGTGCGGAAGTCGCTTACGCCTTGAAGTTCGTAGTCGGGCAACTCGACAGAGAAATGACTTTCCAGCTTGGTAAGCAAATCGAGTGTCTGCAAGCTATCAATGCCGAGGGCCTTGAAGAAATCCTCGTCGGGGGAGAGTTTCTCTCGGGGCACCTTGAAGTGCGCCGCAGCCAGAGTAAGTATCTCGTCAAGGGTGTCTTTAGCTGTTGGCATAACCAGTCATTCTAGCCCAGTCATTGTCACGGCAAATAGGGCTGGGCATCCGCGCTTTCCACGAATTTCTTCAGCCCTGCCTGCACTGCGGCCCGCTCAAACAGACTGCAGAAGATATCGATCTCCGCTTTTAACTCTTCGTAAGGGATCGACTTGATGAACCGTTTAGCGGCAGCGGAGGTTTCTCGATCAAACTTCCGCACCTGCTCGGCAGTTGCGCGGGCGGCACGCAGCGCTTCTCCCTCCCCGGCTAACTGGCTCACCAACCCAATCTGTTGGGCCTTGGTGCTGTTGAAACTGCGTCCGGTAAGTAAAAGATCGCGCACCACGGCGTTGCCGACGTCCCGCTTCAGGCGCGGAATTCCACCGAACCCGGGTATAAGTCCCAGACGCAATTCAGGAAACGCGAAGCGAGCAGTCTTGTCGGCGATGATCAAATCGCATGCCAATGCCAGTTCCAGTCCGCCGCCAAAGGTTACGCCGTGGACCGCAGCGATTGTCGTTAGTGGAGAAGCATCGATGGTGTTCAGCACACGATGGATGCGCTCCAAAAAGTCGCGCACTCCGCGCACCGCATCCGCTTTTTTCAGTTCCTGGGATCGGCGATAGAGCTCACGCAGATCTGCCCCGGCACAGAAACCGGCCTTCATTTCGCTGTGAACGATGACCGCGTGAAGCTGGGACTCAAGGTCCTGCAGTGCTCTGGAAAAAGATTCAAGCTCCTCGAGAGACAAAGAGCCAATTTCGTTGCACGGGCTGCGGTACAGGGCGAGTTCGAGCACGCCGTCGTGAACCTGATACGACATGGTTTCGCCGCGTTTTGTCACTTCAGCGGTACTCATGCTGTCTTTACCGCCTGGTACATGCTCTCAATCTCGTTGTTCATGCGAGCTGAGATGAAATCCCGCTTCAGTTTCCCATTGGCGGTCAGCATCCCGTTGTCGATGGAGAACGGCTCTTTCCGGAGACAAAACGCTCGCACCTGCTTATAGTGCGGGAGCTTTGGATTTACCGCGTCGAGTGCTGTCTGCACTTGGTCGCGGCTCACGTCTCCGGTGACGATCGCTGAAAGGTAGCCGCGCCCGTTGCCCATAATGACGACCTGCGCCGCCGGCAATTGGTGCACGATTTCCTCTTCGATGGCCTCCGGCGAAATTTTGTGACCGGATCCGAGCACGATTAGATTTTTCAGGCGTCCCACAATCCGCCACGTGCCAGTCGAATCCAGTTCGCCCTGATCCCCGGTATGAAACCACCCACCCCGCAGCACTTCGGCGGTTTGCTGCGGCCGTCGCCAGTAGCCCGGAAAAATATTGGGCCCGCGGACGATGATCTCGTCATTGTCACCGAGCTTCATCTCGATGCCGGAGATTGCCGGGCCTACGCGGGCGGGAATTGGATTGTGGGGATCGTCCATGGTGCAGATTCCTGTGGTCTCGGTAAGTCCGTACACCTGAAGCACGGGGATCCCCAGCATCCTGAAATAGTGCTGGGTTTCCGGCGTGAGCGGAGCCGATCCGCAGATCAACGCCTTTATGTTGTTGCCAAACAGCTTCTTTCGTATGGCCGGAAATACCGAGCGGTTAGCCAGCCATTGCCAGGGTGATACTGCCCCTGTATCAGAGCGAAACCATGCCGTTTTCGCGCGAGAGTAGATAGCTTGCGCGACACCGCCTTTTTCCGCAATCTGTTCATCAACTCCGCGGCGCATACGCTCGAGCAATTGGGGAACGTTGAGGAAGTAATGGGGTGCAACCACTGGCATATCGTCGGGAATTTTCGTCAAATCGGTGTTCAAGGTAACCGGGCTGCCCCGCAGCATGAAGGTCAATACGGCGATCCAGGACGCGCAAAAGCTGAGGGGAAGATAATGAAAAATGCGATCCTCGCCGGTTCGTCCGCCCATTAGCAAATCGAGACGCGCCGACGTACAGCCCAGCATGAATCTAACGTTTGCGGCAGTGAGGACGACACCTTTCGCTTCGCCAGAAGTGCCGGAGGTGTAGATAATTGTGACCGGATCTTCTTCCCGCACCTGCGGACGATCCAACGAAACTCCCTCGGCTCCAGCGAAGATCTCGTCAAAAACAAATTGCGGGGGGGCAGCAGGCCAGATCTGCTGGATTGCCTCTTTCAGAATCGCATCACCGCAACAGACCAATAAGGGCGTGCTGTCCTTCATCATCGCGACCAGTTCCCCCGCAGCCTGGCGGTGATAGAGCGGCACGACAATCAGGCCCTCGGCGGTGGCCGCCAAGTCCAGCGCAATCCAGCGAATGCTGTTCGCAGCAAGCAGCGCACAACGATCCCCTTTGTTCAATCGTTCGGAGGCAAGAAAAGTGCGGGCTTGCTGGACCAATGCCAGCAGTTCAGTTCCCGTGACTCCTGTGATCTGCCCGTTTCGAATCTCCTGCAGAACCGTGGTGCCTGCGGCAGATTTCAGTTGGGCAAAGATTTCTCCGACAAAGGGCATTTGTGTGCTGATGCAATGAACTAACTGTAAGCCGCGACGAGTTGCCGCAGCGATTCGGTCATCGGCGGCAGATAATCTTCCCAACTCCATTCACCCGTACGGGTGGGGAACTCCGGATAGCGGCGCTGGACTTCTTCCTCGAAATAGACGCCCATACGCGCCATCACTTTCAAATTCCTGACTACAGTACGGGCGATGCCATCGGCGATTCGCTCGCCTTGTGTCGCAAGTGTTTCCAGGGCTACAAGCAGCTTCTGCTCGAGGTCCGGGTCGTCCACGTTCATCAAAAGATCTTCGTGGCCCCGCTCTCGCATGATATTGCGAATGCGCTCGTCCATGGTGATTCCGGCAGAGGGCACGAGACCCGGCATGGAAGTCACAATACCGTGATACCGCGAAGATGCCATCATGTGGCAAGATCTGAGAATGCTGACCAGTTCGTACATGTTGTACTGATCGGAGGTGAGCACGGGGATGCCGCCTAACCGCTCCGAGATACGATTCGCGGGACGCGCATCGAGGCGCTCGGTCGCCACCAGAACCACGAATACATTTCGCTTCTTTCGGAATGCGTCCACGGCATTGCCAATCGAGGACAGATAATGTTCATAAGCGCGGTCCGCCGTCGGTCCTGAGTTGTGGAAGTACGGGCCCCGATAGTGAGTCTTCTTGTATGCACCCGCCACTGTGTGCAGAGCCAGTTTCGCAACCGAGGCCTTCACTGGCCATTCGAATGGATTGATGGGACAAACCACCAGAACTGGAGTTCGTCCGTCCCATCCTGCTTGCCTTAATACACTCTGCCCATATTCCGGCGGACGAGGCTGAAACGTCCATGCCGTATCTGTACCCAACTCGGTGGGAACTCCCAATTCGCGCAACACGCTGCGGGATTCCTCATTGCGAGTAATCACCAGGGAATTGCGGCAGTAACGCGAACACATTTTCACCAACAGCGGGTCCATGTGGCCGGCTTCGCCGCCGTATCCCACGGACAGCTTGTTTTCCGCCGCTGCGATGCCAAGAGAACCAATCATCATCGTCGTCAAGGCGTTGGCGAACTTGCTCTTGAACATGGAGCCTTCGCAGGCGACCACGCCATGGTGCTTTGGCACCTCATTGGCGAGGAAAGGAGGAAAGATGTCCGGCAGCCGCACCTGGGCGGTATTTTCGAAATACCCCTTCGAGCGCTCAAACTCAAACGTCATGCAGGTGAAGTCGCAATGCTTGGGCCCGAGGATGTAGCGAATCTGCCGCAGCATCTCCTCCACACGAACATC
>Ga0068856_100000961_pt1 | contig 30770 bp, 26 predicted proteins | sample KBSCornC62_FD_66595 | JGI IMG/M metagenome (GOLD analysis project Ga0068856, IMG submission 66595) | Corn rhizosphere microbial communities from Kellogg Biological Station, Michigan, USA - KBS Corn C6-2 | ecosystem: Host-associated > Plants > Roots > Rhizosphere > Soil ... | reverse complement strand
CCAGATGCCATCAAACCGTGCAACAGAAAACCCATGGCAAAGACCGTGGTCGGCACTTGGGAAGCCAGCGATGGATCCCAACTCGCATGGAAGAAGTGGCTGCCGGATGGTCCGCCCCGGGCGCAAGTTATCGCCTCACACGGGATGAGCTGCTGGGTGGATGACTTCGATCCTTTGGGTGAAGTCTTCGCAGAGCATGGGATAGCGCTGGCGGCATGGAACCTGCGAGGCCAGGGTTGCGACCCAAATGTCTCACGGCGCGGTGCATGGCTCGATGTGACCGGCTGGCTCGAGGATCTCTCGGGTTTCGCCAAGTTTGTCGATGCTGGCGATCTCCCGCTCTTCCTCTGCGGAGAAAGCATGGGCGCGCTCCTCTCCCTGCAGGCTGCCTCGAGGGATCCATGGAAGACACGAATCTCCGGCCTGTTGCTTTTTGTTCCCGTCGCAAAGCTGGCCCAGAAAAACCCGCCCTGGATGAAGTCCTTCCTCAGATGGATGTCGGATACCTTTCCCGCACTTCGCCTGAACGCGAGCTGGTTCGTTCACGGCAGGCCGACGACTCCTCAACTTACGAGGATTCCCGAGCGGCAGCATTACGTCGAAACTTCCCCGCATCAGCTAGGGCCGGTCACGCTCGGTTACCTGGCCAGCATGGGAGAACTCATCGAGGCCTCGATCCCGGCCGCGGAGGCGCTCGAGCTGCCGGTGGCACTTTTCTCAGCCGGGCACGATGCATTCATCACAGCTTCACAGACTCGCGAGTTCTTTGGCCGAATCCATTCCGCTGACAAAACGCTTTTCGAATATCCGGACGGCTATCATCAGCTCATGTTCGACCTCGATGCCACGAAGGTCGTGAACGACGCGGCGAGATGGATCGAGTCACAACTCGAGAGATAAACGTTAGCTGGCCCTTTGGTCGGTAGGGCAAGTCGCAGTCTGCCGGCCTGTGGAGGGCCGGCGGCGGCCGTAGATTTCACTGCCTTTATGCAGGGCTGGAAATATGGCCTCCAAATTCTTTTCGATGGGGGCGCGGATGGTATGAATAATCCACGGCTGTCGACGGCGCGACTCGCCCTACCGCAGAAAAACGAACCCGGCCTTGCCGGATATTCGACGGCGCGAGCTATTCTTTTCGGTCAGGCCCAGCGGATGGCGAGGGAGGAGAAAACGCTCAGCTATACATCTCGCCGATGAGCGCCGCGTACTTCTCGGTGACGACGTGGCGCCGCACCTTGAGGGTATTCGTGAGTTCGTCGCCGACTTCAAAGGCCTTCGGGACAAAGCGCCACGCGACGATGCGTTCGAAAGGCTTGAAGCCAGTCTCCGCAGCCACGAGTCGGCGGACATCGCCGTCGATCATCGAGCGGGCGAGCGAGTGCTGTTGCAACTCCTCGACCGTGTTTGCGGGAATGCCCGCCTCGCGGAAGGCCTCGAGATGAGGGACGAGCAATGCACCGAGGAATTTCTGGTCCTGACCCACCACCATGCACTGGTCGATGAGTGACGAATGGGTGAGCTTATTCTCGATCAGCAGGGGTTCGACATTTTCGCCGCTCAGCAGAACGATCGTATCTTTCGAGCGGCCAACGATCTTGAGGCAATCGTTGTACGTCATGATGCCGATGTCGCCGGTGTTCAGCCATCCATCCTTGAGGATGCGCGCCGTTCCCGCGGGGTCTTTGTAATAGCCCGCCATGATCTGCGGACCTTTCACATGGATTTCGCCGCGCCGTCCCCGGCCCTGTCCAGGCAATCGCGGGTTCGGATACAGCACTTCGCCGGTATTCAGATCCACGATGCGAAGCTCGGTGCCGGGATAGAGCGGTCCGACCGTTCCGATCACCAGATTGTCCCATGTCCGTACGGCGAGTACCGGTGTGGTCTCGGTGAGACCATAGCCTTCCAGGACGGGAATGCCGATGAAGTTGAAAAATTCGTCCACATGCGGCTGCAAGGCACCGCCGCCGCTGATCGTCCCGCGGAATTCACCGCCGACCACCGCGCGAAGCTGCCGAAGGACGGAGCCGTCGAGAGCGTGGTACGGAATGGTAAAGACAAGCAGATCGAGCAGATGCTGCGCCGCGAGCGCGAGCGACTCGATAGGCCCGCGACCGGAGAGATCGATCTGCTGGCGCACGAAAAACCGGCGCGCGCGCTTCACGCGCACGGCACTCCGGTAGGCGATATTGAATAATGCCCGGCGGACAGGCGTCGCCTTCTCCACGTTGGCAAAAATCTTCTGGTAGAGATTCTCCCAGAGTCGCGGAGCCGAGCACATGATCGTCGGCTTCACAGTCCGCAGGTCCTCGCTGATGTGCCGGATGTCGGTGTAGTAGGTCCCCAGGCCGCGGCTGATCGCCAGCATCTCGAAGACTCGCTCGTAGCTGTGCCAGATCGGGAGTATCGACAGCGCGCGATCGCCCTCGACCAGCTCCAGGGGAAGGTTCTCGACCTGCGACACCATGTTCGCATGGGTGAGCTGCACCCCCTTGGGAGAGCCCGTCGTGCCGGAGGTATAGATGAGGGTAAAGAGATCCTCGGGGCGGATGCCCTCCATGCGCTCCTCTGCACGTCGGTCGCCGGCTTCTCGCAGGATGCGGCCGCGCTCTTCCACATCGGCCAGTGTGAGCGAGTCATCGTCGCCGCCGCGGGCGCTCGGGCACATGAGAATCACGTAGCGCAGGCCGGAGACCCCACTGCACCGCAGCTTCAGCAGGGTGGCTGCATTCTCCACGAAGGCGACACGCGCATCCGCATGCTCGAGGATGTACCGAATCTCACTCTCCGTGACGTCGGTCCCGCGCGGTACATCCGCGGCGCCGCAGATCTGCACGGCGCAATCGCAGAGGATCCACTCCAGCCGGTTATCGGCAAGCAGGCCGACATGCTCGCGAGCCTCCACGCCGAGCTCGATCAGGCCTGTGGCCAGATTCAGTCCCCGGGTGTAGAGCTCCTGGAAGGAAGTGATCTTCCACGATCCACCTTTCTCCCGCGTGGCAAAGGCGGGGGAATCATGGAATTCAGCAGCCGCCCCGCGAAAGAGGTCGGCAATATTCTTGGGGCGTACGCGCGCCGGCATAAGGATGAGTGCGGCTACCGGTGCCGCGGTGGCGGCGGATTTCCGGATTCGCGGAAAGTGATACGTGCCTTGGTGAGGTCGTAGGGAGAGAGTTCGAGAGTCACGGCGTCGCCGGGTACGATTCGGATGAAGTTCTTGCGCATCTTGCCGGAGATGTGAGCCAGCACGACGCGCCCATTTGGCAGCTTCACGTGAAACATGGTGCCCGGCAAGACGTCCACGACGACTCCCTGGGCAACAATGGATTCATCCTTCGACATGAATCCGGCTCCTCTATTACATCGAAGGCTCGAAATCAATCCAACTTACGAGCCCACCAAGATTTGGAAGCCCCTCGGCGTGCCAGGTGAGAGCGGGAAATTGCATCCGCCCCAACCGGCAAATGCGCGACGCACCGAGGGTCGCCACCCGATCCGCATTTTCCCTGGTCGCAGGCCATATCCCGATGGCACCGAGCCATTGGCGCACGGGAGCGAGCGCTGAGTCGAGGTCCTGCGGCAGGGGCTTTACGAAGACGACGCGATTGAGCGGCGAGGTGGCAAACCACGGGTCCTCCTCGTAGATAACGGTCCAGTCCGTGGACTCCGGGCTGCACCAGATGGCGACGCGCTCGTCGCTCGCGGCGCGGAAGGAGTAGCTCGCGCGCAGATCCATGATCTCTGCAGTTTCCGCGAGAGTGAGGGGACGACGTGGTGTGGTGAGATTGAATGCTTCCATGGCTCCCGCCAGTCGCTCCGCATAAGCGCGCGCGGTGAGGCCCCCGGTCTCCTTCACATAGATATCATGTGGGGAGAGGCAGCCTTGCTGGTCATACAGCGAGACGTCCTCGGCGGCTGCTGGCGCCGAGGCCATATGGACATCCTCGAAGACAATACCCAGGCTCACGCGATGCCCGTGGGCCTGGAAGCGGGTTTCGCCCGTCACACGCGTCCGGAAATGGGCAATGGTCTCATCACTTCCGAAGACGACGACGGCCTCCGCCGTGCCGAGCCATTGCTCTGGCAACGCGGTCGCCAGCTCGACCCGCCGGGCCAGCTCCGCCGGCAGAGCATTCACGAAAGACTCGACCTCCGGCAGCCCGGCCGTCGGGAGCTTTACCAGATTGTGTGATCCGAGCAGCAGCCCCCTGAGCAGGCTTTGGAGAGCGGCATGCGGCGTATTCCCACTCACGATATGCAGGATGCAGCGAGGACCGACCGCTCGCGCGAAGCGCGCGCCATAGGGCTGAAAGCCATCGAGAATATCCGGGTGGCCGAGTTCAAGCCCGACGAGCTCGAGCAGATCGTCCTTTTCCACCGGCCCGAGGAGGGGAAAGTGTTTCGCCACCTCGGCCAAAGCCGCGGCGCGGTTGGCGGTGAGCGAGAAATCGGGTGGCGGATTCACCCGAAAAGGATGCCAGCGAGCTCGATTTCCCGCGAGCGAAACCCCGCGGTTTGGAGCGAAATAGTCTTTGCACAATCCCGTCGGCTGGAAATGATGCCGAGCCGTGCCCACGCAAAACATCCTTCCCTTTGAAATCCAGGAATTTGAGCGCCTGCTCAAACGGCCGAACAGTGATCCGACCGGTCTGGCGGGATTTTTCAACAGCGGGGAGATCTGGGTCGGACGCGTGCCTGCCCGCCTCGACGTAATGGGAGGTATCGCGGACTACTCCGGCGCGAACGTTTGCGAGGCCGTACTTGGTCGCGGCATGCTCATGGCTCTCCAGCCACGCACCGACCGCACGCTGCGCATCCGCACCATTCAGCAGGGGCGTCGCTCCCTGCCGGTCGAGACCCGCATCCCGCTCGACTATTTCACCTCTGGCGAGGGCCTTACCGGATACTCCGACATTCGCGAGCTTTGCCAGGCGAACCCTCTGGCCGGATGGGTGGCATATATCGGGGGAAGTATTTTCACCCTGCTCAAGGAAGAGTCCATCGCGCTCCCTTACGGCTTCAGCCTCCTGCTTCTCAGCGCCGTGCCCATGAACGTCGGCATCGGCAGCTCCGCGGCGGTCGAGATCGGTACACTTTCCTGTCTGAACGCCTACCTCGGTCTCGATCTGTCTGCCGAGCGGCTGGCGCGGCTTGGCCAGATGGCGGAGAACCACGTCGTGGGCGCCCCCTGCGGCATCATGGACCAGACGGCGATCACCAGCGGTCGCGAAGGTCGGCTCACCCATATTCTCTGCCGTCCGGGCAAGGTCATGGGCGACGTCCTCATTCCCGAGGGCACTGGGTTCTTCGGGATCAACTCCATGGTCCGCCATTCGGTCGCGGGGAACCCCTATAGCGATACCCGTATCGGCGCCTTCATGGGCCGGCGGATCATCAATCATCTGCGGGAAAAGACCGGCCGTGCGCCGATCGATTACCTTACCGAGCTGAGCGTCGCCGAGTTCGAATCTCAATACGCACCGTCCATTCCCGAGGAACTCGTGGGTTCCGAATTCGTGGCGCAGCACCGCACGCATGACGATCCCGTCACGACCATCCAGCCGGACGCCACGTACCGCGTGCTCGGTCCGACCCGCCACCCGATCCACGAGAACGAGCGCGTATTGAAATTCATGGACGCCCTCCGCGCTGCCGATGCCGGAGACGAGGCATCGCTGAAGGCGGCTGGCGAGCTGATGTATGCCGCGCACGAGAGCTACCGGGACAATTGCCAGCTGTCCGTCCCGGAAGTGGATTTCCTGGTCGAGGCCGTGCGCAAGCGCGGCGCATCGAGTGGGCTATTCGGAGCGAAGATCACCGGCGGCGGCACCGGCGGCACAGTCGCCATCTTCGGCAGACTGGACGCGCTGCGCCGCCATGTACCGGAGATTGCCGAGGAGTACTCCCGCCGCATCGGCATGCTGCCCGATATCTTCGAAGGTACCTCGCCGGGCGCTCTGGAATTCGGCGCACGCCGCTATCGCTTCGACGCGAATGGTTGGGGCGGCGAGCCGGTGTAACCGCCAGCTTCCTTTGACCTTTTCGCAGCATCTGAACTCCTGATCCAATTATGAGCACCGCCGTCCGCAAGGCCGTCGTCCCCGTCGCGGGACTCGGTACCCGACTATTTCCCGCCACCCACGCAGTGAAGAAGGAGTTGTTCCCGGTGGTTGGGCCGGACGGGATCGCGCGCGCGATGCTGCACTACCATCTGCTCGAGCTGATCGCCGCGGACATCGAGGAGGTCTGCGTGATCGTGCAGCCTGGTGACGAGGAGCCAATCCGCGCCTATTTTCACGGGCCGGACCACGCTTATCTGCGCAGGCTCGAGAAATACCCCGCGCTTCTGGCCGAGGCCATCAACATGCGTGAGCTCGGGAAGCGGATCCACTTCGCCGTCCAGCACGAGCAGGAGGGCTACGGCCACGCGGTCTATCAATCCAAAAAGTTCGCTGCTGGCGAACCCGTGCTGCTATGCCTCGGTGACCACCTGTTCCGCGGGAAAGACGCCTCGCCATGCCGCGAGCTCATCGAGCGCGCCACCTCGGACCGCAGCGTCTCGGCAGTGAATCGTATCACGCCGGAAGAGCTGCGCGGGTACGGCACGATTGCCGGCGCGCGTACCGCCAGCGACAACCGGCTCATCGATGTCTCGCTCATCATCGAGAAGCCCGACATTCAGACCGCCCGCGAGAGCCTCCACGTGGATGGATTGCCCGACGATGTCTTCCTCGGTTGGTTCGGCATGCATGTTCTCGCGCCGTCGATCTACGACATCCTCGAGGAAATGATCCGCGATGACGTGCGCGACGGCGGCGAGTTCCAGCTCACGCGCGCACAGGAAATCCAGCGCCAGCGCCACGGCTATCTCGCCTTGGAAATGACGGACGCCCGCCGCTTCGACTTCGGCATCCCGGACGACTTCGTGGCGAGCCTTCAGACATTCCGGCAGCCGTAGGATCGGCTGCTGACGGCCCGTTTACGGATCAGTCGATTACGGCGAGTCCTCCAATGTGGGCGAGTTCTCTACCCCCGCATGCGCGCTTCGAGGATCCAGCGCCATGGCAGCGCGCCGTGGCTGAGCATCCAGTCGTTGAACTGGCGCAGCGACCAGCCTTCGTGGCCGACGAAGTGTGCATGGAGTCGCTCGACTTCGAGGCGACCGAGCAGGTAGCTCATCGGAACCGTCGGCGAGGAGGTGTACCAATTCACGTCTCCCTGGGCGCGCGCGCGGGTGAAGCCGACGCCATCCATGAGCATCCGGCATGCCGCGTCATAGGTGAGTGAGCCGTCGTGCAGCCCGCAGTCGATCACGATGCGGTAGGCACGCCAGAGAGCGTCGTGGAGCTGCTGGAGGCGGACGAGCGGATGATCGACGATCCCATTGTCGACGCACATCTTCTCACACCATAGCGTCCAGCCCTCGTAAAAGATCGAGTGTGCAAAGAGTCGGCGCAGCTTGCTGGGATGCTGGTTCTGGATGGCGAACTGAAGATGATGCCCCGGATAGGCCTCATGGGCCGCAGTGAGCTCGATGCCAAAGTGCTGACGCATCTCGGCGAGCTTCTTCGCGGGATCCGTCTGCGAGAGACTGAGGTCGTTGACCCAGAAGATGCCGGTCTGCCGACGCGAGTACGGCGGAGGCTGGTGATATGCGGCGGTGGGAAACTGATGCCGCAGGAAGGCGGGTACCGGCAGCACATCGAGGGATTCACCAGTCGGAAGGGTGACAAGCCCGAGCTCGGCCACGCGATCGCGAATTGAGACAGTGACATCGCGGTACAGGTCGAGGAGCGGCCGATCCGGCGTCCATCGCCCCGCAGCCTGGCTGAGTGCGGCATGCGCATCCGTGAATCCGCAGCGGCGCGCCTCTTCGCGCAGTTCGGACTTCAACTTCTCGATAAGGGCGAGACCATCGGCGCGAATCTCCGGTAGCGACTGATCGAACCCGAGGCGCTCGCGCATGAGGAACTCGAAGCCATCGCGCCCGATGGCGTAGCCATTGCGCGGGCCCTGCGGCTTGCGTTTGATCGCAGCGGCGTAGTCGGCCAGCGCCTGCCTGGCGCCGGCGATGAGCTGCTTCATGTGGGCCGGCTCATCGGACAGCGAGCACAGCTCGAATTCGATGCCTTTCAGTAGCTCGACGCCTCCCGCGCACGAGGCTACGGCGAGCTTCGTCCAGAGGGGGACGGGCTTGCGCACGCACCGGGCGCCCGCATCGAGATAGGCGGGGAGCTTCTCCAGGCGGGATGCGATGGCTGGGAGGACGCGGCGCAGCGAGCGGGCATTGCGCACGACGAGGTCGAAGATCGCGTTGATTCCCCCATCCACGTGGCGCTGGGGATTCGAGCGCCAGCGTTCATGCTGCTCCTCGAAGAAGCGGCTCGTCCGGAGCATGGCCAGGAAGCCACGCCGATCGAGATAGTCATCACCGTGAAACTCCGCCTCGGGCAGAGCCTCGATCGCGGAGAGTGTGTCTGCCACGAGCTTGTTCTGCGCGAGGTAATCGGCAGCGGTATTCGCGCTCAGGAGCGCATCATATTGCGCGAGGCCGAGCGCGCTTCCATCCTCGGGGAAGCGGGCGTGGCTTTCGGAGAGGAACGAAGCTGCGAGCCTGTGAAAGGCGCGGCCTGCCTTACTCGCGGATGTCGAGGAGGTGGTCTTTGTCATTAACTTTCGACAGGGAGATGGCCACCATTTGGTTTGCGAGGTCTCGCATGTCCTTTACCTCCGACTGCGATGGCGGCCGGCCGGACGCCTTGCTCGCAATGGCAAAAACGGTCTTCATCTTTGAAACGAGATCGGCAACCAATGGGGAGCGCTTGATGCGCGGATTGAGCGAGTCGAGCCGATCAATGAAATAGCTCATGACGTCGAGCCGCAGGAGACCCGATGCGCGCTCCGGTGTGTAATGCTCGGCCGTGGCATTTGCGGCGAGTTGGAATCCTCGCAGCCAACCGCCAAAGCTGATGAGATGGGCCAGCTCCTCGTCATGGAGGTTCATCATGGCCTGCTCCACATCGACTTGTGTCTTGATGAGCTCCTCACGCATCCGCACCCAGTCTCCCTTCCGACCGAGATCGATGAGACTCGCTGCGCGCCGGGTGAGACTGTCCCCCACGCCGAGTGCGCGGGCTTGCTGAAGGAGTGCCCGCCCGAGCGCTTCGACACTCTGCGGCCGTTCATTGATCACCAGCACGAATCCGTCCGCCACCGTGATTCCGAAATGCAAGGCGGTCTGGAACCTATTCGGAAATACGGCATTCAGATCATTCTCCGCGAGGAGATCGACCGGCAGCGGTTGAAAGTCGTCGAGATCGGTGAGCAGCTTCTGGATTTGGGGCGTCGTGGTTCCGTTCACCCCGAGCTCTTCGCGCATATAGCTGTCATCGCCAGATCCGCCTCCTTCGTCATCCTGAGCGACGGCGACTGGCAGGCACACCGCAGTGCCGAGGGAGAGAATAGCCAGCAGACGAAAGAGCATGATCGATCCGCACCCTGCCACATGTGCGGCGGCTTGTCCATCCGGCCCATGATTGTCCTCCGGTCTGGCTTGTTCTTTATGGGGGAAGGACTACATTTCCGTGAAGTGCAGAGCAACGAGGCATCCGGCCGGCCCCACCGACCGCAGGAGTCGATGAGGATCTGACCGGCACCGAGCAATGACGGAGAACTCCCCCCAGGAATCCCGCGAGCCCGGCAAAGCATCCGCCCCGGATTCATTCGATTTGCTCGAGATGATGAGTTCGGTCCTCAACGGGCTGAGAGACGCTGTCTATCTGGTCGATATCGGCGGGCGGATCATCTATGCGAACGATGAGTCCAGCAAGGCGCTCGGGTATGAGCACGCTGAACTCCTGGCAATGAACGTGTGGGATATCGACCCCGGCGTGACACCGCAGAGCTGGACCGAGCTATGGGAGGATGGCGCATTCGCGAGGGCGATCCTCATTGAGGCCCAGCATCGACGGAAAGATGGCAGCACCTTTCCCGTCGAGGTGCATGCGAAGCCCTTCCAGTACCACGGTAGGTCGTTCGCTCTGGGAGTGGTTCGCGACATCACGGAACGGAAAGAGGCGGAGGAAGACCGGCTGGCCAACGCAAGGTTCTTCGAAGCGATGGACCGGGTCAACGCAGCCATTCAATCCGCCGGTGATCTCGAGGGAATGATGAGCGACGTCCTCGACATTGTGCTGGATCTTTTCGACTGCGACCGGGCGTTCCTTGTCTATCCCTGCGATCCGACAGCGCTTACCTGCCGGGTGCCCATGGAACGCACGCGGCCGGAATATCCGGGCGCACATGCCGCTGGTACGGAATATCCAATGACGGATGGGGCGATGCGAGCGATGCAGCTCCTGCTCGATGCCCGGAGGCCGGTGACTTTTGGCCCGAGCGGAGAACTGCCGTTGCCCGACCGTATCGCCGAGGAGTTCGGCATCCACTCGATGATGGGGGGGGCGGTCCGGCCCAAGGCGGGTAAAGCCTGGATGTTTGGCATTCACCAGTGTCGAGGCCCGCGCACATGGACCGCCGAGGAGTCGAGGCTTTTCGAGGCCATCGCCAGGCGCATTACCGACGCGCTCACCGGTCTCCTCACCCAGGCACGTCTGCGCGAGAGCGAGGGGAAGTTTCGTCGCGCCTTCGACATGGCGGGCGTCGGCATGGTGATCCTGGACGTGCGGGGAGAGATTACCCGCGTCAACCGCCGGTTTCTGGAAATCATCGGATGCCCGACCCAGGCGATCTCGCGAATCATGGCGCAGGGCGGCGATCCCACCGCGAGTGATCTCGATTTTAGCATCCGGCAGGCGGCCGGGATGGAGGGTTCCGAGGACTTCGAGACCCTTCTCGAGATGGCCCGCGGTGGCGTGAGCTACTCGCAGGGCGAGCTCCAGATCCGCGGCCGGCATCTCGAGCTGATCTGGATCCGATGCACGATTGCGGCCGTAAGGTCGATTGCCGGCACACCCACCGGATTCATCACACAGATCGAGGACGTGACCGATCGGCGGCAGCACGAGAGCGAGCTGCTCGAGGCCAGGGATCGGGCTCTTGTGGCCTCGCGAATGAAGTCGGAGTTTCTCGCGAACATGAGTCACGAGATTCGCACGCCGATGAACGGAATCATCGGAATGGCGACCCTGCTCTCCGAAACGAGACTCACTGCGGAACAGTCGGAAATGAATCGTGTGGTCATCCAGAGTGCGGAGACCTTGCTTGCGATCATCGGCGATATCCTCGATTTCTCCAAGATCGAGGCGGGGAAACTGGGGCTGCGCATCGCGCCGCTTTCCGCGCCGAAAATGCTCCGCGACATTGTCGCCCTGCTCGCGCCGCTCGCGACCAGCAAGGGGATTCGCCTCTGGTATGAAGTGGCGCCCGATGTCGAGCTGCCGCTCCTGGGAGACGAGGTCCGGCTCCGCCAGATCCTCACGAATCTGGTCGGAAACGCAGTCAAATTCACCGAGACCGGCGAGGTGAAGGTGACTGTCGCGAATCTCGGCATTGCCGACGGCGCCATGCTCCTTCAGATCGAGGTGCAGGATACCGGGCCGGGCATTCCTGCGGCCGCCCAGCCCTATATTTTCGAGGCCTTTACGCAGGTCGAGCACGGCCTCACCCGGCATTTTGGGGGGACGGGTCTCGGCCTGGCGATCTCCCAGCAGCTCGCGCGGCTCATGGGCGGCCACATCGATTTCACCAGCCGCGAGGGAGTTGGTAGCACCTTTCGCTTCGACGTGCGACTGGCCCTCGCCGACGAGGCGACACCCAATACGACCATAGCCGGATCAGCCGAGGCCATCGGCCATGCCTCTATGCGTCCCGCCAGGAAGCTGAAGCTCCTCGTCGCCGAGGACAATCGAATCAATCAACTCGTTGTACGGAAGATCCTCGAGAAGATGGGCCACGCGGTCGAGATGGCGGAAAATGGACTGGTCGCCCTGGAGCGGCTTTCCCGGGAGCAATTCGACGCGATCCTGATGGACTGCGAAATGCCCGAGTGCGACGGATACACGGCCACACACCTCGTCCGATCCGGCGAGGTGGTGGGAGTCGATCCCCGCATCCCCATTATCGCGCTCACCGCGCACGCCCTGGCTGAGTCACGGGCGCATTGTCTGCTGGCGGGGATGAACGAGTACGTTACGAAGCCGGTGCGCGTCGAGGAGCTCATGCGGGCGTTCGCGGCCTGCAGACTCGACTGATCCGCGACATCGCGGATATTGCAGATATGGTCATCGGCATTCCCCGGGAGATCAAGGAGCAGGAGAATCGAGTCGCACTGCCACCATCTGCGGCATACCAGCTCATCCGGCGCGGGCATCGGGTGCTGGTGGAGGCTGGCGCGGGCATAGGCTCGGGATTTCCGGACGAGGAATACACTGCCGCCGGCGCGAAGATCATTGCCGATCATGCCGATGTCTTTGCGCAGGCCGAGCTGATAGTGAAGGTCAAGGAGCCGCTGGCATCTGAATACAGCCTGCTCCGGCCGGGGCAGATTTTATTCACCTATCTCCACCTTGCGGCGAACAAGATACTCACCGAGGCGCTGCTCGCGACGGGTGCGACATGTATCGCCTACGAGACAGTCGAGGTAAACCACCGCCTGCCGCTGCTCGAGCCGATGAGCGAAATCGCCGGGCGCATGTCGATCATCGTGGGAGGCTATTTTCTGGCGAAGCACCAGGGAGGCAAGGGGGTGCTCCTTGGTGGCGTGCCCGGAGTGCTACCAGGGAAAGTCGTCGTCCTGGGCGGAGGCACCTCCGGCGTGAATGCCGCGCGGATGGCCACAGGCCTCGGCGCGGACGTCACCATCCTCGAGGTCGATCTCGAGAGAATGCGGTTTCTGGACATCACCATGCACACGGCGCACACGCTGTACTCCAGCGAGGCCAGTCTGCTCGAGCTCCTCCCATCGGTCGATCTGCTCATCGGAGCGGTGCTCGTGCCAGGGGCGCGCGCGCCGAAGCTCATCCGTCGCGACATGTTGCGCCTCATGAAGCCCGGTAGCGTGCTCGTCGATATCGCGATCGACCAGGGCGGCTGCGCCGAGACCTCCCATCCCACCACCCATCACGACCCGGTTTTTTTCGAGGAGGGGGTGCTCCATTATTGCGTGGCCAATATGCCAGGTGCATATGCGCGCACCGCGACACAGGCTCTTACGAACGTCACATACCGCTATATCGAGGCGCTTGCCGACCTTAGGCTCGCCGAGGCCTGCCGGCGTCAGCCGGGCCTGGAACATGGGGTGAACGTGCAAGACGGCCGCCTCACCATCAAACCCGTGGCGGAAGCGCTCGGAATCGCGTATTCTCCAGCTTCCTTCTGATGGAGCTGCCCGCATTGATCCGAGACATCGGACGCCGCGCCCGAGAGGCGTCGCGTCCGCTGTCCACACTTACCACCGAAACGAAGAACGCCATCCTCCGCGCGATGGCGGACGAACTGCTTGCCCGTGAGACGGCGATCCTCGAGGCCAATGCCGCCGATGTCGCAGACGCCTCAGCCCGCGGCCTCGCGCCCGCGGCGCTCGACCGACTCACGCTCACGCCGGAGCGGCTCGCCAAAGTGGCTCAGGGCGTGCGCCATGTCGCCGACCTTCCCGATCCCGTCAACGAGGTGCTCGAGGAATGGACGCGGCCCAATGGCATTCGCATCAGCAAGGTGCGCAAGCCCATCGGTGTGATCGGCATCATCTACGAGTCGCGGCCGAATGTGACGAGCGATGCCGCGGTGCTTTGCATCAAGACCGGCAATGCGGTGATCCTGCGCGGCGGCTCCGAGAGCTTGCGCTCGAATCTCGCGATCGCCGGCGCTCTCCAGGCCGGAGGAGCCCGCGCCGGCCTCCCGGACGACGCGATCCAGCTCGTGCCGGTGACCGACCGCGAGGCAGTGAAGCTCATGGCCGGCATGGACGACTGCATCGACGTGCTCGTCCCCCGCGGTGGGAAATCTCTTATCGAGGCTGTGGTTGCCAGCGCGCGCATGCCCGTGATCAAACACTACGACGGAGTCTGCCACATCTATGCGGATGCGGCGGCCGATGTCGCGATGGCTGTGAGCATTCTCATCAATGCGAAATGCCAGCGCCCGGGCGTCTGCAATTCCGCGGAATGCGTACTCGTGCACCGGGACATCGCGCAGGATTTCTTTGCCGCCGCCGTTCCCGAGCTGGCGGCGCACGGCGTCGAGCTTCGCGCCGACGAAGAGGCGTACGCCCTTCTCTCTGGCCTCGGCTATTCATCCCTGCGCCGCGCGACGGAAGAAGATTACCGCACCGAGTACCTCGCCCTCATCCTGAGCGTGAAAATCGTGCCCGATCTCGGCGCGGCCATCGATCACATCGAGCGACATGGCTCGCACCATAGCGACGCGATCGTCACGCGGGACGAATCCGCCGCGGAGCGATTCCTCAACGAAGTGGACTCCGCGACCGTTTACTGGAATGCATCCACCCGCTTCACCGACGGCGGCGAGTTCGGCTTCGGCGCAGAGATCGGCATCAGCACCGACAAGCTGCATGCGCGCGGCCCCATGGCGCTTCCGGAGCTCACCACCTATCGCTACCTCATCCGGGGGGAGGGCCAGATCCGGCCATGAGCACGGCGAGACACGTCCTCTACGAAGGCCGCGTGCAGGGAGTCGGCTTCCGCTACACGGTCAAGACGATCGCGCATGGATTCGATGTCATCGGCTCCGTACGCAATCTGCCGGACGGTCGCGTGGAATTAATGGCATGCGGTGACTCCGAGGAAGTCGAAGCCTTTCTTTTGGCGATCCGCGAAAGCGCGCTTGCCGGGCACATCCAGACGGAGAACGTTTCTCATATCCCGCCGCTCACCGGCGTGCGGGGATTCACGATCGTCCATTGATGGCTGCCGTCTCCCTCCAGAATCTCACGCGACTCTTCGCGGTGCCATGGCGTCGCGAGCGCCTCGTCGCTGTGCGCGACCTCACGCTCGATGTGAAGGAGGGCGAAGTCTATGGGCTGCTTGGACCGAATGGATCGGGAAAGAGCACCACGCTCAAGATGCTGCTCGGTCTCGTCCAGCCCACCTCGGGCACGGCCTCCGTCTTCGGCCATGACAGCCGCGATTTCCTTGCGCGCACCGAGGTCGGCTTCCTGCCGGAGAATCCCTATTTCTATAAATTCCTCACGGGCGAGGAGACCCTCCGCTTCTACGGCAAGCTCTGCGGCCTGCATGGCCGGCCGCTCGAGGCACGCATCGCCGAACTGTTGAATCTCGTGGGCCTCGAAGAAGCCCGAAACAGGCGGGTGGGTGGCTATTCGAAGGGGATGCTCCAGAGGGTCGGTCTTGCGCAGGCGATCATCCAGGATCCCCGCCTCGTCGTCCTCGACGAGCCCACCGCCGGGGTCGACCCTGTTGGCTCGCGACAGATTCGCGATCTCATCCTTAGCCTGAGAGATCGGGGAATGACCGTGCTTCTCACGTCCCACCTCCTCGAGCAGGTCCAGGAGGTCTGCGATCGTGTCGGCATCATGGCCCGTGGTCGCCTCGTGCGTGAGGGCGATCTGGATTCACTTGTATCCGTGGACAATCAGACCGAGTTTGTAGTCGAGAATGCATCTCCCGAGCTGACAGCGGAAATCGAGGCGCTCGTTTCGCGGTCGCACGCGAAGCTCATCGCCACCCGGCGGCCGAAGCTCACGCTCGAGAAGGTCTTCCTCGAAGTGACCGGCTCGACTCCACCGGGCGGAAAATCATGAACTTCTTCATCACGGGTACGGACACCGAAGTCGGGAAGACATTCTTCACCTCGCTTCTCGTTCGTACACTTCGATGCGCCGGCATCGATGCCGTGGGATTCAAGCCCATCGCCTGCGGCGGATGGGAGGATGTCGATGCCCTCGTAGAAGCCGTCGATCGCTGCGAGTCCCGCCAGTCGCTCTGCCCCTACCATTTCTCCATGCCCGCCTCGCCGCTCACTGCGGCATGGGCCGAGCAAAGGACGATCGAGCCCGAGCGCATCCTCGACGCATACGAAAACGTCCGCAGCCGGCACGAAATGGTCGTCGTCGAAGGAGTCGGCGGGTGGCTCGTCCCCATTACATCGCAATATTCCGTCGCCGATCTCGCCACCCAACTCGGCCTGCCGGTCATCGTGATCGTTCGCAACCGCCTCGGCGCGATCAATCACACACTCCTTACGCTCGAGAGCGTCACCCGCAGAGGGCTTTCCTGCGTCGGCCTGGTGCTGAACCACATCACCGCCTCGGACGACCCTGCCATGCACTCGAACCGCTCCACCTTCGAGATGCTCCCCGGCGTCCGCATCCTTTGCGATCTCGCGCACAACCAGTGCACCCTCGACCTCGCCACCCTCGCCTTGCCCGGCGTGAGGGGCTGAGAGGATCGGGAAGCGAGGAGACGCCTCCGAAGGAGGTTTGCGATCCTATCCGCAATGGAGCGTGGCAGAGTGTTCCTGTAGCCGCGCACCTATGGGGCGCGCAACGAGCCACGAAAAGAGCTCTACTCAAGCTCGACGCGGTCGGTACCGAAGACCAGGATTCGTCCCGCATCCCTTCGTCTTGCCGAAACCCCATGCAATGGAGTTAAATCCCCAGCGCCATGAAACGCTGGCTCGCCCTCTTCGCCGTGCTTCTCGCCGGCTGCGCCCTCACGCCTGAGCAAGGCACGCCGATGCAAAAGCTCACCGGCACGCTCACCTTTCCCCAGACGACCGCCCTGCCAGTCACGGCGACGGCGCATGTCGCCATCCTTCCGGCGCTACCGGGTGCTGACTCCAAGCCGATCGCCCAAGGCGACTTTCCCGCCCGCACCGGCAATGCCATCCCCTTTGAGCTGAAATTTCCCGCCTCGAATGTCGCGGCCGGAGGCGAGTACCTCGTCCTCGCCCAGATCCTGGATCACGGTAAGGTCTGGTATTCCAACCTGAGCACCCCTGAGCGGATCAGCTTCGAAGCCGAGCCGGGCGACCTCACGATCGAGCTGCGGAAAGAGAGTTTCTAGGCGAGCGCGGAGTATCTCCGGTGCCATCGAGGCTATGAGCTGGGTACGTTGGGCACTTGTTCCAATCGCGGCACTATGCGGCTTCGCGATCAGCTTTCTGGTGGCCATTCCATCCTTTGGAGCCAGGGCCATTATATGCCGGGCAAAATCTTTTTGATATACGTCCTTCCATTTGCTGGGGCGGTCGCAGCCTCGCTATGCATTCTTTTTGGTACATGGGCGGCGCCATGTCACAAGAAAGCTGTCGCGACCGTTCTCTTCCTCGTAGGTGCAGTGATCGCGTGGTGGTTTGTTGGAAAGACTTACTCTCCGCAGCACATCTTCGGACAAGGCCCAACCCACGGCCCAACCCGCATATGGTGGCCCATCATTGGAACTTATATTGGCGGATTATGTACTCTGGCTCTTATCTGCCTTTTTGTAAAAACAGGCAGGTCAAGCACGGCCCGGGGACATAGAGCGTATTAAATAAAGTTGTAGCCATTTGATGGCAAGGTAGACTCCCAATCGATGAAGGCACTATCGATGGATTTGCGGGAGCGCATCCTGAAGGCGTACGAACGAGGAGACAGTACGCGAGAACAGGTGGCGCAACGTTTTGCGGTGTCAGTGGGGATGGTCAAAAAGCTCCTTGCGCGGCGCAGGCAGGGAGAGGAAATCGGATCGCGCTACGATCGGTGTGGTCGTAAGCCAATGATCAAGGAAGGACAGAGAACGGATCTGCGTGAGATGCTGGCCAGGAAGCCCGACCTGACACTGAAGGAACTCCGGGAGGCCCTTGGGTTGGAATGCACGTTGCCAGCGATCCACTACGTGCTGGCCGATATGGGGCTGACATATAAAAAAAGACTCTCCATGCCAGCGAGCAAAGCAGGCCTGACATCGTCAAAGGGCGCAAGCGGTGGAAGCGCCGTCAAAGCGGGATCGATCCCTCGCGGCTCGTCTTCCTCGACGAGTCGGCGGCCAAAACGAACATGACCCGATTGCGCGGACGCTGCCCTCGCGGCCAGCGCCTGCGTTGTGGAGCCCCTCATGGTCATTGGCGGACAACGACGGTCATTGGATCGGTGCGCCTGGATGGAACCACGGCCTGCATGGCGATCGAGGGCGCCACAGACACGGAAGTCTTCCGTGCCTACGTCAGCGATGTACTGGTGCCAACTCTGAGGCCCGGCGATATCGTGGTCATGGACAATCTGGCTCCCCATAAAAACGAGCAAACAATCGCCCTAATCGAAGCCGCCGGAGCAAGCGCCGTGTTCCTGCCTGCTTACTCCCCGGACCTCAATCCCATTGAACTGATGTGGAGCAAGGTCAAGGCGGCCCTGCGGGCCGCAGAAGCCCGCACCCACGAAGACCTGCTTACCGCACTTGCCTCAGCGCTGGACTCCGTCTGCGCCTCTGACACCAGAAATTGGTTCGCTCATTGCGGCTACAACTTTATTTAAAGTGCTCTAGCCCATAAATTTCACGGATCTCCGAGACGTGAAATTTGCATTCCTGCGAGGTCATTGAGGACAAGGGGCAGCTATTTCCCGAATCCGGCATAATCCGCCGCCGGCGCCGCGGTGACCTGGCTTCGCAGGCTCGCGTGGCAGGCATGCGCGATTTCCTCTGCCGTGAGGATGCCGCAGAAGGGGCTCATGCGACGCAGCGCGCGGGCCTCGGGGGCGGGGCTACGCAGGTACTTCATGATGTCCGGGAATTCCCACGTATAGACGATCACCTTCCACTGCTTTACGAGCCGCTGCTGATCGGGATGATGCCGGCGCCAGAGGCTGAGGTGGTGGACGGCAATGCCGAGGAGGCGCGGGTTTCTCTCGAGCTTATCCGCAACGGCGAGATGCAGGGCATCGATGAGCGCGTCCGACCAGTCGGGCGAACAGTACTCCGCAAAGGACACCTGGCTGGTGTTCATGGAAAAACCCTACCACACTCCGCGGCCGGTGGCACGCAGTAGCTTTCGTGCAAACCGAATCCCGCCAATGCTCAGCCCAACGAGAAGCAGCATTGCAGCAGGCGGCTCGGGGACGGCGGTCACGGGTGTGTATCCGATCACGTCCAGCGTACGGAGGTCGGTGGACGACAGGACGGCCATCTCGCCTGGCGTGGCAAAGGCATCGAATGCGTCCGCGGTCGCGCCGCCCGCCCAATCCTGAAAGTCCCCTGACGAATCGGAATTGAACGCCTTCAAATTCGTCGCACCGCCATTGACGGAAAAATAGACGCCCGAGGCGAAAATCGAAAAGCTGCGCACGCCGGGAGCGGTATAGCGAAAAAGGTCGAGCGGGACGTAGCCGCCGCTGTTTTGATTCAATCCGTAAACCCGGCCCATCAGCTCGGAAATCTCGTGCTCGGCAACTCCGATGAAATCGTAATCGCCGGAAATGGCTCGGTGATTGGGATCGAAGGTGTAGTTGAATCCGAGGCCGAAGGTAAACGTTCCGTCCGAGGCGGTATTATTGGCAGTCATGAGGCCCAGAGCCTTCTCTTCGCTGGAAGTCATCGAGAAACTCCCGCCGGTGGGATTCGTCGAGGGCAGGCTGCTTATGGCGGACTGGTCGTCCGCGGAGGTGGCGTGATTGATGAGCGCGTTTCGCACCTGCCGATACGTACTCGGGACCAATGAAAACGAGCTTTGCCCCAGGATGCTTGTGCCGGCGACGGCGGTGACATCGATATTGAGCGTGATCGGATCTGAAAAATCGCCTTCGAACTGGGAGGCCGCATAGGCGAAGGCGCTTTCGATCTGGGCGGCGTTCGAGAGACTCGTGATCGAGCTGTCGTAAGTGGGTACGATCGTGAGCGCCCGGGCGCAGGCGCAGAGGGCGAGCAGGGCGCAAAGGCTTCCTCGCAAAATACGCATCTTCATACTGACCCGGGCCACTCGATCCGGAACCTTACTGCTTGTTGGCGATTCCGCACGGGGAAAATGGCATCGATTTCCAGCCAGTGGAGGTCGGCAGAATGCCGATGCCACGACCGAAGTCTTGCACGAAAAAGGCCGGGGCTTTTTGGCCCCGGCCTCGTTTCAGATTTTGTGCTCGTTTGTCGAGCGTGCCGACTAATAGCGGTAGTGCTCGGGCTTATAAGGACCTTCCACCGGCACGCCGATGTACTCGGCCTGCTTCGGAGTGAGGGTCGTGAGCTTCACGCCGATCTTCTCGAGGTGCAGGCGGGCGACTTCCTCGTCGAGCTTCTTCGGAAGGATGTATACGCCGGGCTTGTAGGCGTCGCGGTTCTTCCAGAGGTCGAGCTGGGCGAGCGTCTGGTTGCTGAAGCTATTGCTCATCACGAAGCTCGGGTGGCCGGTGGCGCAGCCGAGGTTCACGAGGCGGCCTTCGGCGAGAAGGAAGATCGCATGGCCATCCGCGAAGACATATTTGTCCACCTGCGGCTTGATGTTGACCCTCTCGACTCCGGGCAGGGCATTGAGCTTGTCCACCTGGATCTCATTGTCGAAGTGGCCAATGTTGCAGACGACGGCCTGGTCCTTCATCTTCGACATATGGTCGGCGGTGATCACGTCCAGATTGCCGGTCGTAGTCACGTAGATGTCGCCGCGACCGAGCGTCTCCTCGATCGTCGTGACCTCATAGCCTTCCATCGACGCCTGCAGGGCATTGATCGGGTCGATCTCGGTGACGATCACGCGTGCACCCTGGCCGCGGAGCGACTGGGCGCAGCCCTTGCCCACATCGCCGTATCCGCAGACGACGGCGACCTTGCCGGCGATCATTACGTCGATGGCGCGATTGATGCCGTCGATGAGCGAGTGGCGGCAGCCATAGAGGTTATCGAATTTCGACTTCGTCACGGAGTCGTTCACGTTGAACGCCGGGACGAGCAACTTGCCCACTTCCTGGAGCTTGTAGAGGCGGTGCACGCCGGTCGTCGTCTCTTCGGACACGCCGCGCCAATCCTTCACGATTTCGTGGAAGACATAGGGATTCTCCGCGTGAATCTTCTTGAGCAGATCCTTGATGACCTTCTCCTCATGCGAGCCAGAGGGGCTATTCACCCAATCGTCACCTTCCTCGAGCTCGTAGCCCTTGTGAAGGAGGAGGGTGACGTCGCCGCCGTCATCGACGACGAGCTGCGGACCCTTGCCCTCGGGGTCGAGAATCGCCTTCCATGTGCAGTCCCAATATTCCTCGAGCGTCTCGCCCTTCCAGGCAAAGACGGGCACTCCGGCCTTGGCAATGGCAGCGGCGGCATGATCCTGCGTCGAGAAGATGTTGCACGAGGCCCAGCGCACGGTCGCGCCGAGATCCACGAGCGTCTCGATGAGGACGGCCGTCTGGATCGTCATGTGCAGCGAGCCGGTCACCCGCACGCCGGCGAGCGGCCTCTCGGTGGCGTACTTCGCGCGGATGGACATGAGGCCGGGCATCTCGGCCTCGGCGATCTGGATTTCCTTGCGGCCCCAGTCTGCAAGCGAAAGGTCGCGGACAGCGTAGTCTTGGGCGGTTTGATCGATGGTCGTGCTCATAACTAAAAGTTTTAAGAATTAAGAATTAAGTTTTAAGAGGCCTTGGTTCGGGCGGTTTTGGTGACGGTTTTGCGGAGGCCTTCGATCATCGCGGAGATTTCCCTGGATTCTCCAACGAGCGTGCGGGCTTGCGCGGCATCGATCGCCTTGAGCTTGCTGGCGATGTAAAGTTGCGTCCGCATTTCGCCGGACGATCCCTTGGCAATTTTTAGAAACTGGCCAAACTCCTTCGAACCGCTGCGCTCAGCGCCCTCGGCGATATTCGATGGGACGGAGGGAGCGGCTCGCTCGAGCTGATTCTTCAGATTGACGTAGCGGCAATTTTCGAACGTGCGAAAAATGTCCACCGCCAGCCGGCATCCGCGCTGCCAGACCTCGAGATCCTCGAACGATTGATAGGCCATGAGAGTTTTGAGCTTTAAGAAGCAAGTTTGTAAGCGCCGACGGGAAGGCTTTCTTTAAACTTAATTCTTAAGTTCTTAAGACTGCCCTGCGGCCTTGCGCAGGGCTGCGGCTCTGTCGGTCTTCTCCCAGGGTAGGTCGAGGTCTTCCTTGCCGAAGTGGCCGTAGTTCGTGCTGAGCGAGTAGATCGGGCGGAGCAGGTTGAGCTGGCTCACGATATCCGCGGGCTTGAAGCTGAAGGTCTTAAGCACGGCCTTCTCGATGCGCTCCTCGGAGACCGCGTGCGTGCCGAAGGTGTCGATGTGCACGCTTACCGGCTGCGGATGGCCGATGGCATAGGCGAACTGGACTTCGCACTTTGCTGCGAGACCGGCTGCCACGACATTCTTTGCGACATAGCGACCCATGTAGGCGGCGCTGCGATCCACTTTCGACGGATCCTTGCCGGAGAACGCGCCGCCGCCGTGGCGGCCCATTCCGCCGTAGGTGTCGACGATGATCTTGCGGCCCGTGAGGCCGGAGTCGCCCTGCGGTCCACCCACGACGAAGCGACCCGTGGGATTGATGAGATACTCGGTCTTCGGAGTGAGCAGCGCCTTCGGAAGCACCTTCTTGATGATCTTCTCGATGCAGAACTTCTCGATCTCCGCGTGCTCGGCGTCCGCGGCATGCTGGGTGGAGATGACGACGTTCGAAATGCCCACGGGCTTGCCGTCCTCGTAGATCACCGACACCTGGGTCTTCGCGTCGGGGCGCAGCCACTTTACGCGCCCGCTCTTGCGGATACGGGTGAGTTCCCGGCCGAGGCGGTGTGCAAACATGATCGGCGCCGGCATGAGCTCGGGCGTCTCGTTGCATGCATAGCCGAACATCAGGCCCTGATCGCCCGCACCCTGCTCGGAGGTTTTCTTGCCCTTGGCCTTCTTCGCATCGACACCCTGCGCGATGTCGGGCGACTGCGCGGTGAGGAGGTTCGTTACGAAGACCTTGTCCGCATGGAATACGTCGTCGTCGTTCACGTATCCGATGCCGCGAATCGCTTCGCGGATCAGAGTCTCATAAGCGGGCTTTGCCTTCGTCGTGATTTCGCCGGCGACCACCACGCAGTTACTCTTCACCAAGGTCTCGCAGGCCACCCGGCTGGACTTGTCCTGCGCCAGGCAGGCGTCGAGGATCGCATCCGAAATCGTGTCTGCGACTTTGTCGGGATGACCTTCACCTACGGACTCGGAAGAAAAAATATAGCGACGGGGCATGGTGCAACGTATTAAGATATGGGAATATCTTGATGAGTCAACGAGCGTCAATCGTCAAATCGTTCCGGGCGCTGGCCGATCCCACCCGTTTGCGGCTCTTGCGGCTCTTGCAGGAAGAGGAGCTGACGGTCGCGGAACTGCAGGAGATTCTCGGAATGGGGCAGAGCCGGATTTCGGCCAGCCTGGCGCTGCTCAAGCGCGAGGGACTCGTGATCGACCGACGCGTGGGAAAGAACATCTTTTACCGGGCGGGTATCGCACAAGATTCGCCGCTGGCAGGGCTGATCCCCCAGGCGGCGGAGGAGATTCCGGAATCGGGCAGTGACCTCGCCGCACTCGCGCTCACACTGCGCAAGCGTAAGAACCGAGCTGCGGAGTATTTCAACAAACTCGCGGGGAAATTCGGCCGCACCTACATTCCCGGCCGATCGTGGCAGGCGCTCGCCCATGCATTGCTGCGCCTGCTGCCGCCGATGGTAATTGCCGATCTGGGCGCCGGCGAGGGCACGCTCTCGCAACTCCTTGCCCGGCGAGCGCAGAAAGTGATCGCCGTCGATAACTCCGAGAAGATGGTCGAGTTCGGCTCGCGACTGGCGGCTGAGAATGGCTTCACGAACCTGGAGTACCGGCTCGGCGATATCGAGGCACCGCCCATCGAGGATGCGAGCGTCGATGTCGCACTCTTCAGCCAGGCACTTCACCACGCATTGCATCCGCCGAAAGCGATCGCCGAGGCCTACCGCATCTTGAAGCCCGGTGGCCGCCTCATCATCCTGGACCTCGCCAGCCACAGCTACGAGCAGGCGCGCGAGCTCTACGCGCATGTCTGGCTCGGCTTCTCCGAGGTCGAGCTCGACCAGATGCTCTCTGTCGCGGGATTTGGCCAGATCGACATTTCCCCCGTCGGCAGGGAAAAGCAGGCGCCGCATTTCCAGACCATACTGGCAACCGCTACGAAGGGGTGAAGCGGAGTTTTAACCCGGATTTTCACCTCCTGTGAAAAATCCGCCCGAAGGGCCGGCTCTGTCGGGGTTGCCCGCGACAATCTGCGGGTTAAGAGCTTAAGAGATTAAGTTTTAAGCCAGATAGCGGCGATTCGCATTTGGTTGCCGGAGCGATTTTCTGTCACCTTTTCCCAGCTGGTGGAACGAAGGGGTAATGAACGCACAATCCGATCGTGAACTTCTGGAGGCCGCCCGGCGCGGCAACCGCGAGGCTTTTTCCGGCCTCGTCTCCCGCCACCAGCAGATGGTCTGCGCCCTCGCCTATTCGCGTACTGGCTCCTTCGCGGCGTCCGAGGATGTCGCTCAGGAGACTTTCCTGGCAGCATGGCGTCGCATCACCAAAGCCGATCTGCCGGAGAATTTCCGGGCCTGGCTCTGTGGAACGGTGCGGAACTTGGCCGCACGCTTTCACCGCGACCATGCGTCGGCTACGCCGCTCGTAACGGATGCCATGGACGAGCGCACCCCGGCTCCCTCCCTCGAGCTCGCCGCGCGCGAAGAGGAAGCTTTCGTCTGGTCGGCGCTGGAGCGTCTGCCGGAGACCTACCGCGATCCGCTCGTGCTCTTTTATCGGCAGGAGCAATCCGTGCGCGAAGTCGCCGCCACCCTCGGGCTGAGCGAAGAAGCGGTGCGCCAGCGACTCACCCGCGGCCGCGCCATGCTGCAGGATGCCGTACGCACTCGCGTCGAGACTGCCCTGCGGGGATCCGCGCCGGGCAAAGCCTTTACTCTCGCCGTACTTGCGGCGATCCCTGCTGCGACGAGTACCGCGCACGCGGCGGCTGTCGGAGCGGCAGCGGTGAAGGGAGGCAGCCTACTCACCGCTTCGGCACTGGCGGCTGTGGCCAGCGGCTTGAGCGGCGTACTAATCGGCGCCGCCGGAGCATGGCTGGGAATCAAGAGCAGCCTCGACGATGCGGAATCTGCCGCCGAGCGAAAGTACATTATCCGGGCGGGCATTGGCTTTGTGGCGCTCTCGCTTTGCGCTGCGGCCGGAATGCTTGCATTGGTTTATTTCTCCGACTCCTTGCTGCGTACGCACACTGCACTTTGGGGGGGACTTCTGCTATTAATGCTCCTCACCTTTATGGGTGGGATGATGGGGCTCAGCTTCAAGAGCCGACTGCGAATCCAGGAAATCCGCCGGGCCGAACGCATTCGCCGGGGATTGAAGCCGGAGCAGATACCCGCGCGCCAGCGGGAATACCGCAGCCGAGCCACCTTTCTCGGTCTCCCGCTCATCCACGTGAATTACGGCTGTGAGACAGGCATCGTTCACGACAATTACCGCGACTCGCGGAGATTCGGCCTCGCGAAAGGCTGGATCGCCATCGGCAACTTCGCCGTCTCGCCATTCCTGGCGATTGGTGGCGTCGCCGTCGGAGGGATTGCAATTGGCGGCTTCGGTGCAGGGCTATTCTGCTTTTCGGGATTTGGACTTGGCGCCGTGGTTTTCTCGGGTCTGGCAGCCGGCATCCTCGCCATGGGCGGGATGGCATTCGGCTACATCGCCTATGGTGGCCTGGCTTGGGCGTGGCACATCGCCATCGGCGGCTCCGCCGTGGCACGAGATTACGCATTGGGTGGCCATGCTCAGGCCGCCCATGCGAACGACCACGTTGCCCGCGTTCTCGCACAACAAAGCCACCTACTGATGTCGATGGACTGGCTGATGGACCACATCTGGCTCACGCAGATCCTGATCGTCCTGCCAATTATGGTCCTGGGCTATCGTCTTCAGAAACAGCTGCGCTCGGGTGGGCAGGAGTTTTAGGTCTATAACACCGAGTTGATGAAATAACCGCCGTCTTTTCTGAACTGAGTTCGGTGTAGCCGCTTCCCTGTGGGAAGCGCAACGAGTCCTGAATTCAACGGTTGTTCGGCAACGATGCGTCGCCCGCAGGGCGACGGCTACAGGATCAATCCAGCTAACTTTTAAGCAGGGGCCTCGTAGCGGCGGCAGGCGTCGAAGCGAGGCCCTTAAAACTTAATTCTTAAGTTCTTAAAACTCTTCCCCTACGCGGCGGTCTCCACCGCGCTCTCATCAAGCCATTCGCAATAGGTCTTGGTGAGGGCCTTGGAGATTTCGTTGAGGCGGAGCTGGGTCTTGTCGAGATACTCGTGCAGGCCGACTTCGAAGATGCTCTCGATCGTCGCGTAATCGATATTCGCGCGGAGCATGCCCGAGAGGCGGTCCGCCGCATTGTGGGACTCACCGCCGCCGGAGATCCGGTGAATCGCGCGGTCCAAAGCATCGACGCTGAAGCGGATCGAACGCGGGAACGTCGGATGCAGGATAAGGAACTCCGCGACCTCCCACGCGGTGACGTGCCCGACGCGGATTTTCAAGTACGCTTCCATCGCACTGCAGGACTTGAGCACCGCCATCCACTGCGTGAGATCGACGTTGCCGCCCACGCGCTCGCCGGTAGGGAGCAGCACGTGGTACTTGATATCCAGTACGCGCGAGGTGGAGTCGGCGCGCTCGAGGAATTTGCCGACCTGGATGAAGTCCCAGCCCTCGCCGTGGGTCATCGTCGCATCGGTAATGCCCTGGAAAAGGTGCGACCCATCCATCACGCTGCGATAGAAATCGTACGGCGTATTGCGGTAGTCGATGCGGGCCTGCTCGCTGCGGAGATAGAGGTAGAGCTTGTTCAGGTGCTCCCACATCTCGCTGGAGATCTGCTCGCGCACGGTGCGGGCATTTTCACGCGCCCCGGAGATGCACGAGATGACGGAATTCGGGTTCTTCTTCTCGAAGGTGACGAACTCCATCACGCTCTCGGCATCGATCTGCTCGTACAGCGTATTGAAAAGCTCCTGGTCCTCGAGCGTCGCGAGCACCGGCTGCCAGTGCGCCCGGGAGGAGCCGCTGTCCGCTGCCTCCAGATCCAGCATGAGCGACATGTTGACGTTCAGAATGCGGGCATTGGTCTCGGCGCGCTCGATGTAGCGGCTCAACCAGTAACACGAATCGGCAACACGACTAAGCATACGGATTTTCGACTTTGGATTTTGGATTTTCGATTGGCGTCGTGGCAGGCGGGCGGCTTGCCAGGCTGAGGGCCGATACGGGAAGACGTTTCGGGTGGAGGAAGTCACCTCCGACGGCGAAGTCCCCGCCGTTCAAATCCGAAATCGAAAATCCAAAATCGAAAATCATGCCGCTCACTAGGATTGGGATTGTGTCTGGCTCTGGACTGGCATGTCGTCGTCGAGTACCCACGTATCCTTACTCCCGCCGCCCTGTGAGGAGTTCACGACGAGCGAGCCCTTGCGTAGCGCCACGCGGGTGAGTCCGCCAGGCACGATGGAGATCTTTTCTCCGCAAAGCACGTAGGGGCGCAGATCGATATGCCGGCCCTCGACTTCTCCTTCGCAGTAGGAGGGCGAGCGGGAGAGCGAAATCACTGGCTGCGCCACATAGCCGCGCGGGTCGTCGATGATGGCTTGGCGGAATTTCTCGATCTGCTCCTTCGTCGCATGTGGGCCGATGAGCATGCCATAGCCGCCGCTTTCATTGGCCGACTTCACCACGAGGTTCGCAATGTTATCGAGGATGTATTTGCGATCCTCATCCACCGCCGAGAGGAAGGTATCCACGTTCGGCAAGATGGGTTTCTCGCCGAGGTAGAATTCGATCATCTGCGGCACGTAGTAATAGGTGACCTTGTCATCCGCCACGCCGGTCCCGATCGTATTCGCGAGGCTCACATTGCCGGCGCGGTAGGCATCGACCAGCCCCGGCACGCCGAGGACGGAATCCTTCCGGAAGACCTGCGGATCGAGGAAATCATCGTCGATGCGCCGGTAGATCACATCCACCTGCTTGAGGCCGTGCGTCGTCTTCATATAGACGCGCTGGTTCTTCACGACGAGATCCGCGCCGACCACGATCTCGATGCCCATCTCGCGGGCTAGGAAAGAATGCTCGAAGTAGGCCGAGTTGTAGATGCCCGGGCTCAGCACGACGCAGGTCGGATCGGGCTTGTCGTTCGGCGCGATGTGGCGCAGCACCGAGAGCAGCTCCTGTGGGTAGCGATCGACCGGACGCACGGGATATCGCGAGAACAGGCGCGGGAAGACGCGCTTCATCGCCTGGCGATTCTCGAGAAGATATGACACTCCCGAGGGACAGCGGCCATTGTCCTCGAGTACGAGGTACTGGCCATCGTGGTCGCGGATGAGGTCGGTGCCGCAGACGTGAATATAGATATTCTTCGGCACGTCGAAGCCCATGAACTCGGGCCGGAAATGCTTCGCGCTCGTCACGATCTCAGCGGGGATCACCCCTTCCTTGATGATCCGCTGCTCGTGATAGATATCGTGCAGGAACATGTTCAGCGCCGTGAGACGCTGGGCGAGGCCGTGCTCGACATGTGCCCATTCATTCGCGGGCACGATGCGCGGGATCAAATCGAACGGGAAAATGCGCTCCGTCCCCTCATCGCCGCTATACACGGTGAACGTGATGCCTTGGCTGAGGTAGGAATTCGCGGCGAGGGCATTCTTGCGTTCGAATTCCGCAGGGTCCATTTCGCCAAACCGCTCAAGAAGCTTTGCGTAATGCGGTCGCACCTTGCCGGCAGCGTCGAACATCTCATCGAAGAACCCGCCGACCTCGTAATCGGTAAACATCCCCTGCTTCACAAGCTGGAAAAGTGCCAACCACCCGGAACTTTGCCAAGAACGGAAACAAAAAGCCGCGAATCAGAAGGGCCGCCGGCGATTTCATGCGACCCGGATAGAAAAGGCGATCTCCTGGCCCAGGAATGAACAAATCCGCACAAGCTATGCGGAAAAAGCCGGCGGAAAAGGCCGCAACTCTATCCCCGGCGAAAACTCGATCTCGTTTTACCGAGGACGCCGAACGGAAGCTCCCACCTCCGGGGGATGCGCCCCGGAGCCCGCCTGCTTCTTTATAGAAACGCTTGAGGCGAGCTGAAGTCGCAAGCCGCCATTAACCCTAAAGCGTCAGAAAAGGGATTTTCCCGCCAGAAATTCAACCGGATGAATGTCGCATCGATTGAATCGACGCAATGTCGCATTAAAAGTGAGTTCGAATGCGACATTGCGTGCGACACGCAGTCTCTAGCTCTACCCGAGATTCATTCAGAAACAGCGTGTCCGGCATCCTTTCCCCACCCTCAAAATCATTCCTCATGAAAGAATTCGCATCTGCGCCTTCCAGTAGCCGCCTGATTCTACTGACAGCCATATCCGCAGGATTCGCCCTCGTTTCCCCTGTCGCGCAGGCGGCATCGCTCTCCTGGAGTTCCGCCGGCTCGAGCACGCTCGGTGGTACGGGTACCTGGAACACCGCCGGGACGAATTGGTGGAATGGCACCAGCGCGGTGGCATGGACCGATACGACGGGGACATCGGACATCGCCAATTTCGCTGGCACGGCCGGCACGATTACTCTGGGAACCAGTCTCGGCGCGCTGGGGCTTTCGTTTACGACGACGGGCGACACCATTGCGCTGGGTACCAATACCCTCACCCTCGGAACGAGCGGCATCGCGGCCGGCTCGCTGTCGAGTGGAACGACGACGATCAGCGGCGCGGGTACGCTCGCCTTGGGTGACAACCAGACATGGAATGTCGGCAGTGGCGCTACCCTGGCCGTCTCGAGCGCGATCACAGGCTCATTCGGATTGACCAAATCCAACGGCGGCACATTGCTGCTCACGGGGGCCAATACCTACACCGGGACGACGGCGATCACCGGGGGCACGCTGAATATCGGGAACGGCACGGCTTCTGGCTCGATCAGCTCGAGTAGCGCGCTCTCATTGGGCGGCGGCACATTGAGCTACACCACGACCGGGACGAATACGCAGACGTTCAACGGGACGACGATCAACGCGGGCTTCTCGACCCTCACAAATGCCACGGCCACCAATACAGTCGCGCTGGGCGCGCTGACCCGGAACACCGGCGGTATTCTCAACCTTTCGTCATTGACGGGTGTCACGACGACTTCCTCGACGCCGGATTCCACCGGCATCCTGGGTACCTGGGCCACCACTGGTACGGGCACCTCGCTCAAATATGCCACCACCAGCAGCGGCACGATCACGGCTTATTCCGGCGGCACTGCGGCGGCGACCGCAGCGAACGTGACCGACACGACCGGGGCTGTGAACTACGATGTCGCCGCAGTGGGCGCGCTCGGAGCCGGGGCATCGTTCAATACCCTGCGATTCACGGGCGGTACCGGCGGGAACATTACCGGCGACTTCACAGCGAACGGCCTGATGAACGCCGGAACGGCGCAGACGACTTACACGGGAAACGTGACGATCGGAGCCAACAAGGATCTCGTCATCGTATCCAACGGTCAGAACATCACGCTCAGCGGCGTGGTCGCCGACAACGGTGGCGGCGCCTCCGCCCTGACTTACGGCGGACCCAGCGCGGGAACGCTTACGCTTTCCGGCGCGAATACCTATTCCGGTCCGACGACGATCGGTTCCGGCACCTTGAAGTACGCCAAGACCAATTCGATGTCGGCATCGAGCGCGGTCTCGGTCGGGACTGGAGCCACTTTGGCAGTAAACGCCGGCGGTGCGGGCGAATTCACGACCGGCACGGGCAACGGCACGATTGG
>Ga0068856_100000960_pt1 | contig 30788 bp, 33 predicted proteins | sample KBSCornC62_FD_66595 | JGI IMG/M metagenome (GOLD analysis project Ga0068856, IMG submission 66595) | Corn rhizosphere microbial communities from Kellogg Biological Station, Michigan, USA - KBS Corn C6-2 | ecosystem: Host-associated > Plants > Roots > Rhizosphere > Soil ... | reverse complement strand
CGAGCATTTTTTTGAAGATGTTCTTGGCGGTTCGGTCCTCGGTTTTGTACTTACAGTTATCTGGCTCTACTGGATCGAGAGCCGCGAGTTTATTCAAAAGCCCGGATGGCAAAGGGGACTGCTTTCTAAAAAAGCTTAGCCTTTCCCCGCAAATACAAAAAAGAGTATTGCCAATATGATGATAATCGCGATGACCAAAACGGTGATCTTCATTGCGCTATAAGGTCTGTGTCCATGCACCTCCCCGGTACTTGCGTTAATGGTGACCTGGTATACGGTACCTTTATAGACATATGACGTAACCCACACTGGCAGCAATAAATATTTAATACCAACATTCGAAAGCTCGGTCGATGAATTGTAGACCTGCTGTTCGTCGCCACCTATATCATCACGTATTGCACCGTCGATCTCAGCATCCATCATTTTTTTGGCAGATTCCAGCCCGTTTTGCGGTACCAGCTGGTAATTTTCGGCACGGAACCCACTAATGTAGCGTTCATCGTATTCGACTATGGTGCTGAACTGCCAACCGCCAACTTTGTTCAGCATTTCAGCAGGCAGCGAATTGCTTGCCGGAACCAGCAGATCCTCAAAGTTGTTTTGTACGGTGCCGGATACGGGCCACCAACTGGTGCGCATAACCTCACGCGTCATCTCGCGTTGTTCCCCGTCTACCTCTTCCACATAAGTCTCGGTTTCCCAGTAATGCTCACCACGGCTGCCATCGTAACTTGTAAATGCATCGGCGTCATACGACCAGAAGGGTAGGTAGACTCCATCGAGCGGAGGTTTTGAGCTGTTGCTTATTTTCTGAGCCAGATCATTCGGTGCGAAAGATAAGCCTTTGATCCAGTTTTTAAAGTTATCGGTCGCCGTTTGCTGATTAACCGCAAACGGTAAAATATAATGTGGCCTAACATAGTCCTGCGTATCATTTAGCTCGATAATAAGCGGCGAAGAGCAAAACGGACACTTATCGGCGGTTACATTTTTAGGCAGCGTAGTTTTTGAGCCGCAGTTTTTACAGCTTACTGCTTGAAGATCGCCGCTTACAGGCGGGGCCGATTGAATATAATCGACAAATTCGTCATAGTTATAGCTTTCGATATCGTGACTCGTTTCCGAGCCGATTATTTGGTTGCTGGCGCCGCAGTGGCTGCATTTTAGTTCTTCAGTTCCCGGCTCGTAACGCAACACTGCTCCGCATGATTTGCAGTTGAGCGAATTTTCGGTAACAGCCGTTTTCTCATTTTGGTCCATAAAGGAAATTATTGTTAGTGTATAAGGTTATAGATTATCAGGCAATTGGCGGAGGCGTGTTTTCAAAGATTTGCGCCAGTTCCGTTACTGTATTTGCAGCAATCCAGCCTGCCATGCCTTTTTTCCAAACAAGGCTCGCACCCTGGAAATTTTGATCCAGCGCCATTTGCGTCAATTGAGCTGTGGTAAATGGACCCTGTGATTTCCCGCCCACAGCAACAAAGTACTCAGCCGTTGCGCCAGGTATTGGCGGAGGCATATCCGGGCTTGCGTTCTGTGCGGGTGATTGAGTGTTTAGATTTTGCTGGAATATGTTGCCAACCTGGCCCATCATGGCTGCACCAACGCCGAGGCCCATACCTGCCGCTCCCAGATTACCTCCGATGCTGTTTTGAGCCGATTCCTCAATAGCGTTTGCCGCCTGATATTGTGCATAAGCACCGAGGTTGCCTATAATGCCCATTTCGCTTCTTTTGTCCAGCGCCTGTTCCACTTCGGGAGGGAGCGAGATATTTTCGACCAGGAATTTGGTTAGATTCAGGCCGATCTCTGTAAAATCTGGCTGAATCTTTTCGGTGATCAATTTTGAAAGAACATCGTAATTAGCAGTAAGATCAAGAACAGGTATTTTAGACGACGCTACTGCATCCATGCCTCTTGATACGGCAACATTTCGCAATTGCTCGTTAATGTCTTCTACATCGAAATCGGGATTGGTCGCCGAGATTTGTGTGAGAAAAGTTTGTGCATCCTTTACGGCAAAGTTGAATGAACCAAATGCCCTTAGCCTGACAGGTCCAAATTCGGAATCGCGGACCATAACCGGGTTTTGGGTGCCCCATTTTTGATTCACAAATTGGCGCATACTTACAAAATATACATCGGCTTTAAAAGGGCTGTTGAATCCATATTTCCAGCCGCGCAGGGTTGAGAGGATTGGCATATTTTGAGTTGTAAGTTCGTACATGCCCGGAGAGAAAACATCGGCTATCTTGCCTTCGTTCATAAAAATGGCCACCTGCGATTCGCGTACCGTAAGTTTGGCGCCCATTTTTATTTCATTATCCTGCCGTGGAAATTTCCATACGAGCGTATTGTTGGTTTCATCAACCCATTCAATGATGTCGATAAATTGGTTTAGAATTTTACTAAAAAGTCCCATGTCGGTTTGTTTCAGAATTAGAGTTAAAAGTAAATATTATATGCTGTGTTAAAATAACTCACAGATCAAATTTTCATTATCGCCCAACAAAAAAGGGGCTGATGCCCCTTTAGATGTATGTTGGTCTTAAATTATTACAATTACTCGTAAGAAATAGTATTGCGCTTTCTGAATACCAACCAGGCCAGAACGAATACAGCAATTACTCCACCACCAATTTCCAATATCGACAATGTATTAACACTGGACGCAGTGCTATGAATATCGGTATACTGGTCGTTGCGCTGCAGTTCGGGTGAGAGCTTGATCGAACCGAAATAAGCTTTCGCTTCGCCCTTTATCATATCCTTGCGCATATCAGGGTAGTCATATTGGAAAGTGTAGGTGGCATCTTTAGTATAGATAAGAAGAAAATCACGATACTGTATATTGCCGCTGCCATCATCATTCATTAAGGTAAAGACTTTTGCTTTTAGTGTACCAACCGTAGTGTCACGGTCATTCATGATTTTTCCGTTGCCCGATTGCTTTTGGATGCCATTCATGTATTTTTTCAATACATCATTCAGGTCACCTGCTTTTTTTAGCGGCTGGTTGTTTTTAGCATTAGGTTCAACCATGGTTACAACGTAGCCAAAGTCGCTGCTGGCGGTATATATGTGTTGCCCTAGAGTGTCTTTTTGCGTGTAATTAGCAGGCATTGAGATCGTCAGCAGGCTATCTACTTTGACTGGTTTGTATCCCTGCGCGACTACCGCCTTCACCGAAAACAGCATCGCAAATAGAAATAGTAGCTTCTTCATGGGCATCAATAACAGCAAAATCATGCCAAAAATTCCCGGCTATTGCCAAAAATGTTACTTTTTTAACGTTAAGCGACTGTTATTTAACTAATTAGAAAGCATGCCCAAAGGGAGGCACAGAAGATGACAAAAGACAAAAAATGTGCTAAAATGTCACCAGTTAGTTTACTTAAGGTGAAATTTGTTTCGTAGAAGTTTGTGTTGGGTAGCTCAATGGAGCGAATGAATAACCCCTCCCAAAAATAAAAAGTCCCGGAGCTTCTGGCTGCCGGGGCTCTTTATTTTAAAGCTTGTCCATCTCGCTTTTGACAAACTCGGCCAGTTCCCTCACGTACGACGCGCTGAAATCAAATTTGATACCAGCCGTCTCGTAAATTTCTTTGATAGTTTTGGTGTAACCGAGCTTTAATGCATCAAGATATTGCTGCAAGCCTTTTTCGGGATTTTCTTTGTAGTTTTTCCATACCGCAATAGCGCCAAGCTGAGCCATGCCATATTCGATGTAGTAGAAAGGCACCTCAAATATATGCAGCTGTTTTTGCCACAGATTGGCCTCCGCTTCGTGATGGGTATCCCAATCAGCGAAGTTAGCGCCGAAGCTTTCAAATATCTGCAGCCAGGCTTCGGTACGCTGATCGTCGGTATGATCAGGATTGGTATATATCCAGTGTTGGAATTGGTCGACAACGGCTACCCAGGGCAGTGTTTTAAGCACATCAAAAAGCTGATCGCGTTTAGCGCGCTTCAGGTCCTCTTCGTTATCAAAATATACGTTCCAGTTGTCCATCGACATCAGCTCCATCGACATGGACGCCAGTTCTGCAACTTCCGACGGGCAATGTTTGAAGTCGTTCAACTCAAGATCGGCAGTTAAGAAGGTATGAACAGCATGGCCGCCCTCATGCACCATGGTGGTCAGGTCGCGGAAAGTATTGGCTGAGTTCATGAAGATGAACGGAGCGCCAGTTTCAGCCAACGGATAATTATAACCACCGGGTGCTTTCCCTTTCCTGCTTTCAACGTCGAAAAGCTGGTTGTCTTTCATGATCTCCAGCCTTTCGCCCAGGTAATGGCTGATATTGGTGAAACATTGAATTGACTTTTCAATCAGTTCGCTGCCGCTCTTGAAGGGTTTGAGCGCCGGTTTTCCCGAAATGTCTACATCCATGTCCCAGGGCTCCAGTTTATTGAGGCCCAGGGCCGTCCTGCGTTTTTCGGCTTGTTCATGCAGGATCGGCACGATAGATTTTTGAATGGCTTCATGGAAGGCATAGCAATCCTGCGGCGTATAATCAAACCGACCCAAAGCCTGGAACATGTAATCCCTGAAGTTCTCGAAACCCGCATTCAAGGCTACTTTATGACGAAGACCTCTAAGATGATTGTACAAACCATTTAGCTCATCTTTGTCCTGCAAACGCCTGGATGTGATCTTTTCCCAGGCCTCATGCCGTTTGCCGCGATCTATATCCTTTAATCTAACAGCGGCCTGTTCCAGTGTAAATTCCTGGCCGTCGATATTTACCGACATTGATCCTGTTATTGATTGGTATTTTTGCTGTTCAACCTGTATTTCAGTAAGCAGGGGAATGTTTTCTTCCCGGAAAAGCTCGAGTGCTTTTTTTACACCGCGCAGGTAGATGAAATATTTCTCTTCGTGAAGTTTGTCGGCATAATCGCTGCCAACCAGTTTTTTATTCAGCTCGTTACTGTAAGGCGCTATTTTGGGCTCAATCTCCGTTGCGAAATACTGGAACTTTTGCAGCAGGTCCGAACTTGTTGTATCACAAGTCATGCGGATATAACGCCAGGCAAAATCTTCTTCGAGCGCCGCTTCCAGTTCGCTGCGGTCGCGTAGCCACTGTTCCAGTTCGTCAACCGAGTTAATTGGCCTGTCGACCAATTCCTTATAGATGGGTTCCAGGTTTTCCCATTTTATTTCCAGGTTTTCCGGTACGTATGTTCTAGATTTTTTGTGGATCATAATTATTTAGATGTGCAGATATGCAGATGTGCAAATGTGCAAATTAGTCTGGAAGTCCGAAAGTCCGCATAAGTCAGAAAGTTAGAAAAGTTACCGTAGTGTGTTAAAACTAGAGTCAGAAAGAATGAAAAGACTTTTGGATTTATGTTGACTTTCGGACTACATCTTTTTATACAGAGTCTGCGACATCAATTTGGTCCCCTCTTCGTAACTAGTAGGCGTGAATTTAATTGCTTTTTCAAACTTATCCGAGTTGAAATTATAGTCGTGGTTGTACTGGTAGTACATTTCAACCGTGCCCATAACCACTTTTACAAATAGTCCGTAGCTCCATAACATCAGTTTGTTGACAGCCATAAAATCAGGCTTAACATCGTAGGTCTTTGCAGTAGTTTCAATGAATTGCTTTCCAGTGATGGGTTTTCCTGTCGGCATGTGCCATATTTGATTATCGCTGCCGGGGTTTTGACCCAATAAGTACATGCCTTTACCCATATCCGGTATGAAGCTGAAGTTGTGGACCTTATTTGGGTCGCCGATCCACTGCGCTTTTTGTTTTTGGGCGTATTTTTCCAGCACCATCATGTCGACAAAACTATTTCTGCTATCGGTTCCATAAAAATCGGCGCCTCTGGCTATCGTCGCTGTAATATTGCCGGCTTTTGCTTCGCCCATCAATTGTGTGGCAATACGGGCGCGTATTTCGCCTTTCACGCTGCATGGGTTGTAAGGCGTAGTTTCCAGCATAGGGCCATTTACCAACCCATAGCTGTAAACATTATCGAAAAAGATCAGCCTGGCCCCGGTTTCTTTGCCCAGGTTGATATAGTTCTGCATGATCACCGGCCATTGCTCGGCCCAAACCTTTTTGTCGTAAACAAGACCTGCTGTAAGATAAATCACTTTTGATCCTTTTGAGGCTTCCATGATTTCTTTGTAATTCAGCAGATCGGCCTTTCTCCAGCTTTGATTTGCGCCGGAGGTTTTAATCTCTCTGCGGCTTACTAGACAGAATGTTTCGTTGTTATTGGCTAATTCGCGGGCGAGTGCATTTGCAACTGGTCCGCCGGCTCCTAATATGGTATGCATAATTTTTTTCGTTTTGTTTGATACAAATGTACCGGAGCTGGCTTGCTCAAAACGTTAACAAAAGATAAGAATTTGCAGCAAGGCTTGCTGGTAAGAATGTTGTAAAATAAAAAGGTAAAATTGCCTTGATAGTTAAGGGAAATTTTCCTAGATTTGAATATGACGACGATGGAAAAAAGTTTGTTGAGCGGCATCCCTTCAAAAGTTGATACTAATGTAACGCTTGGCCTGATAAAAGCAGGGAGGGTGGGACCCCAGCATTTGCAGGCTATTAAGGATCTGACAACGTTTAATGACGAGAGGATTTCCGATTGGTTAGATATTAGTGTCAAAACCTACAGGTCGTACAAAAAGCAAGATCACCCCGTGATAAAGGCTCGTATCAAGGAGCAGACTGTAATGACTTTATCTCTAATTAAACATGGTATCGAGGTGTTTGAAACCAAAGAACGGTTTTCGGAATGGCTTACAAAAGAGAATTTTTTCTTTGATAAAAAAGCACCTATCGATTATATGAATACCAACAGCGGAATAAAGTTTATCGACGACCGGTTGACTGCATTGGAATACGGCGATAATGTATAGTCTGTATGGAGGTTTTCCGAATTTCTAAAGAAGCCTTTTCGAAAAAGCTTTCCGCTTCCGGCCGGGCAAACCGATGGAATCTCGATGATCAGTTTATGATATACGCAGGCAGCTCCCGTTCGCTGTCCACATTAGAACTGATTGTTCATGAAAATGCAGTATCGCCTGCATTTACGTATAAGGTGATGGTGATTTCAATTGCTGATGAGGACAACCTATATGAGCAGGTGCATCAGGCAGATCTCCCGAAAAACTGGAGAAGTATGGATGCATATCCTAACCTGCAACAACTAGGCAGCGATTGGTATCAAAACAAACGGTCGTTGGTTTTAAAAGTACCTTCCGCAATTATTCCTAAGGAATATAACTACATCATAAACACCCGGCACCGAGACTTTGATAGTATGACTTCGCTGGTGCGGACTGAGGATTACTTTTGGGACGAACGCTTAATATGATCAATTGCTGATACTTAATACCCTCCGCCTTATTCTTGATAACGAGACCGGAGTAATCCCCAGATAATTCGCGATATAATGCTGTGGCATACGCTGCAAAATTTCCCGCCCGGTATTAAGTAAATGCAGGTAGCGTTCCTCCGGAGTTTGGGTAATAAATGACGCGATGCGATCCTCGTAGCAGCAGAGATATTGCTCAGCTACAAGGCGGCCGAATCTTTCTATTTTATAGGCCAGCATGGGATTGTTAAGCATCTGGTCCATATCCTTTCGCGTGAAAGTGATCAGTTTGGTAGGCTCCAAAGCCTGTATATAGGTGAAACCCGGCTGCCCGGTCAGAAAGCTTTTATATGAGCTTACAAACTCATTCTCAAAACTGAAATAACCGGTGATGTCCTGCCCGTCCTTGATATGGAAATACCTGACCGATCCTTCGGCGATGAAGCCAACTTTGTCGCATATTTTGTCTGGCTCGGCGAAATAGTGCTTTTTCTTCAGCGCGCTAAAGCTGAGATGTTGTGAGAAGATGATCCACTCAGCCTCGTTAAAGTCGATGTACTTTTTAAGGTGTTCGCGAAAGTTCTGCAATGCGGTCGATGTATCCATATCGTAAAGATATGAAAACTATTTGCCCGCAACTTTACAAGATCTACTTGATAAACAAGCGGTCGATCAGGAAGAATGCCGCAAATACTACGCTGGCTATACCATTGGTAGTCATGAAAGCAAAATTCACGCGGCTTAGATCATTCGGCTTTACCAAACGATGCTGGTAAACGAGCATCGAGCAAAAGAAAGCTATACCTATATAATATGGCCAGCTAACTGAGGTGAAGAACACCGGCAGGATGATGAACGTGGCTGAAAACACATGCAGTAGGGTAGATAGGCGCAGCGCGTTTACCTTGCCCAGCCACGCAGGAATAGAATGCAATTGCTGGCCGCGGTCAAAATCCTCGTCCTGTAAGGCATAAATAATGTCGAATCCGCTTACCCAGCACAGCACAGCTAGCGAGAAAAATATGGGTAGCAGTGCAAACGAACCGGTCACAACCAAATAGGCGCCTATAGGAGCGAGGGACAATCCTAATCCCAACACCAGGTGGCACAATGCGGTAAAGCGTTTGGTGGCGCTATAACCCAAAACCACAAAAAGGGCTACCGGCGACAGGAAGAAACAGAGGGGATTGATGAAATATGTAGTAGCAACCAACAGGCAGCAATTGATGATGGTAAAAGTAAGGGCAGCGTTGGCGCTTATTCTGCCGGCCGGAATATCACGTTTTTGAGTGCGGGGATTGATGGCATCGATATCACGGTCGAGATAACGGTTAAAGGCCATTGCCGAGTTACGGGCAAAAACCATACAAAGCAACATCAGCACCAGCTTCAGCCAGTCAAAGTGGTTGTTGGTTGTTGTCACCGCCAGGAAAAAGCCTATGATGGCAAATGGCAGTGCAAAAATGGTGTGTGCAAAAAGCACTAGCGAGAAATACTTTTTCATAAAGAAAAATTACTCCCCTCTTGAGAGGGGTAGGGGTGTGTTTCTAAAATACGTTGCTCTATGGTTCTCAATAGCTTTATGCCGATTCCTTTAGTTTGAATTACAAGGGTGATTTTTCTTGTCTTAACGCTAACACACCCCTGCACCTCTCAAGAGGGGAGCTCATCGCTAAGCCCAGTGTCCTTAAACTTCCTGTTTATCTCATCAATAAATCCGAGCACTTCGTCGCGCCCTTCGTGCGTTTCAGCCGAGGTGACAAAATAGCCGGGCATGGCGTCAAAGGTAGCTAATAATGCCTTTCGGAACTTGGCAACATTTTGGTCGGTTTTAACGCTCGATTGCTTGTCTGCTTTGGTGAACACCAGCACAAACGCCAGGCCCTTTTCACCAAGCCAGTTGCAAAATTCGATATCTATTTTCTGCGGCTCCAATCGGCTGTCGATCAATACCATCACACATTGCAGGCTCTCGCGCTTATCGAGGTAAGTGCGGATAAATTTATTCCAGTCCTCCTTTTTGCTTTTGGAGATGCGTGCGAAACCATAACCCGGCAGATCCACAAGGTACCAATCGTCGTTGATTATAAAGTGATTTATAAGCTGAGTTTTACCTGGTGTTTGCGAAGTTTTGGCCAATCCTTTTTTGTTCGTCAACATATTGATGAGCGACGATTTACCTACATTTGATCTGCCGATAAAGGCGTACTCGGGCCTTACCGGCGGCGGCAATTTGGAAACCTGGGTGTTACTGCAAACAAATTCGGCAGATTTTACAATCATGGGGCAAAGGTAGTGATTAGAGATTAGTTAACTAGTTAACTAGTGATTAGTTGATTTGTGATTGATTAATTTGGGATGTATGCGTTGTGAATTACCATTTTACTGTAAACGTTTTGCCTAATCACTAATTAACTAATCTCTAATCACTAAATTTGATGTTTAAACATGTAATTTATGGAAGAATATAAAATTCCTGCAAATACCCGCATAGGTCACGTACATTTAAAGGTAAGTGATTTGCAAAAATCGATCGATTTTTACTGCGGACTTCTCGGGTTCGAACTCATGGTTATGTATGGTAACCAGGCGGCGTTTATTTCGGCAGGAGGATATCATCACTATATTGGTTTAAACACCTGGCATAGTAAAGGCCAGCCTCCAGCACCACCAACCGCACCCGGGTTATATCACACTGCTATCTTATATCCCGAAAGAAAGGACTTGGCTGTAGCGCTGCAAAGATTGATCGACGCCAAATATCCAATTACCGGTGCATCTGATCACGGTGTATCCGAAGCAATTTATTTGGATGATCCGGATGGAAACGGGGTGGAGTTATACTGGGACAGACCCAAAGAAGAGTGGCCGAAAGATGAGGAAGGGGAGTTGACGATGTTTACCAGGCATTTGGATTTGCATGGGTTGCTTGCACTGGCACAAGATTAATTGTCATTGGCCTTAGTGGAAGAAATCAGTAATTTCGCGTGAGAGTCTCTAAGCCTTGAAGATGAAAAAAATCGGTCCAGTTTTTCTATTAATTATTGCTACATCAATCGCAATTGCTCAAACGAGCTTACCGGACGAGAAAACGGCTATCAGCACCTTACGAACATTCTATACTGACTACATGTCTGAATTTTCAACTGCAAGTGGCGGTAAGCAGTTTGAAGATCGGCTAAGTGAGTTGAGGAGTAAATATTGCACTGCAAAATGTAAAAAACAGTATAAAAAATTAATAGAAGGGACTGATAGTGATCCTATCATAAAAGGACAGGACAGCGATGCGAAATTTGCAAAAACGCTATCAATTAAGCGGGATCTCAAAAAATCAAATGTGTACGACGTTTCCTATTTCTACTACGCACCGGGTAAAGATGGAAAATCACATAAAGAGTCCGTCACCATTAAACTACACGTGACCCGGGAGAACGGAAATTTTAAAATCGATGAATTTTTGTAGTTTTTTCTTGGTAGGCAGCCAATAAAACCTTTCAACTTTCCAACCTTACAACATTCCAACAATTCGGCCTATCTTTGCCCCCAAAATGAGCAAAACCGTCATCCCGTATACCGAAGAGCAGGGCACCAAAAAGGAGCAGGTGGCCGATATGTTCAATAACATTTCTAAAACCTACGATTTCCTGAATCATTTCATGTCGCTGGGAATTGATATTATCTGGCGAAAAAAAGCGATCAACGAGCTGAAGAAAGATCAACCCAAACTGATTTTGGATGTGGCTACGGGTACCGGCGATTTCGCCTTTGAGGCGCTGAAAATATTGAAGCCGGAGAAGATCATTGGCGTAGATATTTCTCGCGGCATGCTCGACATCGCTGAACAAAAGATAGCCAAACGCAACTTAAACGACCGTTTTGAAGTAAAACTCGGGGATTCGGAAGGGTTGCCATTTACCGCCGATAGTTTTGATGCGGTTACTGTGGCTTATGGAGTACGTAATTTCGAAAACCTGGAACAAGGCCTTGCAGATATATTCCGGGTGCTGAAACCTTCGGGTAAGGCGGTAGTGCTGGAGTTTTCGAAGCCAAAGGTGTTTCCGGTAAAACAGTTATATAATTTTTATTTCAATTATATCACGCCGGGTATCGGCAAGCTGTTTTCAAAGGACGCGCGGGCCTATACCTATCTTACTGAATCGGTTGCTGCCTTTCCGGATGGAAAAGACTTTACAGGTTTGATGCAGAAGGTGGGCTTTAAAAATACCAAATGCAGGCCGCTGGCGTTTGGTATCTGTTCGATATATACAGGCAATAAATGAACTGAAGTTAATAATATCGAATAATGAATGTCGAATATCGAACGCCGAAGTACTTCATAATTCATCATTCGATATTCAGCACTAGATAATAAAAGGCAAAGGGCGGTGCGATTCCCCTCTTGAGAGGGGTGGAGGGGTGTGTCAGTAAATCAAACTAACACATCCCTGCTGTAGCACGATCCTACGCGCCCCCCTCTCAAGAGGGGAATTTAAATTATGGTAAAAAAGTACCTGATCACTGTGTTACTCCTCCTTTTCGGCAAAATGGCTTTTGCCCAGGTGCCGGCATGGGGTGGCGGATCGGATCAGATCGACTATAGTTTCGGGTTCACGTTCCAGTATGTGAACAGCTATTATAAGATCAACAAAAAACCAAATTGGCGAAATCCTTATTATGACCAGATCGATCATCAATACGTCACCGATTCGGTTAATAGCATCAAATCGCCGAACTCGCCGGGTTTTGCTGTAGGTTTTTTGGCACGGTATAATCTTACTGACTTTTTGGAGGTGCGTAGTACCCCTTCGCTTGTATTTGCAGACCGTACCGTAAGTTATATTTATGCAACACCTTCGCAAGACGTTGATAAACCTGTACAGGCGACCAATATAGATTTTCCGGTTGAGCTTAAGCTAAAATCGGAACGTATCGAAAACTTCAGAGCTTATATGCTCGCTGGCGTGAAATATTCTTTGGCAGTAGGCTCAAAAAAAAATCCGCCGGATGTGAATCCGCTTGATGCTGTGCTGAGAAACAAAAGCGGTTTTGGCTCGTACGAAGTAGGACTGGGATGCGACATCTACTTTGAGTTTTTTAAGCTCTCACCTGAACTCAAAATATCTAATTCGTTCAATAACATCCTTATCCCCGAAGCTAATGCTTACGCTTCGCCTATCAACAGTTTGTCGCTTCATACAGTCACTTTTAGCTTGATTTTTGAATAGCTTAAAAACCTGTCAACTGATCCAAGGCAAGGAATTTAAAAAATTATCGTAAAATCCTGACTAATAAGGCATTTTCTTTCGGACTTAAGCGGACTTCCGGACTTTCCGACTTAAATTACCGATTAATTATATAAATTCGGCCCCATTAACTTACCTATGCCAAAAATAGCTTTGATTACAGGCGCAACCGCCGGGATCGGTGAGGCCTGTGCCCACGTGTTTGCCCGTGAACGTTACGATCTGATCCTCACCGGGCGTCGTGAGGACCGTCTCGAAAAAATAAGGCAGCAACTAGTATCTGAATACAATGTCGCGGTAAAAACGCTGTCATTTGATGTGCGTGAACGCGACACTGTAATAGCAAGTCTTGAGGATTTGCCGGAAGAGTGGAAAAAGGTAAATGTGCTGGTAAATAATGCCGGCCTAAGCCAGGGGTTGGACCCGATTCAGCACGGAAGCTTTGAGGATTGGGAAACCATGATCGACACCAATATTAAAGGCCTGCTGTATGTTACCAAAGTCGTGTCCAACTGGATGATAAATAACGGCTTTGGGCACATTGTTAATCTTGGTTCGATAGCTGGTAAGGAAGTTTATGCAAATGGTAACGTGTATTGCGCCAGTAAGCACGCCGTGGACGCATTAAATCAAGGCATGCGAATCGACCTGCTGCCGCATGGTATCAAAGTTACCGCTGTTCATCCCGGAGCAGTTGAAACAGAATTCTCCGTTGTGCGTTTTAAAGGTGATGAGGCCAGGGCGAAAAAGGTATATGATGGTTTTGAGCCCCTGGTAGCGATGGACGTTGCCGAAACAATCTGGTTTGCCGTATCACGCCCGCCCCACGTGAATATCAACGAACTAATCGTGATGCCCACCGCACAGGCGAGTGCGACGAATATCTTTAGAAAGTAAAAAGAGTCGGAAAGACCGAAAGTCCGCGTAAGTCCGAAAGATATATTAAGGCAAAATAGTCTTAAGTTTGGAAAAAATCTTCCGGACTTTCCGACTTATCCGGACTTTCGGACCAATAGAAACAATTGATTAACCATGTCACTCATCAACCAAATAGATCAGGATATTAAGCAGGCCATGCTGGCCAAACAGGAAGCCAGGCTTCGGGGACTGCGCGCCATCAAATCGGCGTTGTTGCTTGCCCGAACAGAAAAAGGCGCAACCGAAGAGATTTCACAGGAAACGGAGATTAAGGTGTTGCAAAAGCTGATCAAACAACGTAAAGAATCAGCAGATATTTATAAAGCGCAAAACCGCGAGGATCTTTATAAAATAGAAGACGAAGAAATGGAAGTGATAGAAGCCTATCTGCCTAAACAAATGAGCCGCGAGGAAGTAGTCACTTATTTGAAGGATCTGATAGGCCGGGTAGGCGCTGCATCTATCAAAGATATGGGCAAGGTAATGGGTACGGCCAACAAAGAATTGGCAGGCAAAGCGGATGGCCGGACGATATCTGACGTTGTTAAGGAATTGTTAAATTGAGCAAAATAAATTGCATTAGTTGTTGCAAGTAACGTTCAATAGACTATTTTTATAGCGGAGAAATTAATAATTATACCAAATTCGATTTTGGTATAAACAAAGTGTATACTTAGCTTTTACAAGGTTTATGGATTTCGTGCTTAAAGAGGAAAACGGATTTAGTTATATCGATGAGGGCGAAGGCGAAGTATTGCTGTTGTTGCACGGGTTGATGGGAGCATTGAGTAATTGGGAAACGGTGATTAACGAATTTAAAGATGATTACCGTGTAATTATTCCCATGTTGCCCATTTATGATCTTCCGTTGCTCACTACTGGTGTGAAGACGCTGGCTAAACACGTCCACAGATTCATAACCTATATGGGGCTGAAGGACATTACTCTTTTGGGTAATTCATTGGGCGGTCATGTGGGACTAATCTATGTTACAACACATCCTCAGGCTGTAAAAGCATTGGTTTTGACAGGGAGTTCCGGACTGTATGAAAACGCTTTCGGAGGTTCGTTCCCTCGCCGTGAAAGCTATGATTTTGTGAAGGAAAAGGTTGAGTACACTTTTTATGATCCAAAAATCGCCACCAAGGAACTTGTTGACGACGTTTTTAAAACAATTAACGACCGTAATCGCGTAATAAGGATATTGGCAATGGCAAAATCGGCCATCCGGCATAATATGGCGCGGGAGTTACACAAGATTCACATTCCTGTTTCGTTAATATGGGGTCGGAATGATAAGATCACGCCGCCGGACGTAGCGATCGAGTTTAACCATTTGTTGCCAAGTTCGGAATTACACTGGATAGACCATTGTGGGCATGCGGCCATGATGGAGCAGCCGGTTGAGTTTAACCGTTTGCTTAGAGCATTTTTAGAACGAGATAAAATAAGAGTATAATATGTTAGCAATTGAGCTGATAGCTGATTCCATCCCACCGGTACATACATCTGATTCAGTTCAGAAAGTGATAGACCGGATGGTCGAATTCAGGGTGAGGCATTTGCCAATTGTAAACGAAGAACAATTTCTCGGGCTGGTATCCGAGAACGATCTCATTGAAGTAAACGATTACCAGACAGCCATCGGCGCCTTGTCGCTCTCTCTCGTTAATCCCTATGTTCGCGACGAGCAGCATGTCTACGACGTAATCCGCCTTTTTTATGAACAGCAATTAACCGTTGTGCCGGTTTTGGACGCACGAAATAATTACCGCGGCATTATTTCTATCAACATGATGGTAGAATATTTTGCCAGACTGACTTCAGTATCAGATCCCGGAGGTATTATTGTGCTTGAGATTACTAATAATAACAACTCGCTGGCTCATATGGCCCAGATTGTGGAATCTGATAATGCCCAGATATTGAGTTCTTACGTGCGCACTTTCCCCGATTCGACCAGGATGGAAGTTACGTTAAAGGTAAATAAGCTGGATATCTCAGGTATCGTTGCCAGTTTCGCACGGTATGAATATAATGTCAAGGCCACCTTCAATCATAATGACGACGATGACGGCTCCAAAGACCGTTACGATTCGTTGATGAACTATCTGAACGTGTAATTAGTTCTTAGTTCATGACTCATAGTTCGAGGAATCATTTATTTTTGCACTACTTTCAAGTGACCCGGCAACTGCCATGAACTATTAACCATGACTAACAAAAAATGAAGGTAGCAATTTACGGCAGGCCATTTAACGATCCGGCGGTAATACCCCATGTTCAGCAGGTTTTTGATAATTTGGCCCAGCACGGTGCCGAAATATATGTCCATCGCCTGTTGTACGACTTCCTCGATGGCAAAATAGCAAATGTAAAATACGAAGTGCTGCCAGGCGACGGTTTCATTCGCAAAAATATCGATGTTTTCTTCACCCTTGGCGGGGATGGTACCCTGCTTGATATGGTTGCTATGATATGCGATACCGGTATTCCGGTAATAGGTATCAATTTCGGCCGGCTTGGATTCCTGGCGAGCGTCAACAAAAACGATATCCCCGCGGCCATATTTGCGGTAATGAATAAAGATTACGCGATTGATGAGCGTGAGCTGCTGCAAATAGAATCAGAAGAAAAAATATTCGGTCAGGATAATTTCGCACTAAATGATATCACTTTCCATAAGCGAGATGATGCGGCGATGATCACGATACATGCCTTCCTTGATGACGAGTTCCTGAACTCGTACTGGGGTGATGGCATTATCGTATCCACGTCCACAGGTTCAACAGCCTATTCGTTAAGCTGCGGTGGCCCTATCATTTTTCCGGCGTCAAATAGCATCGCCATCACCCCGATATCGCCACATAACCTTAACGTGCGCCCTATCGTATTACCCGACAGCAGTAAACTTACCTTTGAGGTAGAAGTGCGGAGCGCTAATTACCTGGTTTCGTGCGACTCGCGCACAGCGATTGCTGAAAAAAGGATGCGGTTTCATATTCGCAAAGCGGACTTTAAACTTAACCTGATCCGTTTGAATAATGAAAGCTATTTATCCACGTTAAGGAACAAGTTGTTGTGGGGATTGGATGCCCGCAACTATTAATTTTGATAAATGCCCAAATTTGTAATCTTTTTACTCCTTTTCTTTTTGTCGTTTAATTTGCAGGCACAAACCTGGGATTTAGGCGGTTCTGTTGGAGCAGCAGGCTACATGGGCGATCTCAATCCTAATAACCCATTACAGGTAAGCGGCATTTCTTTCGGGATTTTTGGAGCCCGTAATTTCGATGGTTATTGGTCATTAAAGCTAAAATATACATTTGGACAGATTGCGGCAGCGGATAGTACCTCGTCAAATCCGCAATTAAGGCAGCGTAATCTAAGCTTCAGGAATACCTTGAATGAACTAAGCTTGTTAACCGAATTCAACTTTTTTAAATATATACCCGAAGTAGGGCAAAACCGCTTCACGCCATTTGTTTATGTGGGACTTGGGGCTGTAGCCTATAACCCGCAAACCAGGTACGATGGTCATATTTACGATCTGCGACCCCTAAAAACGGAGGGAGAATCCAAACCTTATTCAAGTGTTGCATTTTCAATTCCTTACGGTGTGGGATTTAAATACAACTTCTCGGGTAAATGGAATTTTATTGCCGATATAGGCTACCGCAACCCCTCAACCGACTACCTGGACGATGTTTCAGGCAACTATCCTAAAAAATCCCAATTAACAACACCGCTCGCACAAGCGCTTTCCGACCGCTCAGGGGAGGAGACCGGCGTTTACGTCGGCTCGCCAGGTACCCAACGCGGTGATGCGCGTCCGCACGATACCTACATGTTTTTCAGTCTTTCTGTCTCCTTTACTTTCATAAGTTCGAAGTGTTATTATTAGAGACTAGAGATTGGAGATTAGTAATGACAGATATAATGAAGAGGTATGGCCTAATCTCTAATCTTCAGTCTCTAATCTCTGGAAAAACATGTTCACGAAAACCGGGGGTTTTGCATCGATTTTGCGATTTTTGAATTTTGGATACGCTGCTTATCAGGCGTTTACAAAAAAACAGGGCGTGGCAGGCGCGCACGATGAACACATAGTGTATCGGGTAGCATAGTTGATGGTTAATAACTCATAGCTATTTTGGGCTGGTGCCAATCCCCGAATCTCTAATCTCCAGTCTCTAATCTTTGACTCTTACTGACGAATGCGTCCTAAAAAGTGATTTTGCCATATTTTATAGAACTTTTGCAATAAAAAACAAAGTTTTTCAGAAAAATATTTTGTATAACGCAATATTGTACAAATATAATTCGTTTTAATATTGTATTTGTTTTAATTAAATATGTGGGTTTTGCAAGCCTTTTCCCCCAGGTTATCCTGAAAAACCTGGAGCTCCTTTCCGCCCGGCAGCCTTATATGGGGGAAAGGGGCACGGGATAGGCTCAATAGCCCGGCCACCTAAAACTTAAAATTATGGCAGAGTTAGTCACATCCGGAAAAAGTGGTAAGAGGAGTTCCCTGAAGAAGATCCCGCCACGTATTGATCTTACTGCAATGGTTGATCTTGCATTTCTGCTGATCACGTTTTTTATCCTCACTACTTCACTGCAAAAGCTAAAGGCGATGAAGATGGAGATGCCGGTTCATGGGTCTGATGTACCATGGCCGGAAAGCCGGACCATGACAGTTTGCCTTGGCAAGGGCAACCAGGTGCTTTGGTATATGGGCCTGACAGATAAGCCATTGATGGGGCCACAAATTGTTAACTACTCAAAAAATGGTTTGAGATCGGCGCTGGTTATCATGCAGAACAGGATACTGAAGAATACAGGGAAACCAATGGCTGTGATACTAAAGCCCAGCGCACATTCTGTTTACGGCAACCTGGTGAATGCCATAGACGAACTAAATATTACCAGTGTTTCCTCTTACGCAGTGGCAGAGATTACCCCAAAGGATATTGATATGCTCAAACAACAAAACGCTTACTAACCTAAACCTCCATGGCTGCCGGCTCTTCACCCGGCCGGCGGCCTCTTTTCCTAAAGTGGCTTCCTGTCTTTTTTTCCACATTTTTCTTTTTTTCAGCCATACTAAAAAAGTACAAAGTAAGTTTTACCTTTGTACCCTGAAAAATTTTGGGCGTAAGTGATTGAATACTTTGCTCTAAGGCGGCCGCGAATAAATAAGGCCGTTTTTTTCAGTTAGCGTATGTCTTATAGGCCGGGCTTGGCTTTGAGCGTCAGACAAAATGGGATTTAAGGATCAGATTGATATTTCAAGATTACCTCAGCATATCGCCATCATTATGGATGGTAATGGGCGTTGGGCGAAGAGCAAAGGAAAACTAAGGGTTTTTGGCCATCGCAATGGTGTTTTATCCGTGCGCGATGTGGTTGAAGGCGCCGGCGAACTAGGCATTAAGTATATCACCCTTTACACCTTTTCGTCCGAAAACTGGAACAGGCCCAAACTGGAGGTTTCGGCTATTATGGAGCTTATGATCAGCACCATTCATAAAGAGATTAACAACTTTATGAAGAATAATGTGCAGCTGAATGCTATCGGCGATCTGAAAATGCTGCCCGAGAAAGCTTACCGCGAATTAACTGCTGCAATTGATCGCACAGCCGGCAATACAGGATTGGTGCTTACGCTGGCGCTTAGCTATAGTTCGAGGAAAGAGATTGTGCAGGCGGCAAAAAACATTGCCTCTAAGGTGCAACGTGGCGAGCTTTGCCTGGAAGAAATTGATGAGGAAACATTTGAAGATAATTTATACACGAGTGGAATGCCTAATCCCGAACTGCTGATAAGGACAAGCGGCGAATATCGCATCAGTAATTATTTGCTTTGGCAGATAGCATACGCTGAGTTGTATTTTACACCCAAGCTGTGGCCTGATTTCAGGCGCGAGGACTTGTTTGAGGCCATTATCGACTATCAAAAACGTGAGCGGCGATTTGGGCTGATCAGTGAACAACTCAACTAATTTTACTTTTAACACTTTTTAACAACTGTATAAATTATTTTTAGCCCACTAAAATATTCGGATGAATAAATATCTTTTTGCACTTCTTTTCTCTGTAATAAGTACTGCTGCGCTGGCGCAGGTCACGAATCCATCGAGGCCCACGCTGCAAAAATCAATACCCGCTGATAGCTTGAGTTACCTGAGTCCGAAAGACTATATTATAGGCGGCGTGACGGTAAGCGGTGCAAAAAACCTCGACAAAGATGTATTGGTGCAGATTTCCAAGTTGAATAAAGGCGACAAGATCAATCTGCCGGGCGAACAAAATGCTGCTGTGATAAAGCGCATGTACGACCAGGGGCTGTTTGATGACGTACAGTTGAATGTGACCAGAATAAATATGGACACCATCTACCTCGATATCGCGGTAGTAGAGCGTCCGCGCTTATCCAGGTTACATATAACCGGTATCCGTAAAGGCGAAATTGAGGACCTGCAAAAAAAGCTGACCGATAAAAACTCGAAGATTGTAAACGAGAACCTTTTGAGCACCACCACAGCTATTATCAAGAAACATTTTGCCGAAAAGGGCTTCCTTAATACCACTGTTGATATAAAGCAAAGACAAGATCCGGGAGATGCGAACAGCGTTATCCTGGATGTGGCGGTTGATAAAAAGCAAAAGGTGAAGATCAATAGTGTGGTCTATGAAGGCAATAAGGACTTTTCTCAAAAGAAATTAAGAAGATTTCTCAAAAAGACGCGTCAGCGTCGCTGGTATAACCTGTTTGGCTCGCGCAAATTTATGCGTGATAAATATGAGGAGGACAAACAAAACCTCGTCGAAAAAATGCAGGATGAGGGCTATCGCGACGCCACAATTTTGCACGACACGGTTACCCGTCACGACGACAAAACGGTGGATGTGAAGATCAAAATCTTCGAAGGGCACAAATACTACTTCGGTAATATTACCTGGTCGGGTAACGCGCAGTATCCATCGACAGTATTGAATAAACTGCTGCGATTGAAAAAAGGTGATATCTTCAGCGAAGACGAATTGAACAAACGCTTGTCCGGGCCAACACCGAATAACGACGATATCTCGACCTTATATCTCGATAACGGATATTTGACGTACAGTGCCGATCCGGTTCAAACTAAAATATATGGCGATACCGTCGATCTGGATATTCGTATTTACGAGGGTCCTCAGTATACGCTTAACCGGATTATTCTGAAGGGTAACGATGTAACCAATGACAAGGTAGTTAGACGTGAAATACGTACCAAGCCGGGACAGAAATTCAACAAATCCCTTTTGATACGCAGTACACGCGAAATCTCACAATTGGGTAATTTCGACGAGCAGAAAACAGAGCCGAAGCCAACAAATGTTAACCCGGCGGATGGGACCGTAGACATCATTTACAACGTGGTTGAAAAGCCTTCGGACCAGATTGAGTTGTCTGGTGGTTTTGGAGGTGGTATGATCGTGGGTACACTTGGTCTTACCTTCAATAACTTCTCGCTCCGCAATATCTTCAACTTTAAAGAATACCGTCCATTGCCAAAAGGCGACGGACAAAAGCTGAGTATCAGGGGCCAGTCGAGCGGACGTACTTATCAGAACTACTCCTTCACGTTTACTGAACCGTGGCTGGGGGGTAAAAAACCGATATTCTTTTCGTTTTCGGCTTATACGCAGTTGAGTTCAACCGGGCAGTATTATGCTAAAACCGACTCACGTTACAATAACCTACGTATCAATGGAGTGGGTGTAACTTTGGGTAAGCGATTGAATTGGCCGGATAACTACTTCCAGTTGAACTACTCATTGAACTTTGACCATTATAACCTGGATAATTATCCTGGCTATATCTTCACTAACGGTACTTCTTACAACATTAAATTAACACAGACACTACAACGTAACTCATTAGATGTGCCGATATTCCCTACATCGGGCTCAAATGTCATGCTCACTTTGCAGGGTACGCCGCCATACTCATTGTTCAATAATATTAACTACAAACTGCCGCCTACGCAGGAGCAGGTATATCACTTTGTTGAATACTATAAAGTTAAATGGGATGCACAGTGGTTCCAGAAGATTTATGGCAAGCTGGTGTTGATGAGCCAGGTTAGGTTTGGATTCCTCGGCGAGTACAATTCAGATGTTCCGGCATCTCCGTTCGAAAGATTTAAACTCGGTGGCGACGGTATGCAAAGCTATCAATACCTGCAGGGTAGCGATATCATAGGCTTACGCGGTTACCAGAATTTCTCGATTATACCGGTGGGTACTAATTACAACGTTAACACCAACCCTGGTAGCACTATCTACAATAAATATACATTTGAATTACGTCACCCGGTTATTGCCAGTCAATCGGCTACGATATTCGTATTGGCCTTTGCCGAGGGTGGTAACGTGTGGAATTCTTTCGATCAATTTAATCCTTTTAATATCAGGCGCTCAGTGGGTATTGGAGCTAGAGTATTTTTACCTATTTTTGGTTTGCTTGGTTTGGACTATGGTTATGGCTTCGACAAGATACCGGGTATACCGGACGCTAATAAGGGCCAGTTCTCATTCTCCATATCGCAAAGCTTAAGTGGTGGCTTCAATTAATTTTTGCCGGAAATGAAAAGGATAATCTTAGTACTATTTTTTACATTCGCTGCGTTTACTACATTTGCGCAGCGTTTTGCATGGGTCGATTCGGATAACATCCTGAAACACATGCCTGAATACCAGGCGGCCCAGAAGCAATTGGCAGCGTTGTCTGATCAATGGCAGAAAGAGGTTGATGCCAAATCTCAGGAAATAGAACGGATGTATAAGGCGTACGATGCCGATAAGGTATTGATGACCGCCGATATGAAAAAAAGGCGCGAAGCCGAGATAAACGATAAAGAAAAGGAAGTAAAAACCTTTCAGCGTCAAAAGTTCGGCCCGGATGGTGAGTTGGCAAAAAAGAGTACCGAGCTGATTAAGCCGATCCAGGACCGCATTATGAAAGCCATACAAGCAATGGCCGAAAGCGAAGAATTGGATATGGTGTTTGATAAAAACAGCGAGATTATTATGCTGTATGCCAATCCGCGTTATGATAAAAGCGCCGACGTGATAACGCGTTTGGGGCTGAAACCAGGAGTGTTAACAAAATAAAGATTTGAAAATAAACTAGACTATTATTAAACCCCAGTAAAAAAAGATGAAAAAATTATTAAAAGTGGCTTTAGTGGCAGTGTGTGTGTTGACTATGGGAAGCATCGCTAAAGCGCAAAACAAAGTAGGCTACATTAATTTCGCTCAGTTAGTGAGTGCAATGCCGGATACCAAAACTCTTCAAACGCAGCTCGAGGCCTACAACAAGCAGTTCCAGGATCAGTATACCGCAATGACTACTGAATACCAAACAAAGGGACAAGCATATGAAGCCCAACGCAATACTATGACCGATGCGGTTCGACTTAGTAAAGAAACCGAATTGTCAGATATTCAAAAACGCATTCAAAGCTTCCAGCAGGATGCGCAGCAAAAAATTGCCACAAAAACAAACGAGCTTTCAAAACCATTATTTGATAAACTGCGTGCCGCTATTAGCCAGGTGGCTAAAGAAAAAGGTTACGGTTATGTAATCAATTCTTCAGCTACTTCTCAGGATGAGTTGCTGCTTGTATCGCCTCCGGGTGATGACCTGATGGCTGAGGTTAAAGCTAAATTAGGCGTAAAATAAAAACAACCTGTAAACGTTTTACGAAAGCGGCTTCATCAAAAGGCCGCTTTTTTATTTAGATGGCAGCGATTTGGTGATTAAAGATTTATAAATAATTTTAGGCAGTCAATTTATTATCAGATGAAGAGATCATTAAAGATAGCTTTTTTATTAGCAGTAACGGTGTTTGCGGGAAACCTGGCTAAGGCCCAGGTAAAACTTGGATATGTTAATATAAGCCAGTTAGTGCAATCAATGCCCGAAACCAAAACTATTCAGGACCAGGTTAATACCTACAGTAAGCAATTTTTAGATCAGCTTACCACGATGAATAACGAATTACAAGCCAAGGCAAAAGACTACGAAAGCCATAAGGCGACCATGTCGGACGCAGCACGTGCGGCGGTAGAAACCGAGCTTGGCGATATGCAAAAAAGGCTGCAGGATTATTCAAACACTTCTCAGCAAAAGGTAGAAGAAAAAAGCAATGAACTGGCCAAACCTTTATTCGACAAGGTACGAGCCGCGGTAACGGTTGTAGCTAAGGAAAAAGGTTATACCTACGTCATCAATACCGCGCAAACCGACCTGGTAGTATCGCCCCCAGGGGATGATCTGACCGCCGAAGCAAAGGCTAAACTGGGCATTAAGTAAAAAGAATTTTTAAGCAATTACTAAGCGGACTTTTAAAGCCCGCTTTTTTTATTTTTGCAACCGTGTCAAACAAACAGCCCATAGGCATTTTCGATTCGGGGTACGGCGGTCTTACCGTGTTTCGCTCCATAGCCAATTTATTGCCGGATTATGATTACATCTACCTGGGTGATAATGCGCGGGCGCCTTATGGCAACCGCTCTTTTAATACGATCCATCAGTATACCTGGGAGTGTGTGCAAATGCTGTTTGATATGGGCTGTCCGCTGGTGGTCCTTGCTTGTAACACTGCGTCGGCCAAAGCTTTGCGCACCATTCAGCAACGCGATTTGTTGAATGAAGAACCCTATAAGCGGGTGCTCGGTGTGATCAGGCCAACCGCGGAGGTGATTGGCAGCTACAGCAGGACCAAAGAAATTGGCGTATTAGGCACCAAAGGCACTATCCAATCAGGCTCTTATCTGATCGAGATCAATAACTTTTTCCCGGATGTGAAGGTACATCAGCAGGCTTGCCCTATTTGGGTGCCGCTGGTAGAAAACGGAGAACACGATAAGCCGGGTGCTGATTATTTTGTGAAGAAATACCTGGACCAGGTACTTGCGCAATCCGACAAGATAGATACACTATTATTAGCCTGCACGCATTATCCTTTGCTCATGCCCAAAATGCAAGAGTATCTGCCAGCCGGTATTAAAGTAGTACCGCAGGGAGATATAGTCGCTTCGAGTTTGCAGGATTACTTGCGCCGTCACCCTGAGATGGAGCAACGCCTTTCGAAAGGCCGTGTGCAACAATTTTTTACTACTTCAGATGACACCATGGATTTCGATCATCACGCATCGATCTTCTTTGGTGAGGAAGTAAAATCGGAATATATTCCCCTCAAATAATCCGGCTTATTCGTGTAATTCGCACAAATTCGTGTCATTTGCGTTAATAGTGTTCTATAATCTCTATAAACTTACTCAACTATTTTGATCCTGTGGCCGTTCAATCCGTCAAAAATTACTAGTTTTGCGGTTGAGGCAAACTGATCCCTTGAACTTTTATCTAAAATATTTCATCGTTGCTATTGGCCTGTTTGCTTTTTCAGGCTTTTTTGCGCTGTTTGGTGTTTATGCCGAGCGCAAAGTATCTGCCTTCATACAAGATCGTCTTGGCCCTACCGAAACAGGTAAATTTGGTTTGCTTCAAACCCTCGCTGATGTAATTAAACTATTGATCAAAGAGCCGATCATTCCTGCGGCGGCCGATAAGCTATTGTTTATGATGGCTCCGGCAATCATTTTCGTGGCGGTATACATGGGCTTTGCCGCGATACCCTGGGCCGGAGGTTTGATGCCCGCTAATCTTAACCTGGGGCTGTATTATATTTTTGCCATTTTATCCGTAGAGACGCTGGGCATCTTGATGGCCGGATGGGGTTCGAATAACAAATACTCGATATTGGGTGCGATGCGTTCGGCTGCTCAGATAATTTCGTATGAGATACCTGCGGGCTTTGCTATCATATCGGTGGTGATGATCGCGCAAACGCTTAACCTGCAAACTATTTCAACACAGCAGGGGATATTATCTGCCGAGCATTCAAAATTCCTTGGAATTTGGGATGTTTCGACGAACGGAGGCATATTAAGCTGGAATATTTTCCGTGCGCCGCATCTCATTGTTGCGTTTATAATCTATTTCATCGCTTCGCTGGCCGAAAGCAATCGCGCGCCGTTTGATATTCCCGAAGCGGAATCAGAGCTGGTTGCCGGCTTTCATACTGAATTTACAGGCATGCGTTTTGCTTTTGTTTTTTTGGCGGAGTATTCGATGATGTTTTTGGTATCAATGATTGCCGTAGTATTGTTTTTGGGTGCATGGAATACACCTTTGCCGAACATTGGCGTAGTCAATCTGGCTGATTGGACCACTGGTGGCGCCTGGGGCATATTGTGGACCGTGGTAAAAGTTTTGGTCCTGGTAGGCGTGCAAATATGGATAAGATGGACCGTACCGCGTTTTCGCGTTGACCAGTTGATGAATTTGTGCTGGAAGGTGTTAACACCCTTGGCATTTATATGCATGCTGGTATCGGGGGTATGGCGTTTATGGGTAATGTGAGTTTGAGTCAGAAAGTCCGCAAGTCGGAAAGTCCTGACGAGAATTCAAATTAAGAACTTGAAATTTAGGATTTAGTATTTAGAATTTAGTATTAAAAAAGGGTGTTTAGGAATTTCATAAACGGTTTCATAACTACGTGGAAGGGTTTAACTCTTACCATCGGGCACCTTTTTTCATCACACAAAAAGCGGCAAATAATACAGGTTAGCTCCGACAATTATTTTAAGCAGATGGAGGGCACCAATACAATCCAGTATCCTAAGCAGGAGTTGCCGGTGCCGGAAGTTGGCCGTTACCAGTTGGATGTAGAGATCGATGACTGTATCGTTTGCGACCTCTGCGCTAAAGTTTGCCCTGTCGATTGTATCGACATTGAAGCGATAAAAGCTACCGAAGCTATTGGACAAACATCGGATGGAACGACCAAGCGCTTATATGCAGCAAAGTTTGATATTGATATGGCCAAATGCATGTATTGCGGATTGTGCACCATTGTGTGCCCGACCGAGTGCATCATCATGACTAATCAGTACGATCGTACCGTATTTGAGCTGAAGGACCTGACTTACGAATTTTCGGACATGACAGCCGAAGAAGCTGCCGAAAAACGTGCCCTACTCGAAAAGCAATTGGCCGAAAGGCAGGCCGCCAAAGAAGCTGCTATGAAACAGAAAGGGGGCGGAGCATGACAATGGTACAAGCCATGTTTTACCTGATGGGATTCATCACTCTTGCTTCTGGTCTGTTTATCGCCATAAGTAAAAACCTGGTTCGAAGCGTTTTTATGTTCTTTGTTACGCTGATGGCGCTGGCTGGTTTATACGTGCTGGCGCTGGCCGATTTTATAGCCATTACGCAGATTGTGGTGTATGTGGGGGGAATACTGGTGCTGATCATCTTTGCATTTATGCTTTCCGGCAGGGAAACGTTGGCCAATTTGCAGCAACAGCAAAGTAAATTTATCAGAATAAAGAAGCTTCCCGCCATTTTGCTGGCGGTGTTGTTCTTTATTGTGATGATCAGCGTGCTGTTCAAAACCAACTTTGACGGCCTTCCCTGGATACAACAAGCGATAGCACAAAAAAATACGATTGGCACTAATGATGCAATGATCGGTAATATTGGGGTTGGATTGATGACTCATTACCTGCTGCCCTTTGAGGCAATCTCCATTTTATTGATGATGGCCCTGGTAGGTGCAGCGCACATTTCGAGAAAGGAGAAGGGTATATGATCAGTTTATCCGATTTCCTGATTGTAAGCGCTGGGCTGTTTTGTATCGGGCTGTTTGTTATCCTGACCAAAAGAAATGCAATCCAGATTCTGATCGGTATCGAACTGATGCTGAATGCCGCGATCTTGAATTTGATTGCCTTTGGCAAATATGACAGGTTTATCAACAGCGGGCAAACCTTTGCCCTGTTTGCAATAGTTTTGGCCGCAGCAACCACGGCGGTTGCGCTGGCTATTATATTAAATGTTTATAAAAAATATAAAACTATTGATCCGGATAAAACGGATCAATTGAAAGATTAATTATCGTAGAGACGCGATGCATCGCGTCTCTACACTGTTTAAAAGCATTGGAAGATTTTTTACAGCACATAGATACATTAACGATCAACTTTGCCCTGGGCGCGGTTATAATGCCACTGCTGGCTGCTATCGTTAATCGCTGTCTTCCCGCTAATTCTAAACCATCCGGATGGATATCTACCCTGGCTATACTGGTAAGTGCGGTTTTATCAATTTTTGTTTTTGCAAAAGTTTGGAATCAACACGAGGTGCATCAGCAGCAAGTTTGGTTCACTATCGGAAACACCTCGGTTTATACGGGTATTTTGCTGAATAATCTTTCAGTACTGATGCTGGTGTTAGTATCGCTCGTGGCATTGCCGGTGCATATCTACTCAACAGCCTATATGAAGGACGACGACCGCTATGGCCGTTATTTCGCCTACCTCAGCTTTTTCTGTTTCAGTATGCTGGCATTGGTTGTTGTAGATAACTTGGTGCTGTTTTATGCTTTCTGGGAATTGGTGGGCTTCTCATCCTATTTACTGATCGGTTTCTGGTATACCAAACCGAAAGCCATTATAGCCAATAAAAAAGCCTTTATCATGAATAGGATTGGGGATATTGGTTTGCTTACCGCAATTGCCATCCTCTTTGCATCATATCACACTTTTGATATCGAACAATTATTCGGCGCTAATGGCGTAGTTAAATCTGCGGCAATCTCATCAAACTGGCAATACGTTGCCTGCATTGGTTTGTTTCTGGCGGTTGCCGCGAAATCAGCTCAATTTCCGCTGCATACCTGGTTGCCCGATGCGATGGAGGGTCCGACGTCGATCTCAGCGCTTATCCATGCCGCCACAATGGTTGCAGCCGGGGTGTTTTTACTTGGTCGTTTTTATCCCGTCTTCACGCACGATGAGCTGACTATTTTAGCGATTATCGGCTGCTTTACAGCTTTTATGGCCGCAACCATCGCACTCACCCAAAACGATCTGAAGCGCATTCTCGCTTACTCAACTATTTCCCAATTGGGCTATATGGTAATGGCCATGGGCATAGGTGCCTATTCTTCTTCGCTATTTCACCTGGCCACGCACGCTTTTTTTAAATGCCTTTTATTCCTGGTTGCAGGTATTGTGATCCATGAGGTGCAGCACATGAAGGACGAGTACAACTTGCACATCGATCCACAGAATATACTGTATATGGGTGGTTTGCGCAAAAAGATGCCTTTGACGTTTATCGCCTCTGTGGTTGGTGGTTTGGCGCTTTTCGGATTTCCGTTAACATCCGGTTATTTATCCAAGGACGGCATATTGATTCAATCTTTTGAGTGGGCCGAAGGCAAAGACTGGTTACATAAACTGATTCCGATTGGCGCTTTACTCACCAGTTGGCTAACGGCGTTTTATATCGCAAGACTAGTGATAAAAGTATTTTTCGGTGAGTTTAAAGCCGCGCAATTTGATCCGGCAATAAAACTGCATGTCAGCGATGGCAAATGGCAATACAGAGTACCGCTGGTGTTGCTGATGGGGTGCAGCCTGTTTCCACTCTTTTCAATTAACCCGATTTTATATGAGAAAGCCTGGATATTTAATGGCTTCTCAGTTATTACAGCTTTAGACCGCGTAAATATCTATCATACTATTTTGCCGCTGCTGGTCAACCTGGTTGGCGTAATTGTGATGTATTGGGCCTATGCCATTTATATCAAAGAAAAGGCGCTGCCGTTACCCGAATCCGGTTTCCTGTTTAGGTTTTCCTATCACGAATGGTATCTTGATAAGATATATCAAAAAATCATTGTATTGCCAGTGATAGCGCTTAGCAAGTTTACCCGCTGGTTCGACCGCAATATACTTGATGGTTTTATACATTTGCTGGCGAAAATTGGCATTGGCGGGTCAAAGATTGCCGAATGGTGTGATCGATATCTAATCGACGGATTTTTGCATCTATTGGCATCAATAACCCTGGGTATCGGTAATTTTGCACGGCGTTTCCAAAATGGTAAAGTGCAATACTACTTGTTCAGCATGCTGGCGATTATTTTAGCTGTTTTTATTTTTAAAATACTTATTTATTAGATATGAGATTTGAGATATGAGATTTGAGACTTTAAATAGCGGACAAATAAAAAGTCATGCCTTACTTTTTAAACAGGCCATGAATCTCATATCTCATATCTCAAATCTCACGTCTAGATCATGAATATACTGTCACTGCTGATATTTGCCCCCTTGCTTTTCGCACTGCTCATTGTGGTGTTGCCCTCGTCATTGCGGGTGGGATTCAAATACATTGCCCTGCTTGCCACATTGGTGCAGTTGGGAATCAGCATCTGGATGTACCTGCATTTTCAAACCGGGAGCGGTTTTGCCGGGGTAAATAACGAAGCTCAATTTCAATTCATGCAGAAATTGCCCTGGATCAATCTCAACCTGGGCAGCATGGGTCATATGCAGATTGATTATTTCGTTGGTATCGACGGTATTTCGATTACGCTGGTGTTGATGACTTCTGTAGTAATGGTGATTGCGGCACTGGCCTCCTGGGAAATTAAGAGTAACCTCAAAGGCTATTTTACCCTGTTTCTGTTGCTGAACACAGCCGTAGTTGGCGTATTCTGTGCGCTTGATTTCTTCCTGTTTTATATCTTTTATGAGCTGATGTTGTTGCCACTCTATTTCCTCATAGGTATGTGGGGTGGGGCACAACGCGAATATGCGGCAATCAAATTTTTCCTTTATACTTTATTTGGTTCAGTGTTCATGCTGCTGGTTATGGTGGGCCTTTACCTGTCGGTTAAAGATCCGGCTACGGGTAATCATACCTTCAATATCGTTCAAATGATGAATCCGGCCAACTACGATTCCGATTCCATTTTCTCGGTATTAGCACATAAAACCATCTTCGGTATCCCGGCACGGACAGTTGGCTTTGTGGTGTTGTTTATTGCATTTGCCATTAAGGTGCCGGTGGTGCCGCTGCATACATGGCTGCCTGATGCCCACGTGGAAGCGCCCACTCCGGTATCAATCATCCTTGCAGGTATATTGCTCAAGGTTGGTGGATACGGTATTATTCGGATATGTCTAGGCATTTTCCCCGATATTGCTACGTCCGGTGCCTGGTGGCTGGGTTTGATGGGCGTTATTTCCATCATCTATGGCGCGTTGAATGCGCTTGCCCAAAGAGATTTAAAGCGACTAATCGCCTATTCTTCCGTTTCCCACATGGGCTTTGTATTGCTGGGTATTGCTTCTCAAACTTCCGAAGGT
>Ga0068856_100000959_pt1 | contig 30797 bp, 25 predicted proteins | sample KBSCornC62_FD_66595 | JGI IMG/M metagenome (GOLD analysis project Ga0068856, IMG submission 66595) | Corn rhizosphere microbial communities from Kellogg Biological Station, Michigan, USA - KBS Corn C6-2 | ecosystem: Host-associated > Plants > Roots > Rhizosphere > Soil ... | reverse complement strand
GGGTAACCCCGTTGCTAACAATGCCGTGATGCACTGGCGACGAGATTGCTTCGCCGCACCCGGCGCTCTGCCCCGGCCGCTCCTCGCAATGACGACGTGCTTTGACATTAGCTCAAAACAATGCAATCACCGCAGGCTCCGCCTTCAACGCCCCTGTTACCAGCGCCTCAATCTCCGGCAACACGGCTATCTGCACCTCGTGCAGCGGCTTTTCCAGCGCTTGCAATTGCTTTAGCTGCTCGTCCTTATTGCCCTGGCCATTTAATGCATCCAGACCAATAGCCGCAGCGGCGGATAGGTTGTCGGAGAGGTCTTTTATCTGGTTGGGGTATGGTGCATAGGCGCAAATGCCATCGAAACGGGCTTTGTTGTTTTGCCATCTTTGCAGCAGGTATCTGATGTTTTGCAGGTCGCCGGCTTTATGGTCCTTTAAATAAGCAGCTACCAACTGGCGGAATTCACGCCCGGTTTCCGAGTCGCAATGGACAATATCGGCAATATTAATGAGCGGGGAGTTAAGGTTAGTGGTGATCTTGCCCGCGAACATGCCGCCCATCAGGCGCTTGTAGCCGCGTATCGGCGTGCAAACGTTCACCAGGGTGAATAGCGGCGAAATATCTACGTCGTTCACCCAAAACGACAGGGCGCTCTGGTATTCCTTGTTTTCATTAATAGCCCAAAGGTTCAGCTCACTGTCGGTTACCCACAGCCGGCGGTACATATCGTCTGCGTCCTTCACATTTGCCGGCGACCATAACCGTTCGGCAATTGCCGCCGCACGCGGCCAAACGCGCAATTCTTCGTTGCTGCCGTCCATCAGCTCGGCCCATTGGGCGGCTTCGGCGCCTAAAATGCCTTTGTCCGCGTCGGCGGGGCTCATATCAGCCGGCACCGGGTCGGTAAGATAATGGATATACGCCGGCATAAACAGGTCAAGGTAATATCCGGCAGAGACGATCACCTGGTTGCCGTGCTGTATGGCTGTCTGCGCGTTCAGCGCAGGGCCCATGCCGCCGGGCTTCCATTTTTGTACGATCATGTCCTGGGGTATATCCTGATTAAAAGCCTCCTCCCAACCGATCAGTCGCTTATGGTGTTTTTTGGCGATATCATACATCCGCTTTACAAAATAGGCCTGCAGGTCGTCTGTAGTTTTCATGCCTTTGGCTTGCATAAAGGCGGTGATTTGCGCGTTTTGCTTCCAGGCGGCGCCATTGTTTTCATCAGCGCCCACATGGAAATATGCGTCCGGGAATAAGTCGCCCATCTCTTTGATAAACTTGTCGAAAAATACGTACGTCGATTCTTTGGTCGGGTCGATCGTGGGGGTTACCGCGGTGGCCAGGAATTTCATGGCCGTCATCATGTTCAGGTTTTTAACTGTATCCAGCTTATACCTGCGGCCCGGTTTGTAATCGGCCTTATAACTGCCGAGTTCCGGATATGCCGCCAAAATACTGGAGCAATGTCCCGGCAGATCAAATTCGGGCACAATGATAACGCCGCGGTCATGCGCATATTTAACCAGCTCCTTTATTTGGTCCTGCGTATAATAAAACCCGTTTGATCCCTTTTGCTGCAGCAGCGGGAAAACCTTCGATTCTACCCGGAAGCCCTCATCATCCGACAGATGCAAATGCAGCACATTCATCTTTACAACAGCCATCGCATCCACATTCCGTTTTAACACCTCAAATGGCATAAAATGACGCGACACGTCGATCATCAACCCGCGCCATTTAAAACGCGGTGAGTCGTTTATTTCAACCAAGGGGCAGTAAAACGCATTCCGGTCGGGCTGTATCAACTGGTACAGCGTCTCCAGTCCGCGCTCAGCTCCAATATCGGTTGCTGCGTTTATGCTGATCTGATCAGCCGTTACTTTCAGCGCATAGCTTTCATCCATACCGATCGCCGGCTCAACGGCCTGCCGGTAGCTGACAAAGAGCTGCGCACCCGGCTTGTTATCCGCCGATGAAATGAATTCCTGCGGGAAATTGATGTTTACCCTTCGCCCCAGCCGTTGAAAAAAGGCGTTAACTGCCATGACAAATTTGTCGCTTTGCGGCCCGTTAAAACTAACGGTAAAACCGTCCGAAAAAATAAACCTGCCCTGGGTTATTTTGGTGGATTCCGGCCGGGGCAGCAAATTGAGTGTATCGGGCGGTTGAGCAAATGATTTGCCAACAGCCAGGCTGATAAGCAGTGCAGGGACTAAAAAGCGTTTCATGATCTTATGGTGTTGAATTTTTTATGCGATTAATAGTTTCAAGCCCTTTTCCGGTACAGATTCCCCGTAAATAAATGTCGATAGTATGCTGCACAAGCTGTTCAGGCGTCAGGTTAAATTCAGTATAAGTATCAAACCGGGTAACCGAAGTATACAAAACCGACAGCGCCTTAAATGCCGCTGCAGGCTGTAAATAGGGAAGGAAATAACCCTGATCGATACCGCGCTGCATTATGCCAATTAAAATCGGTCCAAACTCACCTGCCTGCTGATGGATGATTTTATCCTGTAAATGCGGGTAGTAATAATTGAGGTCGTGGTAAAACAGGTGGTTCGCGCCAAAGTCAAGGGCTGTTGATCTGGCGAACACGGCGCAAACAAATGTTACAGGATCTGATTCGGTGGTGACCAGCTCCTCGATTCCCGAAAACATGTCCGCGTAATGGACATTGAGGCACGCTTCCAGCAAAGCCTCCTTATCGGCAAAAAACTTGTACAGCGTTTTGGTGGACATGCCGATAGCCGAAGCCAGTTTCTGCATCGTCATGCTGCGTATGCCATGCTGCAGGAAAAGCTTTAACGCATCTTTTATAATTTCATCCTTCAAACTACAGAAAATATTTTTCAAATATAATTTTCCACGTTGATTTTGGAAAATATTTATAGTAAAATATTTTCCATGGCCGTAAAATTATTTTACCACCGCAGAACACCGCAAGACTTTTTTTACCGTATATGATGGTATGATAAAAGGATTATTGTCGGTTTTGCTGGTATTTGTGCTGCTTTTGCCTGCTTATTTTTTTAAAACGGAAGCGCACCCCGGCAACCAACCGCTGGTGATTGGCGACAGGATGCCCGCCTTTTCATTGACCGATCAAAACGGCAGGGAGTTTAGCAGCGCAGACTATACAGGTAAAAATATCCTGGTGATCTATTTTTACCCTAAAGACGAAAGCATGGTGTGCACCAGGGAAGCTTGTGCGTTCCGCGATAGTTTTAACGAATTTGCAAAAGCCGGAGCGAAGGTGATCGGTATAAACCGAGGTACAGTTGCCAGCCATAAGGAATTCAGCGATCATTATAAATTGCCATTTATTTTGCTGAGCGACCCCGGCAACAAGGTTTACCATTTATTTGGTGTGCAGGATAAAATGTTTATGACCGGCAGGCAAACTTTTGTGGTCGACCTTAAAGGCAGGATTGCCTTTAGTTATGAATCGATGATACAGGGAAAGAAACACGCTGATGATGCGCTTACTTTTATAAGGAAGTCCGAAAGCCGGTAAAGTCCGGAAGTCAGTGATATGATCGCTATCGAAAGAAGCTGACCCGTGTTCGCTGTAAATGAGATAAATTAGGTTGAACAGAAGTTAACCTTAATTTTAAAACAATAAGATATATTTGCAGGCTGCTTTGTAAGCCGTTAATAATAAATCGTTACATGACCGTTATTCTGATTTTCTTCTTCGCTCACTGGTTTTTATCCCTTTTTTTTCAAACGTTTTTTTTACATCGCTATGCCTCGCATAAGATGTTTAAAATGAACAAGTTTTGGGAGCGCACCTTTTACTTTTGTACCTTCATTTTCCAGGGGTCATCTTTTTTAAACCCCCGCGCGTATGCCATTATGCACCGTATGCACCATGCCTACAGCGATACCGAAAAGGATCCGCATTCACCCCACTTCATTAAAGACGTATGGGGTTTGATGATCAAAACAAAAAACATCTACCTGGACTACCGCAAGTTTAAGCTGGAACCAGAACCGCAATTTATCGACCGTTACCCCACCTGGGCTTTCGTCGACCGGTTCGGCGACCTTTGGATAACCCGCTTATTCTTCATTGCTTTTTATATTGCCTTTTACATTGTTTTTGCGCCCTACTGGTGGCTGTACCTGCTGCTGCCGATACATTTCCTGATGGGCCCGGTACATGGCGCGGTTGTGAACTGGTGCGGTCATAAATATGGCTATTCTAATTTCGACAATGGCGACCACAGTAAAAACACACTGCCGCTAGACTTCCTGATGCTTGGCGAGCTGTTTCAGAATAACCACCATCAAAAACCTAACGATGTAAACTTCGCCAAAAAATGGTTTGAAGTTGATCCCTCCTATCCCGTGATCAGGCTGCTGCATTGGATGCGCATCATCAAGCTTCGAAAGGCATGAACAACATTATCACTGCCTTAAAAATACTTTTCAGCCTGCTGCTGGTGTGGATGAGCTACACGGTGATCAGCACCAGCATCGAAAGTAATTTATTTAAGCAGTGGCACTTTTTAGGTTCGATACCCTGGATGCGGGCTACCCTTTGGGATTTTTACGCCAACGTTACGGTCATTTTTTTGTGGGTTTGCTATAAAGAAAACAGCATAGCGCTGCGGCTGCTTTGGCTGGTATTACTGGTAACTTTGGGCAGCATTGCCAGTTGCGCCTACGTGCTGATCCAGCTGTTCAGGCTGAAACCGGGACAGGGTTTAAAAGAGTTTTTCGGTAAACAAAATGGATAACAGTTCAATTTACGTTTTGGCAGGTTATAGCCTGCTGGCGTGCTGCGTTATTATGTTTTTGGTATGGCTGTGGTCGTACAAAATTGGAAATGCCGGGGTAGTCGACATTTTTTGGTCGTACAATTTCCCTGTGATTGCCATTATTTTACTGTTGCTGGCGCCGGGCTATGAAACCCGAAAGATGCTCATCTGCGGTATGGTGATCTTTCACGGCGTGCGGCTGGGCACCCACCTGCTCATCCGCGTTACCAAACACTTGCACCAGGAAGAGCCGCGTTACGCGCAGATCCGTAAGGAATGGGGCGACAAAGCCGAGGCCAAAATGGCCGGGTTTTTCCAGATGCAGGCATTATCCAACGTATTGCTGGCCGTTCCGTTTTTTGTTATCACGCTAAATACAAGTCCGCAATTAAACGTTTTTGAATACGAAGGCGCCGCGCTGTGGCTGCTTAGCGTAATCGGCGAATCAGTCGCCGACGGGCAGTTATCCGCATTTAAAAGAAATCCCGCAAATAAGGGCAAGGTTTGCGACGTGGGTTTATGGGCTTACTCACGCCATCCCAATTATTTTTTTGAGTGGATGATTTGGGTATCGTACTTCATTTTTGCGCTGGGCTCACCGTATGGCTACCTGGGTATAGTTAGCCCGGCTATCATCCTGTATTTGTTGCTAAAAGTGACCGGTATTCCGATGACGGAAGAGCAATCTATACGTTCACGGGGCGATGCATTCAGGGAATACCAGAAGCGGGTGAGCGCTTTTGTGCCGTGGTGGCCGGAGAAGTAAAATATTGTTTTTATATTTTCATTAACTCATCAACTTCTAATTTGAGTACGGGCAGCTGATTTACCACAACACCCCATATAATATTGTTGTGACGTTGTCATAAGAATGAATAACCTGATTTCTCATGCCGACGATTTGTCGCGCAAAAGAGATGGATATTGCAGGGTTGATTTTAAGAAGGTTATTGGTAGCTTCGCCTATGATTTAGAGTTCGCGTTCAACGGCGCGCCTTATCGTTCTATTATTTTTGTATTCCTCAAAATTACGTTTGCCGCCCAGATGTTCGTCAATTCCCTGAATAGAAACCAAAATGTCGGTGAGAAGTTTTTTTTCCTTTATAGTCATAACACCGCTATCTTCTCCATATTAATCTGCTGAATTAAATATGGATTACTAAGCGTTTTCCCCTGTGGCGGCGCTTCCAAACAGAAGCCAACAAATTTTTCATTGCCTAAAAATCTGCATTCACCCAAAAAACGTACCTTCCCAAAACATAATGGTAAAAGCACAGCCCAACCTGATACATGTGGTACGACAAACTGATCGAGCAAAATAAAGTCCCTGATTTTTTACTGCGGAAAGGGATACGCAAATTGTTAAAACAACGGCTGGCCGACGAAAACAAAGGCAATGTTGAAGCGCAGCAGGAACACCTGGCGGCTTTGATCGGTTTTTTAAAATCTTCGCCCATAGCGGTAAACACCGCCGACGCCAACCAGCAGCATTATGAAGTGCCCACTAAATTTTACGAGTATTGCCTGGGTAAAAACCTGAAATATTCCAGCTGTTATTTTAAAGACGGCGTTACCAGTCTTGACCAGGCCGAGGGCGATATGCTGGAACTTACCTGCAACCGCGCCGAACTGGCCGACGGCCAGCAAGTGCTGGAGCTTGGCTGCGGCTGGGGATCTTTGTCGCTTTATATGGCGGCGAAATTTCCGCAAAGCACTTTTAAAGTAGTTTCGAACTCGGGTACCCAAAAGATTTATATTGATGAGCAGGCAAAACAGCGCGGCATCAGAAATCTGACAGTAATTACCGCCAATATGAATACCTTCGACATCGATGAGCGGTTTGACCGTGTGGTATCTGTGGAGATGTTTGAGCACATGCGCAACTACCAGCGGTTAATGAATAAGGTAGCCTCATTTTTAAAACCGGCGGGAAAACTATTCGTGCATATATTTACGCACAAGGAATACGCCTACCTTTTCGAGGTAAAAGACGATACCGATTGGATGAGCAAATACTTTTTTACCGGGGGAATTATGCCCAGCGACGACCTGTTGTTTTATTTTAACGATGACCTGGTGGTTGAAAAGCACTGGCATGTGAACGGTACGCACTACGGCAAAACGGCTGAAGCGTGGCTGGCAAATATGGATAACCATAAAGCAGAAATAATGCCGCTGTTTGCCGCAACTTACGGGCAGGAACAGGCACTTAAATGGTGGGTTTACTGGCGTATTTTTTACATGGCCTGCGCTGAGCTATGGAATTTTAATGGTGGTAATGAATGGATGGTGAGCCATTATTTGTTCCACAAGATTAAATCAAATTAAAAGGAGACGTAGCGTATTGCGTCCCGGCAAAAAAATATATGATCAGATTTTATCTACTTTTAATTTTTTTTCTCATCTCCCTGCTTGCCGTGTTTAAAGCGCCCGAATATCATTTATGGCTGCTGGCCATAGGGGTTACCGAGTTCCCGCTGATATTTTTTGTTATAAGCATTTTGCTGACGCTTACCGGTATTTGGGCGCACAAATATCAAATGGCAGGCACTATTCTCGGCATTGCGACCATGCTGATCTATCTTTCGCCTATTTTTCGTGCGTATTGGGTATCAAAAAATGTCAAACAAGATATGTTTGCAGCGCTGCACGAAGTTAATGGGAAAGGTAATGTAGTATTTTATCCGGTTGACAAGCGGTCGCCTTTCAGTTTTTTTAGGCTATTTGAAAGAGAAAATACTATTCCACACCAAACGTTGACGTATGTCAGATACGGTGATATCGCCATGACGCTGGATTTTTACCCCGCCCCTGATCAAGGTACAGACCTTAATTTTTCGAGGCCTTGTGTAATCGTTGTCCACGGCGGCTCATGGGCCGGCGGCGACAACAAGCAATTGCCCGAATTAAATAGCTACCTCGCCAAAAAAGGCTATAATGTGGCAGCGATCAATTACCGGCTTGCCCCCAAATGGCAAACGCCGGCGCCCGTGGAAGATGTAAAAGCATGCATGGCTTATTGCCGGCAACATGCAGCCGAACTGCACATAGACACTGGTAGCTTTGTTATCCTGGGCCGTTCGGCCGGCTCACAGATCGCCCTGCTGGCTGCTTATTCGCTGCACGACCCGGCAATAAAAGGTGTTATTGACTTTTATGGCCCTTCGGATATGGTGTGGGGATATTCCATCCCCTCAAATCCCCTGATCATGAATTCCAGAAAAGTGATGAATGACTATGTCGGCGGAACTTATAGCCAGGTTTCGCAAAAATATTTTAACTGCTCGCCGGTGGAGTTTGTAACCAAAAGTTCCGTACCCACGCTAATGATCCACGGGATGAACGATGTTTTGGTATCTCCTGAACATTGCCGCCGGCTCATTAAAAAGCTACAGCCAAATGGCATCAAATATTACTGGCTGCAACTGCCCTGGGCCACCCACGGATTTGATTATAACTTAAACGGCCCTGGCGGCCAATTGTCCACCTACGCTGTAGAGACGTTTATTAATACGGTAACAAATCCCACCCCCACCCCCCTGAAGGGGGCTTGCAATAGCCTAAGATGAGCGCACAAGATATTCGTTCCCACTTTCAAGGGCCCGGGCGTACCGCCATCATCGGAACGGGCATAGCTGGTATGGGCTGCGCTTATTTTTTGCATGGACACAGCGACCTGACTATTTACGAACAAAACGACTACGTGGGCGGCCATACCAACACCGTAACGGTTGACGAGGGCGGTAAAGCGGTTTATATTGACACCGGTTTTATGGTGTTCAATTATAAAACGTATCCCAACCTGTGCAGGCTTTTTGACGATATCAAAGCTCCGGTTAAAAAAACCGATATGTCGTTCAGCGTACAGCATCTGAGCAGCGGGCTGGAGTACAGCGGATCCAGCGTTAACCATTTGTTTGCCCAGCGGAAAAACATCTTCAACCTAAAATATATAAAAATGCTGATGCAGATCGGCAGGTTTAATAAGGAAAGCGTTAAAATCCTGGACGACCCGAAATATGCCCATTATTCCATCGGGCAGTACATTAAGGAGTTTGGCTTTGGCGAAGAGATGCTGTGGAAATACCTGGTTCCGATGAGCTCTGCAGTATGGTCCACGCCGATGGAGCAGATGCTGGATTTTCCGGCGGTAACGCTGATCCGTTTCTTTCAAAATCACGGTTTTTTAGGATTGGATACCCAGCACCAGTGGTACACGCTGGTTAACGGCAGTCAATCCTACCGGGAGATGTTGATCAAGCCATTTAAAGATAACATACGCGTAAATGCCAAAGCAATGAAAGTTATCCGCGAGAATGGTAAGGCAACGGTACATGCGTCCGACGGCTCAACAGAAACCTTTGACCGGGTGATCATTGCCGCCCACGGCGACCAGGCGCTGGCCATGCTGGATAACCCCTCCGGCGAAGAAAAGCGGCTGCTGTCCAACTTTAAATACCAATACAACAAAGCTGTTTTGCACACCGACAGCAGCATCATGCCTAAAGCCAAACTGGCCTGGGCCAGCTGGAACTACCGCATAAAAGAAGAAAACGGCGTGCTAACCCCCAGTACTATTTACTGGATGAACCGCCTGCAACAAGTGTCGGAAAAGCAGGATTATTTTGTATCGATAAACCCTCATGCTGACGTGGACGAAAAGAAGATCATCAGGGAACTTGATTACGAGCACCCCTTGTTTGATGTACCGGCCATCAGCGCCCAGGCTGAATTACACAAGTTAAACGAAACCGGCCCCGTTTATTTTTGCGGCAGCTATTTTAAATATGGCTTTCACGAAGATGCTTTTGCAAGTGCGGTGGCCTTATGCGGGCATTTATTAGGCAGGCCCGTTTACTTGTAATACACAGGATTAGGCCCTGTGTTAACAGATTACATCCTTTCAGGGCTTAAAAAGGCGCCAGAAAAGCCCGGAAAGGGCGTTATACGCTTGCGATGGGTATAGCCCATCGCACCAAATGCAATTGAAAGTTCACATCTAACCATATCCAATATTTCGTACATTCACCTACAGCAATTGCCTCATGAATTCCTGTCTCTATAAAGCCCGCGTAATGCACCACCGGCTGGCGCCAAAACAGCACAGCTTTCATTACAACGTCTTTATGTTTTATTTGGACCTGGACGAGATCGACGGCCTGGCAAAACGGCTAAAATTCCTGAGCCGCAACCGCTTCAACCTGTTTAATTTCAGGGATAAGGATCATTTGCAGCTCCCGAGGGGAAACCCAGATACTTCAAAAAATATCCGGCAACACCTGGCTGATTACCTTAAAAGCAATGGGGTAACCATCGGCAACGGCCGTATCATGGTGCTCACTAACCTTTGTACGCTGGGTTACCAGTTTAACCCGGTGTCATTTTATTTTTGTTATGATGAGGAAAATAACCCGATTTGCTCGGTGGTGGAGGTTTGCAATACCTTTTTAGAAATGAAGCCGTACTTTTTGGGTAAAAACGCAATGGCCGGCGATACGTTCAGGCTTAACACAACTAAATATTTTTATGTGTCGCCTTTTATCGAAATGGATACCAATTTTGATTTCGACCTGGAAATACCCGGCGATAAACTAAAAATAAAAATTGACGATTATGATAAAAATGGCAAACGGTTTTTCATCAGCACGCTAAACGGGGAGCGGAAACCCTTAAAGGATGCAACCTTGCTGCTGTATTTTTTCAGCTTCCCGTTAATTACACTAAAAGTGATCTCACTGATCCATTGGCAGGCGTTGAAGCTGTGGCTTAAAAAAATCCCCTATCATAAAAAATCAGATGATCTGCCTTTGCAAAAAGAAGTTTTTCGCCCTTACAATTAATTCGAAACTTTGTATCTTGACAAAACTTTTAAGCAATTAGTTTACGTAAATATCTCCAAATAATATTTACACCCCATCTCATACCATGGCCAGTACGCTCACAATTGCTAAAAAAAACACCTTCTACCGCGACGTGGTTTTAAAATTCCTGTCGAAGATGGATAAAGGCAGGCTTTACATAACCAATTGCGATAGCGAACAAATTACTTTAGGCGCCGGCGACGGCAATATATCGGCAAGCATCGTGGTAAACAGCGAGGAGTTTTACAAACGCTGTATCCTTTTTGGCGACATCGGCTTTGGAGAGGCTTATGTAGAAGGTCTTTGGGACACCGACAATATCACCAATGTGGTGAAGTGGTTTTTATATAACGTTGAAAATTCGCCGGGCTTGTCGGGCAGCAAGGTGCAGGCTGTTTCGCTTAACCTGCTTAAGTGGTACAATAAGCTGGTTCATTTTAAACGGGCCAATACCGTCGCTGGGTCGAAGAAAAATATTTCGGAGCACTATGATCTGAACAACGATTTCTTCGCCAGTTTTCTTGATCCAACCATGACCTACAGCAGCGCCTACTTTTTTCGGGACGGCCTTAGCCTGCAGGAAGCGCAGCTCGCCAAGTACGAGCGCCTGTGCAGGCAACTGCATTTAAAGCCAACCGACCATGTACTCGAGATCGGCAGCGGCTGGGGCGGCAATGCCATTTACATGGCTAAAACTTATGGTTGCAAAGTCACATCGTTAACCATCTCCGAAGAACAACACAAATTGGCCGTTGAGCGGGTAGCTGCTGAGGGTTTAGGCGATAAAGTTTCGATCCTTGTAAAAGATTACCGAGAGATGGATGGTAAGTTCGACAAGATCGTGTCGGTCGAAATGCTGGAGGCCGTTGGCTATAAATTCATGGACACCTATTTTTCAAAATGTCACCAGTTGCTCAAAAAAAGCGGCATCCTGGCTTTGCAGGTAATTACATCGCCTGATTCAAGGTTCGACAGCCTGCGCAAGGGCGTGGATTGGATACAAAAACATATTTTTCCCGGCTCCTTATTACCTTCAGTGGCGGCAATTAATGGTGCGGTTAACCGTACCGGGGACCTGACTTTAGTTGATTTAAAAGACATCGGACTTGATTATGCCAAAACCTTAAAACTATGGATGGATGCGTTTAATGCCAACCTGTCCAAAGTTAAAGCCTTGGGCTTTGATGATACTTTTATCCGTAAATGGAACTATTACCTGTGCTATTGCGAAGCGGCTTTTGCCACCCGTAATATCAACGTAATGCAGCTGGTATATGTAAGGCCGAATAATACTTTGAGGTAGTTTTTCAGTTGGCAGTTTTCAGCGCGCAGTTGGCAGTAAAAATCGGCGAACTACGCCGTACTGCACACTGCCTGCTGCAAACTGCCTACCGCCAACTGAAAACCGCCTACCGCCAGCTGCCCACTTTTTTACCCCTTCGCTCTCTAAACCTTGTAAAAAACAGGAGTGCAAAAACACATAGCACAAAACCGCAAATACCGTTCAGCCGCAGGCCCAGATCGTGGCCGGTATCTTTGCCGTAAATGGTGAGGTAGGCAAACAGCGCCATTCCAAGAGTTTGCCCAAGTTTTACGAAAAAGAATTTCACTGCAAAAAACATCCCTTCGCGGCTATGACCGGTAACCCGCGAATCCCGTTCGGCGATCTCGGCCAGGATGGCGGTTGGCAAAATACCCAATGCCGCCAGCGGAAATGTTGCCATCAGCACCAGCGTATATATCTGCACTTTAGCCGAAGCAGGGAACTTTCCTAAAAAGTAGATGGCGATAAAAATAATACTGAGCATCGCAAAGGCAATCAATACCAGCGGCTTTTTACCAATGATTTTTGACAAGTAGTTGATCAGCGGATAAAACACCAGCGACCCCAGTACCATCACCAGCATCAGCAATCCGCCGATGGAAGCCGGCAGCGGAAGCAGCACTGTTACAAAAAACAGCAGTCCGCTTGATATGATGCTTAAAGCCATGTAGTAGGAAAAATCCGATATCAGGTAATAAATGAAATTCCGTTGCATAAAGGTTTTCCGGATAGCCAGCATAATAGGTATATGGGAAGCGCGCTTGCCCGATACATATCTGCTTTCGTCGATAGAGATTACCGGGACAAGCATAATCATGCCGGCAAATATGGCCAGCCCCCATACGGTATATTGTATGGCGGAATCGCGGCTGGCCACGTGAAGAAATTGCTGCACCAGGTCGGCATAGTTGTTTACCAGTGCACTCAGGATAATACCGATCACAAAACCAACCTGCTGGTACGACGAAAGCTTCACCTTTTCGGCTGAAGTTTCGGCCAACTCGGGCAGCAATGCGTTATAAGGGATGATATAGGCCGTTGCCGAAATATAAAATGCGGCCATCACAAACACCAGCCACCAGGCATTTTGTGTGCTTTCAGCCCGGTGTATAGGTAAAAAAACCAGGCAGCAGAACAGCACGGCAGGCAAAATCGCCCATTTCATGAACGGGATGCGGCGACCCTTCGGGTTCTTACTTTTATCAGTCAGCGTAGCGAGAAACGGATCGACAAAGGCATCCAGCAACCTCCCCGAAGCGTCGATGATTGCCATAATGTTCAATACGCCGAACACCAGCAATTGAGGTATCAACTGGATCAGCCCTGACCCCGACGGCGGCAAATAAAAATAATGCAGCATCACGTTGATCAGGTTCACCATAATGCTCCAGCCGATCATGCCGCAGGCATACGATACTTGTTTTTTGAACGGCAGCTTTTCAACAGGCATAATGGATGGTCACGAATGTTCACCAATTAAGGCGAATGTTCACGAATAAAAGGAACACGAATTAAGACGAATATAAATTGACACGAATGTCACGAATTAAGGCGAATTTCCACGAATAGAATTGTTGTAAATCGAATTAATTCGTGAACATTCGTGCCGATAAATTAGTGTTACCTGGACAAATAGAAATGCCAAAGCAACATAGTGGCTATCGTGCGGTAAGGTTGCCAGGTTTGCGCTATTTCCAGCAACTGTTCTTTCGTCGTACCAGCAGGTAAGTTTTTAACCCTTTTCATCGCATTAACGGCAGCCAGGTCCCCGATTGGGAAAACATCGGCATGCTGCAGCACAAACATCACGTAAACATCGGTGGTCCAGTGGCCGATGCCTTTTAGCGCAGTTAGTTTTGCCCGGATGTCAGTGTCTTCCATCTCCTCAAGCCGGCGCAGGTTTAATTGGCCGCTTACCAGTGCTTGCGCCAAATGCCTCAGGTAAGTTGTTTTTTGCCGGCTTACATAACAAGCGCGCATTTCTTCGTCTGTAAGCGCCAACAGGTATTCGGGTGTTAATTCTATCAACCGCTCTTTTAGTTTGTTTAAGGCCGACAATGCCGAAGCCAGGGAAACCTGCTGCTCAAGGATAATATGCACCAGTGTTTCAAACGTGTTTGGCCGCGACCAGAACGGCGGGTAGCCATGGGCCGCGATGATTGCGGCGAGATCGGGATCGTTGTCTGCAAGTTGATCGCAAATGGAATGATAGTTGGATTGGGTAAAACGGGTTGCCACAAATAGGAATGCCTTGAAACGGATTGTCAAAAATAAGATTATAAATTATTGTTAATCATATTTGCAGAAGCAATGATTTGACTGATATGAAACAGATAACTATTAAAGTGCCGGAGAATAAATTTTCTTTCTTCATGAAGCTGATGCAGTCTCTAAATTTCGTGAAAGTAGTTGAGCCCGCACCATCACTGGAAGACCAGTTAACTCCAGATCAAATGGAAACCTGGAAAAATATCAAACAAGGTTTCATTGAGTTGAAATTAATGGAAGAAGGTAAAATAAAATCCCGCCCAATACAGGAGTTGTTGGATGAACTTTGAAGTACGAACCATCCCCCATTTCGATCACGAATTAAAAGCGCTATCGAAAAAATATCCCTCAATTAAAGCTGACCTTATCGATCTCCGGGCAATCCTGGAAACCAATCCGTTTCTGGGAGATAACCTTGGTAAAAACTGCTTTAAGGTGAGAATGAAAATTACATCGAAGGCAAAGGAAAGTCCGGTAGCTCACTGATAATTACTTGTGTCAAGGTTATTGCAGAAGAGGTTACTTTGTTGACGACTTATGATAAGTCGGAAAAAGAAACGGTCTCTGCCCAGTTTCTTACACAACTTCTTGAAGAAAACGGCTTAATTTAAATTGCCGAAAACGTCTTCAGGTATGCACGTGTTTTTATTCTCCTGCTAAGAATATAGGATTTGGCATTTATTCCTCTGACTTCATTTTATGAACACCCTGACGCCTTTAGCACAAAATTTTAGCATGTTCAAACACACTGTATTACAAAGGTTTGCAACTATCCTGTTCAGCCTTAGCGCTCTTCCATATCCTGAAATTGAGCACAAATTTCCGTTTTTGGATAAGCGACCGCCACTCGACAAATAAAACCATGGAAAGAAAAATCAGGCCAAATAATAAACTTGTGGCAGACTTCCAGGATACGCCGGCTACGACAATGCTTTCCGCATTTTCAGACACATATTTTCCCAAATGCACCGTAATGGCATCGCTGGTAAATTTGCCCACTATGAATACAGGGATGATATACCTGGCATTTATTTGGGCTATCCCGCTGGCCAGGAATAGCGGGGTGGTTGGCAGGGGCAGCAGCGTATAGGCAAGAATGGCCGCCTGGGTTTTCCACCCCTGTTCTTTCATTTTTTCACCTAAAAACTGCACATCTTCACTTTTTGCCTTTTTAAATACCCTGCCGGCCAGCAGCGGAATATACAACGTAAGCAAATACCGCCCTAAAACGGAGCCCGCAACGCCAATTGCAATCACCCACCAGATATCCAACCCAAACAGGATTTGCAAAAACACCATAATTGTAAAAGCCGGCGGGAACGGAATAGGAACCACGTCAAACAAAAATGAGCCTATGAAAACCAACACATATTGCCACCACATATTTATAATTTTTTTATCGGGTTGTTTTGTTAAAAACGCGTTTTTCGAAGATACGAAGCGCCGGCCGGGGCCAAATGACGGCGGTCATAAATATGTGTGATCAGCCGCATTTAGCTTAATGTTGGTGATCTCGCCGCTGTTGGCGATCTACTGCCGGCGAAAGCAATTTTATGCGCCAACAGTTGAAAATAGTACGCCGCCCGCTGAAATGCGAAATTGACGATCTCGTTCCTCTCGGCTGAATCGGCAAATACGGTTTCGATGGGACTCCTTTGGCACCGCTGTAATTATGAAGGCAGCTGATGCGACAGATTTCGCCCATGGCCCCGCCGGACGATTATAAAAAGTGACCTATATCATTTTTCGCGCTGATGTATCACCGTAAATAGCATGCGGCCCGGGGCTAACTTCGCGGTTGACAAATGCTTACCCGTTTCCCGCGCTGTATGATCGGCCAACGGCGCCTTGCTGAAGCATTACTTTAAAAATCTGAAATGGAGGATTGATTTAAAAACGACTATGACCCTTTTTAAGCCAAAGCTAATAGACACCTTAAAAAATTACCATAAGGACCAGTTTTTTAAGGACGTGATCGCGGGTATAATTGTGGGCATTGTTGCCCTGCCATTGGCCATCGCATTTGCCATTGCCTCGGGCGTATCGCCTGAGAAAGGAATTTTCACCGCGATCATTGCCGGTATTATTATTTCTGCATTAGGTGGCAGCCGCGTACAGATCGGCGGCCCCACCGGCGCTTTTATCGTGGTAGTTTATGGCATTGTGCAGCAATTTGGCGTTAACGGCCTTATCGTTGCAACTTTTATCGCCGGGATCCTCCTGGTGATAATGGGAGTTAGCAAGTTAGGCAACGCCATCAAGTATATTCCTTATCCCCTCATCATTGGCTTCACCACGGGGATAGCAGTGATCATTTTTTCATCCGAAGTTAAGGACTTCCTCGGCCTGAAAATGGGGAACGTCCCTGCCGACTTTATCAGCAAATGGATAGCCTACGGACACCACTTGTCCTCGGTTAATTTTTATGCAATTTTCATCAGCGCTTTTACATTGCTGGTTGTTTTGCTTTGGTCCAAAATAACCCGCAAAGTTCCGGGCTCCATCATCGCCATTATCGTCACTACGCTGGCGGTTCATTTCCTTAAACTTCCTGTCGAAACCATCGGCAGCCGCTTTGGGCCTATTCCGTCCACATTGCCGGCGCCTGTCATTCCCCTTGTAAGCCTGGCAACCGTGCAGCAGCTGATAAGGCCTGCATTTACCATCGCGCTGCTCGGCAGTATCGAGTCGTTACTATCCGCGGTCGTAGCGGATGGGATGATGGGCGGAAATCACCGCTCCAATACAGAACTGATCGCGCAGGGCATTGCCAATGTTTGTTCCTCTCTTTTTGGCGGTATTCCGGCAACAGGGGCCATCGCCCGCACAGCCACCAATATCAAAAGTGGTGGACGAACACCTGTTGCAGGCATTGTCCATGGGTTAACCCTGCTGGTTATTATGCTGTTTGTTGGCAAATGGGCAGCGCTGATCCCAATGGCAACACTTGCCGGGATACTCATTGTAGTCGCCTGGAATATGAGTGAGCTGGAGAACTTCGCCGACGTATTTAAGGCGGCAAAAAGTGATGCCGCTATCCTGGTGGTCACTTTTGGCCTCACCGTATTGGTTGATCTGACGGTCGCCATCGAAATAGGAATGATCATGTCGGCCTTCCTTTTTATGCGAAAAATGATGCAAACAAGTTCGGTCCGGCAAGCCTATTTGTCCGAAGATCAGGCCGATGACGTGCTAAGCCCGGAAGAATTTCCAAAAGGTGTGGATGTTTTTGAGATCAACGGCCCCTTATTCTTCGGCGCGGCATATAAATTTAAAGACGCCATGAAGGTGATAGAAAATCCAGCCCGCGTGCTGATCATCAGGATGAAGAATGTGCCGGTTATCGATGCAACCGGTATCCGGGTTTTGAAAGACGTATACAATGACAGTAAAGCCAGGGGGACAAAACTACTCCTGGCAGAAGTTAATAGTACACAGGTGGCCGATGAACTAAAAAAAGCACGTTTAATATTTCATATAGGAAAAGGCAATATTAAGAACACCATTGACGAGGCACTAAAACGGGCAACTGATATTTTATCAGAAAGCCCTTATTAAGGCTGGATATTTACGGTTTTTCAAAAGCGGTACATGGTGTTAGGTTTAAACTAACATCGGCGGCATAAAAAAGCCCCCGGTACAACGGAGGCTCGTTATAAATAGCTGTAGCAGCAATCTTTTAGGGGTTGATCATCCTGATCAGGTTATTACCGGTGTCTACCACAAACACCCTGCCTAACGGATCAACCACCAGGCCCTGCGGGCTGTTAAACTGCGCCGCTGTTAATATGCCATTGCTGGCGCCTGCCGTGCCGGTACCTGCATAGGTGCTAACCGAGCCGGTGGGGCTTATCTTACGGATCACGTTATTGTTGGTATCGCTCACGTATAAGTTTCCGTTTTTATCTATAGCAATGCCGCCCGGTTTGTTAAATTCCGAAGCGGTAAGTTTTCCATTCTGCAAGCCTGCCGTGCCGTTGCCTGCAATAGTGGTAACAACTCCCGTCGGGGTTATCTTTCTGATGATGTTATTACCCTGGTCCGCTACGTATACATTACCTGCGGGATCGACGCAAAGCGATTGCGGCTGATTAAATGTTGCGGCTGTGCCCGTGCCGTCCATGGCGCCCCGCGCGCCGCTGCCAGCAAGCGTGGTAACGTTCCCCTTTGACGATATCTTGCGGATGACGTTGTTGCCATTATCGGCAACATACAGGTTACCGGCCGAATCCAGTGCGAGCGCAGCGGGGAAATTAAACCTGGCTGCGGTGTCTGATGCGTTTACAAATCCGGGATGACCATCACCTGCAAATGTTGTAACCGTTACCTGGTTGGCAATCTGGCGTATGGCACTGTTATCCTCGTCGGCAACAAAAACATAATTCCCTCCCGAATTAGCGGCAACCCCGGCTGGAAAATTAAACGTTACCGCCCCGGCGGTGTTTGAGAAACCCGACGCGCCTGTGCCGGCTATTGTGTTCACAACGCCCTGGGGCGAAATTCTCCTGATCGCGTTGTTTTGTTTATCGGCTACGTAAAAAAATCCTGAGCCGTCGATGGCAATCTGCGCCGGCCCGTTAAAGGAAGCCTGTTCTTTCGTGCCATCAACCGCGCCGGCCGAACCTGAGCCGGCAAATGTGATTACCATCGGCACATTGGGGGGAGGGGGCGTAATATTATTATTGCCGGTGTCGCTGCTTTTGCTGCAGGAGGCCAAAAACAAAACCGCCGGCAAAATCAATGTAAAAGATATTTTCATTTTCATATTAACTAGGGGTTATTTTATACTGTCACGTTATCACTTGCAAATTAAACGTTTAAATCTGTTTGTTCATAGTGTTACGTTAAATGTTAACCTTCGTTTTCGGCAAGCATAGTTGAAACGTTCGTCTGCAAAAAATATTTTATTGCCGGGCCCGACCTTAACACCTGCGGTTGAAGCAGGACAAAACGTCGCGACAGCAACAAAAGGGGATATTAGCAGGATCACTCACGTACCGGTGATTACGTAAGCAGGCACTAAAACGCGACAAATTTTAGACAGACGATGCCGGTTTTTAACTTAATTGCTTTAAAACAATGCAATTAAAATCAAATAGGTAGTCATCCATTCCAACCGCGATAAACTACCTTTGCACAATTTTTACCGGGTTTAGGCCCGGGGAGACTGCAGAATGTTTCGTCAATTCACCAAAACCCGGCTTGCTCCCACGCCCAGCGGCCTTTTACACCTGGGGAATGTGTTGTCATTCAGCATAACGGCTGCATTGGCACAAAAAAGCAATGATGAAATACTGTTGAGGATTGACGACCTGGACCAGGCGCGTACAGATATCCGCTACCTGCGGGACATTTTCGATACACTGCGGTTTTTGGGAATACCGTGGAGTGCCGGCCCGCGTGATGCTGAAGATTTTAGCGAAAACTATTCGCAGGTTTACCGCATGGACTTATATGAGGATGCACTCGCGCGACTTGCGGAAACGAAGATGGTTTTCGCATGCTCCTGTTCGCGGAAAGACCTGCAGGCCGCCGGGCGTTGCAACTGTGAAGACAAACATATTCCGCTAAATACCGAAGATACCTGCTGGAGACTAATCACCCGGCATTGCCCGGAACTGACAGTGAGGCGTTATGATGGCGTGCTTGTTCACGTGGGATTGCCTGACGAAATGCACAATTTTGTGGTGAGAAAAAAAGACGGCTTCCCGGCTTATCAGCTGGCTTCGGTTGTGGACGACCTTTTTTACGGGGTCGACCTGGTAGTGAGGGGCCAGGACCTGTGGCCATCCACGCTCGCGCAGCACGTTTTGGCGGCGGCGCTCGGAAAAGACCGTTTTAGTGAAATTGCTTTTCTGCATCATCCTTTACTCGCGGAGCCATCGGGATTAAAAATGTCAAAGTCCTCAGGAGCTACTTCTGTAAAATACCTTCGCGAAAGCGGAAAAACTAAAGCCGAAGTTTTTGAAATGGCAGGCGACCTGCTCGGCTATACCCAAAAGGTACGTAGCTGGCAGGAACTGGGAGAGGCATTTATCGGGGGTTAGGATGAAGTCTTTAGCCACGAATCATGAGCCAATTTGCGGTACGCTGAATTTTACTTATCTGATTACCGTGACATAGCCCGAAAGCACCTGGCCGCCAAAATGCGTGTTGATTACATAATAATAAACGCCAACCGCAACGGGTTTGCCATTGTAGGTGCCATCCCAGGGCTTTGGATAGCCCAGCGAATGAAAAACTTTTTGGCCCCAGCGGTTGAAGATGTCAACCGTGGCATCATGGTACGCAATTAAGCCGGTGATATCCCAGTAATCATTCACCCCGTCGGCGTTAGGGGTAAACGTATTATTTATTTTGATAATAGGCGACACTTTTACCAGCACCGTATCCGAGGCGACACACCCCCTGCTGTCGGTTACCGTTAACGTGTAAACATGGTCAAGTACGCCCGTAACGGTGGGGTTTTTTAGCGTGTCATTATCCATATTAATATTTGGCGACCACAGGTAATGCACGTTGCTGTCGCTCACGGTCGGCGTTAAAACCAATGTACCGCCCTTCAAAACATATTGTATGCCGCCGGCAAACACGGTTGGGGGCGGGATAAAATTTACTGTTAAACTGTCGGCCGGCGTAAAACACACTCCTGGATTATTTGCCGACAGCGTTAAAATAACGCTGCCTTTCACCGGATCGGCCGGCCCGGGTACATAGGTGGTATTCAACTGGCTGGCCGAGGGAACGAAAGTTCCGTCCCCTGTGGTGCTCCAGGTCCCGCCTCCGGCTATGGTGATCTTTCCGTTTAACGGCACAGCCTTCGTTTGCGAGCAAACGTCCTGGTCAGGCCCGGCAATTGCTGCCGGCTGTTTGCTGAAAGTGATTGTTGTAGTCGCACTGCCTACGTTGCAATTATCTTTGCTTGTTGAAGTAAGCGTAAGCGTAACCGAGCCTGCGGCGGTATCAGCGGGCGAAGGTTTATATTTGGCATTCAACACATTATCCGATGGCACGAATGTGCCGGTTCCTGCTGTTGACCATATGCCGGTGTTGGTACCGCCGGATACACTGCCGTTTAGCTGTATAGCCGGGGTGGATACGCAAACCGATGTGTCGTTTCCCGCGGAAACTACCGGCGGCGGATCCACCTCTACCTGCACGGTAATGGGATTACTGGTACAACCCCTAATCGTAAACGAAAGCTGGTAAGCGCCGGCATCACCTGCGGTGGCATTATTGATCACCGGGTTTTGCAGGGTTGAGGTAAACCCGTTCGGCCCCGTCCATTGGTAGGTAGCATTGGTCACCGGGGAAGTACTTAACCGGATCGTGCTGCCCACACAAATCGGCGAATTGCTGTTGGCGACCGCGGTTGGCAATTTTGGATTCACCGTCACAAAATATTTGAATGTCGTACCGGTGCACCCGTTCGCGGAGGGGGTGATGTCATATTCAACACCCACCGGGCTCAGGCTGGTATTTACCAATGCTTCGGTAATGGTAGATGATGACTGATTGGCGACCGCAGCGTTGCTGATATTCGGCACAGCTGCGCGGCTCCAGGAGAATGTTGAGGAGGGAATACTCGCGGTGATAACGTAGTCCTGCGGAGATCCGTTGCATGCAGTACCTTTTGGAGCGCTTGTCACTGAGTCCTGCGGGTTTACGGTTACCACAAAATTAAAAGGTATGCCGCTGCAATTAGGCGTGCTGTAGGTAAATACGTAGGTAACACTTACCGGGCTCGCCGTCGTATTAAATAAAACTTCCTTTATGGTATTTGCCGCCTGGCCCGATACCGGCTGATTACTGATACCCGCAACCGCCGCCCTGCTCCACGACAGGCTGTTCACCTGCCCGTTAAAGGTAATGGTGTAATCACTGGAAGTGCTGCTGCAAATGGTAGCCGTCGGCGCGCTGGTGACCGATGGGACGGGATACACCGTGACAACGTATTTAAATGATGGCCCCGGACAGCTGCCGGCGGAGGGGATGATCACGTAGGTAACGTTTACCGCGGCGCCAGTGGTATTGATCAATGTTTCAGCAATGACCGATGAGGGTTGGTTGTTCACCGCGGCGTTGCTGATGCCGGCCACCTTTGCGCGGCTCCATATAAATGTACTGTTTGCCAGGTCGGCCGTGATATTGTAATTCTCCGGCTGACCGCTGCAAATAGTGCCGGTAGGGGCGCTGGTCACGTTTGGTTTCTGCGTGATGATCACATTTACCTGGGTGCGTGCGCTTATGCAACCGTTAACAGTTGTTTGTACATAGTAGGTGGCATCGGCGCTCAATACCGGGGTGGTGTAGCTTGCTGTGGATGCCAGCTGGTTACCGCCTGCTGCCGCATCATACCATTGGTAGGTTCCTGCCGAGCCGCTGGCAGTAAGTTTGGTGGATGTTCCGGTACAAATCTGGTCGCCCGGGGCCACAGGTGCTGCAGGTACGGGATTCACCGTAACGGTTACCGCGGTGCGCCCGCTGGTGATGCCATTTTTGGTGGTCTGTACATAATAAGATGTATTCGCGTTAAGCACCGGCGTAGTAAAATCGGGCCCGGTGAAAAGTAAGTTACCTCCGGCTGGGGCGTCGTACCATTCATAGGTTCCGCCGGGGGCCGTCGCCGAAAGTGTTGCACTGCTGCCGGAGCAATCGGTAACGCCCTGAACAGTTGGGTTCGCCGGTTGGGAGGTAAACGTAATGGTAACCGTGGATGAAACCTGACCGCATGGGCCCGGGGGGTCTGCCGAAGTAAGCGTTAGTGTTGCTTTTACTTCGCCGGGGCCCGGTGTATAAATCGCATTTAAATTCGAAGGATTCGAAAACGACCCCGTCCCGCCAGACCATGTGCCGGTGGAGGCACTCCCTGAAACGCTGCCCGCAAGTTGTACCGGCGTTCCCGAGCCGACTACCTGGTTTGGCCCCGCGTTAACCGTCACGCCCGGGTTGATAGTTACCTGCGCGGTTGATGAAGCCGCCGCGCACGAGCCGCTGGCGTTGATGGTATTGGTTATCGTGTAGGTATTCGGAGCGCTGCTGGCCAGGTCAATTTCGCCGGTATTGCTGTTAACAAAAACCAACCCGGCGGGCGCCGCGCTAAAATTTCCGGCTGAGCTTGTCGCCGTGAATACCGGAAATGGGTCAGCCCCGTCCTGGCAAAACGGGCTGGCGTATGAAAAACTGGCATCGGGCGTAACAGTGATCAGGATGGACTGCACCTCGGGCACCGTACATGATCCTTTCCCAGAAAAGGTAACGTTATAACGCCCTGGAGTGCTCTTACTGATATTGATCGTTCCCGAACTGGTACTGACGAATACGAGCCCTGCCGGCGATGAGCTGAAAACGCCGCCGTTTGGATTGTTGACGGTTGGCGTTGGGTTTGGACTTGAGGTACAAAAAGTATTGGCTGGATATTTAAACTCAGCAGTATTGGTAATTGTCACCGTAACAGGCACTATTCCGCTGGTGCATTTACCCGAAGCGCTTTGTGCATAGTAAGTTGTAGTTGCGGACAGTGCCGGCGTTTTAAAAGTATTGCCCGAGGCAAGTAAATTACCGTTGATCGCGGCATCGTACCATTTAACTATGCCAGTGGCCCCCGTGGCCGTTAAAGTGGCCGACATTCCTTTACATACGGTAACGCCGTTCACGGTTGGCGCAATTGGGTTGGGGTTAACCGTAACCGTTACTGCCACGCGCGAACTGCTGCAGCCATTATAGGTAGCTTCCACATAATAAGTGGTAGTGGCGTTTAATGGCGGCGTAACAAAAGTCTGTTGCGACGAAAGTAAATTGCCTCCGTTGGCGCTGTCATACCAGGCGTAACCACCTTTGGAGCCAAAGGCGCTCAGGAGGGCGGTATCGCCCGCGCATACCGATGTGTTGGGTGAGGTTGGAGGATTTACAGCCGCCAGTACGGTTACCTTAACACTCGCCGCGGCGCTCACACATCCCGCCTGCGTGTTCCTGACATAATAGGTGGTATTTGCATTTAACGCCGGCGTGGAGAAAGTTGGCCCTGTGAACAACAGGTTGCCGCCGTTCGGGGCATCATACCATTGATATATCCCGCCGCCAGGCGAGCTGGCGGTTAATGTTGCTTTAGTATTTGAACATATGATATCACCCGGCACCGTGGGTGCGGGTAATTGTTGCCGCACAATTACATTTACCTGGGCAAAACTACTCATGCAGTTTCCGTTTACCGATCTTACATAATAAGTTGTTGAATTGCTCAGTACCGGGGTCGTAAATGTGGCGCCGGTGGCCAGTAAGGCGCCATTTGGCGCATCATACCACTGATAGGTCGCCGCTCCGGCCGCATTCGCGGTGAGCGTAATGCTGCTTTGATAACAGGTGGTGTCGCTTTGCGCGCCAGGGGCGGCCGGGGCGGGCGTCACCGTAACCGTAACAGCCACCCTTGCGCTTTCGCAGTCATTTATCGCTGTGGTTACATAGTAGGTGGTGTTAGCGTTTAATGGCGGCGTGGTATAATCGGGGCTTGATATTAGTGGTATGCCGCCTGATGGTGCGCTATACCAGTTAAATATGGTTGCATTGCCATTGGCATGCAGGTTTGCCGCTGATCCCGCACATACCGTCACATTAGGCGATGTCGGCGGCTGGGGCTTTTGGGTTACCGTAACGGTTACCGCTGTCCTGGGGCTTTCACACCCTGCTTTCGACACCGACGATACATAATAGGTTACACTCTTATTGAGTACCGGGGTAGTGTATATGCTGTCTGTGGATAAAACATTCCCGCCGTTTGGCGCATCGTACCAGATATAACTGTTTCCGCCGCTCGCAATTAGCGTGGCGACGTTTCCCTGGCATACCGCAGTCCCCGGAACGGTGGGTTTTGCAGCCAGGCTAACAAAAACCTGCGTTCGGGAGCTGGTACACCCGCCAACTGTAGTTTGTACATAAAATGCTGTATTTTGGGTTATTGGCGGTGTTACATACGTATCGCCGCTTTGCAAAAAAGTACCGCCAACGGGTGCGTCATACCATTGGTAAGCGCCTCCGGGTGCTGTGGCGGTAAGGGTAGCGGAAGAATTTAAGCAAACCGTTTGGTTAGCGGCTGTAGGCGCATTTGGAGAAGCGGTTGCAGTCACTGTGGCGCTTTGCGTAACCGGCTGGCAACCAGGCGTTTTGTCGCTGACAGTAACCGAGTAGGTACCGGCCTTGTTCACACTTATCGATGCAGTTGTTTCCCCTGTACTCCACACGTATTTGAAAGGCGCAGTCCCTCCGGACGTCGATGCAGTAAGTGTAACATTATAACCCGAACAAATAGTAGGCGCTGATTGTGAGATGCTTACGGCCAGTGTACAATTTTGGCCATACGCTTGTACCGATAAAAGTAAAAACAGGAAAAAAAGTAAACGATTCCTCATAAACCTCTTCAGGTTTTTAATAAGCGTAATTTCATAGGTAAGCCAAAGGCTATCGCGCACTCTTGACTCTTTCAGTCATTTCGATTTTGCCCTTTGCATTTTTTATGTAAAGCCAAAATAATGTATATTTATTTTACGAAAATACGGCTAAAATTGTTTTGAGCCGGAAAAAATCAACGCTCCCCGGGCTTTTATTTAACTAACCGGTGATTTTTGACCAATAACTATTATTACGGGGATATTATTACTTTTATTATCCCGTCTGTAAACTTATTGCAGCAAATAAGCAACTAAAAATAAAAATATTTACTTTGGCTTAAATAAACCGTTAAAACAGTGGTAGCAACGTATAGTTCTCAAAAGTTGAACTGATCAGATTGTTTGACCCGGATTTAACTGTTGGGCCAATTACCTCCACGCAATATTTATGATGAAAAAAATTTTTGTAATGTTCTTTTTGTCCGGGGCAATTTTGCAGTGCCGGGCGCAACTTAGCACAGCCAGGATATTTGGCGATCACATGGTTTTACAAAGAAACCAGGCGGTCCCGGTTTGGGGATGGGCAGCAAAAAACAAAAAAGTGACCCTGAACTTTAACGGTCAGGTAATAGCAGTAAAAGCTGATGAAAGCGGTTATTGGAAAGCGGTATTAAAGCCAATGACTGAAGGCGGACCGTTTGAAATGATGATCACTTCGGACAAGGACAAGCTGGTTTATAATGATATTATGCTGGGCGAGGTGTGGATATGTTCGGGGCAGTCGAATATGGAATTCCAGCTAAGAAATGCTTTAGGTTACAAATTCGAGCAGGCTAATTCGCGGCAGCAGGCCATTCGCCAGTTTCATGTGCCTGACAAAATAAGCCTCGAACCCGAAAAGGACATATCAGGCGGGCAATGGTTAAAAGCCGACACCAACACCGTGGGCGATTTTACCGCGGTAGGCTATTTTTTTGCCAAACAACTGGCTCAAAAACTTCATGTTACCGTCGGCTTGATCTATACCAACTGGGGGGGCACACTGGCTGAAGACTGGATAAGCAGGGAGGCGCTGTTAAAATCGCCCCAGCTTGGCGCTGCGGCAAGCGTTTTACCCACTACATGGGATGGCGTTAGCGCACGCCTGGATAAACATCTGAAAGAATATTCTTACGGAAAAAAACCGGTAACTAATTATACCGCAGAACAGCTGGCCACGGAACCCGCATCGTTTTTTAATGACTGGCCCAAAGGGAATGCCCCGGGTTCGTGGGAGTGGATGGGGTTTTACTCGTACCGCGGAGCGGGGTTTATGCAGCGTACGGTCAATCTGGACAGTTCCTATACCAAGCGCGGCTCGGTGCTTAGCCTGGGGCAAACTGATGCCGACCTGGCCATGTATATCAACGGCAAACTGGTTAAAAATGGCGCCTTCGCAGGTAACTATCTGCTTGATCTCCCGGCCGGAACGTGGAAGTCCGGTCAAAACAGCCTGCTGATAGAACTGCTCTCGAAACAGAAAAACCCGGCATGGTTTGGCACCGGTATATACGGCGCGGGCAATGATCTTTATATCCGTTTTGCCGATACCAGTATTAACCTTGCGGATAACAACTGGCGGGCTATGCCTGATTTTGCAAAACCTTATCACTACGATTATTTGCCCAACAATACCGCCAGCTTATTGTATAACTCGATGATTAACCCATTGATACCTTATGCCATGGCGGGAGTAATATGGTACCAGGGAGAATCAAACGCGGGCAATGCTTACCAGTACCGTACTACGTTTCCATTGGTGATCACCGACTGGCGCAGCCGCTGGAAATGGGATTTTCCCTTCCTTTTTGTACAGATATCGTCATTCGGCGGTTTTCAGGACAGCAACTTCGGGAGCAGTTGGGCGGAGCTAAGGGAGGCGCAAACCATGACGCTTCAACTGCCCAACACCGGTATGGCCGTAACTACCGACATCGGCGACCCCGTTAATATCCACCCGCGCGATAAGGCCGATGTAGGTATCCGGCTTGCCGCCAAAGCATTAACGATGGTTTATCATCAAACGGGTTTTACCGAAAGCCCGTTGTTTAAATCAGTCGATTTTACGGGCAGCTATGCCACGGTCAGCTTTACCAACGCCGACCGCGGGTTGGTTGCCAAAGACAAATATGCCTACCCAAAAGGGTTTGAACTTGCCGGCCCCGATCATAAGTTTTATTTCGCGCAGGCATCGATTGTCGACGGCAACAAGGTTAAAGTATGGTGCGCACAGGTTTCGCAGCCGGTTGCCGTCCGTTATGCCTGGACTGACGCGCCTGTTGATGCCAACCTTTTTAATACGGAGGGTTTCCCGGTGAGCCCGTTCCGCTCGGATAACTGGAAAGGGATAACGGACAGCAAAAAGTTTGAGTGATCTGTTAAACTTATTTGAAGACAGGGAGCCGGACTTGCTTTCATCAAAAACCAACGTTCAACTGCCTGCGTATTTATGCTGAGGTTACGATAACTTATTGATGAGCAAAGCAATTCCATGAATGCGATAAAACATCCGGTTTTTATTACAGGCGGCACCGGCTATATGGGTAAACGGCTGGTAAAAATACTGCTCAATGAAGGGTTTGAGGTAACGGCGCTGGTGCGCGGGCAATCCGTTGATAAGCTGCCGGCGGGCGGAGCACCTATCATTGCTAATCCTTTCGATGCTTCAACTTATGTAAATTCCGTCCCGCCGGGAAGTATTTTCATCCACCTGCTTGGTGTAAGTCACCCGGGGCCAAAAAAGAAGACCCTGTTTTTTTCCGTCGATCTCGCCTCGTTAAAGCAGTCGGTAATCGCTGCAAAACAATCGGGCGCCCGGCATTTTATTTATGTAAGCGTGGCGCAGTTCCCCACAAAAATTATGGGCGACTACCAGGAAGCGCGGCGGCAGGGAGAGCAGGCGGTGATTGCCTCCGGCATACCTTCAACATTTATACGCCCCTGGTATGTCGTCGGGCCGGGGCATTATTGGCCGCTGTTATTTAACCCCGTTTTTAAACTGCTCGAGGTGATCCCAAGAACTTCGGTGCAGGCGAGATCGCTCGCGCTGGTTTCATTGAAACAAATGCTTCGTACGTTAAAAAATGCAACGTTGAACCTGCCCGGTATACCTAATACCATCATCGAAATAAAAGACATCAAAAGCTCAAAATAATAGCTGTTGCGAACAAATGTTAATAAAACATTTTTCAAGACAATCCCATGACATTAAAAATAAAAATGTACCTTGGGCGACCGGCAACATTTACCATGTTGCCGTTTTTTTGTAGGTTACAGCAGACAAATATTTTTTAAATTATACTGTTTTGTATAAAATATAGTTTAAATAACACTGCTGTAGATATTTAAGGTAAACACGGGATTACTTTTAATGTTAATCTTTTATTTAATGCCCCTATAGGTTATTCATGAAAAGTAACTGTTTCATTTTAAGCATACTTGTTCTTTGTTTGTCGCATGCTTTTGGCCAGGGAAGATGGGAGTTGAAAAAAGACCAGGACGGCATACAGGTTTTTACGCGCAAAGCCGCCAAAGGCACCATAAAGGAGCTTAGGGTACTGTGCGAACTAGATGCCACCAAAGCTCAGCTGATCAACACGCTGCAAAATATTAACGACTACAACAGCTGGGTTTATTCGAACAAAAAATCGACGATTCTAAAAACGATAAACCCCGAAAACATTATATATTACACCCAGTCGCATCTGCCCTGGCCGATAAGAGACAGGGACCTCATCGTGCAATTGAATATCAACCCAACGCCGGAAGTTTTAAATATCCAAGCCAAAAGCCTTCCCGATTACCTGCCCAGGGATGCTGACTATATCAGGGTTCCCTATTCGCTGGCTTTGTGGAAGGTTACCCAGGCGCCTGATAACAAACTAAAAGTAGATTATACTTTTAGTGTCGATCCCGGCGGAAGCATACCTGCGTGGCTGGTTAACGCCACGCTTACCATCGGCCCTTACAATTCATTTGTAAAACTGCGCCAAATTTTAAAGGCCCAGAAAAGCCAGCAGCCACGTTGAACAGAAACGGAAAGCAATTCCGCTTATTTATAATCTCACAGGCGCTTTTATGCCGATACCTCCCTGCAATAAATTTTCGTGTATCGTTTTGGCAAATTCAACCGCGTGCACGCCATCACCATGAAGGCACAGGGTATCCGCTTTTAAAGGGATGATCTTTTGGCCGGCCGACAGAACTTGTTGTTTATTTACCATCATCAGCGCCTGTGCCAGCGACTGCTTTTCGTCCGTGATCAGTGCGTTTGGTTGTGTCCTGGGCGTAAGCGAGCCGTTATCCTGGTAAGTGCGATCGGCAAAAACTTCAGAAGCGTAGGCCAGCCCGGTTTTTTTAGCCGCAACTACCATTTCGCTGTTCGCCAGGGCAAACAGGATGAGTCCCGGATCAAAATCATGCACCGCATCCACAATAGCTCGGGCCAGCAAAGGATCACGGCCTGCCATATTATACAAAGCGCCATGGGCTTTAACGTGGTTCAGTCGCCCGCCGGCGGCTTTTACAAACGCGTGTAAAGCGCCAACCTGGTAAAGCACCATTTGGTAGGCTTCCTTGGGCGACACCTGCATTTCGCGCCGGCCAAAACCCTGCAGATCAGGCAGGCCGGGATGCGCGCCAATGGCAACGCCCTTTTTTACCGCCGCATTTACAGTGGTTTGCATCACATTCGGGTCGCCGGCATGAAACCCGCAGGCGATACTCGCTGAGGAGATATAATCCAGCAGCTTTTCATCATTCGGCATCGGGTAGTTGCCAAATGCCTCACCCATGTCGCAGTTCAGATCGATGGTTGGCATGGTCAATTAATCAATGTGGTAACGCTGCCTTATGGCCACAGCCAGTTTATGCAGGTCCAACTGACGCTGAATATACAGCTTTTCACTTTCCTTCCAGCTAATTTCATCAAAATTGATAATGTCCCCGGTTTTCAGCTGGGCGCATAGCGGCAAATCTACTGCCGCCACCTGCGCTATGCGGGGGTAACCGCCCGTGGTCTGGCAATCGGCCATTAACAACACGAGTTGGCCATCATTCGTAACCTGTATAGTACCGGGCGTGACGGCGGTAGAAAGCAACTCGCCTTCCAATGTTCGAGCTAGCTTCTTGCCCTGTAGCTGATAGCCCATCCG
>Ga0068856_100000958_pt1 | contig 30814 bp, 27 predicted proteins | sample KBSCornC62_FD_66595 | JGI IMG/M metagenome (GOLD analysis project Ga0068856, IMG submission 66595) | Corn rhizosphere microbial communities from Kellogg Biological Station, Michigan, USA - KBS Corn C6-2 | ecosystem: Host-associated > Plants > Roots > Rhizosphere > Soil ... | reverse complement strand
TGTGCGCCAATCTGGAAGTCTCTCCCAGCGGCTACGCCCAAGCACATACCGAAATCTTCGACTACATCAAATCCTTTTATAACCATCAACGCTCCCATAGCGCCTTAAATTATCTATCTCCAGTTGACTTCAAACTCAAAAACAACTAACCAAATGACCTAACTTCATTGTCCGTTTTTTCGAAGCAAGTCCACAAACCGGTCAATGCCCCTTCCAAACCCGCTTTCTTCATTATCATAATGGTGGGAAATAATGGGCCTTTGACCGGCAACTGACGCAGGATGACTTCAAGCCTCTTGTCAATCACCAGGCAGGCGGGCGGCAGACTGCGTCCATCCAATTTCTGCCGATTGTAACGAAGCACACGGTTTGGCCAGTCAATGTTTGCATCGGTCAGGTTTGTGGCGTCGGTCTGCTCTGCGCCTATGAACCATAGCAGTTGAAAATACAGTCGCCATTCGTCATCTACGGCACCCATCAGCGTGATGTGTTCTGCCTCCGAGACGGCGCGCTTGGCTTTTTTCGTCATCTTCGGCCACAGTTTGCACGGCAGGATGGGTGCCGGTATCCAGCCCATGCCCAGGGCGTCGTTGTGAACGGTCTGCAAAAAGGCGATGGTGGAGTTTTTCCCAAGCTTCATGGCTTCAAAGAAGTCGTGTCGTCTCGATCAGCCGCTTGGATTTCAAGGATCACATGGCCTTGGTCCGGGCGACGCGCTCGTGGCGCATCCGCGTGTTGGGGTTGCTGCGCTCGCAGAAACACGCCAAAACTTCCGCCCAAGTGTAGGTGATCATTTTTGGGTTTTTGGCGGCCAGGAATGTTTTGGCCATCACCAGATTCATCGCCGCTGGTTGATGGCGTCGTTTTTAGTTTGGACAATCTTCCGGGCCTGCCCCAGATCATGCGTCGCCAGACTTTTCTGAAGTTTGGTTCGGCGATCCTCAACGTAGAAAACTTTGCCGCGCCGAAACAGTACGTATCGATTTTTCATTCTCGTGCATCGTATTTTACGAGCGCGAATGAAAAGCCGTTAGCTGCGAGTGGAGTGCATTAGCCGAAAGGTGACGGACGGGTTCAAAAAAGTCCTCGTCGGATCCGGTTTGCTGACACTTTTACTGACAGTTGGCGGTTTTCAGCCCTTTTTCGTCCTAAATCTCTCGATTTCCCAAGAAAACGAGATGGCGGAATTCGAAGCAACCTCACATGGTAGACCAAAAGGTACGCTGGCGAGGACGTTGCTGTGTCCAACCAGTATTCATCTATTCAAGTTCTCGAAGATTTTTAGAGAGTGTTTCTAAAATTCGACGCAAGTTGCTACAGATAAGAGTGTAGTGAATTACGGGGACGTTGAGGTAACTGACCGGACGCGGATTTTTGGGTGCCACGAATTTCAGCTTCCGTGAGGGATGCCGTTTGCATGTTGCCACGCATGAATGATGTGCGCGATGATTTCGTCGATGCCGATTCCGTGTTTTACTTGTGCAAACACAAAGGGGCCGTTTCCCCGCATTTTTCGAGAGTCTCTTTCCATGACCTTTAAATCTGCACCTACTCCGGCAGCGAGGTCGGTTTTGTTAATAACAAGCAAATCTGACTGCGTTATGCCTGGCCCGCCTTTTCGGGGTATCTTGTCGCCGCCACAAACATCAATCACTTGAATCGTAAAGTCAGCCAGTTCACGGCTGAAGCAAGCGGCCAAATTGTCACCGCCGGATTCAAGGAACAGCATCTGGGGCTTGAATTTGGCGTGCAAATCTTCGAGTGCCAGCAAATTTGCAGATATATCCTCGCGAATGGCAGAATGGGGGCAACCACCGGTTTCGACCGCTTGAATCCGTTCAGCCTCCAGTGCTTGATGCTTCGTTAGAAATTCGCCATCCTCCTTGGTAAAGATGTCATTCGTTACGGCGGCGATGTTCATGGTGTCGCGCAGCCGCTTGCAGAGCTGAAGCATCAAGGCCGTCTTGCCGCTGCCCACAGGGCCGCCCACGCCCACGGTAAAGGCGCGTTTGCTAAAATCCCGGTCGAGCGACTGTTCGCGTTCGTGAAAATGACCAGGATGAAGAGCGTGCGTGTGCCCGTGGCCGTTGCCACCATGGGAATGGTCGTGCAGTCTTAGATTTTTAATCATATTCTTTTGATTTGTTCAGCTTTGAAATAGCCGCGAATAAAGCCGGTCATGCGCACCTTGCCACAAATCCAACAGAGGAGCCGTTTGTCCAATTTCATCCAGCGTTAACTTCGAGCAATCCGTTAAAATGTCTTCCATCTTGGAAAAGAGCTGGCGGGTTAACGTTTGTGCTTCCAATGGGCCGACAATGTTCAGCCGCACCGCAGCCGCCAGCAGCCCACGAAGTTGGTTGAAAAAATACATTCGTCCCGTCGTTTCACGCAGCAGGCCGAGCCGCCGCGCACAAGCGCCAAAAACCGGCGCAAAATGACCAAATGTCGAGGTTTCCCCAGTGGGCTGCGGTTCTATCTGGCCTTTAAAAATTCGCTCGACAGCCGCCAGAAAGGCCCGCCCCTGCGCCCGGCTAGCGCGATTGGCAACATGATTGATCGTAAAGGCATTGCACAGGTTGTCCATTTCAAGCAATCGTTCCGGCTGGTCAAAGGCCGCGAGTACAAACGGCAACCCGGCATGACCCAACTGGTCCAGACTGGCCTCAACAAATGAAACCAATTCGTCGCGCCCGCGCACTTCACCCTGTTGCCACGCGGCTTCAAGCCCCGACGAATGGGCAAAGCCGCCGGTAGGAAAAGCAGAATCCACCATCTGCCAGACCAGCCATTCAGAACCGGCTGATGGGTTATCGCAACTCGATCCGGGGCCGGCCAAAGGAGTGGTTCGTTCTCCGACGGACACAGTGACCATTTTTGGAACAACGCGGGCGCCATCAATGGCCTGTTTTTTAGATCTCTTCAACACGAAATTAAAAGAGGAAATAGCGTTGAGCCAATGGCAATACTTTTGCGGGTTCACAAGTCAACAGCACGCCATCCGCGCGGACTTCGTAAGTTTCGGGATCCACTTGAATCTCGGGCAAGGCATTGTTCCATTTTAAATCCTTCTTGCCAATCTTCCGGCAACCTTTCACCGCTATGATTTGTTTTGTCAGACCATAAATCTTGCCAACGTTTTTTTGTTTTGCGATCTGACTGACAAATGCCATCGAAGTTGCGCCGGTTGCGCCGCCAAAGCTGCCGAACATCGGTCGCATAATTACCGGCTGTGGCGTGGGAATACTGGCGTTTGGGTCGCCCATTTGCGCCCAGGCAATAAATCCCCCTTTCAAGACCATTTCCGGTTTGGCGCCAAACATTGCGGGCTTCCAGAGAACAAGGTCCGCCAGCTTGCCCGTTTCAACGGAACCGATGACATGCGCCACTCCGTGTGCCAGGGCGGGATTGATGGTGTACTTCGAAATGTAACGCTTGATGCGCACGTTGTCATTCTGGCCACTTTCATCCGGGAGCCGTCCGCGCTGTTTTTTCATCTTGTCGGCGGTCTGCCAGGTTCGTGTGATGACTTCACCAATTCGACCCATGGCTTGGGAATCTGAACTCATCATACTGATCGCGCCGAGGTCGTGGAGAATGTCCTCGGCGGCGATGGTTTCGCCGCGAATGCGACTTTCAGCAAATGCGACGTCCTCCGGCAAACTGGCGTCCAGATGGTGGCAAACCATCAACATATCCAGATGCTCGTCAAGCGTGTTGACCGTGTAAGGCCTCGTGGGATTGGTCGAACTGGGCAATACATTTGGTTCACCGCAGATACGAATGATATCCGGCGCATGGCCGCCACCGGCGCCCTCGCTGTGATAGGTATGAATTGTCCGGCCTTTGAACGCGGCTATGGTACCTTCAACAAACGCAGATTCATTCAGCGTGTCTGTGTGTATTGTGACTTGAATGTCATAATCGTCTGCAACGCCAAGGCAGCAATCAATCGCCGCAGGTGTCGTGCCCCAATCCTCGTGCAGTTTCAGGCCGATGGCGCCGGCTTTGATCTGGTCGGCCAAACCGGCCGGTTTCGCCGTGTTGCCCTTGCCGGTAAAACCGAAATTAAGCGGCAATGCATCCACGGAACGAAGCATTTCGCGGATATAATTTGGTGCGGGTGTACAGGTAGTCGCACACGTGCCTACGGCTGGCCCGGTGCCACCTCCGATCATGGTGGTAAGACCGGCTGCAATAGCTTCGTGGGCTTGTTGCGGACAAATAAAATGAATGTGGGTATCAAGCCCGCCAGCAGTCACAATCAAACCCTCCCCGGCGATGACTTCAGTCGTGACACCAATAATCATACCTTTCGTCACGCCAGCCATCACATCGGGATTGCCCGCCTTGCCAATGCCCCGAATGAGTCCGTTTTTGATGCCAATATCCGCTTTGTATATCCCGGTGTGGTCAACAATGAGCGCGTTGGTAACTACGCAATCCAGCGCTTGATTTGCCCCCACACCCGCAGCCTGTCCCATGCCTTCGCGAATGACCTTGCCCCCGCCGAATTTACATTCGTCACCATAAACCGTGAAATCCCGTTCCACTTCCAAGACAAGCGAGGTGTCACCCAGCCGGACTTTGTCGCCGGTTGTAGGGCCGAACATATCGGCGTAATGCACCCGTTTCATTTTGTGCGACATAACGAGATTTATAGATTGGCAAAATTTCTTTGCTGTACCCGCTTTAACGCAGCTTTTCTGCCGGCCGTGGAAACTCTTCCATCCGACAACCCATTCCCCCCGCGAATGATCTTTTTACCGGCGATATCAACCAGCTTTACAGTTTTGGTTTCACCTGGCTCAAAACGCACAGCTGTACCTGCCGGAATATCGAGGCGTTTGCCATAGGCCGCACCCCGGTCAAATCTCAGTTCGGTGTTCGTCTCAATGAAATGATAATGGCTGCCGACTTGAATCGGACGATCACCCAGGTTCGTAACAGATATATCAGTCGTCGCGCGACCGGCATTCAGTTCGATTTCGCCATCTAGAATTTCACTGGAGCCAGGAACCAACTCATCGGCTACAGGCTTGAACACGGAAGTATCCGGCACGGGCAGAAAGCTGCCATGCAGCGCGAGTTTCAGATCACCATTCTCGCTCGCGATGGGATGATGCACGGTCACCAACTTTGAACCGTCAGGAAAAGTTCCCTCGACTTGCACATCGCAAATCATCTCCGGCACCCCGGACATGACTTGATTGCGGCCGAGCAACTGGCGGCCTAGATTCATCAACTCGGCAACGCTCCGGCCCTCACGAATGAACTCCAAAATGACGGAGGCGATCAATGCAACCGCTTCCGGATGGTTCAGACGCAAACCGCGGGCCAGACGCTTTTGTGCGAGAAAACCGGCCTGATGCAACGTCAACTTGTCAAGTTCGCGTGGGGACAGGTGCATTTTTGTTTTATGGTTAAAGATTTATATTCTCAAGCCTTAGCAATTATTGCCGGCAATAATCCAGCGCGCACAATTCATTTCGTTACCATTTTCTGGCCCACGGATCATCACCGAGCAATTCGCTTCCGAACCTCACATATTGGCGCAACACTTGCCGGACATTTTCAACCTCCAAGCCCGCAATCCGAACGACGACCCCGTCCGGCACCGGGCTGGCGCTTACAGACTGTGTGGCACCCTTCTCCACGGGCAGGGCCGCTACGGAGTGAATTAGGGCATTGGAGGCGGTTTTCAACGGTTCACCGATTAGCAGCAGAGTGGCAAAACAGTTAAACCGCCCCATATGCCGCGCAACAGTAGCCGACTGTAACAGGACGGGATCAACTAATACACGCTCTCCGTTGATAAAGACATCGTTGCGACCATCGAACCGGGCAAAGGCCCAACGTTCGCCGCGAGCGGAACGACCGGCGGTAAACCAATCGAGCAGCACGAGGCCGGCTTTGGGACCTAGGTGAAATTCCTGGCGCTGGGTATAGTGTGATTCGGCGAAGGCCTGCATGGGCTCGGGCGCAAAAACTAACAAGGAGCCTTCGTCCAAATGGGCATTCGTCGTGTGTGAACACGGTCGGGCTGCTGGATTGCGATAGATTTTGGTAGAGGATTGCGTACTGAGATAACAACGGGCGCCCGGCCTAACGATAATTTTCAGTTTCGTTTGGTCTCCCGCAACGAGGCCACCGCCAAAGCTGCTGGTAAAGGCCCAAACACTTCTGCCACGTGCCACGGGTGTGAGAATTTTCATCGGGCTGGACGCTGCGGCAGACGTAACGGCGCTTTTGCCGAAAACCATTTCGACTTCCAAGGTTGCATGGCCGGCTGGCACGGCGTGATTGTCAATGGCGTTGAACACGCTTAAACGGTCAGATGTTTTTTGACAATTTCGTCGTTCAAGTGGGCAATTGGTCCCTCGGCCACAATGACACCGCGATCCATGATGTAAAAACTATCCCCGATATTCAGGCAAAAATCGAGATATTGTTCTACCAGCAAAATGCTGATTTTACCCTCCTTTTTGATTTTCAACAGAGTATCGCCGATTAGGTCAATGATGTTTGGTTGAATGCCCTCTGTCGGTTCGTCGAGAATCAGAATTTTGGGATCCGTCAGGAGGGCGCGGGCAATAGCGAGTTGTTGCTGCTGACCGCCGCTCAACACGCCGCCTTTACGCTGCAAAAATTCCTTCAGGATGGGAAACAATTCGAGCACACGATCCACCTGGCCGTTAGCCTTGATTCCGTGGACCACCAGGCTCAGTTTCAAATTTTCCCAGACCGTGAGGTGTGGGAAAATGTCCCTTCCTTGGGGAACATAGCCAATTCCTTCGCGAGCGCGCTGGTCGGTCTTCAAGGCGGACAAGTCGGTGCCCGCAAGCTGCACCGTACCAGACTCCGATCGAACTAACCCCACAATTGATTTGAGCGTGGTCGTTTTGCCGACACCATTGCGTCCCATCAAACATACCAGGCTTTTGTCCGGAACATTGAGATTTACGCCACGCAAAATTCGCGAACCTTCGTAGCTCACATTGATATTGGAAATGTTCAGCATGGGTTCACTTTTTCTTCTTACGGCCCAGATAAACCTCTTTCACGCGCTCATCATTCTGCACTTCATCCACCGATCCCTCACATAAAACAGACCCCTGGTGCAATACCGTAACTTTGCGGGCTATCTGGCGGACAAAAGTCATGTCGTGCTCAATAACAACGATACTATGTTTGCCTTCGAGGCTCAACAAAAGCTCACCGGTCTTGTGAGTTTCCTCATCCGTCATACCGGCAGCCGGTTCATCAACCAGTAGCAGCTTCGGATTTTGGGCCAATAACATGCCGATCTCCAGCCATTGCTTCTGGCCGTGGCTTAACGTGCCAGCCTTGCAATCTGCCTTGGTATCCAGCGCAACCGTCTTGAGGACGGAGTATATGCGGTCACGGCATTCCGGGGTGACTCGCGAGAACAGCGCAGACCATACGCTGCGGCTGCCTTCGAGCGAAAGCCAGATATTTTCAAAAACCGTGTGGTCAATATATACCGATGGCGTCTGGAATTTCCGACCGATGCCGAGCTGGTTGATGGCGGGCTCATTCAGACGTGTCAGGTCGGTGTCCTTGCCGAACTCAATCTTGCCGCTGTCTGGCTTGGTGCGGCCGGTGATGAGGTCGAGCATCGTGCTTTTGCCCGCCCCGTTCGGGCCGATGATAACCCGCAGTTCGCCTGCATCCATGTAAAGAGTGAGATCGGTAATGGCCTTGAAACCCTCGAAAGTTTTGTTCACTTTTTCGAGCAGCAGAATGAACTCGCGCTTGTGATGTGTCGTCATTTTGATTTGGCGAGCTGCTTTTCTTCGGCGACCACCGTTGCGGCTTCCGTACCTACAGGCTTTGGCGTACAGAATTTTCGCTTCAATGCGCCGAGCTGCGCTGGCAGCCCGACGATCCCTTTCGGCATGAACAAAGTCACGAAAATGAACAAGGCGCCGAGAATCAGCAGCCACAGATCCGGATACGCTCGCGTTGCCCAGCTTTTTAGGGCGTTCACCGCAAACGCGCCGATCACGGGACCGACGAGTGTTCCGCGACCGCCGACTGCCACCCAAACCACGATTTCGAGTGACTTGTCGGGCCACATTTCGCTGGGATTAATGATGCCGACTTGCGGCACATACAGTATGCCGGCGAGCGAGGCGATTAGCGCGGCGAGGACAAATACAAACAGCTTGAAATTGGCAGTTGAGTATCCGGAAAACAGCACACGGTTTTCGCTGTCACGGATGGCGCGCTGGACTTTTCCAAATTTCGTGGTTGTGAGCCATTTGCAAAGCAGGAACACGACCAGTAGAAGAAGACAGGTGCAGATGAATAGTGCGCGCTGGGTCGCCGCCGTTCGCAGATCGTGGCCTAGAATAAATTTGAAATCGGTAAAACCATTGTTGCCGCCCATCAGCAAACTGTTCCGAAAAAATAGCAGCGCTGCGGCATAGGTCAGCGCCTGGGTAAGGATAGAAAAATAAACGCCCCGAATGCGCGAACGGAACGCTAAAAAGCCAAACAGGGCTGCAAGTACTCCGGGCAGCAACACTGCCATCAACATGGCAAATGCGAAACTGTCAAAAGGCTTCCAAAATGCCGGCAACTTGCTCCAGCCAAGAAAGACCAGAAAGTCTGGTATCGGTTGATGGTACTGGCCAAGGTCGCCGATCATTCGCATGAGATACATGCCCATCATGTAGCCACCAAGCGAGAAGAACAGCGCCTGACCGAGGCTCAAAAGGCCTGTATAGCCCCACAGCAAATCCACACTAATGGCCAAAATGGCGTAACAGAGATATTTGCCATATAGATTGATAGTGAAGTCACTGACGTGCAGCCAGCTTGACGCGGCCGTCAAAGCGTTTAGGCACGGCAGCAAAACTGTGAATAGGATAGCGATCCCAAAAACACCGATAAAATCCCGTTTAGAAAGCAAAGATAACATGAATTTTACGTTTTACGAGCCATTCGTGAGTTCGGAAAAATCCGATTGAACGTTGAAAATCGTGGCTGGTGTCCGCAAGTCGAACGGCGAGTGTCATACGTTAGTCGAGGCTGCGGCTGCGGATGGCAAATAGACCGCCAGGTTTCCATTGCAGAAACAAAATAATGCATATCAAGACTACTATTTTGCCCGTTACCGGCGAGCCGGTAACTTGCTGCAGCACTTGGTCTGCGGTTCCGATTCCCAGTGCCGAATAGACTGTGCCGATGATGCTTCCAACGCCGCCCACGACAACTGTCATAAAACTGTCCACGATATAACTTTGGCCGAGGCTGGGGCCGACGTTGCCGATCTGTGACAGAAATGCACCTGCCAGTCCAGCGAGCCCTGAACCGAAGGCAAACGTCAGCATGTTAACGCGCGCCGTGCGCACGCCCATACAGGACGCCATCGCGCGATTCTGCATCACGGCGCGAATTAACAGGCCCAGCGGAGTTTTAGATAAAAGCAGCCAGGTACCAATGACGATTAAGATGGCGAAAACAATCACAAACACTCGATTATAGCCGAAAGACACGTCGTTTACCGTGAAATGGCCCAACAGCCAGTTCGGAGAATTGACCTGCACATTATTTGCCCCGAAAACCATGCGAAACATTTGTTGCATAACCAGCGAAACACCCCAGGTGGCCAGGAGTGATTCCAAAGGACGTCGATAAAGAAATTGGATTACAGCGCGTTCCAACACCAGGCCTGCGAGCGCCGCAGTGAAGAAACTTAATGGAATCGCGAACAAAAAATAACTTTGGTAAAACCAGCCGGTGGCGTTCAGTCCCGGCAAGTGCACGCCGAAGCCGAGTTGGTGGCCAAAAACGCTGAACGGAAGCGAGATAAAAAAGGCGAAACCCGCGCCAAACAAATTTTGCACAACGTAAGACGTGTAGGCGCCGATGGCAATCATCTCACCGTGGGCCATATTGATTACTCCCATTAGGCCAAACGTGATGGCGAGACCAAGAGCGACGATCAACAAAATCGAGCCGAGACTGATGCCATGAAAAATAGTGCCGAAGAAATTGACCCATTTAATGTGTTCCTCGATCGAACCGACGGCGTTTTTTGCGGCTTTTATCACTGCCGGACTCGTTTTCGGATCATTTGCCACCCGCTTTAAATTATCCACGCTGCCGATGGATTTCAGCGACGCGAGCTGATTGGCGGCCGCGGCCTGCACTGCGGGATCCCCGTCGCCGAGTTGCAAAGTGGCGATGGCTTCGTTGATTGCTTTTTTGACAACCGGGTTGGTTTCTTTGGCCAGGCGGGCTTGCAAGACAGGCACGTAACTTTCTTTTTGAGAATTGCCGAGCTTGGTCACCGCGGACTGACGCGCGTCGATGTCGGGATTGGCCAGCGCGAGCATGTCAAGCGTCTGCTGAATAGTGCTGCGCAGGCGCATGTCAGTGTTGACAGCGTTCAAGTCACTGTCGGCAAAGCGGAGTTCCTTGCCGCCAGCGTCGGTGAGGAATTTTCCATCAATAATACAGGCGGCGCGCGCCCTGCCGTCCGCATCCAGCTGGTCCTCCAGCATGACGGGCACCTTGGAGCCGTCGGGCGCATTGTAGAGATAAACACTGTCGTGGGTCCAAGCAAGCAATACATCACTGGCGGTCTTGGAACCTGAGTCGGCCAGTTCGCCGAAAATTTTTTGCTGTTCGGCGCCTTCACTCAGGATAGCCTGCACTAGTTTGGATCGGACAGCGGCGTCGTCAATCACTGCGGCCACAGGAGCTGCCGCCACCCTTAGGCCGAACAACAAGAGCAGGACGCAGCCGGCTTGGATGGATAATATCTTCATGGTTGTGGAAAAGAGCGGAGCTTGGGCTCCGCTCTCTTTGTGTATTCAAACAAGAAACAAATGGAGGAACTTGAATTTGTTTGAAACTTATTTGCCGGCGGCGGCGAGCTTCTCATCAAGCCCCTTTAACAGGAACGGCTCCCCACTAACCTGATCAAAGGTTTTAAGTATCTTGAACTGCCCGTTGGCTCGCGTTTCGCCAATATACACGTTCTTGGTGCAGTGGTGATTTGACTGCACGGTGATTTTACCGCCCGGCCCCGTAAAGGAGATGTCGCCTGCCTCCAGCACCTTTCGCACCGCGTCCACGTCAAAGGTGCCGGCTTTCTCTACGGCTTCTTTCCAGAGATAAACTCCGTCATAGGAAAGCACCATCGGGCTGTCCACCGCGCGATGCTCTTTCACGACGCCGGCATGATTTTCAGTCTTGAGCCAAGCGTTCCAGTTCTGGAGGAAGGTCTTATTTTCCGGTGTTTTAAGCGACATGAAGTAGGTCCAGCAACCGAGTTCGCCCACCATATCCTTGGTAGGCATGCTGCGCAACTCATCCTCAGCAAGGCTGAAGGAGACGACCGGACAATCGGACGGCGTGAGCCCAGCCGCGACAATTTCCTTGAAAAACGGCACATTGGAATCTCCGTTAATGGTATTGATCACACACGCGTCTCCGGACGCGGCAAACTGCTTGATGTCGGCAACAATTTGCTGGAAATCAGTGTGGCCGAACGGCACGTATTTGCCGGCTGAGATGACCTTGCCGTCGGCATCTTTGCGCAGGCCGCCGCCAATGTTTTCCACAGGCACGCCATGGAGGAGCAGATACTTGTAGAGAATCAAGTCGGTCGTTTGTGGATAAACGTAGTCGGTGCCGATCAAGTAGAACTTTTTCTTGCCCTGTTCGAGCAGATAATCGACGGCCGGCGTGGCCTGCTGGTTCACAGCCTCCGCTGTATAAAAGATGTTTTTTGACAATTCTTCGCCCTCGTACTGAACAGGATAAAAGAGCAAACCGTTGTCCTTTTCAAATACCGGGAGGACCGATTTACGACTGACCGACGTCCAACAGCCAAAGGTAACCGCCACTTTGTCTTCTTCAATTAACTCCTTGGCCTTTTCCGCAAAAAGCGGCCAGTTGGAAGCGCCGTCAACGACAACGGGATCGATCATATAGGATTTGCCGCCGACTTTAACGCCACCTCCGCTGTTGATTTCATCAAAGGCAAACAGCAAGACATCGCGCAGGGAGGTTTCGCTGATTGCCATGGTGCCGGACAGGGAGTGAAGAACTCCAATTTTTACCGTATCTTCGGCCGTGGCCTGGGAGGAAATTAGGGCTGCCACCGACAGCAAGCCCATGTATTTTAAAAATTGTTTTTTCATATTGTTTTACAGTTATCTGGTGGGTTTTAGTTGGTTTAAAATAAGCAGAGTCAAAAGAGATAGCTGACACCGCAGCCGACAATAATACGATCTTTCTTGCCCCCCGCTTCCAATCCACGGGAATAGGATGTGTAGTCATAGCGAATTTCCGGTTGGATTTTGATGTTATCGACCGGTTTGAGATTGAGCGTCAGCGTTACACTACCCAAGGATCCGTCCGAATCAGGAGAAAACGGAAGGCCGGCACCGGGGCGAACTGCAGGTCCAAGCATGCCATCACGATTATCGACGTAGTCGGCGCGGAGAGCCAAGTCAACCTTGGGCGTGAAGTCGTACCATATCCAGCCGCCAACAGACCAAAGGTCGCTAGCATTCGCGGTAGAGCTAAAGTTAAAGTAGTCAACCTCCCAGCCCGTGCCCAGTTTCGAGGTAACTTGATAACCGCCAATCGTGGAAATGCCCGATATGTCATTGTCCCCGCCCGCCGCGCTCTCATACCATCCAATAAGATTTACCCACAGATTCTTAGTTGGTTTGAAAGCGAGGCTGCCACTGAAGGCTTTACCGGAGTTGACATCCACAGGCCCTTGAAACAGGCCGTTATCCACCCGTACGGTCAAGCCAATCTTGTCAGTAAAGTTGTAAGTGGCCTGGATACCCGCTGATGGGCCATCACCTGTAAACCACCACTGGTTGCCTTGCGAAAAGTTTGGATTGGCTGCCCCCCCGTCGCCAGACTCCCAATTCAGCAGCGAAATAAGTTCGCCCGCCTTGACGTCCAAACCGGTGCCGATGGGCACATTCAGTTCCACATAGGCTTCGCGCAGGTCATTGAAGCTTGTATTTGAGCCAAAGAGACCGTTGGCGCCTCCGGTATTAAGATCAGGGGCGTCATCACCGAGCAACAAAGAAGCTCGGAATCCCGCGTCCCACTTGTCTGACGCGACCGGTGCGCTCGCAACCGTCAGCTTAAATTTGTTGAGGGAAAAGGAATTGTCCTTGGTATTCCATAAATATCCGTCGTTTAGCCCGTCCGATGGGCGCCGGGTATTGTAGAAATATGAGGCCTGAACAAATCCGCTTATATTGACCTGGCCCAGGGCCGAGACGACGCTTTTGCTCACCACATTTGTGTCACTGGGCATGAGGCCTTCTTTCTTAACTATGTCTTCCAATGTGTCGAGTCGCTGCTGCAACGCCTCATTTTGCTTTTCCAAAGCACTGAGTTTATCGGTGTCAGTTGATTGACCGTGGGCAGTGACGCTTACGCCGGCTATCACACCCAAGCAAATGCTGGTCGCTGCGAGTTTATTGTTTGCTTTCAGTCTGGATTTTCGTGGTTGGTTTTTCATTTCAATGGGTTTGCTTGTTCAATGAGTTTAAAAACATTTGGCGTCGCAATTGCTCCACAGTTTATGTGTCAGCGTGTCGAGCCTCTGTTTTTGGCCTACACGTCTGGCCAAGCAGCTTGAATACCGGATAAGTGCCTTGTGCGCTCCTCGGCGACTGAAATAAATTGCAAAGATGAATGAATAAAATTCAACAATGAATGGAACGCTTGATAGCAGACAGTTGAAAGCCTTTACCGTGCTTGCCAGAACCGAGAGCCACACCGAGACGGCTAGGCAACTTTACCTGACTCCCTCCGCCATTTGCCACGCCATGCGCGCGTTAGAAGAGGAGGTCGGCTGTAGAGTTTTTATCAAAATGGGCAAAAAAATGGTGTTAACCGAGGCTGGTGAAGCGCTATTACACCACGCAATTCGTGCCATCGACGAACTGGATCAGGCCCGCCGAACGTTGACCGATTTAAATAAATGGGGGAGTCGGCGGTTGCGCGTGGCGGCAGATGCAATTTTCCATTCAGCTTTTCTTAATCCTGTCTTGGTGAAGTTTCATAAGGAATTCCCCAACATTTTACTACAGGTTGAATCGTTTGATTCGGATGAATCATTCAGCCTCCTGAAAGATAATCTCGTCGACGTCATTCTGACTGAAAAACCAGAGAACAATGAAATAGTAGATTTTTTTCCACTAATGGCCGATCGGTTTCATTTGGTAGTCAAATCTGGGCATCCTCTCGTGGATATGAATGGCGCGTGTAGAGATGAATTCGGCAAATATCCCTGCTTGTTAATGAAGGATTCCGGCCGGCGAAAAAAACAAGTGACGGATTTTATGTTAAAGCAGAACATAAAGTTGAACATTACTGGGGAAATTGAAAATCTGGGAATCATCAAGGAGTTAGTAAAGGGCACGCTGGCCATGAGTTTCCTGCCAGCCTGGAGCATCGCAAAGGAATTGGAAAACCGATCTTTGGTTGCCGTTTCATATGGGCGCAGTGCTTTTGAACGGACATGGGGATTCGTGTATTCCCGGAGCCGCCCGCTCAATATGACTGAATCAACATTGCTAAAACTCTGTCGGAAGCGAGTTGCTGAAACGGAATTAAAGACTCAAGATACAATCAAGGTTGGTGTACTCCACTCGTTAAGTGGAACGATGGCCATCAGTGAAACATCCTTGCGCGACGTGCTGTTGTTTGCCTTCGATGAAATCAACAATGGCGGCGGCGTCAAGGTGGGCGGCAAATCATACAAAATTGATCCGGTGATTGTCGATTGCGCGTCAAATTGGCCATTGTTTGCCGAAAAAGCCAAGGAACTTCTGGTAGAAGACAAGGTGGCGGTGACTTTTGGCTGCTGGACCTCGGTGAGCCGTAAATCCGTGCAACCGGTTTTTGAAAGGGAAAACGGATTGCTTTTCTATCCCGTCCAATATGAGGGTCAAGAACTATCCAAGAACATCTTCTACATTGCCGAAACGGTCAACCAGCAGGCCATACCGGTCGTTGATTACCTGCTCGCCCAGGGCAAGAAAAAGTTCTACCTAATCGGCACGGATTATGTTTACCCGCAAACCACAAATTTGATCCTTTACAAATATCTGCTATTGCATGGTATCCCACCTGAAAACATTGGCGGTGGCTTGCGCAAGGACGCTTCCGGCACCGTAACATCCGCAGGCAAATATGTTCCATTTGGCCATACGGACTTCCAGCAGATCGCCGCGGACATAAAGCGATTTGGAGCTTCCGGTGACGCCTGCGTGATTAATACGATCAATGGCGATTCGAACGTCCCCTTTTTCAAGAAAATCGTGGCAGCAGGTTTGACGTCGGCGGACTGTCCGGTGGTTTCTTTCAGCCTTGCGGAAGACGAACTCCGCAGTTTGCCAACCAAAAAGCTTGTCGGCGAACTCGGTTGCTGGAGTTATTTCATGTCGCTCAAAACACCGGGAAACAAAATTTTTCTCAAAAACTGGTACAATTGGCTGAAAACCGAAAGCTACCATGGTGTCATTAAGGAAAAGCGCGCTGTGGACAGCCCAATTGTCCTTTCTTACAGCGGGGTTTATTTGTGGAAAAAAGCCGTGGAAAAGGCCGGGACATTTGACGTGGACGCTGTGCGCAACGAGCTCGAATCAGGTGAAATTAGCTTTGAGGGTCCCGGCGGCAAGATTACGATGCAGAAAAATCATCACTGTACGAAGAATGTTTATATTGGTGAAACCAAGGCCAATGGCCAATTCAAGATTCTGGAGACCTTCCCGCAAGTTGTAGGCGAGCCATTTGTCACCGATCCTTTTCTTTTGAAACGCGTGGATGAGAAACTCTCGGCCAAAAATTTGTGCGGCCGTGGCAAGTGCGCATAAATTCGGCGACCGCGCTTGCAACCCCGACGACTCAACCTTCGCTCTCCGCAGGATTTGACGAAACTGTTCGCAAATTGAGAGAGGTGATATTTTATTAATAGGTAGATATTAATCGACACCATGCAACACATGCAATTCTGTAGGATAATTACGCTCCCGCCAAGCCTCAATTCCTCCTAGCAACGGCCGGACGCGAGATATGCCTTTGTGGTGAAGCTTCAAGGCAACGCGTGCGCTAGTGATTTCATTTGGGCACGAACAATAGAGGACAATGTCGCGGTCACGAGGGATTTCCGGGTGTCGATGTTCGACCTCCTCGGTAGTCATATGGGTCGCTCCGCGAATTATGGACGGATTATTCTCAAGTTCGGCTCGCTGTCGCAAATCCAGAACCACGGGGTTTTCGCCTGTCTCCTGCTTCTGATATAGCTCGTCCACGGTGATTCTTGCGATCCGCAACCGGGTCAATAATCGACGTCGCTGGAAATATTTGTGGGCGATGTAAAGTGCCGCCAACCCGACGAGCACGCCAAAGGCGCCGCGGCCAAGACCGGCCAGCGTGTTGAGAATCTGTTCCAATTGATGACTGAATAGGACGCCAACCACAATGAAACAACCTCCATGAAGGACCGAACTCACCCCATCAAAAAGAATAAAGCGAGCCGTGGTCACGCCGGAATTGCCCGCTAATGGTGGCGCCAAAGTGCCCAGACCAGGAATGAATTTAGCCACAATTAAACCAGGCATGCCATATCGCTTGAATAGGTTCTGTGTCCGGAAAGTGCAGGAGTCTGGCTCCAGTGAGATGCGGCAGAGGAAACCCAATACCTGATTCCCATAATAGCGTCCAAGATAAAACCAAATCAAATCACCGATCAGTGATCCGAAAGCGGCAGCGCTGAGCGCCATCCACCAATTCATTTTTCCAGCTCCAATTAAAGCACCAGCTGCCAATAACCAAGGCGCAGCAGGTAAGGGGATACCGATCTGCTCAATGAATTCCACCGCAAACAGGATGGCAATTCCATGCCTGACAATTAGGTTGAAAATTTCAGTCATAATGTATCTTTTCTGGTTGCGAATAGAAGTCTGCACTTTTGACCGTCACTAGTGGGCTCATTGTGGAATGGAACAGTTCGTGCCTATTTCGTCGCTTGGCAATGAGCTTCAACAAGCCGTGCTTCAGGGTTCCTTGATCGCTTCAGCATTGATTTCAAGCTCGATTTCTTCACCCACAGCCAGAACGCCAGTTTCCAGAACCTCACGGTAATTTATTCCATAATCTTTGCGATTAAGTTTCGTTCTGGCTTCCAGCCCGATGCGCATGTTTCCCCACTGGTCTTTTGTGGGGCCAGCTAGCTTTGCCGGCAATCGCAATTCCTTCGTCACTCCCCGCATCGTGAAATCGGCGATTAAGATGGTTTCCCCACTGCTGCTTATTTCAGTTTTCTTAGTCTGAAACGTGATCGTTGGATATTGCGCGGCATCGAAGAAATCTGCCGTTCGCAAGTGATCATCCCGTTCCTTAACGCCCGTATCCACACTCTTAACTTGTATGGTTCCATTTGCGCTCATGATTTTTCCGCCATCCAGAACAATCGAGCCGGCAAATTCCTTGAACTGCCCCTTCACGTTGTTGATGTTAAGGTGCCGAACAGAGAAACTGATGCTCGTGTGGGTTGGGTCTATTTTGTAGGTGTCTGCCGCGCAGGCGAATGAATGCAGGAGCAACGCGGCTATAATCGTAGTTATTGTTCGTTTCAATGGCATATTATTTTCACTTAGATGGTGGTTTTTATTCGCACCAAGGTTAATCACAGGAGTCTGCAAGTCTTTCGTTTGCTGATTCTCGTTGTTGATTCATGTTAATTCGCGAATTGCGGTTGCTGTGAAGACCTTGGAAATATTTTTGTATCAAGGGAATATTTTCCGCCGCCCATGAATACAAGGGCTGTGACCGCGATTGTGTAAAGGATGGCTAGTTGCGGATCACGGCCAGCCATCAGGTTCTGAAGAATAGCGCCACTGAGGGCGCAGAGCAGCAAAGCTGCGTTGATTCGTGCGAAAAATCCAACCACGATGAACAATGAACAGATGAACTGCACCAATGTAGCCGCAACCGCCGAGAAGAGTGGCGCGGGAGCGTGCATCCCCGCAACTTCCTCGGCCAGTGCCCAGGGCGTGCCGTGTTGAAGATAGGCAATCCAACCTTCAAGTTTGTGCAAACCATGAATGTAAAAAATCATCAGTCCCACCGAAACGCGAAAAAAGACATACCCGATATTTACAGCGGTGCCGTTTGCTTCGCCCGTGAGTGATTGTTTAAACAGGTTCATAAACAAGTTAAAAAGCAAAACAGTCGCAGCCCAGGCCGAAGAAATCAGCGTAGCGATTTCGCGCAGCTTCGATTCCCGCCATTAACTGGTGTGCGGAGTGGGCGCAGCCATGATTACACTCGGCGGTGTGCTGATGCATTGGGACTCCGGCTCGGGCCGCCTTTCGCACATCCAAGGGCGCACCATAGCCACCAAATACTTTGATTGGGGACCACTCCGGCAAAACCGGAATCGGTGGCGGTGCGAGCGGTGCAAATTCACCGACAGCGTGAACAATATTTCCACCGACCACAGTGAACACAGATTCAATTCCTTTGATCTGCTCCTCCGGCACGGAAAAATAATCGTCGGTGAGTGCGATGAAATCTGCCAACTGGCCGGGGGCAATTGTGCCCTTCTTCCCGTTCTCGCTCGAAAACCAACTGCTGCCCTGTGTGTAGCGTCGCAAGGCTTCCTCACGGCTGAGACAATTCTTGTCCGGATACATTGAAGCGCCTCCGACCGTCTTGCCCGTTGATAGCCAGTAAAGGGAAACCCAAGGATTGTAGCTTGCCACACGTGTGGCATCGGTGCCGGCCCCCACGGGAATGCCAAGTTCCAGCATTTTCCGCACCGGGGGTGTCCGCTCGGCCGCTTTTTTACCATAGCGTTCCATGAAGTATTCGCCTTGATACGCCATGCGATGCTGGACAGCAATGCCGCCGCCGAGTGCTTTAACGCGCTCCAAGTTTCGGTCGGAGATCGTCTCGCAATGATCGAAGAACCAGTTCAACCCCTTGAACGGCACGTCGCGATTTACTTCCTCAAAAACATTCAGGAAGCGCGTGATGCTTTCGTCGTAAGTCGCATGCAAGCGGAATGGCCATTTGTTAGTGGCAAGCAGCGCGACGACTTCCTTGAGTTCGCCTTCGAGCGACGCGTTCAAGTCGGGACGTGGCTCGAGGAAATCTTCAAAGTCCGCCGCACTGAACACCAGCATTTCGCCCGCGCCATTGCAGCGGAGATAATCATCGCCCTTGCCAGGGCCGGTCATCTTGATCCAGCGAGCGAAGTCTTCTTTCTCCTGCTTCGGCTTTTGCGTAAACAGATTATAGGCGATGCGCAACGTCAATTCACCGCGCTCGTGGAGCTGGTTGATGATGGCGTAGTCGTCCGGATAGTTTTGAAATCCGCCGCCTGCGTCAATGATGCTGGTCAGGCCGAGACGGTTCAGCTCGCGCATGAAGTGACGCGTGGAATTCAACTGATGTTCCGGCGGCAGCTTCGGCCCTTTGGCCAAGGTTGCGTATAGAATCGTCGCGTTTGGGCGTGCGATGAGGAGGCCAGTGGGATTACCAGCGTGGTCGCGCTGTATTTCGCCGCCGGGCGGGTTCGGGGTGTCCTTCGTGTAACCGCAGGCGCGCAACGCGGCTTGATTCAGCAACGCGCGGCAATACAGATGCAGAATGAACACCGGCGTCTCCGGCGCGGCGGCATTGATCTCGTCCAGTGTTGGCATCCGGCGTTCGGCAAATTGAAATTCACTCCAGCCGCCGACCACCCGCACCCACTGGCCGGGCGGTGTGCGTTGCGCTTGTTCTTTCAACATGCGCAGTCCGTCCGCAAGTGATGGCACGCCATCCCAACGCAGTTCCATGTTGTAGTTCAGTCCGCCGCGAATGACGTGCAAGTGTGAATCGTTGAGTCCGGGGACGACCCGGCGGCCATTCAAATCAATCACCTTCGTGTTTGGCCCGCGTTCATAGCTTTCAGCGTCATCCACGCCAACGATGCGACCATCCTTGATGGCGAGATTACTCGCTTCCGGATATTTCGGATCGAGTGTGGTGATGCGACCGTTGTGAAGAATCAGGTCTGCCTGTTTGGATATTTTCATAGTTTATTTTTTGGTAGGTTGAGATTTTGGTCGAAGCCAGCCGTTTGCAACTTTGACAAGCACCGGCATGGCAACCCAGGTGAGGACGAGAACAATGCCGCCCGCGACAATTCCGGCGAAAATAAAATTTGGAACCTTGTCGCTCAAGGTATTCAGTGCCGCCGGCACTGCCATGCTGACCGGCCATACGGCAATCCATGTGAGCAATGCCATCTTCCATTGTGGTGGTGGATTTTGCGGCGAGCGAAACCATGCTTCGAGACCGGTCAATTGGCGATGCACCGGCTCTCCTTCAGTCAATGGCATTATCCGCGCTTCCCACTCTTTGTACGTGGGAGAATTATAGAAGGCGTCACGATCCTGCTCGCTTGCGAATGTGCGCAGGATGCCGAATTCGGGCGAGTGTGAACCGGGCGGAGGGACGAGCATGCTTGCTCCATGCACACCGGTCTGACCAAATGTGGTGGTGAAGAATTCCTTGAGCGCCGCTTGAAACTCCGCTTCGCAACCGGGTTTGATCTTCCGGGTGATGGCAACATGGATTGGTTCTTTCATAATAAATTTCGTCAAAACAGAAAACTCAAGGTAGTGGAAATATAGTTTACGTCTTTGCCGCCGGCGTCGTGAACGTAGCTGCCGGTGAAGAAATGAACATAAGACGCACCAAATGACAGGTGCCTTTGAATCCGCCATTGCAAGTTCACATCTAATGCCGTGGCGACGTAGGAAGAATTACCGCCCGCCGGAACTTCAATGTAGCCCGGCACCGCGTAGATGGCGTCGTTCTTCGAATAACGCCAGAACACATCTGCACCGCCGTCGATTGATAAATCTCGTGTGAGGTTTGCGCTGAAATTGGGATGGACGTCAACCAAGTTCGCTGGTCGAAGCATGCTGGCATCGTTGAAATAGGCAGACTTGAAATACAGTGCGTTGAAGGTGCCTTGATGGCCATTTCCAGTATTGCCGCTCGCAACGTCCACTTTCAGTCCGAGTCGCGGCTGAGATTTTGCGTCCCATGTGTAGCCCGAATCCAGACTCGCCGTCCACGCGAAGATGGATTCATCGCCAAAAGTCCCGACCTGAACGACGCCTTCGCCGTTCCAATCCCAATGTTCTTGCGAGCCGAAGACACGCAAGCCGAAGGAATGCCGGTTTTCATTGCCGGTTCCCGAAGCATATTTTGCGTCTTCGTTGAGGATGCCAAGATAATACAAATCAACGCCTAGTATGTGCTTCGCATCTAACCAATGGGTGACATACAGCCCCCAGAACGTCGTGCTGGGATCGCTGCCGGAAATGCCGCCGTTGTCTTCGACTGGGCGGGTTAGGAAAGCCGTCGCTGCCCAAAGCGGCCGGGAATAAATCGCCTCAAACCCATCGAAACGGGAAGGAATGTTCGGCGCGGCACGAGTTGCAATCAGTCGGCCAGAGCCAAAGCTCATGCCGAAACGCCCGCCGCGCAAAGTGAGACTTTCGTCCTCGGTCAGGTAGGGCACAACATCTGCGAAGGCGAATTGCAGATCGAGCGGATCGTCCTGCACGTCAGGTGCCGGTTTATTCTCACCTTCGATCACACCGGAAATCCCTTCGGCAAAAATCCGCAATCGTTCGCCCAGGTGCACGTCACTCAGCAATGTGACACGTTGCAGCCAGTACGAATCCGGCTCTTTCCTGCCAATCCCGAAATTAGGATCGTATTTTCCCTCAAACCGTTCACGTAATTCTCCTCCCAATGTGAGATACCAGGCCGGATTATTGGTTCCCAATGGAATATGCTTGATCGGATCCATCCAATCGGTGCGATTGCTCAGGGCGCTCAGGCAGGAATAATCTTCGTTGAACCGCAACGCATTGTAAGCCGGCGGCACGAACTGGCCTTCGGGCACTCCATTATCCGCCAGCGCCGTGAATGGCGCTACCAGTAGCACTAGGATGGTCCATTCACGGCGCATGACTTTATTTGGTTGTTGAGACGTAGGGAGTGGCCTCACGTTTGGCCAGTTCGGCACTGGCGGATTCGATGCCTTCGCCGACCTGCTTCACCGCGCTGTCGAAATAGGACGGTCCCGCTTCGATCACGACAGATTCAATGATGAATTTGGGCGCGAGTCCTTGTGCTTGCAGACGCATCTCCGTGTCGTAGGCAGAGAGCATGGCTTCGGTAAAGGTCCGATCACCCAAACCGACCTCGATGGTGGAGTTGCCTTCATCGCGGATGACCGGCGCCCAGGCGACGTGTTTAGCCTTGAGTCGAATGGCCTCACGGGCCGCTATGCGTCCAACTAACTGCAATGAATCGAGCGACAATTCCTTTTCTTCGCCCAGCCCAATCACCATGAATCGCCTGGCTGGAATTGAACCTTTAGTGGGCGTAAATAGAACGGTCTCGCCCAGTTCTCCGACGAATTCGCCACGATTACGCAATGCCGAAAGCAGACCGCCGAGATGCTTGTCGGTTTCTTCGGCCGCGCCTTGGTAGGTGTCGCCAGACGCCTTGTGTTTGAAGAGGCAGATGATTTGGAGGTCGGCGGCCTCCATGTAAGGGCCGACCATCTTGATGGACCACTGGATGCCCAGCGGTTTGGTTGCAAAAATATTTTCCTTCGGCGCAGCGGGAGAATCCGCCGCGCTCGCGGTGACGGACAACAGCGCCACCGCGAGGCTTGAAATGAGAATTTTTGTTTTCATATTGGCGTGGTGATGCCAGTGTCAGTGGGCTTTTTTCGGCACGACTTGCGGCTTCTGCGCCGATTGCGGTGCGTGATGCACCATCGTGTAGGCGTATTCCACGCCCACGCCGTAAGCGCCGGCCTGGCCTTTGAGCAAGCCCATCAGGTTGTTGTAGTGCTCGCGGTTCTTCCAGTCCCGCTGCCATTCAAGCAACGCCGCGATGGTAGTTACACGCACCGCCCCCGCCTGCACCATGCGCGACAGCGCAGCTTCCTGCGCGGCGGGCGACGTCGCGCCGCAGCAGTCTTCCACGACATAAATGTTGTAGCCTGCGCCGAGCATTTCAATCGTCGGCCAGGTAATGCAAACTTCCGTCCAGAGGCCGGTCATGAGGATGTTCTTGCGGCCTGTGGCTTCAATGGCTTTGCGAAAGCCGGCGTCGTCCCACGAATTCATCGAGGTGCGCTCGACGACCGGTTGGCCGGGAAACACATCAAGCAATTGCGGCCAGATATAACCGCTGAACGATTCCGTTTCGACCGCGGTGAGCACGGTCGGCACGTTGAATTCCTTCGCTACTTTGGCGAGGAGGGTGACGTTGTTGATCATCGTAGCGCGATCTGCGCTCGCCATGCCGAACGTCATCTGTGGTTGCTGGTCAATGAACACGACGGCAGAATCTTCCGGCGTGTAGAGTTTGTGGTATTGGTTCATAGTATTTTTCTTTCTATATGTGGTTTTAGTTTGTTCGTTGTTCATTTGTTCGTCGTTAATTGAGATCGAACAAAAGAAAGTGTGCGCCCTTTTCGGACGTCAGATGGATTTCCTTTTCATCGGAGACAGATGCCCCGTCACCAGACCAAAATCTCTCCCCATTCGCGTTCAGGTCACCGTCAATCAGCTGAATCCAGGCATGACGCCGCTTGCGCATCGGGTAGGCAAACTCTGCTTTGGGAGCGAGCTTGCCAATGAAGATATTGACGTCTTGATTTATCTTGATGGAGTTATTGTCTCCATCAGGCGAGCACGCCAGCGTGAGCGGGTTTTTTGGCGCGCCGGCAAACGACTGTTGTGCGTATCCTGGCGGAAACCCTTTGCGCATGGGCAGCAGCCAAATTTGGAGAAAGTGAACCGGCTCCGTGGGCGAGTAATTGAATTCACTATGCGCGATTCCCGTACCCGCCGAGATGCGCTGCACATCACCCGCCTTCATCACCGCTGAGTGTCCCATGCTATCCTCATGCTTGAGCGCGCCGCTGATGACATAGCTAATGATTTCAAAATCCTGATGTGGATGCGTGCCAAAGCCTTGACCGCCAGCCACGCGGTCTTCGTTGATGACCCGCAAATCACGGAATCCCATGTGTTGTGGATCATAAAATTCCGCGAAAGAAAAGGTGTGATAACTGTCCAGCCAGCCGTGATTAGCATGACCGCGGGCATTGGCTTTGCGAATTTTAATCATGGTCTTATAGCAACTTGGTGTCAGGACTTGATGAAAGCAAGCAGGTCGGCATTGAGTTTGTCTTTATGTGTATCGGGAATGCCATGTGGCGCACCGGCATAGACCAGCAGCTTGCCGTGTTTGAGCAATTTCACCGAAGCGCGACCGGTGGTGTCAATCGGCACGACTTGGTCGTCGTCACCATGCACGACGAGCGTTGGCACATCTGTGCGCTTCAAGTCTTCGGTGAAATCTGTTTCCGAAAAGGCTTTGATACAGTCATAGGTATTCTTGTGGCCAGCCATCATGCCTTGCATCCAGAACGTATCTATCATGCCTTGGGAAACCTTCGCGCCGGGTCGGTTGAAACCATAGAACGGACCGGCAGCAAAATCCTTGTAAAGCTGGGCACGATTGGCTGCCGACGCGGCACGGATACCGTCAAACACTTCCATCGGCAAGCCATCGGGATTGGCTGGCGACTTCAACATTTGCGGCGGGACAGCCCCAACCAGCACCGCCTTGGCGACGCGTTTGCTGCCGTGACGGCCAATGTATCGAACGACTTCGCCGCCACCGGTGGAATGACCAACGAGCATCGCGCCCTTAAGGTCGAGTGTGTCCATCAACTGCGCCAAATCATCCGCGTAGGTGTCCATATCATTGCCCTGCCACGGCTGGCTTGACCGTCCATGTCCGCGCCGGTCGTGAGCAATGCAGCGAAACCCATGGGCGGCAAGGAAAAGCATCTGACTTTCCCACGCATCAGCGTTCAGCGGCCAGCCGTGGCAGAAAACGACCGGTTGGCCGGTGGCCGGTCCCCAAACTTTGTAGTAAATCGTCGTGCCGTCTTTGGTGGTGATGTAGCTCATGGCTTAGTTTTTGTTATGCTTGTTTGTTTTGTCCGAACGCCGTCATCACTAATAGAAACGAGAAGCGGGCCTAAAAAGGCCAACGCCAATTGAAAAAAGTCGAAGCTTTCAATCGTTGCGAGTTTCCCCATTGGATTACCCCGACCCCAAATAGAAAATGGGAGCACGCCCACCTCAGGTGTAATTTCGCGCCCCCTCGCGGAAATCTTGGACACAATGAAACATTCAGAGGATTCTATGTCGGCCGCCCACGCAAGCGATAGGCCGCAAGGGACCAGTCAGCGACGATCGAGGGGCATGTATGCTCCTCAGCATGGTAATTTCAAATTGTTGTGGCAGCGCTGCTCAACCTCGACAGAAACCTGAGCGACTTGGCTGTTGAAGTCGACGTTGTCGCTGTGATAGTCAGGATGGCCGAGCATCACCGCGTTGAGATCGTTAATTGAAATTTTCTACACAGCCATGATTTTCGTAGCCAGAGCATTGCGAGCCGCAATCCGTTGGTCTGAACATACGGCTTTCAACGGGGCGACGACGCCTTCGCCACCACGCAATGGATGGTGCAAAACTTTTTACTGCGGTCTGTCCAATCCGCCATCATTCGTCGAGTTGGTCTGAAAGAGAACTGAGGCTTCGTCCAAGGGAAGGCGCGCAAAGAGCCAGGCTCTCCACGCGTTACCCGCATCTTCGGCAATTCTCTCTGGCATCGGGTTTGGTGCCAAAGAATTTCCATTGTCCAACATTGCCCGCGCCTCTTCCTTCTTGCCAAGCTGCCAATCGGCCATCGCAAGCACCGCATAGGCGGGTCCGTGCGCAGAAATGCCGGGAACGTTGAGCGGTTTTTGCGCCCATTCGACTGACTCGGCAAAATGACCCTGCCGATATTCGCATAATGCCTTGCAAACTTGGAAATAGGGCAGTGCGCCTTCATCCTGTGCTCCGCGCGTCACCGCCATGTCCGTCAGTCGGCTGATTATCTTTAGATCTGGATCTGAAGCAGGCAGAAAAAGGCTGGCCTTCGCCACCTGATCCGCAACGTAGATGTTGGTGGTATTTGCAAATGTTGCTAGCAGTCGCTGGCGCAACTGATTGTATGCTGCCTCATTGTGAGTTTTGACCAGAAGTGCCGCCAGCATCGCATAACGATCACTGTCGAGAGGTTGATCCTCGAAGGCGAGCAACGCATCGGCGGCTGCCTCTTGCCACTGACAACGACACGCCTCGATGCTGCATCTTGAAGTCAGGAGGGCAGCGCTCGCCGGTTGCTTAACAAGTTCAGGAGTCAGCGCCTCGTCCAGAAATTGTTTGGCATCTCCAAACTTGTTTTGAACCATAAGGACGTGAACAAGCCGTTCTAATACGGACAATGTTCTCGGATTCTCGTTGCCTGCCAGCTTGCGCCACAAGATCAGCGCCTTCCGATCCGTAATCTCAGCTTCCAACCATTTTTCTTCGCTCTCCAAGGTCGAACCCAGACTATCCAAGGTATACAAGGAATCCGGATTATCCTCACCTAGCATCTTGTTTTGGATCGATAGGGCTGCTTTTAATAGGCTATCGGACTCGGCAAAGTCCCCTCGTTGTCGTATGCGCTCACCGAGGGAGGAAAGAGTTTTTGCCACGGCAGGATTTTCGTCACCAAGAAACCTCCGTTGAATTGCCAAAGCCTCTCGCTGCAGCGCTTCCGCCTCATCTGGCTTGCCATTGGAGCCGGCTGCCCAAGCAACATCGTTGAGTGCCGATGCTACAAGCGGGTTCTCGGCGGTGAGCAGTTTGCGTCGTATCGCCAGCATTTCGCGCGCGGTCACTTCAGCTTCAGGCCATTTACCTTGGTCGCCGAGAACGATGCTTAGATTATGGAGGGAATAAGCCACTTCCAAACTTTCGCTCCCGAACAACTTTTGCCTAATTCCTAGCGACTCCCGAGCCAGAGCTTCCGACTCCGCGAACCTGCGCTTGTGCCGGAGGACGGTGGCCAGATCATTGAGCGAAGCCGCCACGTCAGCATTCTCGTTCCCGAAGTGCCGCCGACGGATGCTGAGGGCCTCTCTGTGGGCAGTTTCCGCCTCCGTCCAATTACCCTCCCTGAAAAGCGTCAGACCTAGATCATTCAATGAGGCAGCCTCCTCCGGGCTTTCTGGACCAAACAGCTCGCGGTTGATAGCCAGCGCATTCCGTTGCATTTTTTCCGCCTGCGGATAATTTCCAATTTCAAAATAAACCCGACCAATGAGAGTGCTAAGTTCAGCTTCAGCTGGTCGATTGGTCATCTCCTTGCTAATGCGTTGGGCCGTTAGATCCAGAAGCCCCTCCAACATTTTTGTATCCTGGCCAAGTGCGACAGCAGATCCAGCGCCTTGGAGCATGTCTTCGACAAACTTCGCGACCAGTTGAGCTTTTTGCCTGTTGCTATCAGAGTCCCGGAGGGCTTTCCGCTCCCGCGCGAGCGTCGCCGAAAGAACAATCAAGCCTGTCACGAGGAGTGTCGCGATGATGCCGAGCCCGGCGAAAAGCAATTTATTTCGGCGCAGTATTTTCTGAAATTGGTAAATCCTGCTGGGTGGACGGGCTAAAATAGCCTCGTCGGCCAAAAAACGTTTAACATCGAGCGCCATGCCATTGGCTGTTTCATAGCGACACGCCCGATCCTTTTCCAACGCCTTCATCACAATCCAATCCAGGTCTCCAGAGATAGCGCGGATCAGTTTCGGCGAATCGGATTTCCGCCGTTGTGCTATGGGAGTCAAATCGGACACATTCATCCGGCTTAAACGCGTGGAGGGGCGCACGGGCTCTTGCTGCTGAATGACCCGTCGCATTTCATCGAGACCCGTCTTCAGCAGCTCCCCGGTATCAAAAGGAATCGAGCCGGTCAGCAATTCGTAAAGCAGCACCCCCAAGCTATAAACATCAGTCCGCGTATCCACCTCAATGCTGGTCAGGTTCGCCTGCTCAGGGCTCATGTAAGCGGGCGTGCCAATGAGGATTTCAAACGCCGTAAAAAGCGTTTTGTCGGTTAGCCGCTGGTTGGTAGTGGCTTTGGCAATTCCAAAATCGATCACTACCGGCAATGCCTCGTTATTCGCTCCGGTGGTCACCAGAATATTAGACGGCTTGATATCGCGATGAATGATGCCCTTCTGATGCGCGTGTTGAATTGCATTACAAACCTGGACAAAAAGTTCCAATCGCTCCTCGGTCGTCAACGAATGCTCATCGCAGTATTCGGTGATCTTGACGCCGCGGACGAGTTCCATGACAAAATACGGACGGCCCGATTCCGTCGCCCCCGCATCAAATACCTTGGCTATGCTGGGGTGATCCATCAACGCGAGCGCCTGCCGCTCGGCCTCGAACCGGGCTATGACGCTTTTGGTATCCATACCGGGCTTGACGATTTTGAGCGCGACCTTACGCCGAACTGGTTCGTTCTGTTCCGCCATAAAAACCACGCCGCTGCCACCTTCGCCGATTTGTTGCAATAGCTTGTAACGCCCAATTAGATCGCCAGGCTTTTCACCGACTGGATTTACCCGCAACCCTTCCACCGCCGAACCAGTTGGTGATTGTTCCAAAAAGGTTCCGGTTCGCTCATGAACTTTCAGCAGGGTCTCAACCTTGCGCCGCAAGCTGTTATTACCCTCACACGCGCGATTCAGAAAAGCCGCGCGTTCCGCATCCGAAAGCTCAAGAGCCTCGGTGAAAAGAATCAGCTCGCGTTGGGGAGTGTCACTCATGGAGGCAAATCGAGACGCTATTTCGTTTCAATTTCGTTGAGCAACCATGCCCGGGAAAAAGCCCAATAATTCTTCGCCGTGGAAACAGAAAATCCCAGCACGAGTGCGGCTTCTTCGTTAGTCATCCCGGCGAAGTAGCGCAGCTTGACCAGTTCGGCTTGCATGGGATATTCCTGCGCCAGTTTGTCCAACGCTTCGTTCACCGCCAGAACTTCGTCATCCGCACCCGGAGCGATAATATCCAGTCCTTCCAAGTCAACCCGTTGATAGTCTCCGCCATGGCGCTGTGTGGCTTTGCGGCGCGCACGGTCTATGAGGATGTGGCGCATTGCCTCTGCCGCCGCGCGAAAGAAATGAGAACGATCCTTGAAGCTTGGGTTCCGCGCACCGACCAGACGCAGCCAGGCTTCATGCACCAGGGCAGTGGGCTGGAGCGTCTGACCCGGAGCCACCTGCGCCATTTTGAAAGCCGCGAGCCTGCGCAGTTCTTCATAGACGAGTTCGAGCAATTGCTCGGCTGCTTTGGGGTCACCGCGTTCAATGGCGGCTAGCATTACTGTGGCATCACTCATGGCAGACGAACGGCGCAGTTCAGCATCCAAAAGCATGACAGATATGCCACATAATGCACTCTTAATCGCGCCCGCCACGGCATCCGCTGCCGACCCATCCGGCGTCGGATTAACGAGATGTTGGAAGGTGGCCTTCATACTTCAATTTCGCCACGCAGAACTCCTTCACCCGCGCAAGCGTACTGCGAATAATCGGCACGCGCCGCCGACGGAAGGCGGATATCCTGCCGGGAAATGACCACATCATCGAGAACGTCGTTCATTGAACACCAATGCACTCGCGCCAGGATGCCGCCATATTTCAATGGCCAACAAACCAGCTTCCACTAGATAAACGAGATTTGATCTGCTAAAGGACAACGACAGGACAAATTGTTCAAATTAATTCTACTCGTAAATCCGGTCCCATTCACACAGACTGAGGATTCGGCTGCTAACCCTCAAAGTACGAACAATTTGAGTCTGCCGTCGCCCGGCTTGGAACCGTTTCTTTTTAAGGTACTGGCCCAAGGTCGTAGGCTCCTTTGCGAAAGGCAGGCCGGCGAGGCATCGCTGCGCGATAGCGTCGAACGCCGCTCACGCCCACCCGCTATAACGCCAAGCTCACCGAGAATCCATTCGAATCCAGAATCCTAGCCAAGCATTCTAAATCTTGGCAATTGGGATTGGTGATCCCGTCTTCCCATGCGGAAACTACGGCGGCTGCAATTCCCATTTTGGCTGCCAAATAGCCCGGCGTAAGATTCTTAGCTTGGCGAGCGGCTCGTATAGCATTGCCCACTGATTGGACCTTCAATACCAACGGCTTAAACTGCTTACTTTGGCGTAGCTTTGCTGCAAATGCGACCCTGTGGGTCCGGTCTGCAATACCCAACAGTGCTACTCTCCCCCAAGGTAGAGGACTTTCTACGCTCCCAGCGTTTATGCCAAATGCGGGCCGGTCTATTTTACAATGCTCAATCGGTTCGTTCTTATTCCGGGCTATATCACAGAGCGGGTTTTAATCGGTTTCATCGGGCGTTTTTTCATGTGCGAAGAGATGCAGCAGAACGTTCGGGTGATCGTCCGGAACGTGAGCGTCACGGCTGTAGGCGATTACGAGCCAATCCTTGTTGCGGGCTGACTCCAAACGGCACAGGACTTCGCCCCAGGAGAATTCGCGTTGTCCGGCAAGGTCCGAGATAATCACGCCCTCGTGGAAGGTTCTTCGTTCAGCGTCTGCTGGTGTCTTTGCCTCGTAGAAGGGGTGCTGGTGTGAAAGTAGAACGATGAGGACACGGTCCTGGTCATTGGAAAGCGCTTCCACTTCAAATTTACCGTGCTCGGACGAGTGCGAGCCGAGAATGTGGCGCTTCCAGTTCTTCAGGGAAAGTGTTTGGGACCGGTGAGCAACAGGAATCGCCTTGTG
>Ga0068856_100000956_pt1 | contig 30876 bp, 24 predicted proteins | sample KBSCornC62_FD_66595 | JGI IMG/M metagenome (GOLD analysis project Ga0068856, IMG submission 66595) | Corn rhizosphere microbial communities from Kellogg Biological Station, Michigan, USA - KBS Corn C6-2 | ecosystem: Host-associated > Plants > Roots > Rhizosphere > Soil ... | reverse complement strand
TGGGTGAACGATGGAAGTACATGTTGCGTGCCGATATCGTGATCAGCGCGACAGGATGTCCGCATTTGGTTATGACGCGCGAAGAAGCGGAACGGATCGCCGAAGAGAGAAATCGGGTGGCGCTCATGATTCTGGACATTGCCATGCCGCGCGACGTGGATCCGGAGGTCCGGCGGGTCGATGGAATTCTGTTACATGATCTGGAGACACTCGAGCGCACGCTGCGGGACAGTGCCGGGATCGATGTGGATGCCGCCGAATCGGCCGAAAAGATAGTCGAGACCCAAGCGCGCACCTTCCGCACTAAGTTGCAGGCTCAGGGAGTGCTACCCACCACGGTGGCCCTCCGGCTCAGCCTGGAAGAGTTATGCCGGCAAGAACTGGAGTCCTTTATAGAAGAACGAGGGCCGTTTACCCGGGAGCAGGATCAGTCGCTACACGCAATCACAGCACAAGTCATTCGGAAGATTGCCAGCTCCCTGGCTCGCGAACTCAAGGAACTTCCAGAGAAGGAGGAGCAGGAGCGAATGACCGCGGCGGTCACACGACTGTTCCACCTGGATTCGCCACAGGTGGCGCTTGCCGGCACCACATTGGAGAGAAGGAAACAGGCCCGAAGCGGCAACAGCAATGCTATTGCAATCCATTGAACCGAGTATGCCGCGATCGAGGGTGTTTGGTAATTGGGTGATTTGGAAATCTAGTAATTGAAACCAGCTGTTTCACACAGCGGCTGAGCTGCGCGTCGAGGAGGTTGTTTGACGTTGCGGAGGCAAGCCGCGCTGGCGCCTACGTTTGTTTTGCTAGTCTTCCGCAGCAACGGAGTCGGCGCTCTCTTCCTCGCCGGCGCCTACGAGTTCAAATTTTTTCAGCTTGTAGCGCAAGGCGTCGCGGCTGATGTCCAGCAGACGCGCGGCGTGTGTCTGATTTCCGTTGGCCTGGCGCATGGCGAGTTCGACCATGGCGCGCTCGACTTCTTCAAGCGATGTGCCTTCTTCGGGGATGTAGAGGCGCGGCAGCACGCGGCCGTTGGCGAGTTGCTTGCCTCCGCCGCCATCCGCGGGCGCGCTGCTAGCCTCGAAAGCGGTTAAGCCGCTGCGGGCGGCTTCTCCAACAGCGAAGGGCAAGTAGCGCGGCGTCAGGATGGATTCGTCTTCAAGAATCATGGCGCGCTCGATGGAATTCTTCAGTTCGCGCACATTTCCCGGCCAGTTGTGAGCAAGAAGCAGACGGCGGGCTTCCGGGCTAATGCCGCGGATCGATTTCTTGAATTTGCGGTTATACCAGTCAATGAAGAAGTCCAATAGCGGGAGAATATCTTCGGTCCGTTCCCGCAACGGTGGGATGAAGATCGCGATGATGGCTAGTCGATAATAGAGATCCTGGCGAAAGTGGCCCTCGCGCACAGCTTTTTCCAGATCGCGATTGGAGGCGGCAATGACGCGCACATCCACCTGCATATCCCGCACGCCGCCGATGCGGCGGATTACCTGGTCTTCGAGCACGCGCAGGAGCTTGGCTTGCAGCAGCGGCGACAGTTCTCCGATTTCATCGAGGAAAAGCGTGCCCCCGTTTGCCGTTTCGAAAAGACCCTTCTTCAGCGCCTTGGCATCGGTGAAGGCACCTTTCTCGTGGCCAAAGAGTTCGGCCTCCATCAGCGTTTCGGGGATGGCTGAGCAGTTGATGGCGACAAACGGACCGTTCTGGCGCGCGCTTTCGTAGTGGATGGTCTTGGCAATTAGATCTTTGCCGGTTCCGCTTTCGCCCTGAATCAGGATAGTGGTCGCCTCGCTGGCGGCCACTTTTTGCACGAAGCTCATGAGCTCCGTTGTCTTGGGAGACACGGCCACGACCTCGTGATATCCAGTATGGCGGCGGACCTCTCCGCGCAACGATTGGACTTCGGTGCGCAGGCGCGTAGCCTCCAGCGCGTTCTGGATGGTGACCCGCAGTTCCTCGAAATCCAATGGCTTACCCACAAAATCGTAAGCTCCAAGCTTAATGGCAGTCTTCACATCATCCAGCTGCGGGTCGGCGGTAATCATGATGACGGGCGGAGCTTCGGGAGCTTTCTTGATCTGTTCGAGCACCTGGATGCCGCTGAGGTCAGGCATGCGGACGTCAAGCAAGACGAGATCAGGAGACTCATGCTGGGCGAGGCGGAGGCCGGGGTCTCCGGCGGCGGCTTCCAGGACCTGATAGCCCCACTCCTCACACTTCTGGCGCAAGGACCAGCGCACCAGGCGCTCGTCATCCACAATAAGGATCTTCTCTGCCCCGGGCATGCTGCCTTAGCTTACTACGGATGAGGAGCAGGTGATAAGGCGACAGGTCGTGAAACACCCTGCGTTCGCGCGCTCGCACACGTTCTCGGCGCTCCTTGCTCTGCTTAACAGATGCCTGTTGCAAGGGCGAGGCTAGGCGTGGAGCTTATGTTCGACTAGCATTACACCAGAGAACCTACAATGAACGTGCTCGTCCTGAACGCCGGCAGTTCCAGCCTCAAATTTCAAATTATCACGACGGATCCAGAGCAGATCAAAGACTACAAGGACGATCGCCTCTGCCGGGGAGAAATAGAAAACATCGGCGGAGAGGCCATTCTCCGGATTCAGTATCGTCAAGAACCGACACGCACAATCACTGCGGCGCTGCACGATATGGACGCGGCTCTGGATTACCTGGTCCGGTTCCTCGCATCCGATCGGTCCGGCATAAAGGAAATCAAGAGTACCGGCGACGTACATGCAGTCGGACACCGCGTGGTGCATGGCGGCGAGCTTTTCCATGCATCCACTTTGATCGACGATCGGGTGCTCCAAGGTATCGAGGAGTGCATCGATCTTGCGCCACTGCACAATCCGAACAATGTAAAGGGAATCATTGCAGCCCGGAATTTGTTGGGCAGAGATATCCCTCAGGTCGCGGTTTTCGATACGTCCTTCCATCATTCTCTACCGCCGGAAGCTTATCTCTATGCCGTGCCATATCATCTCTATCGCCGTCATCGCATTCGCCGCTATGGGTTCCACGGCACCTCCCACCGTTATGTGGCGTTCCGTTACAGTACACTGCGCGGCTTTTCCCGCGAGCAGACGAACATCATCAGCTTTCATCTGGGTAACGGCTGTTCCGCCGCCGCTATCAAGGCCGGAAAGTCCGTCGATACATCGATGGGCATGACTCCTCTGGATGGACTGGTGATGGGCACGCGCTCCGGAGACCTTGATCCCGCGATCGTTGGCATGATCGCGCGCAAAGAGGCCATGTCCTCCTCCGAAGTGGACGCTTTGCTAAACACGCAATCAGGCCTGCTCGGCCTCTCAGGACTCACAAATGACATGCGCGAGCTTTTGTCGGAATTGAAGGAGCATGACGACCGCCGCGTGCGGCTTGCGATTGAGATCTTTTGCTATCGCGCACGCAAATACCTGGGAGCATATCTCGCCGCCATGGGCGGCGCCGATGCGATCGTGTTTACCGGCGGAATCGGTGAGAATTCGCCGGACGTGCGGGCCCGAGTCTGCTCCAGCATGGAATGGGCCGGTCTAAAGCTCGATGGGGCAAAGAATCAGGAGATGGTCGGCCGCGAGGGCATGATCAGCTCCGAGGATTCCCGCTTGCGGGCGTACGCAATTCCAACCGATGAGGAACTCCTGATCGCCCGCGATACCGTGCAGGTGATCCGAGGAGATCCCCACTCCTCATAGCCGAATCCGTCCTAGTAGGGCCAAATCCAATCCGTTGCCTCCGGCTTGTCAACCCCGAACTGATGAGCGTAGTTGCGGCACTCGATCTGCTGATTCAGAAATCTCTCCTTGGCGTGAGCTCCAATCCTCTGCAACCTGGGCACGCGGTCAATGACATCCATGGCCAGGCTGAAACGATCTACGTTGTTGTTGATTGCAAGTTCCAGCGGGGTGTTGATGTTCCCTTTTTCCTTGTAGCCGCGCACATGGATGTTGTGATGGTTCGTGCGGCGGTACGCCAGGCGGTGAATCAACTGAGGATAGCCATGGAAGTTGAACATCACCGGCTTGTCGACCGTGAAGAGTGAATCGAAATCGCGGTCGGGCAGCCCGTGAGGATGCTCGGACGTCGGTTGCAGCTTGAACAGATCGACGACATTGATGAACCGAATCTTCAGATCCACGAATTCTTTGCGCAGAAGGGCGGTAGCCGCGAGAGCTTCTTGGGTGGGTATATCTCCGGCGGATGCGATGACTACGTCTGGCTCCCCAGCCTCGTCATTACTGGCCCAGTCCCAGATTCCGATCCCTTTCGTGCAATGCGTGATCGCCGCGTCCATATCCAGATATTGCAGGTGCTTTTGTTTGTCGCTGACGATCACGTTCACATAGTTCTGACTCCGAAGGCAGTGATCGGCAACCGACAGCAGGCAGTTCACGTCTGGGGGTAAATAGATGCGCGTGACATTCGCGCTCTTATTGACGACAACATCGAGAAATCCCGGATCCTGGTGGGTGAAGCCATTATGATCCTGGCGCCAAACCGTGGAAGTAATCAACAGGTTCAACGAAGCAATGGAATCACGCCAGGAGAGGTGATTGCAGATCTCCAGCCATTTTGCATACTGGTTGAACATGGAATCGATGATGTGCACGAACGCTTCGTAACAGGAGAAGAATCCGTGACGGCCGGTCAGCAAATATCCTTCGAGCATCCCCTCCAGGGTGTGCTCGCTGAGCATTTCCATGACCCGCCCGTCCACTGACAAATTTCCGCCGTCATTGTCCTCGGGGAAGCGCTCCTCGATCCAGAACTTTTTGCTGACCGCGAAAATGTCGTCGAGCTTGTTGGAGGTAGTCTCGTCGGGGCCGAATACGCGGAAATTATGCGGATTCAGCTTCATGATCTCGGACAACATACGCCCGAGTGGCCGTGTATTTTCGGCCAATGCCAGGCCGGGTTTTTCAGTGGGATTGGCATACTCTCGAAAGTCTGGCAGACGCAGGGCTTTTTTCAAGCGTCCGCCATTTGTATGGGGATTCGCGCTCATGCGGCGCGTCCCTTTGGGCGCGAGTTCTCGAAACACAGGGGCAAGGCCGCCGTTTGCCTCGAAGAATTGCTCAGGCATTTGTGAGCGCATCCACTTTTCAAGAATCCGAAGCTGCACAGGATCTTTTTTCGCACCCGGTAAGGGAACCTGATGAGAACGCCAGAATCCCTCGAGGAAGTGGCCTTCCATCTCGCGAGGCGCGGTCCATCCCTTTGGCGAGCGCAGCACAATCATGGGCCAACGAGGCCGGGTTGACACGCCGTTCTTGCGCGCGTCCTCTTGATGCTGTCGGATTTCGCGCACGCAGTGTTCCGTCGTTGCCGCCATTGCCTGGTGCATGCTGTCGATATCCGAGCCCTCCACAAAATATGGCGTCCAGCCATAGCCGCGCAGCAGATTCTCAATTTCGTCGTGCGAGACTCGTGCCAGCAGCGTTGGATTGTCGATCTTGTATCCGTTCAAATGAAGAATGGGCAGAACCGCTCCATCGCGCGCCGGATTCAAATACTTATTGATGTGCCACGATGTTGCCAGCGGTCCCGTTTCGGATTCTCCATCGCCGACCACGGCCGCAACGATCAGTTCGGGGTTATCGAAAGCTGCACCGCAGGCGTGCGAGAGAACGTAGCCGAGTTCGCCGCCTTCGTGAATGGATCCCGGAGTCTCCGGCGTGCAGTGACTGCCGATTCCGCCCGGGAAAGAGAATTGCCTGAAGAACTCGTGCAGTCCCTCAGGATCCAGACTCTTTTCTGGATAAATTTCTGAGTACGTGCCTTCGAGATAAGCCGGCCCAAGCACTCCAGGTGCTCCATGCCCTGGCCCTGCGAGAAAAATCATGTCGAGATCGTATTTCTTGATCTGCCGGTTCAGATGAATGTAGATGAACGACAGTCCCGGACTCGATCCCCAATGCCCGAGCAGCCGGTTCTTGAGGTGCTCCGGCCGCAGTGGCTCGGTGAGCAATGGATTATGCTGCAAATAAATCATGCCAAGGCTCAGGTAATTGCACGCTTTCCAGTACGTTTCAACCTTCCGCAATTCCTCGGCACTCAGCGGTTTCGTGCTGACGGTCGAGCGGGTAGGTGCATAAGGACTGAGTGCGGCGATATCTGCGGTGACTTGGGCTTCGATCGTGCTCATAGATACTCCTTCTCGATAGCCTATGCTCCAAGCCTTGCGAGTGACAACGGCTGAAGGTCAATTTCTGTTGAATATTTCCAGACAGGACGTGCAACTGGGCGAAGCGTCTACAGTAATCTCCTTAACTGGAATGCGAAGTACATGCGAGCTCCGCTAAGAGTTACTTCTGGAGCTTAAAGATTCTTTCCATCAACAGCCATTTCTCTCCCGCTCTCGCTTGCGGCAAAGCTTGCTGGAAGCGCCACATCAGCTTCTCCCATTCCTGAACTTTGGGATTCAGTTCGTCGGACCTCGCTTTGGCTTCGAAGGAGAAACTTTCGTTGACCTCCATGATCATGAACATGCGGGTCCCGAGCAGATAGATTTCCATATCTTCAATGCCCGAGCCCCCGATGCTGTCAGCAATTTCGGGCCAAATGTTTTCGTGGTAGCGCTTGTATTCGGCAATTAGCTCCGGATCGTCTTTCAAATCCAGTGTCAGGCAGAAGCGTCGTCTCATTCGACCTCTGAAATTGGAGCAGGAAAGCTCGCAAGCTGCCGAGCGGCGGCTGGACGATATCCCCGCATAGCGAAGTAGAAAATGTAAGCATGGCACACCAGCGGCACAATGAAGGCACGCTGGATATTCCAGGCGTCGGAAATGCGGCCCATGATGGCTGGGCAGACCGCTCCTCCAATGATGGACATCACCAGCAGGGAAGAACCGAGCTTGGTGTACGGGCCCAAATTCTTCAGGCTGAGCGCAAATATCGTTGGAAACATGATGGAGTGGAAGAAACCGATCAGCACGATTGCCCAAGCGGGTGCTGTTCCCGTTGTCAGGAGGACCACCATCAGGCTGATCAATGAACCGGCAGCAAACAGACTCAGAAGCCGGGGTGCGGCAATCTTTTGCATGATCGCTGAACCGGCAAAACGGCCAATCATGAATCCCAACAGGTGCGCTTGCAGATAATGAGCGGCAGATTTCTCGTGAGTGCCCGGAAGTGTGAATTCGCTGAAGCGAATGATGAAACTCGCCACTCCGACCTGCGCTCCCACATAAAGAAACTGTGCGATGACTCCTCTGATCAAGTGAGGATGCGCGAAGGTGCCGCTGAGCTTCGCCCCTCCTGCTCCATCAGAGTGTTCTTCGCGAATCTCGGGAAGCTTCGTCAGGAAAATCAGTAGCGCCACCAAAAGGAACACTACCGTGATGCAGACATACGGCAGCTTCACCATGTTCGATTCCGAGATCTGATACGCGGTTAGCTGCGCAGGACTCATGGCGACGAGTTCAGCTGGCGTGTGCTCGATGCCAGAGAGAATGAACCGGGACCCGAGTAAGGCAACCAACACCGCTCCCATGGCGTTAAACGATTGCGCCAGGTTCAGCCGCCGCTCCGAGCTTTGCTCTGGCCCGAGCGTAGTGACGTACGGATTCGCTGCGACTTCCAGAAAAGACTGCCCACAGGCCATGACGAAAAGCGCAAATAGGAAAAATCCGTACGCCCGCACCGAGGCAGCGGGAATAAACAGAGCGGTACCCGTCGCGCATACCACGAGTCCGATTAGGATTCCGCGCTTATAGCCGAGTCGCTGCATGAGCCATCCCGCGGGCAGTGCGGCAAGGAAATAGCCTCCGAAGAATGCCGATTGAATCAGGGAAGACTGAAAATCGGTAAGTCCAAAAGCTTTTTTAAAGTGCTGGATCAGGATGTCGTTCGCGTTGACGCCGATTGCCCACAGGAAAAACAAGCTGGTGACGAGCACCAGCGGTACCGCGTAGCGTCGTTCGGTAATCGGGACCGAAGTCTTCATCACAAAGTTTTATGTCAATGCGCGATCGAGATGAACATAGCCACCATCCACGAACAAGTGCTGCCCGGTGGTATGACTTGATCGGGGCGAGATCAGGAACACGACCATCGCCGCAATCTCTTCTGTCGTGGTCATCCGTTTCTCTAACGGTATCTTCGAAAGTATGTTCGTCAGTTTCTCTTCCGGATTCGGAAAGGTGTCGAGCCAACTGCGATAGAGAGGGGTCATCACCTCTGCCGGAATCACCGTGTTCACACGAATACCGTAGGGCAATAGTTCAGCCGCCCACTCTCGAGTAAGCGCCATAATTGCGCCTTTGGACGATGCGTATCCAGACGTGCTGCCCTGGCCCGTGACTGCGGTTTTCGAGCCGATGTTCACTATGCTCCCGCGTGCCCGCTTCAGCTGAGGCAAAGCATAGTGCGCCATAGCGTAATAGTGAACGAGATTGCGCTTTAGCGAAGCGACATACTCCTCCGGATTGCCCTGCTCCAATCCAACCTTATCGTTGCGCCCGGCATTATTCACTAACGCATCTAACCGCCCCAACTTCTTGACCACATGCTCGACCGATTCAGCGCAACTCTCGAGCGTCGAGAGTTCGACGGTTATCAGTTCGCAGCGGCCCCCTTGTTCTTGGATGTCACTCTGGATGTGCTCGCCTGCCTCCGGGTCGCGGCCAACGATTACCGGGATGGCGCCCTCGGCGGCGCACGCTTGCACAATCCCTGCACCAATTCCTTTCGCGCCGCCCGTGACGATCACCACTTTATCTCTGAGTTGCAGGTCCATTGCTTAACCTCGAAGGTTACAGAATCCGCCGTCGAGCGGATAATCCACTCCGGTAATGAAGCCTGCCTCATCCGAGCATAGAAATAAGGCAAGCGAGGCTACCTCGGCCGGATCTGCCATTCTTCCGATCGGCTGCGAGTGCGCCAGCTTTTCGAACATTTCTTTCTCCCTATGGGGATAGTTGTTCGCCAGATATTTGTCGACGAATGGAGTGTGAACACGGGCGGGCGAGATACAGTTGCAACGAATGTTATGCGCCAGATAGTCGCGCGCAACGGAATAAGTCATCGCGATCACCGCACCCTTGCTCATCGAATAGGCGAAGCGATCGGGCAGCCCCGCGGATCCCGCGATGGAAGCCATATTGAGTATTACGCCGCCTCCCGATTCTTTCATGTGGCCGACAATCGCGTGCATGCAGTTATAAAAACCTTTGATGTTGACGTGCACGATGCGATCAAAATCCTCTGGAGTTGTCGTTTCCACCGTTCCGATGTGCGAAATGCCCGCGTTATTCACCAAAATGTGAATTCTGGTCTGCCTTGTGAGGTCGTCGAATGTTCGCTTCACCTCGACTTGATTCGTGACATCGCATGTGTGTACGAAGCCAACCCCACCGTTCGAAGCAATCTGCTCGCAAGTTTCCTCAGCCGCAGATTGGTTCACATCAAAAATGTGGACAGCCGCTCCGCTCGCCGCGAACTTCAGAGCAATCGCTCGTCCAATGCCACTGCCGCCGCCGGTGATCAGGGCGGCTTTGCTGTCAAGTCGAAACGATTGAGCACCGATCCGTTCCTGGCTCAGAGCGATACTCCTCGTTTCCAGGGAATAAAATCTTCCTGGGCCTTCAACTCCGCCTTGGTTCGAATTTCCCCGCTCGCGACCTTGACCGTGAAATCAAGAATCTGTTCTCCCATCTGCTGAATCGTGCTCTCTCCCATCACAATCGCTCCCGTGTCGACGTCGATGATGTCATACATCCGTTGTGCGAGGTCGGAGTTGGTGGAGAGCTTTACAACTGGCGCGATAGGATTACCGGTAGGCGTACCCAGTCCGGTCGTGAACAGCACAACCGAAGCTCCGGCCCCCACTTGAGCAGTGACGCACTCCACGTCGTTGCCCGGCGTGCATTGCAGGTTCAGGCCAGGCTCAGAGGAGTACTCTGGATAATCGAGCACAGCCGTGACCGGAGACGTTCCTCCTTTTTTCGCCGCTCCAGCCGACTTCATTGCATCCGTTAGAAGGCCATCTCGCATATTGCCCGGCGAAGGGTTCATTTCGAAGCCTGCGCGTACTGCCGCGGCCCGCGCCGCGTAATCGCGCATGAGTTGGATAAAGCGGTTGCCGACCTCCGGACTCTTGCCGCGATTGATAAGCTGTTGTTCAACCCCACACAGCTCGGGAAATTCCGAAAGGATTGTCCTGCCACCCAGTGCCGCCATGAGATCGGCGGTGTGCCCGATCGCGGGATTTGCCGAGAGTCCCGAAAAGCCGTCCGAGCCGCCGCATTTAAGGCCCACGCAGAGTGACGATAGCGGAGCGGGTGTGCGCTGAACCTTATTGACCTCGACCAGCCCGGCGAAGGTTTGTCTTATCGCCTCCGACATCATGGCAGCCTCAGATCCGCTTCTTTGTTGTTCGAAGATAAAAAGGGGCTTGCTGAAATTCGGGTCTCGCTTGCGGATTTCCTCCCGCAGGATTCCGATCTGCGCGTGCTGGCATCCCAAACTCAAGACTGTGGCGCCCGCCACGTTGGGATGATGAATGTAACCGGCGAGGAGCCCGCACAGATTGTTCGAGTCCTCTTTGGTCCCGCCGCACCCTCCCTCGTGAAGTAAGAACCGGATACCGTCGACATTTTCAAACAGTCGCTCGCGTTCGGTTGAGACCAGCTCTGAACCGCTTGGAGTCTTTCTGTATGTCTTCGCAAGTTCGGCTACTTGCTGACGGTACGGCTGAGGAGCCGCAAACCCCAATTCCTCTTCCAGTGCTTGTTTCAGAACCTGGATGTTCTTGTTCTCGCAAAAAACCAGCGGGACCACCAACCAGTAATTCCGTGTTCCAACTTGACCGTCGGAACGGCGATATCCGAGGAATGTCCGCTCTTTCCATCCCAAAACATCAGGCGGGGTCCAACGGTACTGCGTGGACTGCTCGCGAAATGGCAATGCCTGATGTTGGATATTGCTCGTGCTTAACAGTTCTCCGCGAGCAATGCGCGTGATCGCCTTTCCCACCAGTACCCCGTACATAATGACGTCATCGCCAGCTTCAAGTTGTAGAGTGGCAAATTTATGTTTGGCAGGGACGTTCCTGGTTAGAGTGTATGTGTCGTGCCGGAATTTGACAGACTCGGCGGCTTTCAAATCTGTGAGCGCGATTAAAACGTTATCGCTCGGATCAAGTTGGAGTACTCGGGATCGCATCGATTTCACGCTGAATGTTGTGTTCTCACGCTGAGCCAATTTCGTCGCGCTATTTTAAAGCATTCTGGATGCGGAACGGCTAAAGTGCCTGCAATCGCCAGAATCGCTGTGCATTTCCGCCCATGATGTCGGCAGCGCGCTTTGGAACTCGTTCAGAAATGTAATCTTTCACTATCCTGATTACTTCACCGTAAGAAGCTGCCACCAGGCATACCGGCCAGTCAGAGCCAATCATCAGACGGTCGGGCCCAAATGATGCGAGCGCAACGTCGAGATATGGGATGATGTCTTCCCTCGTCCACGACTTCCAGTTGGCTTCCGTGACCAGTCCAGACAATTTGCAAAATACATTGGGCATCTCCGAAAGCCGACGAATGCCGCTCGTCCATGCGTCAATGTGCCGATCCCTGATCGGAGGCTTAGCCATATGGTCCAGAACAAACCGTTGCCGCGGAAATTTCCGAACAAACTCGTCGGCGACTGGCAGGTGTTTGGTGTAGATCAGGATGTCGAAGGCCAAATCAAAATCCTCCAGCATCTCAATGCCGCGAAGGAATTCGGGCCGCAGTAGAAATCGATCGTCGGGCTCGCTCTGCACAATATGACGCAGGCCGACGAGTTTGCGATGGCCGGTCAACGTTTTCAACTGCGATTTGATATCAGGGCTGCACAGATCAGCCCAGCCCACCACTCCAAGAATCGATTCATGCGCGTCGGCCAGCCCGAGAAGCCAGTTGGTCTCCTCGAGTGTTTGCCGTGTCTGCACGACGACTGATCCTTGAAAGTCATTGGCTCTCAGTTCAGGTCTTAAATCCTCTGGCAGAAAGGTACGGCGCAACGCTGCCATCGAGTCGTCGATCCAGCCGAATTCGCGGTTGTTGTAGATCCAGAAGTGCTGATGGGCGTCGATGTGCATCCCGCGCCAGAGTTTACTTCATCGGCGTGCGGTATGGAGACGATACTTGGGCGGAAACTCAAACACGGTGGCCAAAGGCGAGCAGCAGTGCTAAAGTCCGACCGGATTTCCTTGCCCTAGCTCGCCGCGTTGCTGGCGAACGGGACTTAGCACGCAAGCGATCGCTGATAATCCCCGGATTCCTGGTAAAGTTCGTCTATCTTTTCTCGATAACGCTCCTCGATCACTTTGCGGCGAAGTTTTAACGTGGGCGTCAGCGTGCCGTCGGTCGCGCTGAACTCATCCGCAACCAGCAGTACTTTCTTGAGCGTCTCATATCGCGCCAGTCCACGGTTGACGTCGGCCACAATCTCCTCATAAAGCGCTTTCACCTTGGGATGGCTGACGAGCGCCTCCCTGCTGGAGAACGCAACATCATTGGCCTGGGCCCATTCCTCCAGTAAAGGGAAGTGCGGAGAGATCAGCACGGATGGAAATTTCCTGCGGTCCCCCACTACGACCGCCGTTCCGATCAGATTATGTAACTTCAAGGAATTTTCAACCGGTTGCGGCGCGATGAACTTTCCACCAGAGGTTTTCAGCAAATCCTTCTTTCGATCTGTCACGCTGAGAAAACCTTCCTCGTCAATCGCGCCAATATCGCCTGTCTTGAACCAACCATCGACGAACGCGTCCCTGCTCTCGTCAGGCCGGTTCCAGTACGCGCCGAAGACGGACGGCCCGCGCACCAGAATTTCGGAGTCTTCTGCAATGCGAACCTCCACATTCTCGAGTGGGCGTCCCACCGTTCCCAGTTTATGAGCACTGGGAGTATTGACCGCGATCACAGGAGAAGTCTCGGTCAAGCCGTAGCCCTCGTGAATGCGGATTCCGAGGCTCGCATACCACTCCGCCAGTTCTTTCCCCAGAGGGGCGCCTCCTGAAATGAAGAACTTTACTCGGCCACCCAAACGCGCGCGCAGCTGTGAATACACCAGGCCGTCCGCCAATTTCCATTGCAAGGATTTTGGAGTACTGCCGCTCAAGATGGTCGACCGGTGAGTATCCCCGACAGATCGTGCCCATTGATAGATGGCACGCTTCGCCTTTCCATGAGCGCTTTTTTCCACCTGCTGGTAGATCTTTTCGTAGACTCGGGGAACGCCGACGAAAATCGTCGGGCGAATCTCGAGCAGCACCTGAGGCAGTTCTTCAAAGAACGGACAGTAGGCCAGAGTCACCCCATTGTGAAGCAGAGCGATGTCTACATGTCGAGCCGTCACGTGCGATAACGGTAAGAAAGACACCGTGATGTGGCCAGAGCCAACATCGAAGCCTGTCAGCGAACTGGTCACGTTTGCGGTCAGATTGCGATGACTGAGTTGAACTCCCTTCGACGTTCCAGTTGTGCCTGAGGTATAGATAATCGAAGCTAGGTCGTTTTCTGTGATCGTCTTGGCGCCTCGTTCCAGTTCCGGATCGCGGCCGCTGGGCCCTTTATGCATCAACTGCTGCATAGGCGCGGTCTCGGCGCCCACTACGGAATCCATAACCACGATTCTTTCAATCGCAGTCTGATCTTTGATCGAAAGAACCTTTTTCAATTGATCTGCGGAAGAGAGAAAGACAACCTTTGCTCCAGAATCGCAGAGAATGTATGCGGTCTGCTGCGCCGTCAGAGTTGTGTAGATGGGAACCACCACCGCACCCAAAAGAAAGGATGCAAAATCGGCAACCGCCCACTCCGGGCGGTTTTCACTGAGGATCGCAACCCGGTCTCCCCGCGAGACCTCCCAATTCCCCAGAGCCCGCGCGACTCCAGCCACGTTGCGGTAAAAATCCTGGGAACTGATGGGAAGCCACTCGGTGGCTTCCCGAGCCAGCATCAAACACTGTTGCCTGCGATCCACAATCCCAAAGAATATGTCGTTCAGTGTCCGAGGTTTCATCGCAGGTTCCTCTACTACTATTGGTTTTGTTTCAGCTGTCCCCAACGGAAGGTCGGGCCCACTGAAAAGCGAACGTAGTTCTGTCGTGGTACCAGCAGATCTGAAAATAAATGCGTGTTCACCCAGTCGCCCGCGAATCGGAATCCCACGGTTCGGGAAAAATTCAGGTCGAAGCCTGCACCCATGCCAAAGAAAAGCCGCGTATCGCTCTGATGCATAGCCGGCGCGGGGACACCCAAGCCTTGGAACAGCAAGCCCAAGTTTGCCGGGAACATTATGTCCGCCCTTTCGTGCATGCCTCCAAATCCCGGCCGGATGAGGAAGGTGATCTTTTCCCACCTCCGAATGTAGAACTGCGGTCCGGCCGCGAAGGTGTAAGTGGTCGAGTTAAATGGAACGTGAATTGAGCCCGCGGCGCGTGGTCCTAACAACCCATTCACCGCCGGAGCATATACGGTCTCGGTGCCGGTGATCGTGCCCGCTCCTGACAGGAAACCAAAGTCCACGCCCAGTCCCAGCCACGGCTTTGCGGTCACTCCAAAATCAGTTTCGAATCCGCGCTCGGTAAGATTTCGAGCCGGACTAATCATGTAGTCGAATCCGGTGAACAGAGTGTAGCGGTTGATGTCAGTGTTCTGCGCCAACGATGGAAAACATCCAGAAAGAATGAAGAGAGCGCAAAGAAAAAGTGGTACGCGTCTCATAACCTTTACCTCGTGAGATTGAATTGAGCATCCAGGGGACGGCATTCGTGAAAGTACAATTCTGCGGCGTAGTGGAAAACACACTATTCCGCAAGAAAATCGTTCGGTAACGGCCCGGGGTGAGTCGATGACCTGACACGGTCCACACCCGTGATCTTGCCGCTTAAGCTACGACGACCTCCGTGCCAACGGAAGCTGGCGCAGGCTCAGGTTTTCGTTTCGATTCAGATACAACAGCCTCGACAACCGGAACCGGTTGCGCTTTGGCTGCAACTCGAGCGGCTGGCACCGCTCGCCGTTGGCTTTTAACTCTGCTGGTCCGCGATGGCCTGAGATTCACCGCTTCTCGCAATTCCGTAAAGCTGGTTTGCAACAGCTTCTCCATGCATTTCAAATCGGGTGCAGCCTGCACGTCGCCGCTGAAGCCGAAATAAATAGTTCCGTTGTAGCTCAGAATTGCGCAATTCACCGCCATTTCTCCCCCGACTGGAACGTACGGATACCACTCCAGCATCTTGTGTCCGAGCAGGTATAACGGAAATTGCGGCCCGGGTACATTGGTACAAACAAGATTGAAAGGAGTAATAGGCAACTGGCTGGCAATCGGTCCGGCCAGGCCTTGAATCGATGTCGGGAACATGCCGATCAGTCCGCCAGCCAGGCTCACCAGTTCGGCCGCGTGCACGCGCTTCAGAAACTCCGTTCGCTTGTGCACGGCGGCCAGCAGCTTTCGCGGCTGCCGAATGCTGAGAGGCACCGTAACCGGCACCAGCGAGATCCGGTTGCCTAACTCGGTAGGATCGCTATCGCCCCGCAGATTCACTGGAACCATCATCCGGAAGAGCCGTCCCCTTACCGGATCGCCATGCTGTTCACAGTACCGGCGGACCGTGGCCGTCACAATCGCCAGAATGACATCGTTGACGCTCGTGCCACATCGTTTGCGGATCTCTTTGACGTCTTCCAGTGGAATTGCCGTGTAGGCGAATTTTTGCGGACCGCGGTAAATGACATTGAAGCGCAGCCGCTCCGTGAAGGCTGTGATTTCAGGAAATAGATCGGCAAACTCGTCCGCCTCGACGTTTCCGCCGTTTGCCGCCACCCGCTCGGCCATGCTGAGCACGTCGGTCATCGCCGACAGGATTCTCTTTACGAAATCCGCATAGGACTCAACAAACCCGGATGTCAAAGAGCTGAGCGCGTCTCGACGTGGTGGCACCCGGAATTTTAGTTTCCGCTTGGGCAAGATCGATGCCTCGGGATTTGCGTCCAGGAGCAGGTTGATCAGTCCCACGCCGGCAATCCCGTCGGTCAGGCAATGATGCAGTCGGATGATCATTCCCGTCCGCTTGCCTTTGAGGCCCCGAACTAAAGTCATGTCCCACAGCGGATGCCGCCGATCCATCATGCTGCTGAACAGCTTTCCAGCGACGGCCTTCAACTCGGTTTCCGTACCATACCGAAGGTTCACTTCCCGCATGTGGCGTCGGAGGTCGAATTCCGAATCGTATTCCCAACTCGGCAGGCCTACCCCGAATGGCGCAGCCACGAGGTGTTTTACGTACCGGGGCAGAAGAGGCAGTTTCGATTCCACGAACTGAACGCAATCCCCAAAAGAGATCTCTCCCTCGAAGGTGCAAACGCTCGCCACGTTCAGCGGCATGCCCTCGCGCTCCAGGTGCAGGAAGACCGTGTCTCCCCAGGAAAGGCGGTCACTCTGCGAATGGTTCTGCATGAAATCTCCTCAATTCGCGAACAAAAAGTGCCGCGTCAGCCGCGCCAGTTTTAGCATTTTGTACACGTTCGCGTTCACGCCACGCAAAACTACTTTGACCTTCTTCTCATCTGCTCTGTGAGCAAAATCTTGAATCGCGTTTAACCCCGCAGAGTCGATCCGACGGACGCAAGAAAGATCCACACCGAATTGCTCTGGCTCGCCGTCCAGAGTTTCTCCCGCGGTTTCGAAAGCCGAGGTCAAGTTTCCTTCGTCGATACTCAAGAATGCCGTATTCGTTTCCATAGCCACCATCCAAACAGCTAGACAGCTTGTGTTTCATCTACAGCCTGCTTGGCTGCGCCGCGACCTGCGTAAGCTTTCCAGAAGAGTTCGACCAGTTCCTCGATCAAGGGCATGCGGGGATTCGAACGCCAGGAGGGGTCGTCAAACGCTGCCTTCACCATCTCTGGAATAGCGCGTTGGAATTCTTCTTTTGTGATGCCTAGCTCGGCGATTGAGCGAGGGAATCCGAGTTGGTCGAGCAACTGCTCCGTCGCGCCAATCAACTTCTCGACCTTCTCTTGCACCGTTTGTCCACCCAGCCCCAACAGGTCGGCAACCGTGGCGTATTTCTTGTGCGCTACGTAGCCCTGCGTGTACGGCGACGGCATGAACTTCGTGGGCACGGCGGCGTTATATGCAATCACATGTGGCAGAATGAGCGCGTTGGCTTTTCCATGCGCTACCTTGAAACGAGCTCCGAAAGCATGCGCGAGGGCATGGTTCACGCCGACCGAAGCATTCGAGAATGCCATCGCAGCGATACACGCAGCGTTGTGCATCATGCAGCGTGCCTCCTCGTGCCGCGGGTTCCCGTAAGCGATCGGTAAATATCTGAACACCAGCCGAATTGCCTGCATGGCGCTCGCATCGGTATAGGCGGACGCGTAATTTGATACACCGGCTTCCAGTGCGTGCGTCAGGCAGTCGATGCCTGTATCGGCGGTCAGACTTTTCGGCATCGACATCACAAACTGCGGATCCACAATCGCAACGTCCGGAGTCAGTGAATAGTCCGCGAGCGTGACCTTGCGCCCTCGTTGTTTATCGGTGAGCACAGCAAATGGTGTTACTTCACTGCCGGTCCCACTCGTAGTTGGAATGGCGACGAGACGTGCCCGATTTACTTTCTCCTTCGGGTATTCAATCACGCGTTTGCGCAAATCCAGGAACGGCGCCGCGAGCTCTTCGAGATCCGCCTCCGGCGATTCGTACTTCAGCTTCATAATCTTCGCCGCATCAATGATCGAACCTCCACCTAGCGCAATGATCTGATCCGCCTTATAGAAGCTAAGAGCCTCGACTCCTTGTTCAATCACATTCACTTCGGGCTCGGCATCCGGGATAACGCAGACATGAACGTGCGTCTTGGGGCACATGTGTCGCCGGACGATATCGACATGACCGATATGCTCCAGCGCTGGGTTAGTAACGATGATCGTGGTCCGGGAAGGGAATTGCCCCAGGTTCTCTACCGCGTTCATGTTGAAGAAGATCTGGTTGGGAACGCGGAACCACATATGAGTTTGTGTCCTCCGAGCGACGCGCTTGATATTGAGGTAGTGATAGATGTTGACGTTATCCGTGGTGCTATTGCCGCCGCCCGTCCCGCAGCCGAATGAGAACGTCGGAACCAGATCGTTGTACACCGCACCCAGCGCGCCAATCGCCCCAGGAGAGTTCACGATGATCCGCCCGGCATTAATCACGTTTCCAAATTCGCGGATGACCTGCTCGTTCCGCGAGAAGATGACCGCTGTGTGCCCGAGCCCTCCTGCATGATTCACGTCAATGCAGACCCTTAAGGCCTCTGGCACCGACTTCGCTCGATACACCGCCAGCACCGGAAACAGCTTCTCGACCGAAAGCGGATGCTCGCGTCCTACTCCATGAATCGGTGCGATCAGCAACTTGGTATTCGCTTTCACTGACAGGCCGATGAAGCGGGCGATGTCCGCGGCTTTTTGCCCGATCGCCATGGGCTGCATGAATCCGGTCTGTGGATCGATTACGGTTCGTTCCAGCAGCTTGGTTTCTTTCTCGTTGCAGATGTGTGCACCGAGATCAGCGAATTTCTTCAGCGCCGCCTCGTAGATCTCGTCGTCGATGACCACCGTCTGCTCGGAGGCGCAGATGGTTCCGTTGTCGAAGGTCTTCGAGATAATGATGTCGACCACCGCGGTATTCAGGTCCGCGCTTTTCTCCAGGTAGACGGGGGTATTTCCCGCCCCGACTCCCAGTGCCGGCTTGCCGGAACTGTACGCCGCCTTCACCACTCCCGGACCGCCGGTCGCATCGATCAGGCCGACGTCCTTGTGGTGCATCATGTAAGCGTTGTCCACGAGCGTGGGAGACTCAACGCAGGTGAAGACTCCTTCCGGCGCGCCGTGCTTCACCGCTGTTTCGTACATGATTCTCACTGCCTCGGCGCAGCACCGCCATGCTTTGGGATGAGGACTGAAAATGACTGCGTTTCGCGTTTTGACCGCGACGATGCACTTGAACAGAACCGTAGAAGTGGGATTTGTAATCGGGGTCAGCGAGAACAAAACTCCAATTGGTTCTGCCATCTCCAGCAGGTTGCGTTCGGGAATCTCGCGAATGATGCCAACCGTGCGCTTGTCCTTTATGTAGCTGTAGACGAACTCGCTGGCCACCATGTTCTTGATGACCTTGTCTTCCACCACTCCCACTCGGGTTTCTTCCACAGCGAGGTGAGCAAGATGCTGCGCTTGTTCGAGGCCCGCCAGAACCATTGCCTTAACGATGCGATCGACATCTTCCTGGGTGAATTGCGTGAACACCGCCGCTGCAATTTTGGCTTGTCCAACAAGAGACTCCAGGTACGCGATTCTTTCTGCGGTGGGGCCCTCAGCAGGAAGGGGAACCTGTGCCCGCTCATTCAATTCAGTGGCAATCATGGCTACCTCCCTGGCATGCTCCAGGATGATCACAGGCGTGGGTGTGTGCTGGAGAAAGGCATCCCGGCGAAAAGGGCTGGAGAGAACCGGAGTGCCGCCTGTCTTGGGCTCCGGCGGACACGTAACTCACCCTCGGTTCCAAAGTAGAACTCCAAGAACGCCGGCGGTCTGCAACCGCTGTCACGCCTCATTGTGACGGATGTCACAAGTGTCCTTGAGGGTGTACCGGCAGAATCAGCGCGAACTCTAAGCGGCGCTCCGCACCCGATGCCACAGGGCAGTATCGTTCCACCTCGTGTCGGTTGCGAGGGGAATAAAACTCATTGCCCGCTCCGAAAGCGCGGTGATGGTCAAACTCGGGTTCACGCCCAGGTTCGCCGCCAAAACCGACCCATCGCAGATGTACATATTGCGATATCCAAACACGCGATGGTGGCTGTCGACAACGCCGCGTTCCGGCGAATCGGCAATCACGCAGCCTCCAATGCAGTGGGCCGTGCCGGGCACATCAAAAAGGATCTCGGGGAGCATGCTCATTCCCGTGCCGCCGGCGATTGCTGCGAACTTCCGAGCGAACTGATTCGCTTTCGGAATATACGTTGGCACCTTGTCGCCGTAACTGGACAGCATCTTGCGAAATGGCCAAAACCAGCGCCGTTGCCATCGCATTTCTATGTGCCCTTCGAGCGCTTGCATGCACAGCAGGATCGTGGACTCTCGTGCCCATCCCCACAGGCGAAAAAGCCGCAGAGTCTGCATGGGATGAAAGATCAGGGAACTCACGATGTTTTTCGCCCATAGTCCAATTCGTCGTGGACCCGGCTGGCCGTCGGTCAGCATCGTCGTGAGAAGTCCCATTACATCTGAACCATTGGGATAGCGAACGGCTTCAATGTGAGTATGTTCGTCAATGTAAATTCCCGAGCCAATCGCGATGCCTTGTGACAAGTCGTCGGCGCATTGCGGTACGCGCGCCCCGATGATCGATTCCGAGTTGGTGCGCACATGCTTGCCTAAAGTCCGACTAATGCCGGGCATCGAGCCACCCTCACGCAGACGGAACAGCAGTTCCATGGTGCCCAGCGCCGACGCAGAGAAGACAACCCCGCGGCAGGTAAATTTCCGGGGCTGACGCCGCATCCAGGCCGTCGATTTCTCTGTGAGCACTTCGTAGCCCGAGAGGCCGTCGTCTGATGGGGAGAGTGGTCTCACATCCACCACTTTCGTCTCTGGAAAGATTCGCGCACCTTTCTTCTCTGCCAGGTAAAGGTAATTCAGGTCGAGCGTGTTCTTCGCCCCGTAGCGGCAGCCCATCATGCACCCGCCGCAACCCGTACAGGTCCCGCGGGATGGCCCTTCGCCCGCAAAAAATGGATCGGGCACCTGCTGGTTCACGGTGTTTCCATCAGACGACTGTAGTATGCCAACTCGAGTTCGATAGAAAGTATGGCCGCAGTTGTTGGCGTCGGCCGCGTACTTCAGCAAGTGGTCAGCGGTTCCCAGAATCTTGTTTTCGGAGACCCCCAGCATGTGCGCCGCAGTCTGGTAATGCGTAGGCATCTCGCCCGTCCAGTCCGCGAGATCGCGCCACGATCCTGAATGCCACACTTGATCCGGAGCCGGAAGCAGTGTGGCGGCATACGTAATTGATCCACCACCCACAGCGCATCCGTGAAAGATGGTGGCGTGCCGGAACATTCGCATGTTGAAGAAGCCATGCAGCCCAAGACTGGGACGCCACAACCAGCGATGGACATACCAACTGCTGCGGGGAAGAGAATGGGGCGCCCAGCGGCGCCCCATTTCCATCACTGCAACTCGATAACCCTTTTCAGTAAGCCTTAGAGTCGAAACACTGCCCCCGAATCCGGATCCGATCACGATGAAATCGAAATCGAACTGATCGCCGCCGGTTACCATAACCGCTACTCTCTGCTTTCGCACCTGCTGACAGCAGGATTATGCGACCAGGTACTTGCCCCTCCCGATGACCTTCTGCGCAATCGCTTGCCTTAAGGCCACCGTGTTGAACGGTTCGTACTTGCTCAACCTGCGGAGAATTGCCAGTTGTGAACGCAGCATGTCTCCTTCGGCGCACGCCGCAATGACCATCTTTGCGGCACTTTCGATTCTGTCCATCGCGCCCGACATATAGACCCGCGTCATAGCGATGGCATGCTCGCAATTCTGCTCTCCGTTCCTCATAGCCAGTTTTTGCGCACGCAGAACGGCTGATTCCATGGCATAGGTTTCAATGGTCATGTTCGCGATTGCGCCCATGATCTCCTGCTGATCCTGAATCGCCTGCATATACTTCTGCGTAGCAATTCCCGCCGCAAACAGCCCCATCTTTTTGGCAGTCGCAACCAGCTTGCGTTCTGGACCCATCGCACCTTCGCTCATCTCCTCAGAGCTTCCCGACAAGACTTCGTCCATGAGCTTTTTGATCGCGGCCATTAGCGGTAATTGCCCACTCATGGCGCGCTTGAGCAAAAATCCGGTAATGAGCAGCCGGTTGATCTCATTGGTGCCTTCGAAGATGCGATTCACACGGACGTCCCGGTAATTCCGCTCTGCTGGATACTCTTCTACGAAGCCATATCCACCATAGATCTGGACGGATTCATCAACGACGTAGTCGATGAACTCCGATCCCCAAATCTTCAAAATCGAGCATTCCACCGCGTATTCGTCGATGACCTTGCGGACCTGGGCCATGTCTGCATGTTCTGCCCCGAGCTGTGCGATGGCATGGTCCATCATGCCAACGGTTCGGTACGCCATCGCCTCGCCCACGAAGATTCCCGCGGCCATGTTAGCGATCTTCTCCCGGATCAATCCGAAGTCGGCGATCACTTTTCCGAATGCCTTGCGCTGCTTGGCATAGGCGATCGCATTTTCAATGCAGTTGCGCGCCGACCCGATGCAGCCCGCGCCCAGTTTGAACCGTCCCACGTTAAGGACATTAAATGCGATGTGATGCCCTTTGCCGATTTCACCGAGCACGTTTTCCACCGGGACTCGGCAGTCGTTAAGAATCAGCGGACAAGTTGACGAGCCGCGGATCCCCATCTTGTGCTCTTCGGCGCCCACCGAGAACCCGGGGAAGCCGCGTTCGACGATGAAAGCCGTGAACTTCTCGCCATCGATTTTTGCGAAGACGATGAACAGATCGGCGAACCCGGCGTTCGTAATCCACATCTTCTCCCCGTTCAAGATGTAGTGCTGCCCCTCGGGCGAAAGCTTCGCTTGGGTTCGGCAATTCAACGCGTCGGAACCGGACGATGATTCGGACAGCGCATAAGCTCCGACCTTCTCACCGCTCGCCAGGCCCGGCAGATATTTCTTCTTCTGCTGTTCCGTGCCGAAGTACACGATCGGAAGCGTGCCGATGCAGGTGTGCGCGCCCCACGTTGTGCTGAACCCTCCATACTTCGCGATCCGGTCGGCAATGATCGACGAAGTAACTTTATCCATCTCCATTCCGCCGTACTGCTCGGGCACATCCACTCCGCTGAGCCCAAGTTCCCCTGCCTTGCGCACCAGTTCCCGAATTACGGCGAAATCCTTGTGCTCCATCTTCTCGATGTTGGGCACAATTTCCTTATTGGCGAATTCTTCTGCGGTCTGCGCAATCAGCTGGTGCTGCTCGCTGAAATCTTCTGGTGTGAACACTTCCTCGGACGTGCGTTCCTCGATCAGGAAACTGCCGCCCCGAATCTTGCTCCCCGGCATTGCTGTGAGCGTAGCCATATTGCGCCTCTCCTAAATGGTTCCCCTATCGCGGATGAGCAAAGGACGCCGGCTAAATACATCACCCAATAGCCCCGGCCTTCGCAGGGTGTACGTTGGAGTCGATTTCTCGCGCAGCCTGGTTATTACCGGCTCGCCTATGTAACCTGTACTCGACTGAGATCAGATCAAAGCGTCTTCGGGCGATGCTAGAAGCGTCGCTCGAAGACGCAAAGATCACATCCGATGCCCAGTCCCTCGCAGCAGTTCAAAGCACCTCAGCCATTCTCACGGACAAAGTATCTCTTCGCGCTGACAGCTCCCGACTTCAGAGAATGACTAAATCATCAGGCGACAGCCACTGCCGCTTTCGCCCGTTTCGGCGTCTTCTTGTGCATCACTGGTTTGGCTCCGTTCGGCGCCTTCACCATCACATCCATAAGCGACTTCTGGGCGTCGACATAGCTCTTTACCACCTCCCGAGTAAGTTCATTCAACGGAAGAAACGGAAAAGGTTTCAGCAGGTCCAGAGTCTTGCCAGCACTCTGTGCCCCGGCATTGAGCTGCTTCCCGGCAACATCCACAAGCCGCTTCTGTGCCTCGATCAGCGAGTCGGTCGCTTCCTTGGCCAGATGTGACAGCTCCGTCGGTTTCCTCTTCCCGGCGCCGTTTGTATGCTTGCCGCCGGTTGCTTTTGCAGTCTCGTCGGCTACGACATCGAGGAACTTCTTCTGTGCTTTGGCGAAGTTCTCCATCGCGTGGCGCGCCAGATCAATGACATGCTCCGGCTGATAGGGTTTCCCGGCCTTGGCCGACTCCAGCCAGGTGAGCGTCTGTTTACTGGCGATCTTCAGATACTCCTCATGCATTTCGATGAAAGTGTCGACACTGCGCTGCAGAAGGCTTATCAACGCGCGCCGTCGCGGACAGTCTCCCATCCGCTCTTTCACCCCGTTCAGCAGAATTTCATTTTGCTGCTTCCCGAGTTCTAGCAGAATGGTCTGGCCTTCCATGAAGTTGGTCATGCCTTCCTCAGCAACCTCGCTGAGAATGGCTGTGGGAGAGCGATGAGGATCTGACAGTTGCTGCCGAACCGCGTGCATGACGCTGGCATTCTGCCGCATCGCCAGATCGAGGAGAATTCGTTGCGTGGCAAACAGTGTTTGTACTCCCTGTTGTCCCCAGCCCGAGAGCAGGGACAGCACCGACGAATCTTTCCGATAAGTGGATTCGTGCTTTGCTGCTGGCATATGAAGGTACCTCCAATGCTGCACTGCAGCATCAGCTAAACTGTACGACTGCAAGGTCCTTATGTCAAGATGTTCTTGTGCCTTGTGCACAGCAACATAGGGTGCGATGAAGCCTTCTGTGATCCTGATCAAAAAATATGGGAACCGCCGTTTGTACGACACGGCCGGCAGTCGTTACGTCAATCTCGACGATCTGGCGGCACATGTCCGTGCCGGCCGGGAAGTGCGCGTGGTGGATGCCAAAACAGGGCAGGATCTGACCCGCGTTACCTTGACGCAAATCATCACCGAAGACGCGAAGGACAAACCTACCGGGCTTCCTCTGGAACTGCTGCGACAATTGATCATTGCTTCTGACGAGGTCCGCCAGGAATTTTTGATGTGGTATTTGAAATCAGCGTTCGATACGTACCAGAAATTGCAGGACACCGTGCAGAACAGGCTCAGCGAAGTTCAGTCCGCAGTGTTGTCCCCGGTTGACATGATGAAGCGTTTTCTAGGTGCCGCGACTCCCTCGCCTTCTCGGACAACCGGCAGGGAAGAAGTGGAATCCCTGCGCAAACGCATAGCGGAACTGGAGGCCCAACTCGAGAAAGATAAGGTCCCCAAGCACACTAAGCGCAAAAAACATTGACAACCCCGATGTTTACTCACGCAACCAATCGCTCGCAAATCGGCCTTGTCAGATGAAGGTACGTGAGTATAATTGTGCGGCGCAGCATCGCAATCTTCGTAGCCCAGATGCGGAGATTTGCAACACCCGAACGAAATTGCGGCCCAAAACGAAAAAAGTGAACGCGCGTCCTGGCGCGGCGAGACGGCGCACATCCGCTCGCCAACCCTATCCCCAGTCCCATAGCTCGTCTTTTTGGACCGAAGCCCTCATCGGAGCCGAAATCCTGATCTTGCATGCAACTCCCGTGTATTACGGCCTGGGAGTCCCACACGGCGACGGTTCGGCGGTCGTCATTATTCCAGGCTTTTTGGGAACTGATCTTTATCTCACCGAGTTCCATGCCTGGCTTGGTCGCATTGGCTACAGTCCTTATTTTTCCGGCATAGGACTTAATGCCGAGTGCCCCAACCTCTTGATTCAGCGTCGTCTCAATCAGACCATCGACCAGGCGCGCCGCGAAACCGGTCGCAAGGTGCATCTCATCGGACACAGCCTTGGCGGAGTCATTGCCCGCTCCGCAGCTGCTCAGCGTCCCAGGGATATAGCTTCCGTGATCACCCTGGCCGCGCCGGTTCAAGGTACCGTGGCTCATCGCGGCGTCCTCAACGCCGCCGAAGCAGTGCGCTTGCGCATCCTGGAGGAACATGGCAAGGGTGTGCTTCCGGACTGCTACACCGGGCGCTGCACTTGCAATTTTGTAGGATCCCTTCGTCGCAAAGTTCCTGATGCCATGCTCGAGACTGCCATCTATACCCGACAAGATGGCATTGTGGACTGGCGTTATTGCATGACCATGGATCCCGAGAAAGATGTCGAAGTTCCTGGAACCCACATCGGAATGGCCTTCAACCCGGCGGCCTATGTGGTCGTCGCTGAGCGCCTGGCGAAGGCTCGGGCTTAGCCCACCATTTCCAGCACAGCCCCAGTGCCCGTCTGCAGCGTTTCGCGCGAACCGTCGGTCCGCGTGATGACCACCGACGCGAAAGCAAGACTGTTATTCGAGACCTCGAAAGTTCCCGAACAGTCCGTCTTGAGATAAGGAAGTCGGTGCAGGCTCGGCCCACTGCCATCAAGCGCAATTTCAAGCTGGAGGTCATCGCGACCTCCTGTGAATACCCATTGCATCTCTTCACGGCGGTTTCGCAGTTCTCTTAAGTTGTTAAGCATGTATGAGCGCGATTCATGCCACAGCACCGCTTTTCGAAACACGAATCCCAATGGCATTTCGTAGACCAAAGCCTCAAGCGTAGTGCTCGGCTTTCCGCTTCGAATGAAGCAGGCATGCGCCCATCTCCAGAAATTTCGATGCCGGAATCCGCAGTTGTGCCCTTGGACTCCGAATCCCAGCGGATCTCCTGCGAAGCTGCGGCCATCCAGCGAGATCTCGCCTGAAAAGACGGCGTCGGAATGTGGCGTGCGCGAAAAGCCAATCCATCCCTTGCTGCTCAAGGTAACCCGAAAAGTTGATCGGTATTGCAGATTCCACGTAATTCGGTGGCCGTCAACATTCAGAGCGCCGCGGCAGAAGTTCTCACCAATTTCGTTTTCGTCCATTTTCAACCGGAAGGGTGACTCGCCCTTGCGGCTGAACTCGAGGCCAGACGGCGGAAATCCCTGGACAAAAGTTCGTGGCTTATCGCCCGCGGGGAACCATGTGGCCCAGACTTGAACCGGCAGTCCTTGCGGACTTTCAACGCAACCTCCGCGCCCCGGATTCATCAGCAAATAGCGGAACCACCATGCCCCAGTGCCATCGGCGAGACCCAGGCGCAGAAACCAAACCTCATAACGGCGCCGGACTGACAGCGTCGAGAACGCTTCGTTCAGAGTTCGCACAGTGCCTCCGTGCTCGCCAGCAACACTATCTCACAAGCGTCCTGCGTCTCCGGTGATGGCGGTCACTGCGAGTTCTTCCTACTCGGAAGATAGTTTGAGCGGTCACACCTCATGATTGATTCCTCCCCCATTGCCGCCGCGTTAGGTCAACTCGCTCCCCAGCAGTTGCGTTCCATCCTTGCGAGTTATTTTCCCCAGGGCGCAACCAGCGCAGAGAAGGTGCGCACGATTGAGGCCGCACTCCGCAGCCCACTCGGACAGTCCATACGTGAAACCATGGCGCGCTGGATTGTGGATGAGATTGTTCCCGTTGAGAGGCTCGTGCCGGCAGAGTATGTGCATTGGCGCCCGCCGGTGCGGGATTCCATGATGTTCGTAGTCGCTCGATTGTCACCCCAGCGTCTCGCTCCTAAACTCCTTGAACAGATGGAACTCCCTCTCGATACGCCGCCTGAAGTGCGATTATTGCGGCTCATCGCCAAGGTGCCTGGATTGCAAAAGCTTGGCCAGGTGATAGCGCGCAACCAGCATCTACACCCCGCTCTGCGAAGAGCCCTTTCCAAGCTCGAAAACGGCATCCGGGACGTTGAGCCCACAGAAGTTCGTTCCATGATCTTGAAGGCGCTTGGGCCCAAAGCAAAAAAGTTTGATATTGAGGTGTCTACGCAAATATTAAAGGAGGCCAGTGTCAGTGCAGTCATTCGTTTCTCCTGGAAGAATCCACAAACTGGTCATCGCGAACGTGGCGTTTTCAAAGTTCTAAAGCCGCACATCCCGGTGTACTTTGCCGAGGACATGGATTACCTGCAGGGACTGGCAAACTACTTCGGCGAGCGCCATCAGACCTATGGTTTCCCGGCACATCTGATTCCCGACACTTTTCGAAAAGTGCGTCGCCTGCTTCGCCACGAGGTGAACTTTCGCCGTGAACAAAAAACCCTCGCGGAAGCGGCCGTTCTTTACCGCTCCTATCGGGGAGTCCGGATTCCCAGAGTCATTCAGCCCCTGTGCACGAACACGATCACGGCATTGAGCGAGGAGCGTGGGCTCAAAGTGACGAATGCTGTGCTCCGGCTCTCCCCCAAAGCGAGGCGCAAAGTGGCCGAGCGTCTCATGGAGGCTTTAATCGCAGTGCCTTTGCTCTCAGCGTTGCCGAACGCCGTCTTTCATGGCGATCCCCACGCCGGCAATCTCCTCTACAACAGCCACACGGGGGAGCTGGTCATTTTGGATTGGGCTCTGCGGGAGAGGCTTGGCCGCGAGCAACGCCGTCACCTCGCACTTTTGTTTCTGATGGTCACCTTGCGCGACCCGGTAGGCGTACACAACGAAATCTTGGCTCTGGCTCAACACAGGCCTGGATCAGGCTCGCACTTTTCACGCAGAACCCGCGAAGTCGTCACCGAATTCCTGGACGCGCTGCCAGCGTCCACTCTGCCCGGCGCCGGCGATGCCATGCGCTTGCTGGAAAGTGTCGCCATGCAGGGAGTGAAGTTCGCGGCATCTCTGATCATCTTGTCAAAAGTGATGTTTACGCTGGAGGGAATTCTTGGTGACCTGGTCGGCTCCGATATCACCATGGGTCTTACTGTTGCCCGCCATGTCGCGCTGCACTGGCTAGGCAATCGGTCGGAATTCCGTTTGCCTTTAATGAGGAGAGACTGGATCACCCTGCAATGCAGCGCACTCCTGCTGGTGAGCCGGCTCGGAATTCAATGGCAGCAGACCATGCTGAATCGTTGGCTGAAGCCCGATCCAGCGACGGCTGCTGCCAGTTGAGGACGGCTGCGATCCCTCCCAACCCATAAGCTGATCCCGTGCGAATTACACTGCGACTGGCTTATGCGGTTTACTGCGGTTCCGGCCTGGTTTTGCACGGCCCACAGGTTTTGCTTTCTTCGGATTGATCAGCGAGCCGATCAAGTCACTTTCGTTCTTGAAGAAATTCTTTACACCTTCTTCTGTCAGGCTCGCGGTCGGCATCAATCGCGCCGGCGACATCATCTCAAGCGACTTAGTCGAGAGATCCAGATTGACGTTCATCTGCTGGCTCATCACATCGAGCAACCGCTTCTGTGCCTCGATGAACGCGTTGGCTGCTTCCCGCGCAAGAACCGCCACTTCAGTCTTCGTGACGGTCTCCTCATGGTGCCTGGCCTTGCCGCTCGTCACCTTGGCCGACTCTTGCTCAACCACCTGCAGAAATTTCTGCTGTGCCCTCGCGAAAGTCTCGATAGCCTCTCGGGCCAATTCCATCACCCGAATGGACCGCTCGTCTTTTCCCGATTTTTCAGATTCGATCCACTGCATGGTTTGCCGCGTTGTAGCCGTCAGCAGCTCGTGCTGCATCCCAATGAGCGTATCGACGCTGCGCCGCACCATGTCGGTCATTGCAATCCCAGGCACAAAGTTGCCAATGCGCTCCTTGACTCCATTCAACAGGATCTCGTTCTCTTGTTTCGCCAGGTCAAGAAGCGTGCGGTGTGCCTCCACCAGGCTTGACGTGCCCTCCACCGCCAATTCGGTGAGCATATCCAATGGCGAATAATTTTCGTGCTTCGTATGAGTTCGCATCAACCGCCTCCAATTGCTGCACTGCAGCATAGACTCAATATAGGACCGCCTCACCGGTGAGTCAACGTCTCTTTCACGGGTTGTGCGCAGCAACAACAGCAACTGTGATCATCGTCACTGGGAGCTGGACGCTTGCAGAAGCAGTCTGTTGGCGAAGACTAAATGTCTGACAGAGGCTTGCATGAAAACACTTCCAGAGGTTGAGATAGCGAAGGAACTGATGACGGAGGCCGCGAAGTGGTCTGTCATGAAATGGCTGCGCGAAAAGAAGCGCGTCAGGCGAGCTGCCGATCAGGCCAATGCCGCCCTCGATGGCTTGAACGCCGAAATCAAGGAGGGTTGGCCTGAGACCTTAAGAACGGCATATGAAGCGTTGGCAACGGAAAGCGCCGGGGCCAAGGCGAATGGACAGATTCGTTCGAAGCAGTCATCGGCGAAGCCCACGAACATCTCCGCAATCGCTCAAAAGATAAAGGGTGCCGACGAAGAGGCGTATCGCGCAAGAATCCTCGCGGAAAAGACATTCGATGAAGCAGAGAAACGCTTGAGTACTAGTCTCGCGCGGCAGGGATGCGTCCAGGCGATTCAATCCTGGGAACTCCACGAGAAAGCCATTCGTGAGGCAGAGAGTTGCGTCACCTAACTGCACAGTTACAACTGTCCGGTCGTGTGACTCTGCTTACACGGTTCCGAGTGACCATGCGCACACACAAAAGTGACAGCGGCTACGGACTTGCTCTGCCAAAAATGGTCTAGTTGTTCAGCAGTTTGGTTCTTCGGCCGGAGTCGGTTATGCATGTAGCAGAGTGGTCCAAGTCAGAGGTTGAGTACGGCCGAAGGGTTCTGAATTCTGGTCTGGAGGGAGTACGTTCCGGCCAGGAAGCTTTTTTGCATGGTAGGCCTGTTACTCCTGTTTTCCGAGAATCGCTTTGCAACGCATGGAAACCCACAGCCCTTGGTGCCTGTATAGGCATCCTGACCGGTTGCCCTAGAGACCATCACCGATCGCTGGCACGAATTCTGACTTCGGGCCTGCTCGGTGGGTTGATCGGCCTTGCGGCGGGCGTACTTTGGGACACCCGATTGCTGGCCGCAAGCGCGGCTGGCGGTGCTCTCGCCAGGATCGAGAAGGTACGTGACGAGCACTGGCTGGAAAGAAATCCCATCGACTACGCGTAATCGGAAAAAAGTTGGAGCCGGTTAATTGGCCAACTCTCACTTCGTCGAATAGAGAACCGGACACGTCTATCAGGCGACAAGTTCCTACCAGGAATGGCTTTCCCGGCAGGGCAGGGAGCCAGGACACATGGATCGCGTTTCAGCCACCCCACAACTCGTTTCCTGGTTATCCCAAGGATTCGTCCTGTTCGGGCTGGTGCACATT
>Ga0068856_100000954_pt1 | contig 30954 bp, 29 predicted proteins | sample KBSCornC62_FD_66595 | JGI IMG/M metagenome (GOLD analysis project Ga0068856, IMG submission 66595) | Corn rhizosphere microbial communities from Kellogg Biological Station, Michigan, USA - KBS Corn C6-2 | ecosystem: Host-associated > Plants > Roots > Rhizosphere > Soil ... | reverse complement strand
AGGGCCTCCCGAGCTTCTCCGAGGCTCTCCGCGCCGGCACCGAGATTTTCCACGCGCTCAAGACCGTGCTCAAGGGCCGCGGCCTCTCCACCGCCGTCGGTGACGAGGGCGGCTTCGCCCCGGCGCTCACCTCGGCCGAGGACGCGCTCGACTCCATCGCCAAGGCCGTGAAGGCCGCCGGCTACAAGTTCGGCAAGGACATCTTCGTCGCGCTCGATTGCGCCTCGTCCGAGTTCTACGACGCGACCTCGAAGAAGTACGTCTTCAAGAAGTCCGACGGTTCCAAGCGCACGGCCGACGAGCTCGTCGAGTTCTACAAGAAACTCTGCGCGAAGTACCCGATCATCTCGATCGAGGACGGCTGCGCCGAGAACGACTGGACCGGCTGGAAGAAGCTCACCGAGGCTCTCGGCGAGAAGGTCCAGCTCGTCGGCGACGATCTCTTCGTCACGAACGTCGAGTTCCTCCGCAAGGGCATCGAGACCGGCACCGCCAATTCGATCCTCGTGAAGGTGAACCAGATCGGTTCGCTCACCGAGACCTTCGACGCCATCGAGCTCGCCAAGGAGAACAAATACACCGCCGTCATCAGCCACCGCTCCGGTGAGACCGAGGACGCCACGATCGCCGACATCGCGGTCGCCACGAACGCCGGCCAGATCAAGACCGGTTCCGCAAGCCGTACCGACCGTATCGCGAAGTACAACCAGCTCCTCCGCATCGAGGAAGAGCTCGGCGCGAACGCCGTTTACGGAGGAAAGTTCTAGCCCGAGTAATTTACATTTCGCAGGCCCGTGAGCTTCACGGGCCTGCCGATTGAATGAGGACACCGCACGCCAGAGCCCAGCTCCGACAACGTCGCGAGACGGACTTCTGGCGCGCGGTGAATCGGTTCCTCGTTCTTCTCATCGGGATCGGCCTCGCCGTCGCGATCGTCCTCGCATTCGTTCCCGAGATGCGGCGCGTCGATGAGATGCGCACCGATCTCGCCGACCTCCAGAAGCAGCTCGCCGACCAGCAGCTCCTCCTCCGCAAGCAGCAGCGCCAGGAGAAGTGGCTCACCACCGATCCCGGCTACGTCGAGACCCTCGCCCGAGACCGCCTCGGCCTCATGAAAGACGGCGAGACCATCTACCGCCTCGACGAAAAACCCGGCAATCCCACGGACGAGTAGTTTCCAGACAGGATTTTCCGATATTTCTGTAGCCACGGCACTCTGTTGCCGTGTTCGTCGGTTCAATCTCGATATCCGTGAGCCGACCGGATCGAGGTATTTCCTTTTCGAGGATAATCCCATGTCCATACGTCGTGGTCTTCCCAGCTCGTTACGCAACTCGACTCACCCGGCGCGGCAAGAGACTGCCGCGGCTACAGGAATCAAAGGCGAGGGGAATCGCGTTCCTTCCTCCACCAATCGCGCCGATAGCCGCAGACTTCATGGCCTTCATGGTTAACCGCCAATCTGTGCAAATCCGTGAAATCTGTGGATCAACCTGATTGGGAATCCCAATTCCGGAAATCCTGTAAATCCTGTCCAATTCGACCTCCCACGCTTGCCACCGCGCGGGCGTCATCTATTTTCAGCACCATGGATCTTGAAACGCTCGATACCTCCGAACTCACCAAACGCATCGGCGAGTTGCGGAGGTTTCTTTGACCTCCCCGCACTGATTTCCCGCCTCGATGAGATCGAGGGCCGCATGGCGGACCCTCAATTCTGGAACAACAAGGAAACCGCCCAGCGCGACGTCGAGCAGGTCTCGCTGCTCCGCGGCAAGATCGGCCCGTTCAAGGCCCTCGAGAGCCGCGTCGCCGACCTCGACGTCCTCCGCGAGCTCGCCCTGGAAGAGACCGAGCCCGCCTCCCATGCCGCCGCCGTTGCCGAGGTCGCCAAAGAGTTCGACTCCATCTCGGGCGACCTCTCGAAGTTCGAGCTCCAGCAGTTCCTCGCCGGCGAGTTCGACCGCAATCCCGCATTCCTCACCATCCACGCCGGCGCCGGCGGCACCGAGTCCTGTGACTGGGCCGACATGCTCCTGCGCATGTACCAGCGCTGGATCGAGCGCAGCGGCCTCCAGGCCGAGGTCGTCGATGTCCAGGTCGGTGACGAAGCCGGCATCAAGAATGCCACGCTCCGCGTGAGCGGCGACCACGCCTACGGCTACCTCAACTGCGAGCGCGGCGTGCACCGCCTCGTGCGCATCTCGCCCTTCGATGCGAACAAACGCCGCCACACCTCCTTCGCCAGCGTCGATGTCGTCCCCGAGATCGAGGATGCGCCCGTCGAGGTGAACGAGGCCGACGTCAAGCTCGACACCTACCGCTCCGGCGGCAAAGGCGGGCAGAACGTCAACAAGGTCGAGACGGCAGTGCGACTCACGCACGTCCCCACCGGCATCGTGGTCGCCTGCCAGGCCGAGCGCAGCCAGGGCCGCAACCGCGAGCTCGCCATGAAGATGCTCAAGGCCAAGCTCTTCCAGATCGAGGTGGACAAGAAGCGCGCCGAGGTCGAGCGCCAGTACGGCGAGAAAGGCGACATCGCCTGGGGCAACCAGATTCGCTCCTACGTCTTCCAGCCCTACCAGATGATCAAAGACCTCCGCACCGGCGTCCAGACCAGCGACATCCAGGGCGTCATGGACGGCGACATCGACAAATTCATCGAAGGCAAACTCCGCGGCCTCACCTACAAAAAAGGCGCCGGAGACGACGAGGAGTAGGGGACGTCTAGATGAATGTGGACTCCGCCTCGGCGGAGGTCGAGGGGCGAGGGCGACAATCGAGCAAAGCGAGAAGTCCTTGGATGAATGGGGGACCAATCAGGAATGCAGGAAATTCCTGATCCGAAATTAAGAGCGCTGGGATGGGAAAAATCCCAGCGCCTCTGCGTCACAGCGGGAGAGAGGGCAAGCCCAATTCCCGCAAGAATCCATTGTGCGTTTCAGTCGCCTCTTGGATTTGCCTCTCGATTTCGACCAGTTTGGCATGGTTCGCCGCAAGATTGATCTCCTCCTCGCCGACCGCCGTGCTGATATAGCGGGAGATGTTTAGATTATAGTCGTTCTTCTCGATCTCGGCCATTTCCACTCGGCGGGAGTATCGAGACTCCTCCGCGCGGTTTTGGTAGGTATCGATGATCTTCTGAATCTGCTCCGGCGCGAGCTGGTTCTGGCGCTTGCCCTTCACGAAGTGCTCGGCCGCGTTGATGAAGAGCACGTCGTCCGGTTTCTTGCACTTCTTCAGCACGAGAATGCAGACAGGGATTCCGGTGGAGTAGAAGAGATTGGCGGGCAGGCCGATGACGGTGTCGATGTGGCCGTCCTTGAGCAGCTTGGTGCGGATGCGTTCCTCGGCACCGCCACGGAAAAGCACGCCGTGAGGCAGGATGATGGCCATCACGCCTTCGTCCTTGAGGAAGTGGAAGCCGTGCAGGAGGAAGGCGAAATCGGCGGCGGATTTCGGAGCCACGCCGTGACTCTTGAATCGCACATCATCACCCATGCTCTCGCTCGGATCCCAGCGGTAGCTGAAAGGCGGGTTGGCGACGATGGCGTCGAAGAGCGGCTTCTTCGCCGGGTTCAGCTCGCGCATCATGTCCCACTCGTTGAGCAAGGTGTCGCCGTGGAAGATTTCGAACTCCGTGTCCTTCACCCCGTGCAGCAGCATGTTCATGCGGGCGAGGTTGTAGGTGGTGATGTTCTTCTCCTGGCCGAAGATTTTGCCGATGGTGCCGCCCGCGTCCTTCACGCGGTGGCGCACGTTCAGGAGCAGGGAGCCCGAGCCGCACGCAAAGTCCAATACGCTGTCCAGCCGCTTTTTGGTTCCGGTTTTCGGTTCCTGGCTGTCCAGAGTGACGATGCCGGAAAGAATATCGGAAATCTGCTGCGGGGTGTAGAACTCGCCCGCCTTCTTGCCGGACCCGGCGGCAAACTGGCCAATCAGGTATTCATACGCATCGCCCAGCGCGTCGATCTCAGTATTGAAGGGTAAACCCTCGGCGATCTTCTGAACGATGGCGCATAGCTTGGCGTTCCGGTCGGCGTAGGTCTTGCCCAGCTTGGGAGAACTCAGGTCGATCTCGGAGAAAAGGCCTTGGAAGGTGCTCTCGAAGGATTCCGTCTCGATGTATTTGAAGCCCGCTTGCAGGGTGTTTAGCAGTTCTGCGTTTTGGGTGCGGGCCAGATTGGCGATGCTGCTCCAGAGGTGCTCAGGTTTGATGACGTAATGCACCTTGCGGCGCATCTGCTTTTCGAACTCCGGGATGTCGTCCACGTTGTTCGCATACCACAGCGCCAGTGGCACCTTGCGGGCATCCCCGCCCACATCGGGATAATCCCGCCCCAGCTCCTTCTTCGCCGCCGTCTCGTAGTTGTCGGAGAGATAGCGCAGGAAGAGGAAGGACAGCATGTAGTCGCGGAAGTCGTCCGCATCCATCGCCCCGCGCAGTTGGTCGGCGATGCTCCAGAGCGTGTTGCCCAGTTGCTTTTGGTTGGTATCGGTCATGGGTATCAACTGAGAGCCGCGAGCGTTTCGTGGATTCGGTCAGTTTCGTCGTAGCCGCAGAATAGCTCGCACTCGGATTCGCCGATGTGGCGGCTGTAAGAGTCGATCATCTGGACGTTGCGGTCGTAGAGCATGATCGGGGCGAGACCGGCATAGTTGCTCTTCAGCTCGTGCCAGCGGAAGCCCCATTTCTCCATCGTGCCGGAGAAATCGGTTTTCGTGCGGAGGATTTGCAAGGCAACTGGACGGCGCTGCTCCACGAAGTAGTCCACGGAAACCGCCCGGTCCTTCGTGATATAGAGCCGGTGTTTGCGTTTCGGGCTGAGGCCAGCGTCACTGAAAATACGCTGAACGGTGTTGTCCGCCACTTCCTCTTCCGCCGCGCGGTGATCGTGAAGAATCTCCAATCGCGAAATCGCCGTCAGACCTTCGGTGAAGACCTGGATGTCAGTGGCATCGAGCGGCAGATCCAGCCAGCGGTAGAGAATGCCGTGCTCTTCCTCGAGATAATGCTCGGCGCGCAGCCGTTGAAGATGATGCTTCATCGCATCGGTCTCGATGTTCTGACCCTGCCCGGTCAGCCAGGAGAGGGTTTTGCCCCGGTCGCTGAGGCGGAATCCTTTTGGGGTTTTCTGGCTCAGTTCCAGCACCACCTGCCAGCCGTCGGGATACGAGGCGGGCATGGTGAAAAGCAGGCCTTTGCTCGTGGACTCGATTTCCAGCGCCTCGTCCCAGAAGGACATGAGCAGCCTGCGCAGATCGGTGGATGAAAGTAATGTCTCGGTGCTCATCAGAGTAAGCCCTCTTCCCATTCCCAACCAAGATCAATGTTCCACATCCTGGCGGTTCGATTGATAAAGTCCCGGAAATCCGTGGTTTTGAAATCCGGCATGGGATGATGGACGTTCTGCCTGGGGTCGTTGGTCGGCAGGTTGGGATCGCAGGCATTGAGGTGCCAGCCTTTCGGTATGCGATCCTTGAATCGAAACCGGCGGCGGCCAATGGCCTCGTAACCCACGCCCCGCACCCTCTGGTTGGCGAGCAGAAAACTGGCGTCGTAGGTTTGCGGGTTGTCCAATTCCGGAGCCTTGCCCAGATACCGCATATCCACAAAGGGGCCGTCCACCAACTGCGGGCGGGTCTCGAAATGGCGACCCATCCCGCCATTGCTCATCTTCTCCAACTCCAGCGTGTCACCCGGCGGCAGGCATTTCTCCAGCCGGAGGAATTCCTCGATCTGATGCGGTTTGTAGGGGTAAGTCATGTCGCGCTGATGCCTAGGTTTGACGGGAAAAGGTGCAGAATCAGGCCTTTCTTTGTCGCCGTCTCGTAGTTGTCCGACAGGTAGCGCAGGAAGAGGAAGGACAGCATGTAGTCGCCCGTAGCCGTTGCCGGGATCGTTCTTATATTCGACGATCTGCTCCATGGCCCTGCGGGGATTCACGCCGAGCGTCTTCAGCTCGATCTGCACGCAGGGCACGCCATTGATGAGGATGAGCACATCATAGCGGTGGTGACTGTAGTCCGTATTGATGCGGAGCTGGTTGACGACCTCGAACGTGTTTTTGCACCAGTCCCTGATATTGACCAAGGTGTAGTTCAACGGCGTGCCGTCATCTCGCATGAAGGAATTGATGGCACGAAGGGCACGAGAAGCGGCGAAGACATCCGGGGTGACGATCTCATCCAGCAGGCGGGAAAATTCCGCATCTGTAAGCTCGACCCGATTCAGCTCCTGGAATTTTTGCCTGAAATTCTCCTCCAGCGACTTCCGATCGTGAATGTCGGGCCGGTGGATGTATTTGAGGCTGCGGAGCTTTTCGATGAATGCCGTCTCGATGTGCTCTTCCCTGATGACAGAGCTTCGATCCTCTTTTGGTAGATCGTCGGTATATTTGATGGAAGCCATTGAGCGAGTCGTCGAAAAAATACGTCGGGCTGGAGCGAAAATTCAGGGGGAGGTTATCTGATCTCCTTCGTGGGTAAAAGAACGGGAGTTGGCCTCAAGATGTTTTTCTAAGGTAGGAATTGATAGATGTTTCGAAGGCTTGCCGGCGCGAGAACTATAATCACTCCCCCGCCTTGAACGCATACAGCTCTGCCGGCTCGCGGCGGATGCGTTTCGCCAAGCCCTGGCGTTCCAGAACGGGGATGATGCGGAGGTAGAGGTCGTCGGGCTTGAGTGATCCCTCGCGGGAGGAATTGCGGGCGAAGCGGCGGGTGATCTCGGATCTGCCGAGGAAGATGGTGCCGGCTTGCGCCCGGTCGCGGAAGTCGTGCTGGATGGCGGCGAGGATGATTTCGGCGTCGGCGGCGATCTTGGCGCGGTGGGCAAGGCTGTCGAGGAAGTCCGCGGCGGCGAGGCACTCCTCGACGTGCTGGATGGCGACGGCGAGGGTCTCGGCCTCGATGAGGCGGGCAGGGGCTTTCTTCGCGAGCGCCCAGCGGGCGGTCTGGAAGATCATGGCGACGGCAAGCGTCTGCATGGGCGCGCTGGAGAGGCGGGAAATGACGTCCTCTCGCAGGGCGTCGGCCCGGTCGATGGCGGTGCGGTTCGCAGTCTGGAAATCGTCCCACACGGCGGCGGCGTCCCGGGTGAAATCCATCTCGCCGGCGATCTCGAGGAAGGGACGGAACATCTGCGCCATGCGCTCCATCGCGCCGGTGGTGGCCGGGCTGGGGCGGGTGATGGTGCGGCCGTGACCCTCGGCGCAGTAGTAGAGGAACCGCCGCGCCATGCCGGCGCGCACGGACTGGCCCTGGAAGTTCGCGACATTGAAGGTCGCACCGAACAGGACGGAAGTGGATGTCTCGTGGATCACGCGGGCGCCGCTGGCCTCGCCATCGGCGGGCTTGTTGCGCCGGAAGGACTCGGACAGGGGCTTGCAGTCGTAGAGCTCGAGGAAGCGTGCGGCGACGCGCTCGCCATTCGCACCCTTTTGCCACTCGGTGAGCACGGTATTGCCCTCGTCCATGAGGTAGAGCTTGTCGGGGCGGCTCTCGTATTCGTCGAACATCGCCTCGGGCGAGAAGTGGCTCGGGAGGAAGGCCTCGGCGGGCAGGAGTCTGCGACCAAGCCCGGCGGCGAGCTTTATGGTGCTCGATTTGCGGTCGCCGGGTTTGCCGGCCAGCAGGGCGAAGAGATTCGGGTATTTCCGCTCGTCGCCCCATTGGAACCACGCCCGCCGCGCCATCATGGCGGCGCATACGGGCAGGATACTGCCGATGATGTAGGCATCCGCGCCCTCGACCTGCTCGCGGGCATGGGTGCGCCACGCGGCGAGGACGGAGTCCGCCGGCACGGGGGCAGCCTGCCGCCAGGCGCTCGTGGTCTGTGAGCCTGCCGAGGCGGGAGAAAGACTCTCCCAATCCACGGGCGACTCTGTGGCGCCGCCGGTCAATTCCCCAAATTCCCCAAATTCCACAGGGGGGCACACGCGCGGCTCCGGCGCGGGATAGCTGATAATTCTCGATTGCATCACGTTAAGACCTCCTTGTTCTGCTCTGAATTGTGGCTCGTCTCGAATGCCGCGAGGGCAAAGCGGATGCGTGGCCAAATTCCCCAAATTCCCCAAATTCCACAGGGGGGCACACGCGCGGCTCCGGCACTGGGTAGCTGATAATTCTCGATTGCATCACGTTAATGCCTCCTCTTTCTGCTCTGAACTGTGGCTCGTCTCGAATGCCGCGAGGGCAATGCGGATGCATGGGGCAATTCCCCAAATTCCCCAAATTCCACAGGGGGGCACACGTGCGGCTCCGGCGCGGGATAGCTGATAATTCTCGATTGCATCATGTTAATGCTTCCTTCCTTGTCTCTACGTTTTACCGCAACCCAGCCTGTCCATGTGTGGCCGTAGTCCCACATTCAAGGCGGACAGGATTCTCGGGATTCGGAGTTGCTTGGACAGAACTGACAAAATTCTGGGAATTGAGGCTTCCGCTGCGCCCTTTGCGGCCTTGGCGTGAGACTCTTTCCTGAGTTCGTGAGTTCCAGATTCGTCCGGGTATTCGCAACTCCTTCCCGCCTTTGTCGCCCGCGCCCCTCGACCTCCGCCAAGCCGGAGTCCACATTCCAGCTTCACCAATTGGCCCACTGAAGCTCCCCGTATTTTCCAGCTTTCCTGAGTTCCACATTCCACATTCATCCCCAGGCTTGCTCCGAAGGGCGGCGGGACCGTTGGGTGACGAAGGAGAAGGCCTCGTCGATCACGCTGCGGTTGGCCTCCCACGTGGCTGCATCCAGATGGGAGAAGTCATTCACATCCTTCACGGCATTGCCATCCGACCGGACGAGCCCGGAGAAGGAAAAGCCATCCACATCCACACCGGCGGCGATCAACTGCGCAGCCCATGCCATCCCGGCGGATTCGCCAGCCTTGTCCGCATGGGCGAAGATGCGCACACGCTTCGAGCGGAAGAAGGGAAGGCATACGGAGGGAATCCGATTTCCCGCGCCGAGAATCCCGACGACCGCCAGCAGCTCACTCATGCCGACGCATTCTGCGAGGTGGAACGTGGCGAGCATGTCCGGCCCGCCCTCGACGAGGGCCACCGCCGGGTAAGACATCGCCTCGCGGAAGCCGATGGGCCATGCGGCCTCGCTGCCGGGCAGAGTCCATGCCTTAGCCCGGATGCGTTCCCACGGCATGCCGTCCATCCGACGAGCCTGTGCATTCCTGCGTCGGGAGTCGGTGAGGACCCACGCACGGCCCTCGCGGGAATCCGCGAAATAGAGCAGGCCGCGATGGGCTGCAATGGCGACGCCCTCGGGTGAGAGACCACGCTGCTGCGCGATCGTCTGGATCTCCGCCTCGGTCGGGATCTGGAATGCCGGCCATGCTGCCCGCTTAGCCGCCTTCTCTGTGGCCTCGGCATTTTCCCGTGTGCCCCCCTGTGGAATTTGGGGAATTTGGGGAAATCGAGGGGTCACACCGGCCAGCTCGATCAACCTGCGGCACGCGGCATCGGGTGGCAGATTGCACGCCGCCGCGAGGAAGTCGGCCGCATCTCCGCCGGTGCCGGTCGCGTGGTCCTTCCACTTCCGGCCCTCATCATAGATGGAGAAGGATGCGGTGCGGTCCTCGCGGAAGGGCGAGCGGCACGACCTCGCCGGACGCCCGGGCAGGCCGAGCATCGCCCAGAGCGCCGGGATCGTGAGCCGCTCCTTTGCAGTCTCCAGCGGAGAGATGCCCGCGTCTCGATGAAATGTGGAGGCGCTCATTGTGCAGCCTCCGCGGCTTTTTCAAAGGCGAGGACGTCCGCCGCGTAGTAGCGCACGCCGCGCCCGATGCGGATCGAGCGCAGCAGGCCGGCGCCCTCCTTGCGCCTGACGGTTTCCTTCGAGACACGCCACCGGGCGGCAAGCTCCCGGCGGGTCAGCATGTTCGGCAATTGGTCTTGCGTATTCATCTGCCGCCAAGTGTGCCGTCTTCCGCAGCCCGCTGTCTCCGGGGCTAGTGTTCAATTGTGTTCAAGAATGTTCAAATCGCCTCGCGGAGAGGGTGCGAGGAGGGGTTTTGATCCGCGGATTGCGTCGATTTTCGCGAAGATCCGACGAGCCTGGCCGCGTGTGCCCCCCTGTGGAATTTGGGGAATTTGGGGAATTTGGGGAATTTGGGGAATTGACCGCGGCTTGAAGATGAGAAATCTCGGATGCCTTTTCATTTACGGCTCGGACGGAGCCTCGCCCTCCGTCCAAAAAATACATACTTTCCCCGGTCGATCTCGGCGGCGCGGACTGCCAATCTTGCGGTCGTACCGAGGTTCCCATGTTTGCATCCTTCAAGGGCTGGATTGGAGAAAGGGCCACGTCGCTTGGGCTCTTTCTGACTCTCGACCGGAAGGTCTATCGTCGGATCGACGACCTGATCCTGGTGACGGCGGATGGGGGAACGACGCAGATCGATCACGTGATTGTCTCGCGCTACGGGATTTTTGTCATCGAGACGAAGAACATGAAAGGGTGGATCTTCGGGAGCGAGCACGATGCCTGCTGGACGCAGGTGAATTTCGGCCGCAAGGATCGCTTCCAGAATCCGATCCGGCAGAACCATCGGCATTGCCTCGCGATCGCCGAGAAGCTCGGCGTGGATCGCGAGACGGTGCACTCGGTCGTATTCTTCATCGGCGATTGCCGGTTCCAGACAGAGATACCAAATGGAGTGCTGACTCACGGCCTCTGCGGCTACATTCGCAGATATGGCCTGCGATGCTTCGTCGACGAGGAGGTCGAGCGCTTCGAGGCGCGCCTGCGTGAGATCAAGCAATACAGTCGCTTCACGAAGGCGGACCACATCCATTCCCTGCGCGAGCGATACGAATCCGCGGAGACCTGCCCAAAGTGCGGAGCGGCCCTCCTGCCGCGCGTCGCGAAAAAGGGAGCGAATGCGGGAGGCCGCTTCCTCGGCTGCTCGGCCTATCCGAAATGCCGATACACGCGGGATGCGTGAGCAGACCGATCGAGCCGAAAATGAGCGGAACGAAATGGGCCAAAAACGGGTTTCGTTTCATCGTGTCAGCCGGGATTTTGGAAATTAACAGAGTAAAATCGACCTGTCCTCCATTTCGTTTCACCGTTTCATCCCTATACACAGAAACGATGAAACGAAATTTTAGGGGCTATGAGCTGTAGCCACGGCACTCTGCTGCCGTGTTCCTCGACTGCGATCTCCCCAACTCGACTCAGCCGAGAGTGGCAAGAGACTGCCGCTGCTACAGAAATACCTGAATTCGCCCCAAGGTAGGACCGCACTGCCCCGCGCGAAGCGCACGTCCGCTCCAACAGTCACTTGGCAGGTCCGGAGGACCATCCCTTGGCCGCCGACTTTGATCAGGCGCTCAGTCCTTCCAGATGAACAGTCCCGCAGTGAGGACGCAGCCGACCAGGACCATGAGCCAGGTCTGGGAGATGAAGTACGGGTAGGCCATGAGGGCGATGCCCAGGATCACCGGCTTGAAGGCTCCGGATTTTTTGCCGTAAACGAACGCGGCCAGACCGATCGAGCTGAAGACAATGGAGAAGAAGAGATTCTCGGGGGTGAACATGGCGGTGGGTAGGGGAATACTAGTGCAGAATGAGACTCACGCAAAGGATGCTCGGCGGCTCAACGCGATGGAAAAGTTTCAGACAGGATTAACAGGATGGAGGATGCAGAGCAGCAAATCCACGGACCCCGACGGCGCGGCGTCCCTACCAACCTAACGAAGAGCTCGCGCCGGGATCACCCCGGCATTTGCCGGGTTCGTCCTCTGCGGTAGGGAAGCCGCGCCGTCGGGTTCCGTAGCTTCTCGTTCATCTCGTATGGAGTGTCCCTCCTGGGATGTGTGGAAATGGGTGGCGAAGCTCGGCGACGCATTCCTCTGCGTACCTCCGCGACCTCTGCGCGAGGCCTTTCCTCAATCCCATTCAGAATCCTAGAAATCCCGTAAATCCTGTCCAATTCGATCTCGCCGGCATCCTGTGCTCGAAATCTTTTCGGGATTCCTTTACCTGTCGCAAGGTTGGCCGCTTTTCGGGCGGACTGACATGCGCCGCAAGTTCAATAGATAGCAATACTATGGGAGAAAATGCCGAACTCAAATTGAGCAATCAGACGGTCGAGCTGCCGGTGGTCGTTGGCAGCGAGGGAGAGATGGCGGTCGATGTCGCCAAGCTCAGAGATCAGACAGGCTACATCACCCTCGATGATGGCTTCGGTAATACGGGTTCGTGCAAGAGCGCCATCACGTTCATCGACGGGGACAAGGGCATCCTGCGCTATCGCGGCATCCCGATCCAGGAGCTGGCGGAGAAGTCCACGTTCGTCGAGACGGCATACCTCGTGATCTATGGCGAGCTGCCGACGCACGATCAGCTCCGGAAGTTCTCGGAGCTCCTCACGGCGAACGAGATGCTGCACGAGGCGATGAAGTTTCACTTCGAAGGCTTCCCGCCGCACGCGCATCCCATGGGCATCCTGTCCTCGATGATCAATGCCTGCGGATCGTTCGATCCCACGCTGTTGTCGATGGATGACGAGTTTTCGCAGTTCGATCTGCGGGCGGCACAGCTCATCTCGCAGGTGCGCACGATCGCGGCCTTCTCGTATCGGAAGTCAAAAGGGCTCCCGATCATCTACCCGAAGAAGGCCTACAAGTACTCGGCGAACTTCCTGCACATGATGTTCTCGGATCCATACGAGGACTTCGAACTGAAGCCCGAGGTGGTGAAGGCGCTGGACCTCATCTTCCTGCTGCACGCGGACCACGAGCAGAACTGCTCGACCTCGACGGTGCGCATGGTGGCCTCCAGCCAGGCGAATCTCTTCGCCTCCGCCGCGGCCGGCGTGTGCGCGCTCTGGGGTCCGCTGCATGGCGGGGCGAATCAGGCCGTGCTCGAGATGCTCGAGCAGATCCGTGCCAGCGGCGATGACGGCTCGAAGTTCATCGAGGCGGCGAAGGACAAGACGAGCGGCAAGCGGCTGATGGGCTTCGGCCATCGCGTGTACAAGAACCACGATCCGCGCGCGAAGATCATCAAGAAGCAGTGCGACGCGCTGCTGGAGACGCTCCACATCCGCGATCCGCTTCTCGACATCGCGAAGAAGCTCGAGGAGACCGCGCTGCGCGAGGATTACTTCGTCGAGCGCAAGCTCTACCCGAACGTGGATTTCTACAGCGGCATCATCATGCGTGCCCTGGGGATTCCGACCGAGATGTTCACGGTGATGTTTGCCATCGGACGCATGCCGGGCTGGATCGCGAACTTCAAGGAGATCCGGGAGCAGTCGGGCAGTCGCATCTATCGCCCGCGGCAGGTCTATGTCGGGCACACCGAGCGCGGATACACGCCGATGGAGAAGCGCGGATAGTGGATGGTGGGCTTCGCCCAGTTGAGAGCTGAGAGTTGAGAGAGCCTCACGCAGCGGGCGCGGCGGTACGCGGAGGAAGATAGAACGATCGACGCTTCGCGCGGCAGCGGTTCACCCGGTCATGTAGCGGCGTTCTATGAGCGTCGGTGGATTTCATCTACGGCTCGGACGGAGCCTCGCCCTCCCATCCAAGGAAAGCTCGCGCCGGGGACGCCCGGCATTTGCCGGGTTCGGTTTAGATGGTAGGGAAGCCGCGCCGCCGGGTTCCGTAGATTTTTCATAGACGCGCGTTTTCTACACAGCGCGTCCGGTCGAGGTTTCGGACCGCAAGTTCCATTAAGAGCCACCGACGCTCATAGCCCGTAAATTTCACGTTTCTCCGGAACGTGAAATTGCGTCCCTGCAAGGTACTTGGGGACGAGAACCTTGCGGGAGCGACTTTGTCGCGGCTATCCCCGACAAAGTCGGCCCTCCGGGCGAATTTTTAACGGGATGTAAAAAATTCGGGATAGAGCGCCGCTACAGGCCCATTGGACTCCCGCGCTCCCGGCGCGACTGGAATTTTCCCCGTGTTGCCGCGTCCCCGTGTCGAATTGGCCTCGCGCCTGCGGCGCGAGCCTACTGCGTCGGGCTCAGCAGCGCGGCGGCCCGGCATTTGAGGCGGAAGAAGAGGCCGCGGGTGCGCAGGGCGTCCATGTCGTCGGGCTTCGCGCGGGCGAAGTCGGCGACGAGCATCTCCTCGACCCGATTTGCGAAGGCACGACTTGCGACGGCCACGGACAGCTCGAAGTTCAGGATGTACGAGCGGTAGTCGAAATTGATCGAGCCGACGGTGGAGAGATCGTCATCGGCGAGCAGGACTTTCTGGTGCATGAAGCCGGGCTGGTACCGGTAGATCTTCACGCCGGCCTCGCGCATGGCGGGATAGAAGGTGAACGACGAGAGATAGGGCAGGAGGTGATCCGGATTCTGCGGGAGCAGAATGCGGACGTCGACGCCGCGGAGCGCCGCATGGGCTAGCGCCGAGCGCAGGGCGGGGTCCGGAACGAAATACGGACTCGCGATCCAGAGGCGATGCCGGGCGGAGCGAATGATCTCGAAGTACGCGGCGGGGCAGGGGCTCCAGTAGCCGATGGGCGCGCCCGGGATGGTCGAGACGGCCATGTTCCCCGGCAGCGATGCCACGGCCCACGAGAGCGAGGGGATCCGGCGGGTGATGAAATACCAGTCCTCGATGAAGGGGATCTGCAGGGCGAGGACGACGGGACCCTCGACCCGCACAAAGGTGTCGCGCCACGGTCCGAAGCGCTTGCTGCGTCCCATATATTCGTCGCCGATGTTCAGCCCGCCGACGAAGGCTTCGCGGCCATCGACGACCACGAGCTTGCGATGGTTGCGGAAATTCAGGCGGAAGCGGGTGCCGCGCTCGCGATTGGTGACAAAGGTCTCGAGCTGCACCCCGGCCGCCCGGAGCGACTCGCGGTACTCTGCGGGAAGCTGTCGCGAGCCCATCTGGTCGATGAGCATCCAGACCTCCACGCCGCGCTTGCGGGCTGCGAGCAGCCGCCGCTGGATATCGCGCCCCAGTACGTCATCGCGCACGATGAAGAACTGCACGATGAGATACTTCTGCGCGGAGTCGATGGCCTGGCCGATCGCATCGAAGGTCTCGGTACCATCGACGAGGAGCTGCACGTGATTCCCCGTCGTGACCGGCATGCGCGTGAGCCGCTCGGAGAGATAGGCCGAGTCGCGGTACTTGTCGGTGAGGTCGGAGTGGTGCGGCTCCAGGGCGGCCCGCGCCTTCTCCAGCTCGGCGTCGAGTTCGGGGCAGGTGCCCGATCCGGCGAGCTGATACCCGCGGAAGGTCGATCCGCCAAAGACGAGGAAGAGCGGAATGGCGAGGTAGGGACAGAGGACCAGCCCGAGAGACCACGCGATGGCGGCCTGGGGGGTGCGCGAGATCAGGATCGCCTGAAAGGCAAAAAAGACGCCGGCAACCTGAAACGCGATCGCGAGCGAGGTAAGGAGGAATGCCATCGGGCGGGATATTGCACGATTTCGTGCCTCGAGAGGAAGATGGAATGGACTTTGGCTGCGGACGCCGGGATGCTTCCCGGATGGATGGACAGAGTGCAATTTTGACTGTCGATGTGCCGCTCGAGCGCGCGGGATACAGTGTGTGGATCGGCGACGGCCTGCTCCCGGTCTGCGGAGAGAAGATCCGCCCCTTTCACCCCGGCGGGAAGGTCGCCGTCGTGACGGACTCGAATGTCGCGCCGATCTACTCGGACACCGTGCTCGAGTCGCTGCGTAGCGCGAGCTTCGAGCCGACGCTCATCGTGGTCCCGGCGGGCGAGGCCTCCAAGCGCCTCGAAGTGGTCGGGCAGGTGACGGACGCTATGATCGAGGCCGGTCTGGATCGGAAGTCGCTCCTCGTCGCGCTGGGCGGCGGGGTCGTGGGCGATCTCGCCGGCTTTGTCGCAGCCATATATTACCGCGGCATCCCGTACGTGCAGATCCCGACCACGATCGTCTCGCAGGTCGATAGCTCGGTGGGCGGAAAGACGGGCGTGAACTCGCTTGGTGGCAAGAATCTCATCGGCGCCTTCCACCATCCGCTGCTCGTCCTGGCGGATACCACGTCGCTGGGGACGCTTCCCGAGCGGGAGTTCAACGAGGGATTTGCCGAGATCATCAAACACGCCGCCATTCGCGACGCAGACCTCCTCGAAGGACTCGATCCCGCGGAGCGCGCGAATCTGGCCGGACTCATTGCCCGCAACGTCGGGATCAAGGCGCGCATCGTCGCCGCCGACGAGCGTGAGATCACAGGCGAGCGCGCGTTGTTGAACTTCGGCCATACGGTCGGCCACGGCGTCGAACAGGCCGCAGGATACGGCGCGCTGCTGCATGGCGAGGCCGTGAGCATCGGACTCCATGCCGCGCTCAAGCTCTCGGTGGCGAAGGCGGGTCTGCCCGAGGCGGATGCCGCTCGCGTGCTGGCTGCGCTGGAGGCCTTCGGGCTGCCGACGCGGCTCCCCGCCGGTCTCACGACCGATGCGGTGATGGATTCTCTCGCGAGAGACAAGAAGTTCGAGTCGGGCCGGGTGCGCTTCGTTCTGCTGGAGAAATTGGGGAGCGCGTTTCTCGCCTCGAATGTCACACTCGACGAGATCCGGGCTATCGTGGAGGAGCTGAAGTCTACTCCTGCTGCTTGAGCCTGGGCGAAAGCATGCCTATCTTTGCACCCTCAACGGAACGATAAATGACGTCGAAATCGAATAATACGGGTTTGCCTGCGTGGTTTTTGGTAGTGGGAATTGGCGGACTCGCCGGAATCGTCGCTGGAGCGATCCTATTTTTTGGCACGGGCGGGAATACCGTGAAGCCAGCGACCCCGGTCGTGAAAGCGCCGGAGGCCAAGGCGACCACCGCGAATGCGACGCCCGCCGCCTCGGCCCGGCCGCTCGCCGGAAATGGGAAACTCCCCACCACGCTCGAGGGCTGGAAGTCGGCGATCGCCACCGCGAAGCAGGACAGCTACCCCGCGATGATGGACGGGGCGCTCGCGATCTCCGATCCCGCAATGCGTTCCAAGGTCGTCGAGGCCCTTCTCGTCACATGGCTCAATAACAACTGCGAAACCTATCTCCAGTATCTCGATCAGCTCGAGGGAGCGGATGATGGCAGCAAGAATCTCTGGCCCATCCTCGTGCCGGCATTCGTGAAGGCCGTGCCGCAAATCGGCGCCTCGGCCGCATCGTCGTCCGAGCTGGAGGAAGCCGTCCAATGGATGACTGACTATTACGCGCAGGAGAATCCGCCCGCCGCCCTCGACTGGGCGAAGAAATGGCTCCTCGGTGACGCGCAGGAGTCGGCATTCGCCACCATCGCCGGCCAATTGGCAAAGACATCGCTGGACCAGGCCGTGGGCCTCGCCAACAGCCTCAAGTCGCAGAATGCCCGCATCGATGCGGTGTCGAACATCGGCTCCGAGCTAGGCAAGATGGACCCGCAGAAAGCGCTCGCATGGGCCCAGTCGCTCCCCGATGCGGCAGAGAAGGCCGCGGCGACCGAAGAGGTGATGTGGTCGATGGCCGATGCCGATCCCGCAGGCGCGGCGGCCCAGGTGAAGCAGCTCAACAATCCCGATCTGCTCCAGAATATCGGCGGCACGATCGCCGAGTCATTGGCGGACAAGGATCCCTCACGCGCCGTGCAGTGGGCGGAGGCGGTGCCGGCCGGCCCGGCGCAGAATGAAGCCATGAGCGGCGCGCTCTCCGGCTGGGCGAAGACCGATCCCAAGGCCGCATTCAGCTATTTCCAGTCCAAGCAATCGACGAACTTCGATGCCGCGGAAGGCATCTTCGAGGAATGGGCGGCAAAGACTCCGCAGGATGCCGCGGCCCAGGCCACCAGTATCAGCGATCCCACGCTGCGCGAGCATGCCGTGACCGGCGTGGTGAACGGCTGGCTCACGAACAACGACGTCCAGGGGGCGCAGCAATGGGTCGATCAATTGCCGGCCGGCCATGAGCGCGATGTCGCGTCCGCCGCGATCGTCGATGCCATGAGCGTGAACGATCCGCAGACCGCATGGGATCGCTCGCTCACCATCCAGGACGCCCAAGTGCGGCAGGAGGCGGTATTGTCCGCAATCTCCGGCCTCGCGCAGAGCGACCCCGAGGCGGCCCAGGCAGCCGTGAATTCCGCCCATCTCACCGACCAGGAGCGCAAGCTTGTCCAGCCCGTCCTCAACTCGCTCTCGAAGGGCGGCCAGGCGTCACCGCAGAACTAGGGCGGCCTCACGCAGCGGTCGCTGAGGAACGCGGAGGAGTCTACGGAAAAGGGACTCGGCAAATGCCGGGTGCCTTCGGCGCGAGCCTTCGTTGGATGGGAGGGCGAGGCTCCGTCCGAGCCCACGCCACAGGCGGGCACGGCGTGGATAGAAAGGTGGAACGCGCTCTACCAAATGCGTCCGCATGGACAAATCCACCGACGCTCATAGAGCCCTCCTGCAGGAGGATGCATTCGCAACTTCTGTAGCCGCGGCAGTCTCTTGCCGCGCTCGGGTGAGTCGGGTTGCGGAACGAGCACAGAACATCGCGGACACGACGCTAAAATAAAGCGCAAAAGGAATAGCCTCGATCACCTCGAATTCAGGCGGTCATCTCGGGATCGACGAACGCGGCAAGAGACTGCCGCGGCTACAGAAATTACAGAAATGTCGATGCCGGATTAGATCGCCCTTATCTTCTTCGCGTCCCTTTGCGTCCGCCGCGTGAGGCTTCCGGCATCCTCTTCCGAATCCTCTTAATCCTCTCCGCTTCGACCGGGCTCCGCTGTCGCGACCATCGCCATGTGTGCGGCGGCGATGTCTTCGACGGCGGCGACGGATTCCACGCGGGAGAATTGCTCGCGCAGGTGACGTCCATTCGTCATGCCGCGGCTGTAGGCCATGAGGCGTGAGCGCATGCTGTGCATGGCGCGGCGTTCGTCGCCGCGGCGGCGCACTTCCAGGCGGCAATGCTCGGCGACCAGCGCCCATCGCTCGGCGAGCGTGGGATGGCGGAAGCCGGATTCGCCAGACATCGCTGCCTTGATCTCGGCGAAGATCCAGGGATTCGTCATGGCTGCACGGCCAATCATGAGGCCAGCAACCTGTGTGGATGACCGCCGCAACAGGGCATCTTCGGCGCTCGCGATGTCGCCGTTGCCGATCACGGGCATGCTCACGCATTCCGCCACCTCGGCGATGACGTCCCAGTCGGCGCGGCCCGAGTAGCCTTGCTCTTTCGTGCGCCCATGGACGGCGAGGCGGGTAATGCCCGTTCCCTCGAGAATGCGCGCGGTGGTCGTGGCGTTGATCGTAGCGGCGCTCCAGCCGATGCGGATCTTCGCCGTCACGGGCAGCGGGGCGACTGCTCGCACCACGGCGCCGGCGACTCGCTCGAGCAGGGGACAATCTTTCAGCAACGCGGAGCCGCCCTGCTTGCATACGACCTTATTTACGGGGCAGCCGAAGTTCAGGTCGATGAAGTCGGGGTGCACCCAATCGACGACCTGGCGGGCAGCCTCGGCGAGATGGTCGGGATCGGCGCCGAAGAGCTGCACGCCGACCGGGTGCTCGTCCGGCTCGAAGTCGAGGTATTCACGCGTGCGCTCGTTGCGATGGAAGATGCCTTCCGCGGAGACGAACTCCGAGGTAAGCACATCCGCGCCGCGCTCGCGGCACAGGCGGCGGAAGACCGTATTCGTGACCCCGGCCATTGGCGCGAGGAAGAGCGGAAACTCCGCTCCGGTTGGAACGTGCCCGGACACGGTCTGCTTACTGCGCCGGTTGGGCGGAAGCTCCCATCGCCCCGTCGAGCAATGTGGAGACCTCCTGCTGCACGGCGGGGATCTGCTCGAGAGTGAGGTGAGGGTCGCGGAGAATGAACGTCTCGCCCGTGGACGGCAGCTCGTACACGAGCGTATCCGGATCGGACGAGGCGACGGTGCGCAGCGCGCGCTTGCGCTCCAGCATCACGGCGAGGATGTAGATGGCATTCTGGTAGCGCGGGTCGTTGCTGTCGATCAGCGCGCGCAGCAGGCTCTCGGCGTCGTTCTTCTTGAGCGGCTCGGGCGGTGGTGGTGGCGGAGCCTCGTACTTCGTGCGCCAGAAGGAAAATGGCTGCTGCTCCTCAGGGGCGCGGCCCTGCCATGCTTCCTCGGAGAGGTCCTCGCGGCGGAAGCCGGCCTTGTCCTGGAACAGTAGCGTATAAAAAAACTCCCCCTCGGCAAACGTGCGACCAGTGCGGGTGCACGTGTGTGAGCGGCTTTTGATTTCCCAGTCGTTCTGCATGGATTAACCAAAGATTTTCGGGATGCGGATATCGCGGTTCGTGGAGCGCATCCAGAGAAGGATGAGGCCGATGCCGAAGAATAGCGCGTAGGGGGTCCATGCGGCGACCTCTGGCGACATCTTCGAGCCTTTTCCCAAAGCGACGAAAAGGCTGCCCAATGCAAACAGCGCAAAGAACAGGCCGATCGCCATGGCGACGCCGCCCATGATGCCGCGGCGCGAGTACACGATGCCCAGCGGCGCTGCGAGGAAGACCACGATGAGGACGGTCCACGGCGCGGCCCAGCGATTCTCCAACTGCGTGCGGAAGGGAGCGAGCCGGTTCGCTGGAAAGTCTGCGTTGTATTTGAGGTAGTCGTGGAGCTCGGGAACGGACAGGTAGTCCGGGTTCATAGTTGAACTCGCGATGCGCCACGGACTCTCGCTCCAGTCCGAGATCGTATATTCGGGCTTGTAGACGGTCTTGATGACATCGCCGTTCGGGTCGAGATCGACGACCTTCATGTCGTCGAGAGTCCATGTCTTCGTGGCGGTATCGTATTCCGCCCCGCGCGCGTACCATTCGCGCAGGATCACTCCATTGCGATCCTGCTGGATGATCTGGAGATCATTGAGTTTCTGAAGCGCCGGATAGATCTTTCGCATGTACCAGGTGCGGTTGTCGTACCGGTTGCGGAACATGTGGGCCGGGATTGCGCGCTCGTCGGCCTTGCGACCGCTGGTGAGCTCCTTCATCATCGCCTTCTTCGTCTTTTCGGCATGCGGAGCGCCTTCGTAGTTGAAATAGGCCATCAGCCCGACGAGCACGAAGCCGATGGCAAACATCGGCACGAGCACGCGCACGACGCTGCGACCGGCGGTGAGCATCGAAATGATCTCATTCGACCGCGACATCTGAGTGAGCGAGTAGAGGAGGCCGAGCAGCATTGCGATCGGTAGGATCAACACGATCACCTCGGGAAGCTGGGCGAGATAAAAAGTGACGATAAACTTGAGCGAGGCGTGGCCATCGATGAAGTCTCCGATATTGTCAGTGAGGTCGAAGACGAGCCAAATTGCGATAAAACCGACAATGCAGTAGAAGAACGGAACGAAAAACTTTTTGAGGACGTATCGATCGAGAATGGTCATGGCATTGGCAGGCAGCGGCTCGGGCCGCACAAGTGGGACATCTTCGCGTCTTCCGCGCCGCGATCAACTCCAAAGGTCAGTCCTGTGATCTCTTTGGTGGAAGGGGGTGGAGTACCCCAGGCTGGCGCATTTGAGCGCGAGGTGGCGGAGATTTTCTCGGAAACCGGACTGCTCTCCAAGCGGCCGGGCTTCGAATGGCGGCAGGAGCAGCAGGAGATGGCCTGTGCCGTCGCCGCCGCTCTGGAGAAAGAGGGGCGGCTGGTCATTGAAGCCGGCACGGGCGTTGGCAAGTCCTTCGCCTATGCGGTGCCCGCCATTCTGCACGCGGTGCGCACCCGTCGGAAGGCGGTGATCTCGACCCACACGATCAATCTCCAGGAGCAGCTCGTTTATAAAGACATCCCAGCCCTCCAGGCCCTGCTGCCGGTGGAGTTCGAGGCCGCGCTGCTCAAGGGGCGGCAAAATTACTGCTGCGAGACGCGTCTCGCCCGGGCGCTGCGTCAATCGGACGGCCTCTTTACCACCACCCAGCGGGCGGAGCTGGAGCGCATCCGCGAGTGGAGCCTCGTGACGAAGGATGGCTCGCTGAGCGACTTCGCCGAGCAACCGGACCCCGAGGTCTGGGCCCAGGTATGCAGTGAGCGCTCGATCTGTACCCAGCGCACGTGCGGGGGAAACCCGCGATGCTTCTACCAGGCCGTGCGGAAGCGCCTGGCCACCGCCCATGTGGTGGTGGTGAATCACACCCTTTTCTTCACGCTCCTAGGCTCCGAGGACGAACTCGAAGGCCGCGCGGACGGGGGATTCATCTTCCCGAACGATTTCGTGATCTTCGACGAGGCGCACACGATCGAGGGCGTCGCCTCCCGGCATATTGGATACTCCGTCTCGCAGTACGGACTGCGCCAGTCCCTCCAGCGACTCTACAACCCGCGCACGAAAAAGGGGCTGTTCGCGCTGCTCAGGCAGGCGGATGGCGTGCAGGCGGTCGCCGATGTGCTGCCGGCAGCCGATGAATTCTTCGACTCCGTGGCCCGGGCGTGCCGATTCGGCAAGGGGCGGGAATTCCGGGTGCGCGAGACCGGGCTGGCCGATCCGGCCGAACTCGCTGGCGCCCTCACGCGGCTGCTCGATCGCGTGGGCATCGCTATCTCGAAATGCGAGGACGATTCCACGAAGGCGGAGTTGCAGGATCTCGCGCGGCGGCTGCGGGAGAGTCGCGTGGGTATGGTCGATTTCCTCGAGCAGGCGGATCGGGACCATGTTTACTGGGTCGAGCAGACAGGGCGGCGCGAGTCGCTGCACAATCTCCATGCCGCGCCCGTCGATCTGGCGGGATGCCTGCGGCGCCTGCTCTTCCGCGACGGATCGTGCGCCGTCCTTACGAGTGCGACCTTGTCCACCGGGGGTGACGACCTGCGCTATTTCCGCGAGCGGGTCGGCGCTCTGGATGTGCCGTCCAAGAGCATCGGCAGCCCGTTCGACTACGAGCGCCAGATGAAACTCCACCTCGTGCGCAAGATGCCCGATCCGCGCGAGGCGGGCTACGAGGATGCGCTGGAGGAGTGGATCCTCCATTTTCTGGATGAGACCGATGGCCGCGCCTTCGTCCTCTTCACGAGCTATGCGCTCATGCAGCGGATGGCCGACCGGCTGCGGACGCAGTGCACCCGGCGACGCTGGCCGCTGCTGGTGCAGGGCGAGGGGATGTCGCGCACGCGACTGGTGATCGAGTTTCAGGAGTCCGGCCGGGCCGTGCTCTTCGGTACCGACAGCTTCTGGAGCGGCGTGGATGTGCCGGGAGAGGCGCTCTCGAATGTCATCATCACCCGGCTGCCCTTTGCGATGCCCGACCACCCGCTCATCGAGGCGAAGCTGGAGGCGATCGAATCAAATGGCGGAGACCCCTTCCAGCAATACTCGCTCCCCGAGGCGGTGTTGAAGCTGCGGCAGGGCGTGGGGCGTCTCGTGCGTGCCAAGAGCGATCGCGGAATCGTCGTGATCCTGGATAGCCGGATCGTTTCCAAGCCCTATGGTCGAGCGTTCCTGGCCGCCCTTCCCAAATGCCCGGTCGAAATTCATTGAAGCCGGCTCGCTCGCGTCGCTGGCTGCGATGGGTTCTCCTGGGTCTGCTCGTCCTTCTGCTGCTGCCGGTCGCGGAGGTGGTGGCCGTGAGGTTCCTCAACCCGCCGATCACTCCTGAGATGGTGAGGTTCAAGCTCTTCTCGGGAAATAAGGCCGCGAGGGAGAGGGGACTGCGATACGAATGGATGCCTCTCCGGGACATCCCGCTCGCGCAGGTCCACTTCCTGTGGGCATCGGAGGATCAGCGGTTCTTCGAGCATCACGGCTTCGATTTGGACGAGATTCACCAGGCGATCCGGGAGTCCGAGAAATCCGGCCATCGGCCGCGCGGTGGATCGACGATCAGCCAGCAATGCGCGCGATCCCTCTTCCTGTGGCAGGGGCGCTCGTGGGTGCGAAAAGGATTGGAGGCATATTATACATTCCTCATGGAGCATGTCCTCTCCAAGCGGCGCATTCTGGAGCTGTATGTGAATGTCATCGAATTCGGTGACGGCATTTACGGCATCAAGGCGGCGGCCGAGACCTACTATGGGAAGCCGCCGGCGAGGCTCACCGATACACAGATGGCGCTGCTCGTGGCCGTCCTGCCCAACCCGAAGAATTGGAACCCAATCCACCCCTCGGAGCGGGTGCTTCAGCGGCTCCGCCGGGTGCTTCGTCTGGAACGGGCCGCCGTGTTCCCGGTATCGAAATTGCGGTGATCTCGCGCATTGTCGAATCCGGCATTGCCAAATCGGGCGCGGGATTTATCTTCGCCGGGACTTTTATGAAGCGCGTTTTGCCTTCGATCTTCAGTTCGGTTTCCGTGCTGCTGGGAGTTCTCGCCTTGACTGCGAGCACCGCCCGGGCGGTGGAGAGTTATATCATTGTCGATAATCAAACCGGCCGCATTCTTGCCGAGCAAAATGCCGATCAAAAGAGGCAGATTGCGAGTCTCACGGAGATTGCCACTGGAATGGTCGTTCTCGATTGGTCGAAACTTACGAATGCGGATCTTGGAGAGCTTGTGTCCATACCGGATAACGCCCTGGCCTCGGGCGGGGGACCGGTCGGACTGCAGGCTGGAGATCTCATCTCGCTGCGCGACCTGCTCTACTGCGCGCTCATGGTCTCGGATAATGTCGCGGCCAATACGCTGGCATATCACATCGGCCGCCGTCTCCCGAATGTCGAGGGCCTCGATCCGGTGGGAGACTTCGTCGCCCACATGAACGCCCTCGCACGCACGCTGGGGATGAAGCATACGCGCTTACTGAATCCCAGCGGCGTGGACAATACCCAGGGCTCCCTGCCTTTCTCATCGGCTGCGGACCTCGCGCGCCTCGTCCGATATGCCTATTCGAAATCGGGCTTTCCTTTCTACGTCTCCCAGGAGACCCGCGAAGTGCACCTCTTCCGTGCCGGCCAGCCCCTGAGCGTGTGGCTGAAGAATCTCAACCCGCTGCTGAATCAGGATGGGATCGACGGCGTGAAGACCGGCCGCACCATTAAGGCGGGGGATTGCATCGTGCTCACCGCCGACCGTTCGCCGGAGTCGGTTCGCAACGGGGACCAGGTTCTCATTACGCCGCGCCGCATCATCACCGTCCTGCTCGGAGTGCAGGATCGGACGAGCGACGGACTGACATTTATGCGCAAGGGATGGCAGCTCTATGATCAATGGGCTGCGGCAGGACGCGCGACCAAACGAAGTAATTCGCTCTAGGACAGGATTGGAAAATCCCCCCGGAGCATAACCAGGAGAAGAGAAGCTGCCGTATGGCCAAGAAGAAGATCGGGGTATTGACGAGTGGAGGGGACTGCCCGGGATTGAACGCCGTTATTCGAGGCGTCGTACGCGCCGCGGATAACCTGGGCTGGGACGTCGTGGGATTCCGCGACGGCTTCGAAGGTCTTCTCCCCGAAGGTGGAGATTACATGGTCCTGAATCGCCGCACGACGGCGGGAATCATGCACCTCGGTGGCACCATTCTCGGCACCACCAATCGCGGGCACTTCGTCGCCAAGGTGCGCGCCGGAGAGAAAGCCGCCATCCCGGATGAAATCATCGAGCAGGCGCGGAAGACTTTTCACCACCTCGAGCTGGACGCGCTGGTCACGATCGGCGGCGACGGCTCCCTTTCCACAGCACTTCAGTTGCACGAGTCCGGATTCCCGGTCATCGGAGTTCCCAAGACGATCGACAACGATCTCGAGGCCACGGCCATGACGTTCGGCTTCGACTCGGCGGTGGCGTGCGTGGCAGACGCATTGGACCGCCTGCATACGACGGCCACGAGTCACAAGCGCGTGATGGTGCTCGAGGTGATGGGCCGGCACACGGGCTGGATCGCCCTCTATGGCGGCCTGGCGGGAGGAGCCGACATCATTCTTATCCCCGAGATTCCATTCGATTTCGACAAGGTGGCCGAGCAGGTCGTCATGCGTGATCGCGAGGGAGCGAAGAGCACGATGATCGTGGTCGCCGAAGGCTCGTGCTCGAAGGACGGCAGGCAGATGCGGCACCACACCGCGACCGGAGAATACCGTCTCGGCGGCATCGGTGAGATCGTCGGCCACGAGGTCGGCGAGCGCACGGGCAAGGAGACTCGTGTATGCGTGCTCGGGCATCTGCAGCGCGGTGGCGCCCCGACGGCGCTGGACCGCATCCTCGGCACCCGTTTCGGCGTGCAGGCGGTGAAACTCATCCAGGAAGGCTGTTTCGGCACGATGGTGAGCTACCACAATTACGAGACCTGCGCGGTGCCGATTTCCGATGCCGTGCATCGCCTCCGCCGCGTGGACGTCAATAGCCAGATGGTGGAGACCGCGCGCGCGGTCGCAATCACCTTCGGCGACTAGCCCGAATGATCGCAGTCGAGACGCTCCGGGCGGCCATTCGCGACGTACCGGACTTTCCGAAGCCGGGGATTGTCTTCAAGGACATCACCCCGGTGCTGTCGGATCCCGCGCTTTTTCGCGCCGCCATCCGCCTGTTCGTCGAGCAGTGTGAGGGCAAGGGAATCACCCGCGTGGCGGGGATCGACGCTCGGGGATTCCTGTTCGGCGCGACGATCGCCCATGAGATGGGTGTCGGATTCGTGCCGATCCGTAAGAAAGGAAAGCTGCCCTATGCGACGGTCTCGCATGCCTACGCGCTGGAATATGGCGAGGCGGAGATCGAGGTCCACACGGATGCGGTTTCTCCCGGGGACCGGGTCACGCTCGTCGATGACCTGCTCGCCACCGGCGGCACCGCGCACGCCTCCGTGCGGCTCCTCGAGGGGCTAGGCGCCGTGGTCGTACAGGCGCAGTTCCTCGTCGAGTTGGGATTCCTGCCTGGCCGGCAGGCACTTGAGCCCACGCCCACGCTCTCGATCCTGCGTTACGAGTGACAGCGAGTAGCTTTGGCCGGGCTTGCGAGTCGCTCGGCGCGGGCCTCCGCAGGGTGAGCGCCTGCTTTAGCGCGCTTGATTCTGCCGGATGTATTCGGCGATCGTGTTGACGTTGAGGAACGCGGCGCGTGCGACCTCGGCATTCGGGGTGGCGACGCCAAAGTTCTTCTCCAATCCGACGGCGAGTTCCAGGGCGTCGATCGAATCGAGCGCGAGCCCATCCGGAGTGAAAAGAGGGGTCTCGTCCCCAATTTCCTCCGGTTCCAATTTCAACATGAGACTATCGACCATCATCCGCTTGATGCGGGCATTCAAATCGGGATCTGCCATCGGAGAAAAACGTCTTGCGTGAACGAGAGCGCGCACTGTGAATCAATTCCCAATGAGCCACAACCCAGAAAAGATGCGTCTTGATGCGCTGCTAGTCTCGCGGGGACTCTTCGAGTCACGCGAGAAGGCCCAGCGCGCCCTCATGGCGGGCATCGTCGATGTGGCCGGCCGCCGCGGCGGCAAGCCGGGCGACCGGGTGACGGTGGATATCGAGATCGTCGTGCATGGCGGAGAGAAGTATGTGAGCCGGGGCGGGCTCAAGCTCGAGGCCGCGCTCCAGCACTTCGGGGTCGATCCCACCGGGCGCGTCTGCCTCGATGTCGGCGCCTCCACCGGCGGATTTACCGATTGCCTGCTGCAGGCAGGCGCTGCGCGGGTGCATGCCCTCGATGTCGGCCATAACCAGATGCACTGGAAGATACGCAGCGACTCGAGAGTGGTCGCGCGGGAGGGGATCAACTGCCGGAATCTGACCTCCGCCGACATCGGTGATGAGCGCGTCTGGCTCGCGGTGGCCGACGTGAGTTTCATTTCATTGACTCTTATCATCCCGCCGGCGCTGGCATTATTGGAATCTGGCGGGAGCATGATCGTGCTCATCAAGCCGCAATTCGAGCTGTCCCGCGATGCCGTGGGCAAGGGCGGTATCGTGAGCGATCCGGCGGCCCATGCCGCCGCCATCGAGAAAATACGGACTTTTGTCTCGGAATCAGGGCATCATTTTCTCGGCGTGATCGATTCACCGATTCTTGGTACCACCGGCAATCGCGAATTTCTCGCGCACATACGTCCATGATCGGTCTCATTGCACATTCGGAAAAAGCGGACGCCAGCCAGCTGGTGGCGGCTCTGCGCGCGGAACTCGACCGTCACGGGGCGAAGTACATCATGGAGAAGGCCACTGCCGCCCTGGTGGGCGAAGTCTCCGAGCTGCGGGACCTCGACGTGGCCGCAAGCAGCGATCTGCTCGTCGTCATGGGCGGCGATGGCACGATACTGAGGGTGGTGAGCCGCCTCGGCGAGAAGCTACGACCCGTTTTTGGAATCAATCTCGGCTCATTGGGCTTCCTCACCTGCCTGGGGCCGGGAGAGGTGGCGCGCGCGGTGGATGCCATCCTTACGGGCGACTATCGCCTGAGCCAGCGCTCGCTCCTCAAGGTGGAGCTGGTGACGGCGGGCGATCCGGCGCGGACGTATTTTGCACTCAACGATGTGGTGGTGAGTCGCGGCGAGCGCTCGAAGCTCGTGAAGATGGATGTGCGCATCGATGGCGAGCTGCTCACGAACTACAATGCGGACGGGCTCATTATTTCCACCCCAACGGGGTCGACGGCCTATTCGCTCTCCGCGGGCGGCCCGATTCTCATGCCGGATTCCGGAGTGTTCGTCATTACGCCGGTCTGTCCCCATGTGCTGACGAATCGCTCGACGGTAGTGAGCGACCGATCCGTGGTGGAGTCCCGCCTCACCGTGCCGGGGCAGGAGGTCTTCATCAATGTGGACGGTCAATCATCGCTCGAGATGAGGGTGGGGGACGTCCTGCGAATTTCGCAATCGGATCGGATCCTTCCGCTTGCCATGCTGCCGGAGCGCCCGTTCTCGGAGGTGCTGCGGCAGAAGCTCAAATGGAGCGGAAGCAACGTATGACGATCGACGAGATCCTTCATTCCACCGACGTGAGCCTGGCTCTCCGGGCCGACGAGAAGAATGCCGCCATTGAGGAGGTGCTCAGCCTCCTCCGCGGCGACGAGCGCGTCTCGAACTGGGAGGAGCTCCGGAATGCTGTCATCGCACGCGACGCGCCGCCGATCGAGCATGAGGGTCGGGTGATCTGCATCGCACACGGGCGGACTCGCGCGGTGAGCGAGCTGGTCGTCGCCGCGGGCCGATCCGACGCTGGCATCATCTGCCCCGATACCAAGCTGAGTGTGAACCTGCTTTTCGTGGTGGGCATCCCGGCGGCCGTAGATAGCGAATACTTGCGGCTCGTGGGGTCGATCGCACGGGTGTGCAGCGATAGCAGGCAGATGGCGGAACTCCTGGCTGCTCCCGATGCGGATGCCTTCGTCGAGTGCCTCACGGCGGGAAGCGCGCGGCTGTAAGCCGGGGCGGCCCCATTCGCCGTTGAGGATCGCGCGGGGATCGGGTGGCATAGAAGCTTCGTATACCGCTCGAATTTGGCGACCCTCAATGGAATGATTGGCTACTCCAGCAGATGCTCGAGTTTTTCGCGCAAGGCTGCCCGAGCCCGGTAGAGGCGAGACTCGGCCGCCTTTGCCGAGCAATTCATGACTTGTCCAATTTCCTCGTGTGAGAGCCCCTGGTATTCGAAGAGAATCACGGTTTGTCTCTGGTCGTCGGGAAGCGCGAGAACAGCCGCCTGAACCGCCGCGGCTCGTTCGGAAGTTTCCGTTACCTGGAACGGAGTGGGTTTTGAATCCGCGAACTGCTCACCCATTGGCCGATCATTCTCGGGCGAGGATGTATCCATCGAAAACGAAGGATGACGCCGCCGCCAGCGGGCGAGATTTCGAAAGAGATTCGTGGCGATTGAGAATATCCATGTCGAGAATGAGCCTGATGGGCGGTACCGGCTGCGGCTTTGGTAGATCTGTACGAAGGTCTCTTCGGCAAGATCGAGCGCGGTGGATTGGTCTCCCGTGAGACGATAGAGGAAGCTCGTCACTGGGCGCTGCCAGCGCGACATGATTTCGTTCAAAGCCAGATCGTCGCCGCCCTGCAGACGCAACATGGCCGCGATGTCGGAATCGTCCGCCTCAGTGTTCACGGAGCGGAAATTGGCTGGCCCCCATCTTTTCCGGATGCAGGACGACGGGATAGACCATGTCCAGATACCGTTTCTTCTGCGGCGCGGGGATCACTTCCGCGACCCGGTAGAAATGCTGGATCATGCTGGTACGGCATGCCGTGCGCACGCGGTCGCTTTCGTCGATGGCGGCAGCGATTTCCGGCGTCATATGATCGCTGGCCGCAAGGAGTTTCGCCAGGTTTCGGTCGCTTTCCTCGATCCGGTCACAAAGCTGTTTGCAGGTGACCTCGTATTGCCGGTCTATGGCGGCGATCTGGAGGGCTTGGTCTGCCGACAGGGAGAAGCTCCTCTGCAACCATGCAGCGGAGAGGTGATCCGAGGGTTGAAAGACCCTGGAGGTCAGAATCAACGCCGCCACGCCCGCTGCGACGATCGCTGCCAGGACCAATAGACGACGGTTCATAGCGAGGAACGCGCCTGAGCGAATGGGTTATTTGCTTTCAAGTACGCGGAAGTTCCGTACTCCATCGACAAATGCTCGCCGACCACGGAACCGAGCAAAATTGCCACGGCAAAGGCGGCCACAGCCACTGCGGGCCTGGTGATCTCGGTGAGGAGCCGGTCCATCCAGACCAGAAGCCCTGAGCGGCGTGCTTCCTGGGCAGCGATCCGATCCCAAACATTGCGATGGAACGCAGGCCTTTCCGAAGTGGCGGGCTCCCAGGTAGCGAGAAGGTTGGTTAGATCGTCCATAGCATCGTTTTATCTCATATGGGAAGGGTTGCCGAATCGGGAGCGGCTGTATTGTCCGCTCCCATTTCCAGCCGGAGTCAGTGGCCCTGGCTCATCTCCGAGCACGACTGCTTGGAGTTTTTGCAGACCACGGTGCCATTGCTGGCATGCACGCAGCCTTCGTGCTTGTAACCAGTCACGACGGTTGTCGTGGTCTGTCCTTTGGCAGCGCCTGTGGTGACCTGCTTGGTTTGCGCTTTGATCATCGGGCAGTTTTCGGGGGCCTGGGTGCCGCTCCTGAATAGGGCGATGAGGGTGGTCGGGGGC
>Ga0068856_100000952_pt1 | contig 31012 bp, 50 predicted proteins | sample KBSCornC62_FD_66595 | JGI IMG/M metagenome (GOLD analysis project Ga0068856, IMG submission 66595) | Corn rhizosphere microbial communities from Kellogg Biological Station, Michigan, USA - KBS Corn C6-2 | ecosystem: Host-associated > Plants > Roots > Rhizosphere > Soil ... | reverse complement strand
GCCTTGGCTCAATGATATCGAGATCGAGGCCGAGAAACATGGCCTTTCATTGAGGGAAGCAACCGATCTAATATTGCAGCGGGTCGTCAGCCGGAAGATGCTGAACGGACTGCTTCGGTCCTAAGCGAGGAACGAAAGGAACACAGGAAGTGGGGAGTCGCAGGTTCGAGTCCTGCCGGGTGTTGGTAATACAGCCCGTATCTCAGATGGTAGAGTCCCACATTGCGGAGGTCGCGGGTTCGAATCCCGCCGGGTTCGCCCGTAGCGCAGTCAGGAAGCGCGCCGCCTCGCCCCCGGGTAAATGCCGTGTAGCCGATAGGCGGGATTACGGTCCGGGAGCACCAATTCTAAGACAGCCGCACCCCAGCGCTGTTGGCCAATGAGAGAGATCGTCCGGTGGATCCCTTCGATACCTTCTGGCAATGGGCCAATAAGCCTTCAGACAGCTACCTCACGATCGATTCCGATCTGCATCACGCGGTCACGTCGTTGCCGAGAGCGGATTGGGGAGATCGGGAGAAGGTCAATGCGGCGGTTGCATCAATAGCGAAACAAGATGGTGCCGAAACCAACAGCAGCGATCAGCAATATTAGCGCCACACTCAACGATTTCAGCAAGACGCGATTTTCCTTCGCCAATTCGAGCAAATAGCCTAGCGCCAAAAGCGCCATGGAAATGCCGATGATTTCAAAGGCGCGGTTCAGGCCGGTCATTTTCCGAGCAACGCCTTTGCGCCAAGCCATACCGCGGCGAGAAAACCTGTAGCGAGCGTGGTAACGGCGACCTTGAAGGTTATTCCGGTTGCCGATTCCACGCTTTTGCGCCATTTCCGAAGGTGCCGAAAATCGGCCTGTAGCTCCTTGCGATCTTCTTCCTCGATTCCGAATGAAGTCAGGATTGTCGCGATCGTCTTGAGGACAACCGAATCGATATCGTCGTTGTGCAGGCGTTTTTGCTCTGCCAGCGTTTCGGCAACGATGGCTTTCACTTCATGCGGCTGCATTACTTCGCCTTCCAGCAATGGCGGCGAACGCCAAAACGATTGTAAATCCTGATTTGATAGATCGTCGGCATGGTATCACCGCTTGCCGAATAGGTGATCGGTCGCAAACCAGCGCACCTTGCCTGCCGGCTTAGTTCCTGTTGGCCCGGCGCGGTCGCGGTTGTAGATGTCGTCTGAAAACACGCTGCGGTCGGAAGTGTCAGCAGGTTCAGCAGCAACAGCCGCAGCCCGATCTGCTTCGCCCTTGGCAATTCCCCGCGCCAAGGCTTCGTTCCATTGGCGCTGTTTTTCGGCGAGTCCATTTTGATATCCGTGCGCTAGAATGCCCATGAAAGTGAAGGCGACGACAGCAACCGCGATGGCCCATTTCCGCAAATCGGGGATCAGCGCTGCGATGATTGGCGGCTCCAGAATGGCGATAACGATTGCGACCGTGCCCACGATCAGATCAACGGTTGCCCAGCCCCAAATGAAATGCCAGATTGATTCGATCGAGGCCCAGATCATTTGAGCCACCAATGTTTGACTGGCTCGGGATCATGGAGAGCGGGAACGGTCTGCGACAGGCCCTCCAAGCAAAGGGCGCGCTCGCTCTTGCGCTTGTCGCCGTGTTTCTCACCGGCGCGACGATCGACCAGGCCCGCGCGGACCTTGCCGTCTGACCGGACATACCAGCCATCGAAGGCATTGCAGCCGCCCTTGATGTCGCCGGCATTCATATGCAGGACCATCGGGGATCGGCACACAGCGGCAGGCCCGGCGTTGTAGGCGGCATCGAGCAGCGCGGCCATGGATGCGTCAGGAATTTCGATATGGACACACGCTTGCAACGGCGTCAGGTATTTGGGCAGCGCGGCACCGAGACGCTTGGCGCATTCATCCGGCGTGAACCGCTGGCCTACCTTTACTGATCCGTCGTGGCTCGTTAGACCATTGCAATAGGTAATGGGGTGGCCGGTGCCGATCGCGTCACGACGGGCAACCTTGTCCATGCCTTCCCAGCTTGGCAGGAAGGCCATACAGCAGGCAATCGCGCCTGCTCCGCTCACAGTGCCGATGGTTTTTTTGACGGTCACGGCGCGGCCTGCGGCGGCGCTGCGGGCTTCTCAGCGGCCGACTCGAGTTCGGATTGTTTCATCAGGCGCGCGAGCGGGATAATCAGGATGTTGAACAGGACCGCCAATCCCATGAATACATAGGGGTTCAGCACATCGACAAACGCCGGAAATCCCATCAGGACGCCGGTCAGAACGCCGAACGCGAGCGACACGCGAATCGCCCATGAGCGGTGAAAATGAATCCAGGCGTTGTCTATCAGCTTCATCAGCCGAGCCTTTCCAGCGCCTTGTAGGCAGCTATCCTGTCCCGCAGCCAGCGGAGCGCGGCTTCGCGCTTCCACGCCGGGATGTGGGTTTCCACAATCCGCTTGATGTCAGCCTCGATTTCTTCATCGGAAAACTGCATGTCAGATGATCCGGATGATGTAGTTGCAGATGATGGTGGGCTGGACGATGTTATGAGCCGATGCCGAACCTGCGGAGGCAATCGTGATCCCCGTCGTGGCAGAACTCATGGTAACAGTCTCATATTTTGATCCTCCGCTTCCGGTATTACCGGAGGCACCGGAATCCGCCACGTTCAAGGCTTGAAAAAATGTTGTGTGGGTATGTCCGGGATCGGTGAGCGTATGGTTGTGGGTGAGAATAAGGCTGTTGCTTTCCAAACCGCCAACCGCGCCGAGAACAGTAGATGCGCCGCCGAAATAGCTCGGGGTGAGCCGAACAGCGCTCGCTTCTTGCATCGCCGAGACGCGGCCAGTCTTGTCCGGCAGATTGAACGTGGTTGAACCGTCGCCTGTACCGTAAGTGGTGCCCATCGCCGCAAATAAGGTGGCATAGGTTGTTCGCGAGATCGGCTGTCCGGTCGGAAATACGAATGAACTGTTCGGTGCCGTGGGGAGCCAGTAATCCATGCCTGCTCCGAGCGGAATATTATAGGGATTGCCGAAAAATCCCCGCAGGTAAAACGCACTATCGCTGTTATTATAGACCGCAATGTAAGGCGTGCCTTGAATGATCGTTCCAGCCAGCAATTCCACATTCGGGGCCGAGCGCAAAGGCTTCGCGCCGAGACTGTCCACATTGAGCGTAACGGTCGCCGCGTTCGTCGTATGCGGGGTGAACGCGATCACCATCCCGTTGAGGTGCGCCAGCGTATCGAATGACTGATAACTCCCGACCGTGTAGGCCGTGGATGTTCCGCCCGTGACGATCGCGCCCGCGATGTCATCGCGGAATTTCGCCGTCGCCGCCATCATGGCGCGCGCCGAATCGTTGACCGAAGACGGCGGTTGACCTTCCGCCCAGTTAATAGTGCTGTCGGCGGCCGCGTCGGCATTCGCGGTTTGCGACCATTTATATAAGGTTATGACAGCCTCCTGTAGTCTCCAAAGTGGACTTCAGCCGCTGTCGCGTATGCTGCGTGGGCGGCTTCCGGGCTTTTGAAATATCCGAGTGTTTTCTGCTTGCCGCCGATAGAGATGATCGCGGCAAAGCTAGACCGATCACGGCGAATGCGGACGCCTTTGAGGCCAGCCCTATTGTCGCAGCGCAACTTTGTGTTCATTCCCTGCTGAGAACTATTTGCCGTCCGCAAGTTTTCAGCCCGGTTATTATCCCGCCTTCCATCGATATGATCGACAGACACTGACGGAAATTCGCCGTTCATATAGAGCCATGCAAGGCGGTGAGCCATATACCGCTTTGGCCCAATCTTGATTCGCACGTAACCGTTTTCGGAAATGATGCCAGCGCTGTTGCCGCGGTGACGCCCAATTTTCCAAAAAAACAACCCGGTCTCGGGTTCGTAGGACAGCAGTTCTTTCAACCGCTCTTGCGTCAAAACTGGCGTATTCATCCCAAAATGCTGCGGGAGGAATGCTAAATTTTTACCTTACCCCTTGGCATAGAAGTTCGGGGCCTTGAATGCAGCCATCAGTTTTGAAAGATCGAGCTTGCGCTGCGGCTGCGCGAACATGGGCTGCGCCGCAGGGATCTCCGGAGCCTGGTAGGCTTGTACTTGTGCCGGCGCTTCCGGTGCCTGTGGGGCGGCTTGCGGCTGGGCCTGCGCGAAGATCGGTGGCGCTTGCGGTGTGGGCGCTACGGGCGCTGCGGGGGTGCCCGGTGGCGCATTTCCGCCGCCATAGGCCGCATAGGCCCGCGCGGCGTACTGTGCGCGCTCCGGATGGGCGCCGGGCTTGTTCCAGTCCTTCGGCCGTTCATAAGCCAGCATGGCTTGCCCGGCCTGTTCGGGGGTCTGGGCGGCGAGCAGACTGTTATAGGCTGTGCTTTCCGGCCCCTTTAATTCAGCGTGCAGGAACTGCAATTGCGTGGTAAGGTCGTTCCATGGTTGACCTTGCGAGGCGGCATAATCTTTCAGCGCCTTCGCTCGATCACCGTTCCACTGCCCGATGCCGATCGAATCTGAGCCGTCCGTTCCGTCACCTGGATTGATCGCATTGGGGTTGAGGCCCTGACCTGATTCGCCTTGCAGATTGCCGACGATGCCGGCGGCCTGCTGTGGCTGTAGGCCCTGACTGACGAAGAAGTTAAAAGCAGATTGGCCGTTATCCATGTTCTGGTTTCTGTTCCAAGGCTCGATCATCTTCGCAGTGATGGCGTCCAATATTCACTGGCAATGGACGCCGAACGGGTATCTAGCCGGCCTAATTGGCGCTGGCTTGGCCTACGGGTTGTCGGTTCTGGTTTTCCGCGCGCAGGGATGGCTCACTCAGGATCATGGTCCTAAGCATCCGGACTGAAGTCGGCGGCAACACATTTGCGAGCTGCGGGTTTTGCGCGGCAATGCGAATAGCCTCCGGAGACCGGGACCGGATCAGGGTGTCTAGCTTCTGCACCGCGTTGAAGGTCGATTTGTTGCCGATCATCTTGAAGGCACGGCCGGCCGCAGCTCCCGCAAGAGCGCCCGGCACACCGCCGCCCTCGTAACCAGCGCCGGCACCGAGCAGCATCCCGAGGCCACCGCCCCCGCCCAGCAGATTACCCGCAGCCCGCGCGGCGCTTCCGGTCCATGTTCCGCGAACGATGCTGTTGAGCGCGGCCTTTTCCTCGTCGTTATAGCCAACCGCCTTTGCGGCATTGTTCTTCAGCAGCGGTTTGAAAGCCTGCTTGGTGGCGTTCTGGATATTGCCGCCCGAATTTGCGGACGCCGCATTGAGTTCGGCGTTCTTGGCAAGCGTCTGGACGTTCTCGGCCCGCTTCGCAGCGCCCCAATTCTGCCGGGCGGTATCGAGAATGCCATTTGCTTTCGCAGCATCCCCCGCAAGCAGATCGGTTTGCTTCAGGTTCGGCAGAAAATTGTCGATATGTTCGATAGCGCGATTGGCGGCCACGGCCTGCCGGGTCAGGCTTCCCGTGATGTCCTTTTCCTTGCCGGCATTGCCGAGTACCTGGCGAACGCTATCGAGATCGGCAACCGTAGCGGGACGGCCTTCGTTGGCGGCATTCTTCAGTTCGTCGATCGCGCTGAACACCTTCGGCTCGTTGGCCGGCCGGAAGCCGCTGTTCTGGCCGTGCTGCAAATCGGCCGAAATGGTATCGGCCAAATCAGAAGCCACGTTCGGCTTGATCTGTACCGCCTGCACATCGGGATGCTGGTATTGCGCGCGGGCCGCAGCCTTAATATCGGCAACTTCGGGAATTGCCGCGGTAGCCGCCCGAGCCGCAGACGTTGCACTTAGCTTGCTTGCCACTTTGGACGCGCCGGCCGCGCCCGTGAGCGCGCCGGCAAGCTCCGCATAGGGCTGCGCTGCCGTTCCCTCGGCAAGCTTCCCAGCGGCTTCGCTGGCAACCGCAGGGGCCACAACGCGCGTGAGGACTTTGGTCGCAAGCGTCTCGGGACCACCGATCAGCCCCGGTGCGAACTGTCCGACCTTGCTTGCTATATTTTCCGCGGTGCCCTGCGGCTGGTAAAACGGGCCGGTTGCCTTTTCGACGCTGCCCTGAAGCTGCGCTGAAGTCGGAGGCACATAGCTGCCGGGCAGATCGCCGCTGCCTTGAGCCGCAGGCAGGTTGGCGCTTTTCGCGCTTTCATCCTTCAGGAATTGAGCAAGCCGGCCAAGGACTGTATCGGAGGAAGGCGACGGAATATCCGGCAGCTTGTCCCCCACTCGCTTCGCCAAGGCCCCCATGTCGCCGGGCAAACCGGCAAGCCCGATCGCACCTTGCGCCAAACCCGAGCCAAGCGATTTCGCCATCCCCACCGCGCTTGATCCATCCGCCGCGTCGAACGGCTGCGACGGGTCAAACGGCGGCTTATCGGCCACCTGAAACGGCTGCGAGGGATCGAATGCGGGCTTGTCAGCCATCACTTATAGCTTCCATCCGGCTGCAAGGTGTAGGTGTGGCCGTTCTGCATGACGGTTGCGGGCTTCGCGGCAGAAGGCGCAGAGCCGCGCAGCTTCGCGGTATTCGTGTCGATGCGCGCGATATCGGCTTTCAATTCTGGGGTGAAGACAGGATGTTTTTGCAGGTACGCATCACCCATGGTGTCCCTAATCTGCGCTTCCTTCTCGCGCAGCCGGTCGAGCATGAGGTTCTTTTCCTTCAGGGCATAGGCTGCCATTTCCTCGCCCGAAACATAATTCGGGTTGATTTCCTTCATGGCGTTCATGCGCTCTTCTGCGCCGCCGCCCGTGCCTGAATAGAACTTGGTCGATTCCTGACCATAATGGCCAAGGTTATCGTTAATTGCCTTGATCTTCGCTGCGGTGTCGCTGCCAGCGAGTGCGTTGCTGGCATAGTTCTGCGCTTTCGCGACCGCATTCCCAAACGGAAAATCATGGCTCGTATTGCCGAGATCGGCCGCGCTGTCGGTGAATTCCGCAAGATGTTTGAACGAGCTTTTGCCGTTCGAGAGAATGCCGCCCATCGAACTATTGCCCGACGCCGCCATGTCCGTCACCATCTTATGGCGCGCGGTCCAGGTGTTTTCGTCAAACGTCGGATCGACGTTCTTTGCAGCCGCAAGCATGGCCTGCCATGATTTCTTGGCAAGCGCGAAACTCGACGGCGGCTGTACGGTGCCATCCAGCATGCCTGAGACGATTTTGGACTGCAAAGGCGGTAACGTCGCGAGATATTCCTGCCCGGTCTTGTTCATGTCGCCGATACCAGAGGGAGCAGCGGCAGCATCCGCACCACCGACCGGCGTTTCCTCACCCGTCGCCTTGTTCAGTTTGACATAGGTCTTATTGCCCATGGCGTCTTCGCCCTTCTGGACGATCGAGAAATTGTCCTTTTGCTCAGGCGTATAGGCGCGCGTAACCTTGCCGTTCTTGTCGGCGAAGTAACCCTCTCCAATTGACGTGACCGTTTGAGGCCCGAAATTCTGCGTAATGAGCGTCTTCATGATTTCTGGGTTAGCCACGGCGGCTTGCACCGTCACTGGATCGACGCCCTTCTGAATCAGCGCATTCGCCGCAAAGCCCAATTGCCGCTTTGCGTCAGCCTCTACTCCAACCGGCTGCCCCGTAATCATTGCTGTTAGAGGGTTCGTCACAAACCGCTCAAGGAAACCATCCTTGTGACTAAGGCTTTGACCAACAGCACTCAAACGGTCGCTGAGGCTCGGCGAACCGGTCGGAGCCGGCGCGGCGGCGAACATCGGAGGCGCAGCCGGGGCCTGTGGTGCATTGGTTTGCGGCGGCGATACGATGGGACCAGCGGCGGGAGGCGCGACGGGCGGCCCTCCCTGAGCGTTGGCGTTCGATGGAGCGCCGACAGGTCCATAAGGCCAGCGTGCATTGTCCATCGCAGACGGCTGGGCAAGCGGCTGCGAGGTGACAACCGGAGGCGGCTGCATCGGCACCGGAGCGGGATATTGTGCCATGTCGGACGGCAGCGGGCCGGCATTCGGAGCGCTGGGAACGCCGGGAGCGGAGCCCTGCTGAAGGCTTCGCAAAAGCGCGTCCAGCAATCCGCCGCCGCCCTGGTCCGAACCGATCGCGTCAAGGAAGCCCATTCATTTCACCCGAAAAGAAATTTGGCGGGATTGACAAGGCTATTTGCCCCGCCGGCAATGGTCGCGAACTGCTGGGCGCCCGACATCGTGTTCGAGCCGGTTTGCGTGCCCGAGGTCTGCTGTCCGAGGCCGGCTAGTGGAATGCCGATCTGCGCCAACAAACCGAGAGCCTGCACGGGAATGCCGCGCCGCGCGGCCTCGGCCGAAAGCTCGGCATTGGCGCTGGCGTTTTGCGCCGTGGTGGCATCGGTCGCCGCCTGCGTGCCGGTCTGCGTATTGGCGTTGGCCTGCGCTTGCGAGGCGTTCAAGCCGGTCGCCGTCGTCTGCCCGGCGTTGAGCAGGCCTTGTGCCGCGCCCTGCTGGTTGGCAACATTGGCGTTGTACTGAGCCGTCAGAACCGGGGCTTCTCCCTCTGCGATGCCGTAGGCAAGCTGCTGCTGGTTCATGCCGGACATATCGCGGCCCGCAGCCGCAAACTGGCCGTTGACCGAGTTTTGGACGTTGTTGGCAATGCCCTGCAATTGCGTACCGAGGCCCGGCGTGGACATCGGGTCATAGTTCGTGTTCGAGGCCAGCGGCTGCGTTTGGGCGTAATAGTTCTTATAGGCCGCGTTAATCAGGCCATCGTTGTTCTGCGCGCCGCCGCCGTTCAAAAGCGCAGTCGCATTCGCCCCGATCTGCGGCGCATACTGGCTGGCCGAGGGCGCATTCGCTTCAAGCGTGTTGATCGCTCCGGTTTCGGTCGGGGTCAAAGAGGTATTGTTGAGGCCCGTGGAAACCTGGCCCAGCATGCCGTTGACCGCCGGCATGGCGGCCGCCCACGGCGAGGAACTGCCGGTAGAGGACGATTGCGAAGTTGAAGTTCCACCCATCAGGCCAATTCCTTCTCCAGCACGATATTTTCAACCGAATAATCGTGCAAAACCCGGCGCCATCCCTTGCGGCCGAATATCCGCACGCAACGGCAGTTCTCGAGCTTCGCATACGCCTCGATCTTCGCCAGCAATGGCAGCCAGCGGCGCATATCGGTGCCACCACAGGCCACAATTACACAGACCCATCCGGAGTCAGTTTTCTGTAAAGAAGTGACCCCCGCGCACAGGATTTTCTCGCCTTCCCGGCATAGCCAGACCAGCGATTTACCGAACAGGATGTCCGCCGCGATCGGCCCCCATGCCGAAAGCCTGGTGCGATCGATCGCGGATTTCAGCATGGGCTCGATCACCGGCCAAATCCGGCCAACCTGCGTTGGTTCGATGCAAACCAGATCAACCATGAATGGCAAACAGGAACGTCCTGCCCGTGGTCGCGGAATTTGTGTGGGTAATGGTGAAGGTGTCGCGCCCGACCGAGGAGACATACATATTGCCGCTGGCGAGTTCGGCCGCTGCGTTCGCCGTGGTCGGGGTCAGGATCGGCGTCGAGCCCGGCGCGATCATCCCGCTTTGCGTCGGAACAACGACAGTTGTTGCCGAGCCTGTCGCCAGCGTAACCGTCCCAACCGCGTTGGAGCGGCCTGCTGCGAGCTGCTGGATGGCCAGAACGATCTTTTTAAGGTCGGTTTCGTTGATGCCGGGGACTTGGGCCGTCACAGCTTGCCCTCGGGGTTGATGTCAGGCACCACGCCCGCGCAGAACGTCCATGACGTTCCCGCGGGAATGCGCGTCTTGAACCGGGAATAACGGGTGGCACGGCGCATGTCGCATCGGCCGGTACGGGAATTAACCGCAACCTCGGCGCCGGCCGTAACCGCTGCCGATGGCGAATCGCGGTAGGATGCCGAGCCGAACAGGGCCGGCGCATCGGTGATCGGCCGAAAGCCCCGGATGAAGATTTCGTCGTTATCGGTGCCCTGCTCTGCGGTTTCCATGGTGGCTTCGAGGTTCGGCCCGCGGAAAAAGCCCAGCGTGTTCGACCCGTTGAACTGGCCGATTTCCGGCTGCACTGCGGTGGCGTAGGCGTCCAGCGTCAGGGTCAGCGCGTCGATCGAGCCGGAAATGCTATCGAGGTTTTCCAGCGTCAGGCCGCTTTGCGAAATGCCGAGCAGGTATTGCCCTGTCGATGCCACCGGGAAAAACTGGCCGAGCAGGAAATCATATCCCAACAGCTTGTCGAAGGTGCCGACCGTGCCCGAAGCCGATTTATAGGCCCAATAAACCCGCGTCGATCGCGGGTCCGCGGCGCCCATGAACATTTGCAGGTTGCCGCGGTCCAGATCGGCCAGAAACGTCCGATCGACCTTTTCCCGGCCGATCGCCGTGGGCAAGCCTCCGGGCGCGATCATATGGAAACCCTGGCCGGCATAGAACAGGATGTTTTCGCCGGCCCGAATGATCGAGTAAGGCGCGAACAGACCCTTGTCCTGCGTCAGGCGGTCGATTTGGAAGATGATCGGCGAGCCCGCGACAAAGGACATGCGCCGGATAGCCTGATCCTGAAACACGATGCCATCTTCGCCGCCGGCCACGCCGCGAACGATTCCGCCGTCCGGAAAATCCTGAAAATCGCTGGAGTTGACGCCCGAGGTCCAGCTTGTCGATGCGTTGAAGCTGTTGAGGCCCGACCATTGAATGCGGTAGGGGGTCGAGAGCAGCCCCGACAGAACGAGAAACCGCCCGACCACGCTGATGTAGGCCGCTTGCGGCGGCGAGCCCAATGCGACCGCAAAGGCCGTGGCGCTCGAGAGATCGAAGATTTGCAGGACGGAATTTGCCTGCGTTGCGAACACGAAATTGCCGGTTTGCGCGAACTGCCATTGGGCGGTGGCGGAAAGCGCCGGATAGATCGAGGTGATCGAATGCGTGCCAGAGCCGTTGGTCGTTGTGTTGATCGCCGCACCGCCGGGGGTCGCCGACAGGCTGAGGACACTGCCGGAAAGCCCGGTCGCGCTGACGTAATAGGTGGTGCCTGCAACCAGCGGGGCGGGCAGCGTTCCCGTGGTTGAAAGCACCACCGGATCATTGGCCGCGAAGGTGTTGGTGTAGGTGACGACGCCGGGACTTGCATGAGAGATCGAGGACACGGCAGCGGGAATGCTGACATTGGTCCAGCTAAAATCGGTGTTGTTGAGCTGATACAGACGATCCACCGTGCCTGCGAAGGTAATGACCGTGCCATCGGATTTGAGGGCATAGAAAGCGCCCCGACAGGCTGCGGGAAGGGGCTGGGTATAGGCCGAGAACGACGGAAACGGCCCGTAGCCGTCGCCACGCGGCATGACGTTCTGGATATTGCGGGTGGCCGCGCCCTCGTAATCGCTGAGGTCGGGGAGGTAGTTTCCGTGTGCAAGCAGCGGCATCAGTGCGCCACCGGGTCCGGGATTGCCATGGCGGGATCATCGGTCCAGACTTCGGAGGGGCCCGTTACAGGCGCCCATGTCTGAGCCGGCTTTGCGGTCGCGCTCCAGGTTTTCGGCGGCATTGAAATTCCTGTCCAAGAACCGCTCGGAATGGTGCTATCGGTCCATTCGTCGCCCTCAAATGGTTGGGGAAGCCAGTTAATAAAGTCGCGTGTTAGCGTGGCCGTGTTGCCGGTGACGATGAAGGCACCGGGCCCTTCGGCCTCCATGATGATGACATTGACGGGATACCCCGTGACGACATAAGCCCCGGCGCTTGCCAAGAACTTCGGATCGAGGAAAGCCGCATTGCCAGTTTCGGCGTAGGACGTGCCCGGCGCAGGCATCGACGCACGAAACGCCACCGCTACGCCCGATTCGATGTAGGCACCGACTGCGGAAGCCATTTTCGGCGCGAACAGGGCCGCATTGCCGGTTTCGGCGTAGGTGCCCTTGACGCTGGAAAGCGATGTCTTGAACAACGCAGCAATGCCGGTTTCAGCATAGGTCGTGCCGGCGGCCGTCAAGACGGTATTGGTCGCAGCGTTGTGCGGCAGCGTCCCGAGCGCCAGCCGTCCGATTGCGTCAAAACCGAGAAGGGACATTTATTCCTGTGGCCTCAAGTCGTGAAAGTGGTAAACTGGGTCCAACCGGAGATCACACATGCCCCGCGTAGCACTGGCTTTTGCAGTTTTAGCAATCACCACGTTGTTTTGGTGGACACATGGCATTCCCGCCTGTGAAGCTGGATCAAAGCCGGGCCCTACAATCGGTGATGCCATCAAGATCAACGGTTGCTAGTTGTAAAATTCTTCAACGATGATGTATCCAGAGCCGCCGACTGCGCCAATTTGAGTAGTTCCCCCGCTTCCAGCAGTGCCCCCCGCTCCAACAGCATAAGCGTATGTCGCCGCTGGCGAACTGATGACCGCTTCGACGTAACCACCCGATCCGCCGCCTGCACCGGCTGATGAACCGCCGGGACCGCCGCCGCCGCCGCCGCCGCCGCCAGTATTCGTTACACCGATTGAAGGCAGAACAACGCCAGCAATGCCGCCCTGACCTGCGCCATTGAAGAGCGGCGAAGCACCACCAGGACCGCCGGGAAAGGCGCTCTGCCCGTTTCCTCCTGGAGAACCACCGAGATTGATTGTACCGCCGGAAGCGGTGCCACCTGCACCGCCTGACGTTGAACCGCCGGTGCTGCCGCCTCCACCACTACCGCCGTTTGCAGCAAGGAGTGACGTTCCGAAAGTGGTATTGCCGCCCGCATTACCTGACGCCGCGCCGGGACCGCTGTTGCCGCCGGCACCGCCGGCTCCCACCATCCGAACGCGAATGTAGAGGCAACTGGCTGGCGTCGTATAGGTGCCGCTGCTCGACGTAAATACCTGATGTGTCGGAGCGACTTTCAAATCTTCCTTCAGCGCGACAATCGCAACAGTCGGCACGGTCGAAAAACTGATCTTCGACGTGCCACCAGATGAATTGAATAGCACTGTCGCCCGTGTGAGCGTGGTGGTGCTGACCGTATACGTTCCGATCCCGACTTCCCACTGCGACAGGTCAGCCGATTCGGCGCGATAGCTGTATTGAGCGCCGTTGACAGCGTTCGCCGAGGCAGGCGTTTGATAGCCCGTTGCAGCGGTCGAAACGATCCAGTCCGTGGTGCCGCCCAGCGTCGGATTGAAACGACAGACATCAATGAGCGAAGATGCTGCCATTTTACGTGATCGTCAGGATGCCGTTTACCTGGTCTATGTCTACGGTAAACGTGTTGCCGTTGGTCAGCGTGAGCGCGGTGCCGTAATCCCACCAGCCGATCAGCGGCTTGGTTGCCGACGTGAAATTATAAAGCACCGCATATTGAAACGGCCCGATCGAGCCGCCGGAAGCGGTCCATGCCGGATCGGTGCCGCCGATGAATTTGAACGTGCCCGAGGTCTGCGAACCCGTGATGGTGCCGATCGACACCCCGCCGGCCGTGTATCCGTTCGCTGTCGAGAGATCGGCCGGCGTATTGTAGACGGTGTTGGTCGCAACCGGCGTGGTGTTGGTCAGGTAAATCTTGTAGACCTGCGACGTGCCGGTCAGCATGTCGTGCAAGGCATGCGCGACATCGGCGACAAATGTATTAAATTTATTGAACGATGCCATTAGGGCGTTACTCCTGATACGCGGACTTGAACGGGCCCGGCGTTGAAGGTCGAAGTCAGGCCCAGCGCATTGAGGTCATCCAGCGCTTGCTTGAAGCCGGATCCCCAGGTTTGCAACCGGTCATCTTCCTTGATGTACGGGGCCGATTCCATCAGCGCGCCGTACAGGTAGAGATCGGGCGCGAGCGTCAGCAGCCAGTTGGTATTATTTGTCGAGAGCGGGGGGATATTGGCTCGATAGATCATTTCGAGCGTGTAGACGGCATCCGGTGTCGGGGCCAATTCGATTTCTGAGCCGAAGATCGAGAAATATTCCGGCTGCGCCGCCACGTCACCGCGGCGCTGGCGAAATTCCTCAAGCTGTTCGCCCGACATAAATTGCAGATCAGCCTTTCCCGTCGATGCCGTAATCCTGATGCGCCGCATGGTCTGGAAATCCGCCGGCAGCGCGATAAACTCAGGCTCGTCAGCGGTCGGGTCGGTGATAGTGCTGGAGCGCGCTTCCATCTGCCGCACGAACACGGTACGATTGAATTTCGCTTCTGACATCTGGATAAACGACGGCACGCGGCCGATCAGAAACGTATCCTGATCGCGGGCAAGGTATTCAATCACGGCGGTCTGGAGCGATGCGTAATCGACGATAAGGGTCACGATAGCCCCGCTGACCAGCCCGCCTGCAATGCCGGCCTGTCCGTTCGCAGATAGGCATAATCCGGGTCCTGTAGCTTGCGCTGGATCAGCCGGTCGAACTCCTCGGTGTACATCTGCAAGGACGTGTTGCCCTTGGCCTGCTCCTCATAGAACCATTGCAGCATGATCGCATTGGGAATGCGCGCGACGTGACGGCCCCAATCCGAATGATAGCCGTCAGCGCGCTGCGCCTTATTCAGATCAAGGATCGGCTCAACGTCCTGCACGTTGACGAACGTCAGCGTTCTCTCGCCATGGTCGAGAAATAGCCTCCGTTCCATCGCCGCCTCACTCGGTCACTTCGACGACGGAAACCGTCTGGATCGTTGAGGAGAAAACCGACACCTTCTGACTGGGCGAGACCTTCACATACTCCACCCAATTCGGGGGAAGGTAGGCATCGGTTGCCGCTGCGGTCGGCGCGTAGTCCACCTTGTAAAAGCAGCCTGCGGACGCCGCGATGCGAATCTGCCACGTCTCGCTGCCAAATGCCGAGGACGCCACCGACGTAGACGTGGTGGCGACCGCGACGCTATTGGCGACCCCGAGCCTGGCCGAATTGCGTCGGAGGAAATTCGCCCCCATCAACCCCTCCGAATGACGGCGTAGCAATAAATGGTGCCGCCGCCGGTGCCGCTGCCGGTCAGCGCGAGTTTGATAACATCGCCTTCATTGCAGGTGTTGGCGCCGGTGATGGTCGAATTCGCGGCAACGCCATTGGCAACCGTCCCCGAGACGCTGACGGCATCGAGATCACCGATTGCCGAGCCGGATTGCGTGATGACGAACGCGCCGCCCGTGATTGCTGTACCGGCGATCGATGCGGTTGCGGTAGCGTCCGCTGTCGTGGTGGCCGAACCAAGCATGGTGCCGACCTCAAGGACAATACCCTTGAAGGGCGCGCGCATGACGCCGGCAAGGCCGGTTGCTACGCTGGCGATACCGCCATCGATGACAACTTCATTGAGCGGGTGAACGACGGGAAGAGCCATTGAAAGCCTCCAAGAAAAAGGGTGGATGGCCCGAAGGCCACCCGAGGTTGAAAGGCTTACGAGCTGGTCAGGTCGAACACACCCGCGCTCGCCTTTTCGTTGCGAGCTTCGAGCGTATATTGCGAGAGGATCGTTTTCGCATCGCTGTCGCCGGTCTTGGCGAGAGCGTACGAGAGGAACGACCGGCCCGGCAGCGTGGCAACGGCCCACTTGTCCATTTCGAGGACCAGGACATCGCGGGTTCGCATGAACAAGTCTGGAACGGCGTTCAGCGTGCCGAAGTCCGAGGTGTAGACATCGACCGCGGCGACGATCTTCTTGTCCTTTGCCTCCTGCATGGTGGTGCCCCGGCCAGTGAAGCCGGAAAACGCCTGCTTGTTGAAGCTGCCCAACAGGATCTTGTTCGGCCGGCCGCCGGAATCGTATGCCTTCTTCAGGGCCGCCTTCAGGTCGTTCTCGACGAACGCGCGCTGGGTCGCGCTGTCAACGCGAAGGCTGGTGCCATCCGCCGCGGTCGGATCGGCACCGGTGCCCCCGCCCTTGATGGTGTTGGTCTTGATCCACGACAACACGTCCGCGAGTTTCGGCGCGGTCGAGGAGTTGCCCGTCACCTTGGCCTGGTTGGCGCCGGTCAGGATCGATTCCATATCGCGCCGCAGCTCAAGGCCCTTGAGCATGACCTGGTAGTCCATTTCGTTGCCACGGCCGGCATGCTGAACAGACTGCTGGGTCCCGGTCACGCGCGGGGTCTTGCGCGAAATCTGGCAGACGTTGCCGAGCCGGGCAGTCGCGGTCGTGGCGTCGGCGGCATAGCCGTCATCGCCTTCGAGCTGGGCGTTGCCCGTGGAAGCAGCCGCCAGCGCCTGGGTCTGGAATTCATGGTTGGTGGCCGACGCCTTGGTTTTTTCGACGCCCGAATAGAACGGCGTTTCGGTCGGATCGATACGGGAAATCCGGTTGGTGAGGTCTTCCCGGTTGCCGATCGCGGAGAAGGTGGTGAAGGCAGAGGTCGCGAGGGTCATTGTCGTTGTTCCTTTAGCGGGCGGCGCTCTTGCGTTCGAGCCTGTAGATTTCCGCGCTGATTTGCGCGGCTCTACTGCCGGTCGCCGATTCGAGTTGCTTTTCGAGGGTTTGGATGGCCTGTGCGGTGCCCGAATTGGCGGGCTTGGGCGTGCCGGGCTTCTGAACCGGAGGAACAACTTTCAGCGCTGGAGCGAGCTTTTTGCCGGCGGCGCGGATATCGGCGAGATCAAGGGAATCCTTCAGAAGCTGCTGAAAGCGATGGTCGAACACGGCAATCTTTTCCTTGCCGACCACGTAGTTCTGCAACTCATCTGGCTTGAAGCCGAGATCAGCCAGCCGCTTGCCGGCGCGCTCCATCAGTTTGGGGCCTTTTACGGGATCAGCGAGATCGGGAATTTTCTCGGCCGCCAATGCATCTTCCCGGTTGCGGAATTCGTTCCACTCCGATTGATGTTTGGAAGCCTTTCCGTTCTCGGCCTGCTGAAGTTCGTAGTTGACGCTTGCCATACGGTCCTGGTGCGCCTTCCACTTTACCCATCTGCCGGGATCCACCTCAGCCAGCAAATCGGCGTCGTCTTGGGACTTGATGTCCGCAAACGCCGTGTTGTTGGTGTTGTGGAGGGCCTGCATCAGGGCCGGTAGCTTGGCCTCATACGTCTGCTTTGCTTGTTCCGCGGCGGCTGCTTTGGCCTGTGCGGCCTTTTCAGCATCGGCGGCCTTCTGTTGGCTTCGGGTGGTACCGAGATCGCGTTCCGATTCGCGCGTGACAATTTTCTCTTGCACCGCGCGGGGAAGGGACTGCCATTCGGCATCTTCATCCTTGGACCAGGATTTCGGTCGCTCGATGGGCGGCAGCTCTTCAGCCTCCGCGTCGGCTTCTTCATCCTCGACGGGGACCGTTTCCGGTTCGTCGTCACCCTCGACAGGTGATTCGTTTTCTGCGGTCGCCGGTTCGGCGCGCTCGGCAGCGGGTTTCAATGCCTTTTCGCGCGCCTGTGCGATCTCGCGGGCGGCATCTTCAAGGCTGATAGGCTCGTCGCTCTCGACCGGATAGGAGATCGGCGCAACGTCCGGGGGTAAACTGGAATCTTCTTCGCTCATACGCAAAAGCGTGGCGGCCGAACGGTTAAAAAAGCTAAAGCGGTTTTAGACTATCCCAAACAGCTTTTTGCGCTCGGCCGTTTCCTGCAATTGCTTCAGCTCGGCCGCCGCCAGTTTACCGTTCGTGACGATCGATCGCAGGTGATCGCGGACCTTGCCGACGATGTTGATGGCGAGGAACAGCTTCTCCCGTGCCGAAACATCTTCGATAAGCGTTCCGCGCCATGCCGCGGTATAGCTGTCCTCCAGCCCCTTGAAGGCCTCGGTCAGCAACTCGTTTTCGACTAAATCCCTGGCGCGCTGCGCCCGGCTGGTGTCGTTAAGCAGCTTGCCGTAATCGCTCACTGAGCATTTCCTTGAGTTGGTCCTTGACGATCTTGATGCAGGGCGCCCAATCGTCTTGCTTTTTCTGCCGGATGACGCGGGCCGAATCGTACCATACGGATTTCTGGCTGTTCTTGCTCCAGCGCCAATCGCAGGCCGCCGTCACCAGGATAAACACGGGCTTGCCGAGCGCACCGGCCAGATGAGCGCAGGCGGTGTCCACGGTCACGACGACATCGAGCGTCGAAATCAGCCGCGCGGTATCGCGCCAATTCTGCGCCAACGGCTCGAGATTGGCGACAAAACCGTCATAGCCGAGTTTTGTCACTTCGAGGCCGGGGGGCCCGGCTTGCAGGGAATAGAACGCCACGCCCGGCAGATCGAAAAGTGGACAAAACTCGCTGAAGGCCATCGATCGGTGAATGTCATTGCCATAGGCCGAATTGCCGCGCCAGACCAGACCGACGTTCAGCTTGCCTCGAAGCGGGATTTTCGCCGCTTCCGTCTTGAAATATGCCGCGCCCGTGACCTGATCGAGATCGACGCCGCAGCGCCAAGGTAAAGACATGCTCCCGATAACATAATCGCAATCAAAAGGCCCGGCGAGAGGAACGATTCCGTCCAGATGGATATTGTCCGCGACAAGATCCAGCAGATCAGGAACAGGCCCGCACAGGTAAACGGATTTCGCACCGCGCCCCCTCAATTTCGGAATGAACCGGCAAAACTGGATGAAATCGCCCGACCCTTCCTCATGATAGACCACAACGGTCTTGCCGGCGAGGTCTTGTCCCTCCCAATGCACGACGCCCTCGGGCAGCTTGGCTTGCGAAATCAGATGGCCGCCGGCTTCATGGAGTTTCCACACTGCGGCCTCGCGTCGCGCCTCGAACAGCTCCAGCCCCTCGCGAAGTCTGCCCTGCGCCAGCACGGCCAAGGCCTTGTCCTTCAAAATGTTCGGGTTTGGCTCGATATCGTAGGCGCGCTGGTAATGTTCGGCCGCCTTGCGATCATCGCCAAGCGCGCGATAGGACACGCCGATGTGATGCTGAATTTGAGCCATCCAGTCGGGAGTGGCGATCTTTTCGCAGCGCTTGTAAATCTCCAGCGCCTTTTCAAACTCGCCGGCCCGCTGCAACGCCGATCCGTAATTGAACAGCGGGTTGATTTCCTGCGATAGCTCATAGGCCCGGCGCGCAAGCGGCAGATAATGTCTGGCGTTGGCACCCTTGTTGCCCGATATCACGGCAAACTGATTGACGAGCGCGAGCGGATCGTCAGGATGGCGAATCAGTTCGCTGGCATAGGCGCGGTATTTCTCGACGTTCACGCCGCTTCCTTCATGATCGTGACGTTTGCCAAGGTCGGATCGGTCTCATGCACCGCCAGAATGTTCATGCCGTTGGGCAATATCCGATAGCCTTCATTGCGAAGCGCGGCCGAGATCACAGCCTTGTCGGATTTCACGGTTTCCACGAACAGCACCGGCTTGCAGCGGGTGATCGTCGCCGCCGCGCCGTCGAGAACTTCGCCTTCCATACCTTCTACGTCGATTTTCAGGAGATCGAGCCGCTTCAGCTCAAGGCTGTCGATTGCGAGGGTTTTGACCGTCGATGTCGGTTTGGCATAGTCGATCGGCTGGCCGATGAATTCCGTACCCACGCCCGCGCGAAGCTCCAGACTGCCGAAACTGCCCTGGGCCTGGTAATCCGGCTCGGGGAATGAAATCTCGCCGGGAGCATTGCTTGCCGCAGCCCAGATGGCCCGTGCGTTAAAGCAATTCTGCAAGGTGATGTTGCCGGCCAGCGCGTAGAATAGCCTTTCCTGCGCCTCGATAGCGATCACCGAGCCCCACTTCTTCATCAGCCGCGCCCATTCGACCGAATGCACGCCGATGTTGGCTCCGCAATCGATTGCTACCACACCGTCCCCGAAATGATCGCGCCGGCATTGCAATAGGCCTTTTAGGGCTGCCACGTCTCGAGACTCGTAAACGCCGGTTTCCATGAGTTGCGCACCGACGCCGTAATAATCGCCGGAAAAGGCGTGATTATAGTCCATCCGATTGACCAGCATCGGGCCGTGATCGGAGGAAAGGAGGCAGAAGGCGATCATGCGTCGGTTTTCTCGGGTTTTGCCTCAGCCGCTTCCATGCTGGATTGATGCGCTTGGGCGCTATGTTCCATCTGCTGATCGTGGGCGCGCGCCTTGACGATCAGATCGAGCCCGGTTTTGGCGAGATCGGCGTGATGGGCCTGCTGGGCGTGATGGGCCTGCTGGCCGGCGAGCCCGGCCTTGACGTGGGCATCCACCAGCTTGAGCTTGGCGTCGAGTTCGGCCTTGAACTGCGCCAACATGCCTTCCATTTGGGTTTTTTCCTGCGAAAGCTGGGCTTTCTGCTGCTGCTCGGCCATGGTGGCCTGAGACTGAGCCTGGATCGCTTGCGTTTTCGGATCGGGCCTTGGCGGCGGCGGCGGGTTGACCAATTGCCCGGTTTGCGGGTCTTTCGCATCCGGGTCCTTGAAAAAGCGATTGGCATTCTTGTGGCCGAGGATCTTAGTCAATTCGCATGCCGTGTTGTACAGTTCGGTGGGCCCGACCAGATTCGTCATGCCGTTGGCGATCATTTCCTTCTGGACATTGCCCAGTGCCATCGTTTGCGCGAATTGCTGCGCCTTGCCGCCGGTGCCTAGCCCGACATTCACCGTCATGTCGTCGCGGGTTTTCCAGTTCCGCGGATCGACAGGCACCCACGAATTGCGAAGCCGGACGGTCTGCTTTTCTTGTCCATGCGAGCGGATGGTATGGTGCAGCAGCGAGAACATATCCCGCACGCCCTCGGCCAAAAGCCGGGCAATCAGCTTGACCCGCATTTGCGAAGCGTCGAATACCTTGGCAACGGCGGTCGCGGATTGGTTCTGGAGCGCGTCGGCGTCGATGCCTTGGGATTGCTTGGTCAGGCCGGTACGGCTGGCAAGCTCGGCATCAATATACTGCATCATGGGATAGGCCGAGGTCGAAACGTCGGGCACTTCCTGCCAGTTCAAGCCCCCCGGCGTCTGCGTGCGAACCACGCCACCAGGGCGGCTAGTAAGCAGATCATCGAGAGTATTCGGTCCAGCATTTTTCTCGGCGACCTCCACGCGGGGGTTGTTGCGGAAATAGATGTTATCCAACGCGCCGCGCTTGAGCGCGGTTTTCTCGCGCTGCGCCGGCATGACCAGATCGGCGATCGAGCGACCAAAGAACCGGTGTGTCATGGGAATCGGCGTGCAGGCCGCGAACGGGATTACGTCGATCGGCTCGATGACCTCCTTGCCATCCTTGCGGAGGATTTGGCCCTGATCCCCGCCGGTAATGACCATGTAGAGGCACGGCCGGCCGGTGCCCTCGTAATCCATCCGGGCATAGTGTTCGGTAATCCGGACCAGCCGCGCGGCGCTGTTGACGCTATCGCTGGTCGCCGCAAGATGCTCCTGCACCGTATCGCGGCTGATGATCTCGATATTGGTGTTGCCGGTGTAATCGCCGAGGGCCTTTATCTGTTCCTCATCGAAACCTTCGGCGATAAGCTGCGCCTCGGTCTTGGTGGTGACTTCGTGATAGGCGTAGTTGGCATCGCGGATGGTCCGCGCGCCGCGCTCGATGCCGAATTCCTCTGGCGGAACGCCCATCACGCGGGCGCGGGCAAGCTTCTTGGTGGTGACGATCGTCACGTCATGGGAAACCGGCGCCGGCGGATCGGCCGGCATGGCGGCAAGTTGCTGCGCGGGCGAGATCGCGGGGATTTGGGGCGCAATCGGGGGCGAAGGCATCATCGGAGGGAGGGCCATCAGTATGCTTTCGCCGCTTGCTGGGGGTCGGACTCGGCTGCCTTCGGTTCGTCCGCAGCATCCTCGCTGTCATCGCCTTCGGCCTGCTCGTTGTTGACCGTGTGAGCAACGATCTTCATCGCGCCGTCCGACATTTCGATCGCCTGGGCCAGCGCGTCGAATTGCTCCTGCGTCAGGTCGTAATAGGTTTCCCGCTCTTCCTGCTCGTTTTCCTCCCACCAGACCTTTACCAGCCCGGTTTTGGACAACAGGCCGTCCTTGATGAACGAGTAAAGCACCATGAAGCCGGAATTCTGCTGCATGAAGACGTGGTTGACGTAATCGGTCTCCTGCTGCGCGGCGTCTTCATCCTCGGGGCCAACCGGCTCGAAGCGGACTACTTCATCAGATCCCGCGAAAATATCCATCAGGCCCGGCATCAGGCCCTCGATGGTATCGGCGACATCGGTCGAGACGGCGCGCGAGCGGCCCTCCACGTCGGGCATGTCCTGGCTGACATCGCCTTCGTAATAGGCGAGGGCCTTGGCGCGCTGGGATTGCAGCTCGGACGTTTCCATGCCGCCCATGGCATTTGCTTTTTCAGCTGCCAACATCGGGCCGATGTCCGAAATAGCCATCTTGGGCATCAAGCAATCCCTGAATTCGAATAGCCGATTGGCCGGTTGAAGGCTTCTTCGGTTTCTGACATACCAAGCAAAAAGCGTCGCGCCTGTTTCGTTAAAACTCCTGCAATCGCGGGCGGATCGTCCCCCGGCTTTAGCTGGTGGTTGAATTGATCGGGGCTGACGGGCTCGCCGTCTTCATGCGTCATGGTCAGGATGCCGTCTTGGATGGTATAATAGCCGATGGAGACCTGACCGGGATCGGAGCCGGTTGCGCGACGAATGCCGGTGATGACACGATGGACTTCGGTCATTTTGGTCCAGAAACGCGCAACGATCGGCGAAGAGCATAAGCCTGCTGCTTTAGACTCTCAGCGGCCATTTCAAGCGCGATGACATTCGTACTGACGCCGCCAACGCTCGTCGGCACCACGCGGTAATTTTCGGCAAGAATAACTTCGCCATCCGCGCGCTTTATGATGATGTGATAATTCACGCATACCCCTGTCTTGGATATTTGATCTCGCGGCCTGAAGTCTTCATTGTTTGGTTTCGGAGCATAGCGCCGACATTGGCCATGTTCACTATTTCTGCCTTCCCCCCGAAAGAATTTGCAGTCCCGGCATGTTTCAGTCATTAGAAATTATCCCAGTCAAATTTCCATCCACGATAAACCAGCGCGTCGGCAACCATTCTTTGAACACGCGGATCGTTGGTCGAGATGGAAGACCCTTTTTCCATTAGCTTGATCTCTAGATCGGAAAAGCCCCACTTCCGAAGCTCCCGGCGCGCGCTCTCTAACATCGAGGCTTTACGCATTTTTGCACGGGAATTGAGATCGATGATATCCCCCATCACGCATATCCCTGCCGCGGATATTTGATCTCGCGACCGAACCCGGCTTTCCGGCCCGGCTCCTCGTAGCAAATAGCCATTAGCCCGAGCCCATCCGCCGCATGGCTCGACCAGTCGTGATCGGGACCGAGCCCGATATTGCGCGCGTCGTCCTTGCGTTCGTGGTAAAATCCGAGCGCGTCCCGGCCCGGTTCTGTGGTGGCTTCGTTGAAATACATCTTCGGCCCAAGCCGGCGCACAGCCTCGATCCGCATCGCAGCCGCGCCTTTGCCCTGATTCGGGACGGGGGGTTCGACGTTAAAACCGGCATCGCGAAGATGATCTTCATAGCGTTTGCCGGTGACGTTGTTTTCGTTCACGCCATCATGCGGGAGATAGATCACCGCATCCCGGTAGCCGTTCTTGCGGAGCCAAGCGACATGCGAGCCCAATACCTGACCGACAGCTTCGTAATAATCGAGAACGCGGATTTCCTGTCCTACCCACTGGACAATCCAGATGGTAAAGGCGTCGGCGCTGGCGCCCGAGCCGCCAATGTCGATAAAGGCACGCAATGGAAGCAATGGATCAGCCGTGACCTTTCCAATTCGGCCGTCCAGTTTCGCCTTGGCGAGCAGCGCCGCGAAATAGGCGCCCTCGAAGGCCTTGGCGTAACCGCCTTCCCAGATGTGGTCATAGCGATCTGGATACAGCGCAAGATCGGTTTTGCGTTCTTCCTCCAGCACAGCCGGAAACCATGGATTGTCGCGCCAGTTCGCCTGTACGCAGATCGAGCCGGGCGGTTTCAAGGCGCGGAAGAAATTGTCAATCGCATCGCTCTTGCGCCGTGCGTTCCAGCTGGCCCAAATCTCGGATTTCTCGACGCGGATGGTCGGGCGAAGCAACGACAGGCTGCGCGCGCTCAGGCTTTGGGCCTCGTCGATCCACGCGATACGGAAGCCTTCGAGTGACTTGATCGATTCCGCGGTGTGATCCTGCATGCCGTTAAAAATAATCAACCCGTCGCCCGGCGTGGCGATCCTGTCGTGGTAAATCTTGAAGTCTCGGCCAAATCCGAGTTCCTGGATTTTGGTTTCGACAAGCCGCTTCGAGGACTGCGCCAAGGTGCGCTGGAATTCACGGATGCAGATCCCGAGCGTTCCCTTTTCGGCTTGGCATTCTTCCACCAGCATTTCAGCGAAGAAGTGCGATTTGCCCGAGCCACGGCCGCCATGCGCGCCTTTGTAGCGGGCCGGGGCCAGCAACGGCTTGAACACGCGGGCGGTGGGAATCTGTAGCGTGGTCATCCGGCGCGGGCAATCTTCCGCTGCGCGCGCGCCTGTGTGGTTCGCGTCGGCGTTTGATGATCCGGCGTAACGGTGGTAATCGTGCCGTTCGCGATCTCAAATCGCAGGCCCTCGGTGCGAACGCTGACCGCTCCGAATGCCGCCGGAGCCGCGCACAGGCTTAGGATATGTTCTCGTACCAGTTCGATGTTCAACCCCATGGCGCGCTCCAGGTAACGCAAAACCGCATGATCTGAAACGCGGATCGGGTCTTTGCTGGGCTCGATCATCAGAAGCCCGCTGGATAAACTGGCTTGGCGCGGCTTAACGCATCGCGGCGTGTGCGTATTCTCACCTCTCGCGATCGAGGATCAGCCTTGGCCGCGCTGAAAGTGATGTTTGACACAAAGCCGGTCGGCGGCTCGTCGATCAGGCTTGCGACCTCCGACTTCATAGAAACATGCTCGCCCGGCGCGTCACGAAGCACATAGCCCCTGCCCCACACGGTTTCGATGAAGCCTTCCCGGCCGTCGGTGGCAGCCATCAGCTTCTTGCGGAGCTTGCACACGAATACGTCGATGATCTTCAGTTCCGGTTCGTCCATCCCGCCATACAAATGCGTCATGAAGGCATTCTTCGATTGCGTGATGCCCTTGCGGAGCGACAGTAGCTCGAGCATCTGATATTCCTTGCCGGTCAGGTAAACCGGGGCGCCATCGATCGTGAGCGCCTTGGTGTGGAAATTCAGCGTCATGCCCCGGGTGGTCACGGTGGACTCGGCATGCCCTCTGGAGCGCCTGACAAGGGCGTGGATGCGCGCAATCAGTTCTTCCTTGTGGAACGGCTTGGTCAGATAGTCGTCGGCTCCCAGCCCCAGCGCTTTCACCTTGTCGTCGATCAAGGCCATGGAACAGACCACCAGGATTGGCGTTGTGATCTTGGCCTTGCGGACTTGCCGGATCACGTCGAAGCCCGGAATATCGGGCAATGTCAGATCGAGCAGGATCACGTCGTAATCGTAGAGCTTCGCGAGGTCTGCGCCTTCTTCGCCGAGATCGGTGGTGTAGACGTTAAAACTCTCGGATTTGAGCATCAGTTCGATCGATTGCGCGACCGCCGAATCATCCTCGATAAGCAGAACGCGCATGGTCAGTCCTTTGCTGCAACGTCAACGATGATCCGCTCAATGCGGGCCACAAGGTTGATTGCCGGATCGTCCTCATCCCCGCCGATGATGGCCTGAGCTGGCTTGCCTTCGAGACGATCGGCGATCTGTTGGATGGCCCAGCCCTCGCCGGCCATCGCTTCAGCCACAAGCCGTTCTGCAATGCGATGCAGTTTGGTCGTATCGCCGTCCTTGCGCTTCACGGCCAAGCGCAAAGCGTCCGTGAAAAGCTTCTCTTTCGGCCGGCCTGTCGGGTTGCCTGATTGGCCTTTAACGAACGGCATTGTTAGCAAATATCCATATTGTTGAATTACTTACCGATACGATCCAGCAATCCGCGCGCTTTTGCCCGGATATTCGTCTTCTGGGACGACGAAAGTCCCTTTGCCCGGCCAACATCGATCAGTGCGGCCTTGGCGTGGTTTTTGTCCGTGATTGGGAACGATCGGCCGGGACCGGCGAACTTGCTGGCGGGAAGTTTTGCGCGCTGTTTCGATGTGAGTTTGCCCATGGCGGGTTCCTTACAGTTCGTTGCTGATTTGACCGAGATCGGAGAGCGCGGCATCAGCCGCATCCTCGATCTGTTTTGCCATCCCGGATGCAACCTTCGTCGTGGACGCCTTGACACCGTTGAGTTTGCCGATTGCGGCCCCCACGACTGCCCGTCCATCCGCGCGGGCTTGTTCGATACCGGCCTGCGCTTCGTCCACCATAGCCTTGAGACTTGCGGCGAATGATCCGGCCGGTGGAACAGCAGCGGTCATGGCTGGTTTGCTTTCGTTGATGGTTGGTGCGGCCGGCAATGGCGTGACGTTTACCGGGGTTGGCGAGACGCTGGAGATGGCTTGCTCGATCTCGGCATCGGAAGCCCCCGGCGCGACGGAAGCGAACCCAGCGCCCACGGAATAGACCTCCATGCCGCCTTCAAGGCGCATCGTGAGGTTTTCAATTCCGGGAAGATGAGCGAGACGCTGTTTGAGGCTTTCGATCGACATTCGGTTTTCTCGGCTTAGAGCGATGATCGCCCCTGATAAATCAGTGGCGTATTGCGCGAAGCGTAAACGGCTGAAGGGTTCGGCTGCGGATAGCACTCCGAAAGGCTTGCGGTGATTTGGTAAGTTTTTCCTAACTAATTTATCAGGTCGTTCCCGATATCCACTGCATCACGGCGCGGTAGACGGACCGAAACCGCGAGGCCCCTTTTGAATTTGTTGAATTTGACGCAGCGCAAACTCTATCCCGTCGTTCCAGGCTCGCTGGTATTCCCATTTGTCGGAAACACGTTCGGGCTTGACCTTGCCGGCGAGGAGCGCGGCGCGGATTTCCTCGAATAGCGGATCAGGTTCGGGCTCGACAGGCGCAGTGGGCTTTTCGCGGATTGAGCCGTCTGAGGGATCGCGGATCACGCCGTTCCCTTCCCTTGCAGCGTTGCCAAAAGCGATGGGCTAGCGATAATTGGGGGCTTCTCGATCTTACCCTTCGGCTGGCCCTCTTCTTCTTTCTTACTTGGTGAGTTGTCGACGTTTGCTGTAGCATTGCTTGACGATTGCTTGACGATTGATCGACCATTGGCGACGTTTTCAAGCTTCATTCGAGAGAGCGCGGAACTCAGGCCGCCCTTCTGGCCGGCCAAAGCACGCCTTCGCGTTTTAACTTCCATTTCAGCTAACTCCGCGTCGATCCGCTTGTGGTTCCAGCCATCGTAAAAGAACGCCTGAATCGTCGAGCGATAGCTTTTCCAGACATTGGGCGGCAGCTTAGTGATCGCAGATAGTTGCTCATCGTCGTCAGGAAGGGCGCCCTTGCGCCAATAGTGCATCATGAGCAGGAGGTAGGCCCCATGCTGCGAGGTCGTCAGATGGCCTGTATCGCCCAGGTAGTCGCCAACGTATAAGGGCATCCAGGCACGCTTACTCACGGCTGCATTCCGAGCGCGGCGAGATAGGTTTCCATGAGCGCGGCTTCTTCTTCGCGCTCCGCAGGATCGAGCTTACGCAGCGCAACGATCTTGCGGAGAACCTTTATGTCCCAGCCGTTCGACTTTGCTTCCTGATAGATTTCGGTCTTGCCGGTCTGGAGATCCTTGATCTCACCCTCGACATGCTCAATACGATCAACGATCGATTGAAGCTGGCTGTTGTCGCCTATCGTCGGCATCTTCGCGTCCTTTGGTTTGATTGGTTGATACTGGCTTCGCGAAGGGCAAAAGCCGCGCCGTTTATTACGATATTCGCAAGATGAGATTTTGAAATCTCGACGGTGATAAGATCGTCATCTCCGGACTGAAAATTGAGCATGTATCGCTCGGGCGACGGGCTGGTCAGGTAAGCGATCTTCGCAATCATGCCGCCACCACCCTCACCCGCCGCTGTCCGCGCTTTCGCGGGCACTCTCTCCAGATCTCGGAATTGAGAATATCCTTCAGCGCCAGTTCCAATTCCTGCCGGCGCACGGACCGGCGAGGCTCGGAAGCAATTACTCCGCGCAGGTGATCGACCTGGTGGACGACAGCCAGCGGACGTATACGGCGAAGGACTTGCGCGATGGGAGGCGGTTTCATGCGATCGACCCTCCGAACAATTCCGCGAGCATCGCAACACGGGCGCGAAGGGCAGCGTCGGTTTCAAGGCGCTGCTCTATCTTCCGGACTGAATGAAGGCACGTAGAATGGTCGCGACCACCAAACCGGCGACCGATCTCGGGAAGGGAGCGCGTGGTAATCTTGCGGCAAAGAAAGATGCCGACTTGGCGCGGAACGACGTTCTTCTTCAGGCGCCGCTGCGAGACCAGGTCAACCGCGGAAATGCCAAACTCTCGGCAGACCGCCGCTTTGATCTTCGTGACGATATTTACCCAATCGGGAAAGGCGATTTCAGCCGCGACGGCCACGACCTCGTTTGGTATTGGAGGCAACTGCTCCGGCGTCTCGACCTGAATAGGGACTTCGCCTTCGCCATGGTACTTTTGAAGCCGCTCAAGCAGTACCTTCGAGCCCAGGCGGCTTCTGAAATGCCGGTATGCCTCATCAGTGGTGCAGCCGTTTTGCGGCTTCTCTAATATTTCAAACATGCCCCTGCCCCCTTTTGCTTTTCCTACTCCAAAGCCTTTGAAACCAGAGATTCAGCCGCGCGAACAGCAGCGTTATCAGCCCCGGCGATTTGTTTGGTGAGCGTGATTTCATGGGAGAGCTTTCGCATCTGACGTTCGCATTCGGCCTGATACGCAGCCCTCAGCCGTTCATAGACGGATACGCTTAGAAACTTGAGGCGATCGCGCTTGTAGCGAAGCTGCCAGATGAACCAGTAGTCCACGCCGTAATCGCGTTCGATCGAGCGCATGGCGTTTTCCATGTCGCCGGGACCACGGGCGCGCATACGGGTCAGGTCTTTCGACCAGACGACGGCTTGATCCAGGTACGCTGCATCCGACATTTGACGATCCGTCAGTTTATTTTGGGGCACTTCTCAAACCTCTCCATGGTGTTGTCCCGGCATGGAGAGCAGCAACGATAACGAACCTCTGACATTCCAGACGCTTTCGGCGGCAACCGATCGCGTCCTAGATCAACTGAAGCAGAAACAGGACCGCGCCGGCCACGGACAAACACCAGAGGCCGAGGCAGAAAAGACCGAACAGAACGGCGAATATGTCGATCAGCGCCTGCGCGAATACCGAGCGTTCGAGCGCCGCGCCGGCGGGATAAAGGATGGATCGCGCCGGTAGTGGAGGAATGGTTTCGCGCCAGGTGGAGTATCGGCGCGGAGAGCGGGCTGGCTGCTCATATCCCCAGAGGGCGGGCCCGCTTGTCGAATGAGTGCCGGCCGCAGCGCCGGTGGGGGGAGGATTTGCTGCGACCGGACTTATCCCCGCCGACAGCGGGGAATTGAATTGGCTTCCGGCCGCTGCATCGCGCGAAACACGGAAAGACGCAGCGGCCGGGTCACTCACCGGGACTGGCGCGCCCGGCAGAGATTCAAAACTGATGTTGAGAGGCAGGCGGGTCATGAAAGACCCCGTTGAAGTACGGACGCGGTTCCAGCGAAAGCGACGAATTCAACTAAAGATGAATGTTTATGTGACGACTCCGCAACGCGTCGCGCGATTGTGTTGTCTGAATGACGATTTAATGGCGCGGCATTTCCAGTTGTGTCACGATGTCCCTTCGCCCTGTGCGGCTGGGGAACATCATCATGACCGAACTGGAAATGGGAGACGCCTTCGGGGTCCCGGAATACTTCGCTACGTCGTGCAATGTGGAAGATGCCGGAGGCGGTTGCGTGCGAATTTATGGATGTACCGGGCGCCACGGCGTCCTGATCCCGCATTACACCGTTGTCATGCCGGCGCAGAACATGATGCGAGCTTCCCAGCGCGTGATGGAAATATCGAAACGGATATTGTGCGGGGTCGGGATGGCTCATTGAGCGCCTTCCTTCTCGGCCAGCGCCCCGATGTCTTGGTAATCGTCGGCTGTCGAAAAGCCGTTCGTGAATTTCTTGATCGCTTCGATGGTTTCCCAATCCGGCCGCACTAGACGACGGCGAATCCGGCTCACGGTAGGACGTGAGCGGGAAATGCCTTTTGCCACCTCATCGTCGGAGAGGTTTTTGTCGATCATGTAATCGGCGAGATGCACCATAGCCCCTTGTACATGGGGCGCACATTGTCCGTCAAGTCCTTTGTGCGTCCTGTGTTCTGTACAAGCTATTTTCGCGGTGCATCATATGTACATGACCACAAACCGAGTCCGGCCGCGCCCGAAAGGCCCCAGGTTCCGTCCGACATTCATGCGGCAATGGCGGGAACACCGCAAAATGACGCTAGAGGCCGTTGGCGAGGCCGTAGAGCTGTCTCACGCGCAGCTCGGGCGCATTGAGCGGGGTCTCCAGCCGTACAACCAGGCGCTTCTGGAGGCTCTTGCAGAACTATATGGAACAGAGCCATCCAGCCTTCTCATGCGCGACCCCACCCGCGAAGACGCTATTTGGTCACTTTGGGATCAAGCCAAAGAAGGTCAGCGCCAGGAAATCGAGAAATACGCGGAATTCGTGGTCAAAAGGACAGGAACATGAAAAAGGCCTTTATGGGCGCTGTTTTGGCATTCGTCCTTGGCGGTTGTTCGATCTCCACCATCAAGGAGGGCATGAATGATCTGAAGGGCCAGCCGCTGTCCGCGGCAATCGCAAAGCTCGGAGTTCCGGACGAGGAAGCTACCGTTGCCGGCGTTAAGACCTATACATGGCGGTCGAGTCGTTTCGTGGATGGCACGCAATATGGTTGTAGAATCAGGGTTGTCATGGCCGGCGACGTAATCGGATCTTACGAGGGATCGGGAGACATTGGAGGCTGCGCCAGCTATGCTGGGCGCTTACGCAGCTAGGCAACCGTTCCTTCCTGTCCAACCCGCTGAAAACGCGGGTTTTATTTTTGCCTAAATTATTTGTGTGTCGGATGCACAATATCTGTTGACCGTCCTGTACATCCCATGTACAATAGTTTCTATCGGATCAATCGAGGGGAACGCAAAATGGCACGCAAAGCTTTCACAGACCACCGAGACTTCATGAGTGCCAGTGCCGCTGCGAATGCGGCTCTCTCGGGCGCCGCTTCCGCGCTGGGGG
>Ga0068856_100000949_pt1 | contig 31047 bp, 35 predicted proteins | sample KBSCornC62_FD_66595 | JGI IMG/M metagenome (GOLD analysis project Ga0068856, IMG submission 66595) | Corn rhizosphere microbial communities from Kellogg Biological Station, Michigan, USA - KBS Corn C6-2 | ecosystem: Host-associated > Plants > Roots > Rhizosphere > Soil ... | reverse complement strand
CGGTCCGGTGGCAGTTCGGTAAGGCAACCCGCAGCGAACAGTACGGCTCGGTCGATCGGGTGCCGCAACGCTGCGCGGTCCCACAGGTCGAGAAGTTCTGCTGCGCCCGGCGTCGGCATCGCTTACACCGGCGGTTCGGTGAAGCTGGGCTCGCTTGGCTCGGTCACCGCCGTATCGCGCTCCCAGCCTTCGTTTTCGAGCTTGATATGCTGGATCGCGATCGCGTTCGCGTTGGCGTCGAAATCCGGAGCCGGCTGGTATTCCGACACCCAGCAGCGGTAGATCTTGTACGCGATCACGAGCTGGCCGGCTTCGTTGTAGATCTCGAGGTAGATGTTCTTGCGGAAGTCGGCGAGCGAGACCTCGCGCCCGAGTTTCGAGCCGAAGTTCCACACCTTGTTGGCCCATTGTTCGAACGCGACGTCGTGCGTCACGCCCCGTTCGAGCGTGATGGCGTCGTATTTGCTGCGCCCGGGCGATTTGCGCGCGGTCGACGGATCGCCGCCTTCGCGGTGTTCGACCACCTCGGTGGTGCGCTTGAGCGCGCTGCATTTCGACAGGCCGGCGACGTAGCGGCCGTCCCATTTGACGCGGAACTTGAAATTCTTGTAGGGGTCGTGGCGGCTCGCGTTGACGGTGAATTCGCTCATGATGTCCTCGCTGTCGGGTTATTGCGGCGCAATCTGCTGGATCTGGATCACGACGAACTCGGCCGGCTTGAGCGGTGCGAAGCCGACGATGATGTTGACGATGCCGTTGTCGATGTCGGTCTGGGTCGTGGTGCTGGCGTCGCATTGCACGAAATACGCTTCGCTCGGCGTCGTGCCTTCGAACGCGCCTTGCTGGAACAGCGTCTGCATGAACGCGCCGATGTTGAGCCGGATCTGCGACCACAGCGGCTCGTCGTTCGGTTCGAACACGACCCATTGCGTGCTGCGATAGAGGCTTTCTTCCATGAAATACGCCAGGCGCCGCACTGGAATGTATTTCCATTGCGACGAGAGCTGATCGGCGCCGTCGAGCGTGCGCGCGCCCCAGACCACGTTGCCGGCGACCGGGAAGTTGCGTAGGCAGTTGATGCCGCGCGGGTTGAGCGCGCCGTTGTCGCTGTCGGTGACGATGCCGGGCTGGCCACCGAGCGACAGCCCGGACACGCCGAGCATCGCCGCGTCGATGCCCGCCGGCGCTTTCCACACGCCGCGCTGCGCATCGGTGCGCGCGTAGATGCCGGCGACGACACCGCAGGCGGCGAACGTGTCGAGGCGATTCTCTTTCAGAGGATCGGCAAGCAGCACGCGCGGGTAGTAGATCGCCGCGCTGTCGCTGTGCGTGACCAGGCTCGTTATGCCGCTGGTCGCGTCGGTCGCTTTCGACCAGTCGCTCGGCGAATCCACGATCACGAACGCGCGCCGGCCTTTCGCGTACGCGACCGCGGCGTCCCACGTGGTTTGTTTCCAGTCGGTATCGCGGGTCGGTGGCGGCAGGCAGAGCAGGTTGAACAGATCGGCCTTTTCCAGCAGCCAGATGCCTTGTCCTGCGGTCTGCACCGCCGCCGAGGACACGTCGTCATCCTTCAACGGATCGCCGTCGCTGCCCTTGTCGCCGGCAGCGACGACATAGGCGTTGCCGGCGGCGGAGTAGGGATCCTTGTCCGCGGGCGCGGCGGTGGTCTCCGCCGGGCGCACCAGCGGCGGCGCGCTATTCACGCGCACCAGCTGTGACATCTGTTCCAGCACGTGCTTGACGTAGCGCGGATCGGACGCGTCGATCGAGACGTTGCGGAAACTCTCCAGCACACCGGTGCCGGTGTCTTTGACGAACAGGTTGAACAGGCTCGAGTTGCTCGTGTCCTTGGTCTGGTAGTCGACCCGCGCGGCGAGCGCATCGCCCCAGCTGCCTTCGTTCGCCGCGATCAGCACCATGTTGGCGCCGAGCGCGAGTTTCGACGCCGCCGCCTTGTGTTGCGCACGCACGATCAGCGCCTGTGTGCCGCCGTTGAGGAAAAACTGCTGCACGGCGTAACCGAGCGGCGCGTCGACCCACAGGCCGCCGTAGGTGCGGCCGAAATCGGCGAAGCTCGAGATCGAGGTTGGCTGATCGCTCGGCCCGCGCAACGCGCGGCCGATGAACGCGGTGATCGACGTGGCGACCCCGACGACCGGATGTACGTTGCTCTGCAGCTCTTCGATGTAGACGCCGGGTGAGGCAAGGGCAGGGAGCGGCATGAATGGACTCCGTAATGGCGAGGAAGGGAATGCGGCGGCGTGTCAGCCGGGCTCGCGGGTGGAGCGGAGCGTGGTTGCGGCGGTCATCTCAGATTCCTCCGTTCGATTCCGCGTCGGTCCGCGGTGCGGTATACAACTCCACATTGCCGGCCAACCGGGCGCGGGCGAGCTCGCCCCGCGCGACCAGCATGTCGAGCGCACAACGCAGTTCGTACGCGCTCGCGTCGGCGCCGAGCTCCCCGAGCCACCAGTCGCGGATGCCTACCGCGCTGTCGGCCGCGTCGGGATGCGACGCCACGTAGCGCCGTATCGCTTCGCACAGCTGCGCGACCCGGTTCGGCATGCGACGACCTCGCGACGCATTCGGGCGAGTCTTGTCGCAAGTTGTTTGCCAGCGAAGCATTGCCGCATAGCCGCTTGTTTTGCTGGAGAAAAGTGCGACGAGACCGTTGCGCGCCGGGTCGCGGCTGACCCGCGTCTCGCGACGTAGGCGGCGCGCTTGCACGCGGCGAAGCGCGCCGTACCGGTGAGCGGTATCGAGTGACCCAGGGTGGGTTGGAATCGACCCAGCTGCGGGCGAGGGCGCCCGCACCGTCGGCGCGAATTCAGTGCGCGAAACTGGTGCGGCCGATGCCGTGCTTCTTCAGCAGCTTGCCGAACGCACGGCGTTCCTTCTGTGCCAGGCGCGCCGCCGCACTCACGTTGCCGTCGGCGTGCGCGAGCAATTCGGCGAGATAGCGCCGCTCGAACTGCGCGATCGCGAGCGCCTTGGCTTCGTGAAAAGAACGCGGTGAGGCGCCGCCGTCGGCCGCGACGGCGTCGACGTCCTGGTGCCGGATCACGTCGTCGCCGTCGGCCAGCAGCACCAGCCGATGGACGCAGTTTTCGAGCTCGCGTACGTTGCCCGGCCAATCGCGCGCGCACAGCCAATCGAGCGTGGCCGCTTCGAACGTCTTGTGCGCCAAGCCGTATTGCACGCAAAAGCGCTCGGCGCAGTGGCGCGCAAGCAGCGCCACGTCGCCGGCGCGCTCGCGCAGCGGCGGCACGCGCAGCGACAGGATGTTGACCCGATAGAGCAGGTCGGCGCGGAAACATCCGCTCGCGACCGCGTGGTGCAACGGGCGGTTGCTGGCCGCGATGATGCGTGCATCGGACGCGAGCAAGCGATCGTCGCCGACCGGCCGGTAGTGCCGATCCTGCAGGAAACGCAGCAGCACGACTTGCGCCTTGGGCGACAGCGTGTCCACCTCGTCGAGAAACAAGGTGCCTCCCGCCGCCTGGCGGATCACGCCGCAGCGCTCGCGCACCGCGTCGGTGAACGCGCCGCGCACGTGGCCGAACAATTCGGATTCGATCAAGTTATCCGGCACCGCGCCGCAGTTGAGCGGCACGAACGGACGATCGCGCCGCTCGCCGAGATAATGGATCGCGCGCGCCGCCAGTTCCTTGCCCACGCCGGTCTCGCCTTCGATCAACACCGGCGCGGCGGCCAGCGCAATGCGTCGGATCTGTGCGCTCATCGCGCGGAACGTTGGCGCCTCGCCGACCATACCGTTGAGCGGCGGCGCGTTGGGCACGTCGAACGACGCGACATCCAGGCCTCCGCCAATTTTCCGGATCATGCCCATGTGTGCTCCTCGATCGAGCGCTGCGGCCTGCACCAAGACACAGGTCGTTTCGATCGCCGGCGCTCCGGACGAAATCCGAAGCGTCGCAGAGGCTCCCCATTTGCCGACCGGTCCACACGGGCGCGAACCGGGCTGCACACCTCTTTCCCGGCGTCACCGCCGAGAATCGCGAACTGGCCTAGGCTGCCACAACGGCGGCGGTCATGCGACAGGTAGTATTGACAGGTGTGGGGCGGTGCAAGGTGTCATCTCGTTGATGGCGCGCTGCAGACCTCTGATGCTTAGGGGGACGAGGTGTACACCAGAACGCCGATCAAACCGGGTGATCGCGGGCGAGAGGATCAGAAACAACCGCGAGCGACGAGCGGAATAGCTTTCCGCTCGACGGATCCAATGTTTGCAGACGGCAAGCGAACGAATGCTCGAGATTGCGATCGTCGGGATCAGCCGTTGTCGGACTGGTCTTGTGGCGTAGGCTGGAACGTTTGCGACCTCGAACTCTCAGGAAGCGGCGCGCGGCACAGGGAAGTCCCTGCAGGCCGTTGGTTCACGAGGATGAAAGTTGCGACAAATCAGTAGGTGGCATGAACATTTGCAATTGCTCACGAACCTAAGGCCTGAGTCTTGGTGCTATTCGGTGTTTTCTTGGAGTTTACATAATATACAAAGGGCACGTTTCGCTTAGGAGTTGTCACCGTGTCTTGTGGCCGCATCGTGTCGGACACCACTAAAGCCCGAGCTACTGTTCGCCGCCGTTATCCTTGCTGCGCACACGAACTGTTCGCGTAGCATCGACGACGACGTTTGTGTTGTGTGACTAACTGACGACCACATCTCTACGGTGTTCCGGCTTTCGCGACGCAATGCGCGCCGGATTCTGTTCGTCCGCCGACCGCGATACAGCTCCAAACCTATCGCTGGTGGCCAAAAACTCAAGCAACCGACGCCCATATTCTCGATCTGCGAATATACTCGCCTGTATTCGCACACGCTGATACGACCAATGAACAAACGTTCAACCCGTGATGTCGCCATTGAAGTCGACCAGTCAAAACTGGATTTCGTGTATGTCGACTCAGTTTCCGCCGAATCCTTTCGCATTGACGCCACGCTAGTCATGGACTCTCTGAGCCGGCAAATAATTGCTAGCCAGCTGAAATACGTTCGGCTCGGCGACGACCCGGTCCACTAGGATCACTAGCTCTCAGGGCGGTTGTAGCGCCTACTCCGCACGCCGCGACCGCTCCCGACGCTCAATGGCCTCCGATGCGGTGATCAGATCAGCGGCCTGGAGGCACCGCGAAAACAACAGCACCGACAAAGAACGCCAGCAAGAAGAAATAACCCATCAACTAGCTTCAGTGGCAACCCGGACGTACCTGAAGAGTGCGGCGTAGCGCGGATCGGCCTCGCCGAACGTCGTGGCGAGAGTCTCAATCGTTTGCTGCACGTCGTTTGCGGAGCGAATTTTCAACGCGAGCGTCGGAAGGATGCCCAACGACGCCCCCGATCCGATCAAAAAGTTCAGATTCTTGTCGTAAATCTTGACCTTGCCTCAAAAACCGCTGAATCGCCCAATTGATCGCTGAATCACGCCCAATAAAGCGTTGAGAACGGGTCAATAGATCGCTGCGCGTCCTCACCTCGGTAGCCTCTAGTCGGGCTTGAACTCCTCTCGAGCCGCTTCGATGACTCCAGCTGCGTCCTGTTCCCATCTCTCCCATGGTGAGCGGTCTTCGAGCAGTTCATTCGGGAACCAGAGCCACATGGCACGATCCCAGCCGTTGTGCTTACCGGGAAGCTCAGCTAGCAAGGCAGCGACTCTTTCATCCAGCCGCTCGCCGCGAAACTGCCAGCTCGGGTGCTGAAACTGCTGCCCGTCCCAAATACCAAGCAGTCTTCCTTCGCGACGAAGCCCGCGGGCAAAGTCATTCGCGTTGTCCGTCTTCTTACCGAGCACTTCGCAAACCTGTGCGCTGGAATACATCGGCTGCCCGAGGATCTCAAGCCACACGTTCCGCGAAGCTACAGCGTGCGGATCGGATTCATCGATTGACGGCAGGAGCATTTGGTGAGATCGCGGTTGCTTGATCGAGCTTACTCCGAATCTGGACCTGGATCGATCACAGCCATGCTTTCCCTTCGAGGTCTGTCGCGGCGTCGAAGGTCAGCAGTTCAGGACGAATGCCGGAATCAGCGAGCGCATTGCTGAACTCCGCAAAGCGCTGGAGAATCTCATTGTTCTCTGGCTCCATTACGGCAAGTGTGGCGATATCTGGTCGTAGCTTGAGGACTGTATTTGCGAACTGAACAGAATCCAGCTTTCTCACGGACTGCTTCGCCTCAACCATTCTCACTCGCCCACCCTGGACAATCACAAGATCGAGATCAGTCGCAGGCTTCTTGTCGCGCGCGTTCTCCTCATTGAGATAGATTTCCAATGGACCGACGAAGTAGAAGGATTCATCCGAGTGTCGCTGGAGACGTGACAGCACCCAAAAAAGAGGCCACGCACCATAGTCACGCAAGGAAGCAGCAACGAAAGCGTTGAGTCGGAAGTGCCATTCGCGATTCACCGAGGCTGGCGACTCGTTCCCGCACACTGGACATACGATCGAACGCCTCATGTTATCGATCGCAATCCATATTTTGTTAAGGCATTTCTGGCAGGTGTAGCGCTGGCCTTGATGTAGTATTTCGCGCTGGCACAGGTCCTGGACCGCGGCAACGAAAGCGTCTCGCTGGCTCTCAAGCCACTCTTCCAAAGTAGTTCCTATCACCTTGTCGGCAGTCAATCCCTCGCGTTCCTGTAGAGCCCTGAAACGTTCATCTAGACTGCTCCATGAAAGATCGTACGGCGTCGCCCGAAGGCTTTCAGCTTCCTGCAAAACGATCTCGGTAGCACGGTGAAGTTCCGCCGCATTTCGCAAATCCACCGATCCATTGCGAAATTGCTTCTTCAACCTGTTCGACACCCGCTCTTCTATCGCCGGCGTTCGTCGCGAAGACGCACCCATCGTTCCGAATTGCTCAAACCAATAGGCGTGCATGAGAACATGACGGGCGTAGTTCAATTCTCGAAAAAACGCGTATGTACCGCGAAAGTAGCGTCCGTGGCTTGACGCGATAGCAACACGGCATTGTTGAACAGCTTGTTGCGGCTCCTGTCGAAGGGGATCAAACGCGGACCAATCCGCACCTTGAGTAAGGGCGAATCTGACTGCGGCTTCGTCGTCAGGCAGTTGGATGAGAGGCAGGCGCGTGTGTGCTGCCGAAAACGCCACCAGATACCCGCGACGCGAGACTCGCGCTGTGCCTGTGAGTCCACCGCCTTCGAACAGGGCGTAGCGTTTGACAAATGCTCCTGCCATACGCAGTCGACGCGGCAGCGTCCATCGATGAACTACATTGCTGTACGGCGAATTGTCAACGACGCGCTCCAAATCAATGTCGACGGCCCAGGTCCCTGTCGAACTTTCTCGAAGATCTGCGGGAACGCTTGCCAAGTGGGAAGGATGAGGCACGGTTAGGCGCAGTTCCCGATTCGAGTAGGCCGTCTCCGTCCAAGCAGGGCGCGCAGCCCCCCGCCACGTTTGGTCGCCCTCAAAATATGCTTCTGCGAGTTGTGGCGTGGTTGGAATCCAGTCGGCGTAGCTCGGGACATGACGCGCTTCAACAGTTAGGTGGCGAGGAGGTGGAATACGAAGATGCGGGGCCAGGTTCTCCAGCTCAGCCTGAGGAATGCTCATCGAACGCAGTACGACACTCGGTTCTTCTCCTCGCTCCCCGTAGACACGATTGCGTTCGCGTAGAAGTAACGAAAATGCGGCTATGAACTCAGCGTCATCGAAAGCAGCACGCGGCAATCGTGCACAAACAAGATCTCCAGCGCGCTCGGACGGCCAAAGGTATCGCGCATTCCAATGCATTAGTCGATCGTCGAAGGTGTCGCCCACCACCAGGCTGAACGTGCTCGACCATGGGTGCCGGCGCACCATAAAACGCGGTGCGTATGACGCCGCCAACTGTAGCGCGCCTGAAACTTTCGGGTCGCCTGTCAGGCGCTGCGTGAGTGCCACCAATGAAGGCACAACTTCCACGTCTGGACCAGATCGAACCGCACCGACACCACCCGGCGTTGCGACGCGCACTTCGTGCGCGAAGGCTGCATATGCCCGTGGGAGCGACTGTCCGAGACATTCGGTGGCGGCACCAAACGTGTCCCGAAGGAAGCCTGCTGAAAGCGCTTCATCCCACGTATCAACAAGGCCAATTGCCTCAAGCGGTCTACCGAACGAGGTGCCTGAGGCGAGAGGCAGAACGGTTCGTACACTTAGTGGAACCAACGGCAATGTGGGCCGTTTCGCATAGACGTCGTGACGATCTTGCTCAACGTGATGCTTGACCAGGACGCTCGGGTAGAAACGCTCGTGGAGCGCGTGCACTGTCCTATCCGCGAAATCGACGTAGGAATAGAGAAAGTCCGCATCGTACGTCTCCAGCCACTCGAGAAATTCCGGTAGCGGTTCCCGATCGACGCACGGAACAATTAAGCTGAAGCGGCCTCCCCAAAGACCACCGCACGCCGTAAAAATGCCGTCGAGTTCTCGATGGGACACTTCGTTGCGGTCAACAAAGAAGGCGATGCGTGCGGGCCGGGGCCGACTCAACGCGTGTCGTGTCGCTTGATCGCTCATGGCTGCATTCTAAGGCCGTGTGGTGCCCAATCCATTTGACCGAATCTTGGTCTCGGAGCCGTCGCGGAGAGCGTAGGCAGTAGCTTCTCCCCGTTTGAGAATATCGTCCTCCGTTTGCCAACTTTTTTCGGCAATTTCCGCAAGCAGCTCCCGCATCACGTTTCGAGCGCTCATGCGATCGATGTTGGTGGCCAGGCTGCAAACAGCGTCCGTCGCTGCAATCAGCGACTCAGCCGTCGCCAGCACAACATTTCGGAGGCCGAGGTTGCTGGGTCCGGCGAGAAGAACTTCGTCGTGTGTCTCGTGAAGTCCCAGGCGAAAGTACAACCCGAGGGTCGTTGCATGGACGTTGTCATTGGATGCGGAATACTGTTCGCGGAAGTAGTCGTGATCAACGACGTCGATAAGATCCGAAAACGTCATTGCAGGCAGCTTGAGTGTGACAGCAGCCCAACCGTAATCTGTGGTGAAAGCCTTCCCATGTCGCTTGCGCACTGAATCGAAACGTCGTTGAATACGTCGATACTCCGCCGTTGGAATTCGGTCCAGACCACGCGCAATAGCAGTCTTATCGTAAGCTTCTGCCTGCTTTCTTTCTCCAACGACATGATGCTCCGTGTACAAACGAGCAGCCGACCTGCCGTGCTTGGCGATAAATGCGGCTACGATGCTCAATTCGTAGAGCGTGCGCCATCGCGCCTGCGCGCCATCGGCGAAGCCATTGGTTATCAACAGATGAATCTCCAAGGCGGTCTGACATGCCCGTGCGTGGAGCCGCGTCAAGGTTTCCACACGCTTTCGGCGCGCGTCTGTCAACGGGTTTCGCGACTCTGCATTGACGCTCGAGCCGGTTTCGCGGCAGAGCCAAATCAAAAAAAGCAGATTGTCCAAGGAATCTCGCCAGTCGCGTTCCAGACGCCGAGAAAATCCACGGTGTTCGCGGCGGAGTTCACGCAAGATTTTCGGTTTTGCGCGGCGAACGCGGTCCAAATATTCGACGCCAATTCGTTCAAGCGTCTGCGTAGCCCTGTTCTGAAGCGCTTTGCGCAACACCTTTACGGCCCTTTCGATATCGGCTAGCCGCAGCGCGCCAATGGTGCTTTCAACCTTGTCGATCGGAATCCCGAACAAGGAAGCGACGTCGGCAGAAACTTCCGCTTGAAACGCATCAGCACCCTTTAGCGTAATGCACGCCGTGAGCGCACTGACCGCACGATTGAAATCTATCCCCTGGCACTTGAGTTTCATTGCGCACGCCAGCGCGATAGCGCGCTCGATTTTCGCGTGCTCGGCGGCCACTTCGGACATCGCCTTTTCGAACGCTCTTTGGTATTCATCCATCATTGATCATTGCTCTCAATTCGGAACGTTGCCCCCTCCAGAAGCCGACTCAACGGGTCGTCCCGATCGCAGCAGCGCGCACTAGTTGATGTCGCATCGCAACCGCGCGCATCCAACTCTGCGTCGTCGTAGCGACATGGTCGGAATCCAACGAAACGCGCCACCGCGTATGCCGATCTGTGGGCTTCGTCCTCATTCAGTCGCGAACATCTGGTCCGATCAAGTTTTGCCGAGCCAGCGCAATCGCGTGATCAACGCCATACGCGACCATGAGTCCAGTGTTCGCTTGGACCGTCTGACCCGTGCTTTCGCCTCTATCGTTGATGACATCGAGTGGTTCGATTAGGAATTTACTGACAATGGCCGCTACGCAGTAGTCGTGATTCGGCCCAGGGCGCCAAAAGACAGGCCCACCTGAGAACCCTTCGTTATTCGTCGCGTCGATGACAAATTCTTGCACGCCATCTCTACGCGTGTAGGGGTGCGTGAGAATACCGCGCTTCACGAACGGAATCGGCCTGCCGTCTGCTCCGGTTGGAACATTTCCCCAACTCTTGTAAGGGAATCCTGCAAAGAAAACTTCTTGCCCTACGAGGATGCCATCCGCAGTGGGCGGTAACGCAAATCGCCTCACTGCAAACGTCCGCTCAGTCGCGAGAACGGCAATGTCGATGTCGCCGACTCCCGTCCCCACATGGACGACCGGAAGTTCAGCCCATGCTTCGTTGAGATAAAACTGCATGGTGCGGATATCGTCTCCGGCCACGTGTCGAGCAGTGACGATGAATTGCTTTCCGTCAATGTCTAAGACGGTTGCCGTCGCATAGCACTCGCCGCGGACAAAGAGCGTTCGCAGCGCGATCGCGGGGGTAATCATGGGGTCAGTGGGCCAGTTTTGTGGTCAGTTCGCGTCGTGCTCATCCTGCAACTTCACATCGTTGTCCGCGAGCCATTTTTCGAGTTTCTCGAACGCCTGCGGCCACACTCGGTTGTATTGGTGCTCGAACACTGCGAAGACGAATTCGCCCGCCGCATCCTGCTCAGCGCCGAACATCAGCTCGAACTGATTCGAGAAGCGTGTGGTGTACTCCTCAGCTTTGAGTGTGGAATATCCGTACAGAACACCATCGTAGTTCGGATGAGCGCTTTCGCTCAGATGCTCATGCATGGCAACCAAGCCTGGATGCTGCGATTCGGCATGCTTGAGTGCGGTAAGAATGTTCACCGCCATGACGGGAGTTGATTTGTTCTTGGAACCCATCAGTAGCTGCTTCGTAATCTCGTCGAAATCGTTAAGCGGCAAGGAACCCTCCGAGACGAGGCCGATCTTAAGGTTGATGTAGATCAGTATCGCAAGTGTCTCAAGTGCGCTGCGTAGGAGGATTCTCTGCCCCAGCACGAAGCCTGCATTGCGCAGGCACTGAATCTGCGCACCGAGGTCGTGCATTCTCCACAATAAGGCCTCGCGCGCTACGAGCGTACGAAACGGCGCTTTCCACTTGTGTACTTTGGCGCGCGCCAGTAGCCCCCCTACGCTGACCTCGGTCGGCAAAGACTGCTTCCATCGAAGCAGGCGCTCATCGAAGTCGAGGGCAGCTTGACGCCGAATGGCAGCAAGTCTCTGATCGTTTCGTTTATCAGTCATGCTCGGTCGCCATGAAAGTCCACTATGCGATGCGTGCCTTTCGATACCGCACGACGTCCCCGATGAGCAGTCGGCGCTGGTCGGTGCGGTCGCTTGCCAGAAGACCGTGTTTCATCAGTTCTTCGATATGCGTCCGCGAAACGCCAAGAAGCCCTGCAGCGTCCTCGATCGCAAGTTCGGTCTGCGGAGCGCCATGCGCGAGAACCTCAAGGAGAACATCCGCAGCGTCACGTTCGCCATTGAGCAACAACATCTGCGCCACCCGCAGCGTTTCGCGCACAAAATCGTCATCGCGACGCGCCCTATCAACATAGGTATTCATCTCCATTTTCACTTCAGCCCCCGATCGCAGCGCCCTTTCACCACGCTTCGATTCCGCTGTCGAACGTAGTTCAGTCGACAATCCAGGTCGAATCCATCGCAGCACGAACGAAGCGCCAAGACTCCACCGGGACCAGTCCCGCTGCTGGCGGCGTCGATTGTGGCCCGAAAAGAAAGCGGTGTTCCACAACGCCGTCGAGGTGGCGCAAGACGTCCTCGCGGTCGTCGATAAAATGCGTGATGCCGAGCTCGCGGCAATGATCTGCCTTTTCGGCGCGCTCAAGGCAAAAACGCAGCTGGTGCGGCGGGATTCCCATGCGCTCGAAGAACCGCTGGTGCGCAAGCCAGCGACGCGTCTTCTCTTGTACCCGGGTTCCCGCCTTGGAGACGAGCCACACGCGTCCGTCAAAGCGCCGCACCAGGTCCGGCAGGACCTCGTAGAGTCCCTCGTTGGGCGGCGTGGCCAGCACATGCGCCATCGTGCCGCCGATGAACGACGTGTCGTTGTCGTCCGTCGCGTCGGGCGCGATGATCACGCGGCCGATGTCGATGCCCAGGTTCATGCGTTCGCGTCCTGCGCAGGGTCTCTCAGGATTCGGGTTGCGAGGGAGCCTCGCGATACAGCTTGAGGAACTTGAACATCTTGGGCCACTCGTCACGCGGCTTGAAAACGATCGCCACTTCCTGGTTGTCGAGCGCCGATTCCGTCAGGACGACACGATCGTCCACTTGCTTGGCGTTGGCGAACTCCGTCGCATTTACTTTGCACACCGCCTTGAAGAACGGCCCCGATAGCCACTGAGCGACTTCCGGCGTGTCCCGAAAGGCGAGGTAACCCGCGAGTGACGCGTGTGCGACGGCGACCATAGCGAACCCCAATGGGATGTCGTCGCGAACGAGAATGTACATCTTCATGGGGGCAGGTCCATCGTTGCGCTCATTCGTCGTTGCGGCTGCGCACGTCAATGCGCTGGACGCCGGGAATCACACGATTCACCGCGTCGATCGCCGACGCCACGGCGTCGGCATAGGACATCGCGCGGCGTGCGAATTCGAGCGCAATCCGCCCCCGCCGATCGACGCCCAGCGTCGCATCCGTACAACCGGCTTCCGCGAGCGCGTCGACGTAGTCGTCCAGATTCGCCGCGTCCGTCGGCAATACGCACAGCAGGGTGAACGCGTGGGTCGGCGCGGGGTTTCGCCGGTGTCCTCGCGCCACCGCTTGTCGAACGACCGCGTCGGTGACCCGCGATTCCGGCAGGCGCGGCGCTTTGATTCGCTTCATGGTCGTTGCCCGGTGCGTATGCCGCACGAAGGTTCCACTCTCTTCGGATCCGCCGTGGATGCCTAGCCGCCGAAGTGGGATATTTACTGCACAGTAAATATGGCCGATGGAGGAAATATTGCGAGTTTTCGCAAGGAATCGCGTGTGCGACACCGCGCGATGCCGCCGTCGCGTTTCACGGTTGCGGCGGCGCGACGAATGACCGCGTGGCCTATTTGGGCTTACGCGAGCGAGAGAACGGTGTTGAGGGCGTGTGCGCCTGGGCGGCCGCGACAATTTCTTCGGCCGTCGCCGTGAACAGCCTATCGACGGCGGCTTTGTGCTCCGGCGTTTGCATGCGGGCGACCAGCGCGTCGAAGTCCTTTCGCAGTTTGACCAGGGGATCGCCGCGCCGACGTACCGGCGCCGACGTTCCCTGACGTTTGAGTTGACCCTCGAGCGCCTCGGCGCGGGCCCTCTGAGCAGCGGCCTCGCGTTCGGCGGCGCGCAATTGCGCCGCGTGCTCCTTGTGCTCGCGAGCGGCTGTCTCACGCGCCGTCTGGCTCGTACGCTCGGCCTGGGCGAGTGCGGCGCGCGCGCCTTTGAGTTCTTCGCGGACGCGATCGACCTCAGCGTGCGCGCGATCCTCGACAGTGCGAATGTGGACGGTAGTGGAAGCCCGCTCTGTGGCGTGCGCTTTCTCCTGTCTTTCGAGCTTTTCGCCGAGGCGCACGAATTCCTGGCCCAGGCGCTCCGCGTGTTCTTCGAGCTTGTCGCGCTGCTCGGTGACATCGCGTAGCTGCGTCTGAAGCTGCTCGACCAGCCGCTGGAGATCGGCGACGCGCTGTTCCGCGGCGACCTGAGCGTCATGGGCGCGGGACGTGCCGGCGCGTGCGGTCTCGAGATCGCTAGACCATTGCGCGCGCTCGGCGACGAGCGCAGTTTTCTCCTGCGTGAGCGCTTCGTGCGCCTGGGCGAGCCGCTGCTCGGCCTGTGCGGCCGCCTGCTCGGACGCCGCCAACCAGACGTTCTTGAATGCGGTGGCGACGTCGCTCGGCAGCTCGGGCAAGCGCGTTTCGCCGGCGAGCCGCTTGGCGAGCGCGTCCCACCACTGTTCGAGCAGCTGGCCGACACGCGCCGGGCTGCCGCGGCCGAGTTCCGCGCGCACTCGTTCGACGGTGGGGCGCATCCCCCGTGCGAGCACACGATCCGCAGCCTGGAAGACGTCTGTTTCCGGTACCCCGATTGCCATCCCCTACTCTCCCTTGCTAAGGTCTGATAACGAAACAGTTATCCGACCTGATATATGCAAAAGCGCATTTCCGATACGGTAAACGTATCAGAAGAGACTATCGCTGTCCCCTCGCCCGCCAGACCGGCGACGCTGGATCCGGCGGTCTTCGACGCGACGGCGACACACGCTGCTCAGGAATTCATCGCCGAGGGCACGCCAGAAAACACAGCCCGAAGCTATGCGAGCGCGTTGCGTTACTGGGCGGCGTGGTTCGCGTTGCGGTACGACCGCCCGTTCGGCGAGCAGCCCGTCACCGTGGCCGTGGCCAGCCAGTTCGTGCTCGATCACCTAGAGCGTCAGTCGAGAAACGGTTTGCAGCACGAACTCCCGCCCGCCATCGACCGGCAACTCGTCGCTGCCGGCGCCAAGCGCAAGCTCGGTCCGCTGACGCACGCGACGGTCTCGCACCGGCTTGCCGTGCTCGCAAAATGGCATCGCTTGAAGGGTTGGGACTCGCCCACCGACGACCACCGCCTCAAGACGCTGCTCGCGAAAGCACGTCGTGCCCAGGCGCGCCGCGGTATGCACGTGCGCAAGAAGACTGCGCTCGTGGCGGAACCGCTGCAAGCGCTGCTCGCTACCTGCACCGACGGCTTGCGCGGCCTGCGCGACCGCGCGCTCTTGCTTCTCGGTTGGAGCGGCGGCGGCCGTCGGCGCTCCGAGGTGGTCGGGCTACAGGTTGGGGATCTGCGACGCGTGGATGCGACGACCTGGGTCTACGGGCTCGGCGTGACGAAGACCGATGCGTCGGGTGTCCGACGCGAGAAGCCGCTTCGTGGCGAGGCGATCGCGGCGCTCGAGGCGTGGCTCGCGGCCGCGAAACTCACCGAAGGCCCCCTCTTCCGCCGTCTGCACCGCAATGAACGCATCGGGAAGCGGGCGATCACGGGGGATCATATGGCCCGGATGCTCAAGCGCCGCGCGCGACTCGCCGGCCTCGCCGGCGACTGGGCCGCTCACAGCCTGCGTTCGGGCTTCGTGACGGAAGCCGGTCGCCAGGGCGTGCCCCTTGGCGAAGTCATGGCGATGACGGAGCATCGCAGCGTTGGCACTGTGATGGGGTATTTTCAGGCAGGTACGCTCTTAAGCAGTCGCTCGACGGACTTGCTAGGCACCGTGGTCCCCGCGGTCAGTCAGAACCGCAAACCGGAGCGCGACACATGACAACGATTCGCGATCGTTTGGTTGCAGCGTTCGCCGACGGCAACCTTCTTCGGACCATTGCCGATCTCAACAAGCGCCAGCGAGACGATGACGGAGAAGTACTGGCACACGAAGTCGTTGAGGCACACAACGCGGGATGCATCAACGCGGTGACTTCCTTTCGTGGCTTAATGAATGCCAACGGCTCCGAATTTTGGTTAACGCGACGTGTTTTCGAAGAGGCGCTACCTGAACTGTCTGCGCTCGTTCGCGAGGTCATGGAGTGCTGTGACCATGGACGGCAGCGCCTGTACGTCAACGCACAGACGGCGACCACGTGATCGTGTATTCTGCGTAGACTGACCGACACAACGTGTCCGTCAACTACCGGCCATACTGGCACCGATCGCTCAATCCCGTCGATTGAGCTTTTCGCCCTCTCTTTGCCATCGTCCCTCGGGGACACTGAACGACATTGCTGATGTCGTGGCTCCCAATTCCCTCCACCAGCATCACGCGCATGGATGTGTGTGAGGTGGACCCTCGCCGAGATGGCGATTCTCAGGAGTACTTCATGAAGATCCACCGCACACTGCTCACCGCCTCCATGGCCCTAGCATTTGCCGCCGCTTGCGTGCCGGCATTGGCCGATGACACCGGGACCGCCACCAAGGAAACTCATCACTACGTCTACTATCGCGATCACGAAATCTACTTCGCGCCCGAGAGCAAGACCTACTATTGGATGAGCGATGGCAAGTGGCAGTCCGGGACAATCCTGCCGGCCGAAAGCCAGGGTTATGTCCGCGGCAACGGTATCGGCGTCGACCTGGATACCGAGCGCCCGTATGAACGGCACGAGTATGTCGTGTCGCACTACAAGAACGACCCGGCGGAGCACGAAACGACCACCACCCAACGCACCACCAGCGACAACGGCACGGTGTCCACGACAACTACGACCACCAAGTACAAGTACACGTACTACGGTGATCACGGCATCTATTTCGCGCCGGAAACGAAGATCTACTATTGGAATGCCGACGGCAAATGGCTGTCCGGGACGGAACTGCCTGCCGAATCGCGCGCCTACGTGCGTAGTGGCGGAGTTACGATCGAGCTGGACACGGATCATCCGTATGAGCGTAACGAGTACGTCATTGCACATTACCGAAACAAGCACTGACCGGCGACGATACGCATAACTGCATCATGCCGAGCCACGGAAGACCCGGAAACCCGCCGCAATGCGGGTTTTTTGCTTCCACAACAACCACCGGCGCACTCACGACGCGCCTGCTCAACTTAGCGATAGGAAACGCGGTGACCAAACTTGACCTAATGAGGGAAATCAAGGCAGCGGGGCTGATTCGTCAGCTCGGCAAGCATGCCGATTTCGTTGCAGTGCTTGAGCTAATAGACCACCTGGAGTCGGAAGGGCTCGTCGAGGACGTGTTGCGGCACCGGGAATTCGACTCTCCGAGGCGGCGTGTCGATCAGGTGAGAGTCGCACGGCTGAGCCGCAGCGGCATGACTTATTTGGAGAATCAGTAGAGCCGACTGGCAGCTACGTTGGAATTCAAGCGAGCCGCCCAGCGTTCGACCGCAGTCAATACGCGCTGTTGGGCGCTATTGGCGAGTGTTCGCACGGTCACGCTTTGCCTCGGCAACGGCGTCATCCAGATTCGTATAGCGATAGTTGCGGTAGTGGAAATATTCCATAGAAACGCGGGTGATACCAAGCGTTTCGAGAGTGTCGGTATCCACGATGCACTCTTGCTCGTCTTGCGCGATTGTCCGCTCCACTGGTGTTCTCCTGACGTGCCTGATTGAGGGCCACCCCTCATATTCGGCGGCGGCCTGCCGCGTCGCAATTTCACGATCAGTGTTCGGCGTAGTCGCATGCGGTGTCATTTCGGCCTTCCCCACTCAGCGTGACGATCGCTGTCCCACCTCGTGGTTCTGCTGTAGCCACGTTGGGGCTTCAAAGCGACCGAGGCATTCGTGGCCTCGGCCTCGGCGCTCTGGTGTTGGGGCGCTTCCTTGTTTTCGCGCACGGCCGCGCTTCGTCCGCGTAGCCGGCATCAGCGGCGGTCATCGTCACGATGCTCACCGCGGTGTTCGCGATCACGTCGGCCTTCATCGCGATAATGACCATGAGCATGGCGGTCCGAGCGCCATTCGCGTCCCCCACCCCACGATCCGCGGCCAAAATAGACCACCGGAGGGGCTGCATAGTACGGATCGTAATACGGATCCGAGTGATAGACCACAGGTGGATATGCTTCGTAACCGAACGGATTGATGACCACGGCTACATGTGCCCGAGCGCTTGCAACGGATGCCGCTGCAAGCCCAAGTGCGCCAAGAAAGGAAAAAGCTATGGCTCGTTTCATGGTAGTTCCTTTAAAAAACGTTGCCGCAGAAGATTGGGTTTATCGACGGCGTTGCAGATCAAGCCTCAGTGCTTGGCCGGCCCGGCCCTTCGCTTGTTTCAATGCACGTGCGAGTGATCGTGCTCATGGCGCACAAAAGCTTTGTCGGCGAGCCTCTTCTGCTCCTCCGACAAGACGGCGTACAGCGAGGAGAATGCCGTGGCCAGTCGCTTGATGCCGTCCGCATGTGCCTGCGTGACTTCGGCATAGGCATTGAGGTCGTCGACTGCCGTCCCGTGGACTTCGCGCTTGTCGATCGCGGCTTCGATTTCGCTAGCGTTGGCGAGCATGGTCTTTTCCACTCCACCCCACTCCGATTCTTGCGCGGGAGTGATCTTGAGCTTCGCATGCAAATCGGCGATGTGTTTTTCGACGTCCTTGTTGCGGTGGCTCTGGGCGTTCGCCACGCCCGCGCTGGAATCAACCGCATCAGCTTGAGAAGCGGGTGACTCTGCGTACACGCCGGCGGCGAGGAACGCCGATGCAAGGAACGCGGCAACGATCGTCTTCATAGTGTTCTCCGACGGAATGAGTGGATTTGCCGAGGGTCGCGTGCAGGTATAACAAGACCAGGCAGTACCTGGCTCGTCACCGTCGTCCCAACCGTTCAAAAGCGAAGATATCGAGGAGCGGCAAAAGAACTTTGCCTACACTTGCGAAAGGCGAAGAGGTTCTTCCCATCGCATTGGATCAAAATGACTACCTCGATGTCTGTGCGGCGCCGCGCTTTGAGGAGCCCGATGGACTCCCTGACAAAAACAATCGCCTAGCCGGGTGGAATGACATCGTTGCGGAGCGCTTTGTGCAGGGACCGAGAAACGGCCGAGTCCATGGCGTTGAACGCAATGTCCGTTCGCGTACAGACAGGCACACGAATTCGGACTAGAGTGACTAATCTAATCGGAGTTCATGCGCGCCACGCGGTACGCACCGTTCCGGTTCAGCGGAGGGACGCCATGTCCGAGTCCCACGACGCACGACAGAACCACTTGTTGCGCGTATTGCCGGCTGCGGAGTTCGCGCGGCTTGCGCCGCATCTCGAGCTGATCTCGATGCCGCTGGGAAAGGTGCTGTACGAATCGGGCAGTCAACTTCGCTATGTCTACTTCCCGACTACGTCCATCGTCTCGCTGCTGTATGTGATGGCAGACGGTGCGTCAGCGGAAATCGCCGTCGTCGGCCACGAAGGCATGGTCGGCGTGGCGCTCTTCATGGGTGGTGAAACAACGCCGAGCCGCGCGCTTGTGCAGAGCGCGGGACATGCTTACCGCCTGCCGGGCCAATTGCTCAAGGAAGAGTTCCATCGCGCCTCGGCCTTGCAATACCTGTTGCTGCGTTATACGCAGGCACTGCTAACCCAGATGGCGCAGACGGCCGTCTGCAACCGGCATCACTCGGTCGATCAGCAGTTGTGCCGCTGGCTGCTGCTGAGCCTGGACCGGCTGCCATCGAACAAGCTCTCGATGACGCAGGAGCTGATCGCCAACATGCTCGGTGTGCGTCGCGAGGGCGTCACCGACGCCGCCGGCAAGCTGCAGTCGCTGGGGTTGATCACGTACAGTCGCGGTCATATCACCGTGCTGGATCGACCCGGCCTGGAAAAGAAATCCTGCGAGTGCTACGAGGTCGTGAAAAAAGAATTCGATCGGCTGCTGCCAGCCCAATTTGGCGCCTGACGTGATCGCCCCTGGGCGCTGGAGCCCGCGCCGTTATGCAGATCGAGGGGCCGCCTTGGCGCGATACATCGCCTTGTCCGCAGTGGCCACTAAAGTCTCCCACAGGACGCCGTCTCGCGGATATACGGCGGCGCCGATGCTGGCCTGGAGGGCCAACGATTTGTCGCCAACCCGATAAGGGTTTGCTAACCGCTTATGAATCTCCTGCGCGACATGCGACGATCTTGCGCCATCGTCAACATCCGTCAGAAGAATGACGAATTCGTCACCACCGAAGCGACACGCTGTGTCGGTCGCGCGAACGATCGCCTGTAGACGCGCGGCGGCCATCTGCAGTACGCGATCGCCCACGACATGTCCGAAGCGGTCGTTGACCTGCTTGAACTGATCGATGTCGAGGAAAAGCACCACGAGTTGCACGCCGCGGCGGTCGGCCAGTGCTTTCGCCTGCTGGAAGCGATACTTGATCAGCGTGCGATTCGGCAATCCCGTTAGTGCGTCGTGGCTGGAGTGATGACTGGACGCGGCTTCTTTCAGTGTCAGTGCGGCGAGCTGCGCCTCTAGCGCGCGCTTGTCGCTTTGCAGCTGCTCGATGTGCCGCGCCATCTCGGCGACCGTCTCGCGGTTCTTCGCCCACGCGCGCGTGAGGGACCGAAACCTTTCTATGAACGGGCGCGCCGTCGCGATTTCGCGGTCCGACTTGGTGCGAACGACTGCATCGCGACATGGCGAGCCGCGCGCGCCGTTACCAAACATCGTCGATGCTGGCGATTTCTGCACGATCGTTCGTCGCTAACGTGAGTTACCGTTCGCTGACCGGGACGCTGCCTTGACCGGCCGGGTACTTCGGTGAATCATCATCTGATTGTTCGACGATAGACAAGTCCTTTTGCTCGCGATCTTGCACATCTGCGTCGACGCGCACTACAAGCGGCGCCTTCTTCGCGGGACGAGGGACGGGAGTGCCAAGTGCAGTCATGTCGTTCTCCGCAGAATGGAAATCGCCGCGGCTAGCGGGCGCGGGTCAAAACGAACTCGCTCACGCCGGAGCCGAGATCCGCATGCCCGTTGCCGCCGCTCAAGGTGAGCGTCACCCTATCCTTGCTCAGGATTTGCGCATCGTCGGTTCCGGTGCGGGCGACATCGGCGTCCGTGAAGGTGCCGAGAACTTCGGCGACGCTGTAAACGCGGGTGAAGGTTCCCGAGGCGCCGCCGACCATCGACGCGGCGTCGTCCAAACCGGTGCCCCTTGCCGCGATGTGCACGCGCAGCGACGGGCCATCATCGCAAGTGACCACACCGCTACCTTCGGAAGGTTTGTTCGGTACAGCCTGCGTCGAAAGGCCGAACGTCACCGTGCAGGCGAGATCGCTTGCGTCGACCCGGGGGGACGGATCCGGGTAGATCACAAATGCCGTGATGCAAAGAAAAGCGCCGACCCCCAGAGCAATGCGCGACATGACGGTTCTCCGTGAACGATGCTCCGCGTCCAAACCGCATCGAATGGAACGTGGTCTTGCGCAGGAATCCCTGGATGGGCCCATGATGAAGTCCGGGCGCGCTGCCTGTCTGTGCGACATCACACGCTGATTCAGCTGCAATCTGGCGAAAGGCGCCTTGCCGCAGGGGGTCGTGCCGCATTCCACCCTTAAACTGGCCAGCGCACCGAGTCTGCAGCCCGCAAACGACTACCGTAGGAGCTCCGGTTGTAGCCGCGCAACGGCCGGCCGCCGCGCAAGCAACGCGCGGAAGCCATGGACGGCGGCTCAGCGGGGCGGGACCCATGACCGTCAACACAGAGCTTTGGGGGGTTGCCTCCACCGGATTTCCAAGGGGAGTCCAAAGCCGAGTTATGGCCAAGTCGTCCAGATCAATATTCGGGACCAGGCTCCGGCGCGCCGCCATCAGCAGGCTTATATTCAGACAAATATGTCTCTTCCAATTGCGGCCTTGCGAGTGATGGCGTACCGATCTTTGGCGGACTTCGGCGTAGCCTGCAGGCTGCCGCGCTGCTGCGTGCTTCGACTTCCGAACCGCAGGTCCAGCGCTGGACAATGAGGTATTTCATATGAAGGCTTTCTGCACATCGCTTGCGTTCGGAGTGATCTCGTTGTTTGCGATACCCGGGCTGGCCGAGGACTTGAAAGATTGCGCCGGCTGCAAGGACCATCCGCTGCTCGCGCGCTACCCGGGCTCGATCCTGCTGGGAGCGGACCAGAAAGAATTCGAGGAGGCTTCCTTGCCGCTCGGACTCGGCGTGCGCAACGAGGGCGGCGATGATGTCGCTCCCAACGTGCTCGACGTCAGCGGCAGGCGCACGCGTCTGTTCTATTTCGCTCCGCCCGAGCGCAGCGCCTTGGAAGTCTTTCTCAATTACAAGCAAGCGCTGGAGAAATCCGGCATGAGCATGCTGTGGATGTGCGCCGACAAGGAATGCGGCGACGGTTTCGCCGAGCAGGCGCTCGCGACGATGCAGCTGAAGCTGGACAACACCGCGGAGTCCGCGCTGGGTTTCGTCAATGCCGAGCGTCCGCGCTACCTGCTAGCCAAGCTCACGCGCCCGCAAGGCGACGTATATGTGATGGTGATGGCGGCGGACAAGACCGACCAGCAACGGCCCGCCACGTTCGTGGTGATCGTCGAGAGCAAGCCGATGCAAGCGGGCATGGTTACCGTTGCGGCTAGCGCCATCGATCAGAGCTTGATGAGCACCGGCAAGGCGATCATCTACGGCATCTACTTCGATTTCGACAAGGCCGACGTAAAACCCGCATCGTCCTTGCAGCTGCAGGAGATCGCCGCGTTGTTGAATAAGCACGCGGACCTGAAGCTCGCCATCACCGGCCACACCGACAACCAAGGCAATATGGACTACAACCAGAAGCTGTCGCAGCGCAGGGCCGATGCGATCGTTGCCGCACTCACCGGCGGCTACGCCATCGCGGCCGACCGGCTGAGCGCTCAGGGACTGGGCGCATCGTCGCCGGTAGCGAGCAACGACACCGAGGAAGGCCGCGCGAAAAACCGCCGCGTTGAACTGGTCAGGCAATGACGCGGCGCGAACAACGGGTGATCTCATGACCATCGACGACCGCCTCCTGCCTGCGCCCAACTCATCGCAGGGCGCAACGACTGCGGCGCCAAGCGTCGTCTCGCCGCTGAAGCTAGTCATTACAAGCCTGCCATCATCGGATTCCTTTGCGTGCGTTGTGCGCATCGCTTCGGCAAACCGGCATTTTCGCTTGGCCCGCGCACGCGCGGCGGACGAAGCGGCACGTGTCGCCGAAAAGCCAACTACCGAGAAAGCGTTGCTCGAAGGCATGCGCGAATCCGACATCGAGCAAGCTGCGATCGATGGTGCGCTCCAGGCCGCGGAAAACGAGGGCTGGACTAGCGAAGGCGCCGCGCGTCACTTGGCGCGTCCGCGCTCGCTGCCTGTGTCTCGGCGTTAGAGTCGCTCCGCGCGTGTGCGCTGAAGCCCTGCAGCGCCCAATCGACCACGCCACCGTCCGCAGGGTACATACAGGGAGAGCCGTTTGTCTTACACTGCGTGCTCAAATCGGAGCTCCCGCGTACCACACGGAAAGGTGTTGTACGAGCCGGGCATTCAGCTTCGACACGTGTACTTCCCCACCACATTCATCGTTTCTCTGCTTTACGTGATGGCCGGTGGCGCGTCGGCGGAAATCGCGGTGTCGGCTACGAGGGCATGGTCGATGTCGCGCTGTTTATGGGCCGGGAAACTACACCTAGCCGCGCGCGGGTGCATAACGCTGGCCACGGCTATTCGTATCCCGGGCCAACTGCGCAAGGAAGAATGCCATCGCGCGTCGGCGCTGCAATACCTGCTGCTGCGCTACACCCAGGCAGTGCTCACACAAAATGGCGCAGACCACCGTATGCAATCGGCGTCATTCGGTCGACCGGCAGTTGTGCCGCTGGCTGCTATTGAGTCTCGACCGGCTGCCGTGGAACCACAGCTGTCCATGACGCAGGAGCTGATTGCCAACATGCTCGGTGTACGCCTCGAAGGGGCCACCGATGCAGCCGGCAAGCTGCAGTCGCTCGGCTTGATCAAATACAGCCGCGCGCACATCACCGTGCTCGAGCGGCCGAGCCCGGAAAAGAAATCCCGCGAGTGCTACGAAGTGGTGAAGAAGGAATTCGATCGGCTGCTGCCCGGCGCTGTGGGCGCCTGACGTGATCAATTCCGGGCACCAGCCGTCCGCGTCGCCAGCACGGGTCGTGTCCGATCTGCCGAGCGACAACCGGCTGCTCAGCACGTTGCCGTTGGTCGCCCGAAAACGTCTGTGCGCGGCGGGCGAATCGATCGAGCTGCTGCCGAGGGAAATTCTGTACGAAGCCGGCGCGCGCTTGTGTCACGTCTACTTTCCGACCGGCGGTCTCATTTCGACAGTCACGCCGGCGGAGACCTGCCCTGGCATCGAAGTCGACCTGGTGGGGCGCGAAGGCATGGTCGGCATTTCGTTGCTGATGGGCGTGGCGGAATCGTCGCTGCACCACATCGTGCACGGCGCCGGCGGCGCTCTGCGCATCAGTACTGCCGGTTTTCGCCGCGAGCTCAAACGCAGCCGCGCTCTGCGCAGCACTCTGAGCCGCTACGCCTGCGTGAATTTGTATCAATTGGCCCAAATCGCCGCGTGTATCCGCTTCCACACTGTCGAACAACGCCTAGCGCGATGGCTTTTGATGGCCTACGATCGTTCGCCCACCGCTCCGCTACGGGCCACGCATCTATTCCTGGCCATCGCACTCGGCGTGCGTCGCCCCGGCATCACGAGTGCGGCGGTCGCGCTGCAGCAGGCAGGGCTCATCCACTACAGCCGTGGTGGCATAACGATTCTTGATCGCGCCGGGCTACAAGCTCGCGCCTGCGGGTGCTACGCAGCGGCGGGAAAAATGTACGAGCGCCTGCTCGGCCCAGCCGACGGCGGCATTTCGGCTTGACGTCGGTTCGTCGCCGCAAGTTCGCCGACGGCGATCACGGGGATCGGGCGGACGCCTTGGCGCGATACATCGCCTTGTCGGCGTGGGCCACGAGCGTTTCCCACGTGATGCCATCTTGCGGATATACGGCAGCGCCGATGCTAGCCTGCAGCACTATCGAGCGCGCACCGACGTTATAAGGATTTGCCAGCCGCCGATGGATCTCCTGTGCGACATACGACGCCCTTGCCCCATCGTCGACATTCGTCAGAAGAATGACAAACTCGTCACCACCGAAGCGACACGCTGTGTCGGTCGCGCGAACGATCGCCTGTAGGCGCGCGGCGGCCATCTGCAGGACGCGATCGCCCACGACATGTCCGAAGCGGTCGTTGACCTGCTTGAACCTATCGATGTCGAGGAAAAGCACCACGAGTTGCACGCCGCGGCGGTCGGCCAGCGCTTTCGCCTGCTGGAAACGATCCTTGATCAGTGTGCGGTTCGGCAGTCCGGTCAGTGCATCGTGGCTGGAATCGTGGCTGGACGCGGCTTCTTTCAGTGTCAATGCGGCAAGCTGCGCTTCGAGCGCCTGCTTGTCGCTTTGCAGCTGTTGGATACGCTGGGCCATCTCGCCGACCGTCTCGCGGTTCTTTGCCCAGGCGCCCAAAATGGACCGCAACCTCTCTATGAACGCGGGCGCCGTTGCGATTTCATGGCCCGGCTCGGCGCGAACGACTGCTTCCAGGCATGGCGAACCGCGCGCGCCGCGAGAAAACAGCGTGGACGATGGCGATTTCTGCACGATCATTCGTTTCTGGCGTGAATTAGCGTTCGCTGACCGGTACGTTGCCTTGGCCGACCTGGTGCCGTGGCGAATCGCCATTCGATTTCTCGGCGGTGGTCAAGTCTTTTTGCTCGCGATCATGCTCAGCCGCGTCGACGGGCATCGGAAGTAGCTTTTTGCGCGATACGTGCGACGAGGGTGCCAAAGACAGCCATGCGGTTCTCCGTAGAATGAATCGCCGCACCTAGCGGGCGTGCGTCAAAACGAACTCGCTCACGCTGGAGCCGAGATGCAGATGCGCGTTGACGCCGTTCTAGCGAGCGTCACGCTACCCTTGCTCACAGGATTTGTGCGGCGTTCCGAGCCGCGTGGAGCGCCACGTCATGAAGGTGCGGAACTTGGGATGCTGACGCATTTGCGCCCCCGTATCTGTGCGACGTCACACGCTGATTCAGCTCAAATCTCGCGTTTGGGGCGGCGTGTTCACCCAACGTGGCCGTGCGACCGTTAAGCCGGACAACGCACCGACTCCACTATAGGCAACGAGTACCCTCACTATTCCGGTAGCTGCCGCTGTATCGCGGCCAACAACCGGTGACCGCACAACCAATGCGTCGATGCCATGGACGGTGGCTCTCTCTGCGAGTGTAAGCCATGACCGTCAGCACAGCTTTGGGGGGATCGTCTGCACTGCCGGAAACTGCCAGACCCGACAACAAATATCGGCCGCGCCTGCCGCCGGACGCCACGGAACGTCTGAAAGCCGAGCTATCGAAATCGCTTCGACGAAGCGCACGTCAGGCTTATGTCATGAAGGTCACCGGACACGATTTGCGCCAACCGTTGCACGTCTTGAGCATGCTGTTCGATACCCTCGCGTTGCAGCCCGGCCACTCAGACGCGACAGCGCACATTGCACTCGCGCACCGCGCGATTCGGCGCATGGCAGAAGGGCTCGACCAGCTGGCGCTCGCATCCCGACCGGGTCCCGATACGGAGCGGTCGCAGCCGCGGCTGTTTCCCGTGGCAGAAGTCTTGCGTCAGATAGAACCGACATGGAGCGCGCACGCGCTCGAAAAGCAGGTGCGCTTGCACGTGATGCCGAGCTCCGCGTGGATTCGCAGCGACAGTTCGATGCTGAGAACCATTCTCGACAATCTGATCGGCAACGCGATCAAATACAGCACACAAGGGCGCGTCGTCGTTGGTTGCCGCCTTAAGGGTGATCTGCTCTCGATCCGTGTGATCGACCAGGGGATCGGAATTTCGGCAGACGCACTCCGGAATATTTTCACCGCCTTCCACCAGGAAGATCCATCGTCCTCGGGCATGGGGCTGGGCCTGTCCATCGTTCAACTGGCGGCAGCGGCTCTCGGTCATCGCATCCGAGTCGAATCGCGGCTGGGGCGGGGTTCGATATTCAGCGTCGACATCCCGCGGGTTGGCACACCGGCGATACCATCCGGAGTTCATTATTCGTCGGACGGAGCGGGCCCACCCTGACTGCCTTCATGGAGACCGTACGCCGCACATTGGGAGATGCTTTGACTCTCGCCGCGCGCGCGTGCGGATAGGCTTCGCGTCGATGTCTATTCGCAAGTCATGGTTGTGGGGAACATTTCACCGGCGCAGAGGGGTGTTCGATTGCCGAACGCGATTCGGCAGCCGCATCACCGCAGCGTACATGTTGCGGCGGCTGCAGAACACGGCGTGGTGAGACTTTACGCAGGGCATTCCGGAAACATCGGCAAGTCCAGCACGATCGCGCCTGAAGGACCTTCCGTGCAAGTCGCCGCCATGCCGTTTACAAAAATCCTGCGACGACGCAGTGCGGCGCGCACGCTTGATCAAGATCGACGGAACCTGTTAGGGAGAAATCTTCACCTCCTTGCAAGATCACGGCTTCGCGGCCTATCGGTTCGATTACGACTACGACGTAGAAGGTTACCTGCGCCCGAGACCCGTGAAAGCCCGTTCCAAACTCGAAGACTTCGCCTTGAAGACGCAAATCGAGGTGCTGTTCTCACGACGCGATAGCGATCCGACGAGCAAGCAATCGCGAAAACACGACCGCACGAACAACGGCTATCACCGCGCTCCACGACCAAACAGAACCACTTCCACGGTCTGAATGAAGATAAAGGTGTCGAATAGAAACGTGTGATTCTTCACGTAGAATAAATCGAACGTGAGCTTTTCAGCGGCATCTTTGGCGCTTGCGCCATATGGGCAGCGTAGTTGCGCCCAGCCGGTGAGTCCTGGTTTTATACAGTGCCGAAGATCGTAATATGGAATGCTCGTCGTGAACTCGGCCACGAAGTGGGGCCGCTCGGGGCGCGGACCGACCATGCTCATGTTGCCGCGGAGCACGTTCCATAGTTGCGGTAATTCATCGAGCCGCATCTTCCTGATAAGCCTTCCAACGGCCGTAACGCGGGGATCATCCGAGCTCGCCCAACGCACGCCGGCCGCTTCGGCATCGGTACGCATGCTGCGGAACTTGTATAGGACGAACACTCGACCGTGCTCACCGACACGTTCCTGCCGATACAGCACCGGGCTTCCCGCGCTGGACTCTAGCCGAATCGCCAAAGCGATGATCAGCATGAGCGGCCAGCTCAACGCAACAAGCGACAAGGCGCAACCCACATCGAAAATGCGTTTGGCGAGCATGCGTAGAGAGGACGACTGAAAACCGTCGGAAAACACCAAAGAGGATGGTCGCACGTCAAGTTTGACCTTACCGGATTCGCGCTCCAGGAAGTGCGTCATGCCGGTGACCAGGATGCCGCGCTGTTTGCACTCGAGCAGTTCCGTCATCGACAAAGTGCCACGGCGCTCGTCCAGGGCAACGACGATCTCGTCGATTCGATGCTCGCACGCCCAATCGCAAACCCTCTGCCCTCCGAAGTCGATGAGGTTGCAATGTGGCTTGATCAACTCGCCGACGCTAGGCGCAAAGCCGACGATCGAAAACGTGTGCCAGGACGAACTGACTCGAAGACATTCAGCGATGAGGGCTGCGCCATCGCCTGCGCCGAGCACGAGGACGCGTCGCTTGAGCAGGTCACCGCCGATAAATTTCCCGAGCAACAGGTGTGTCGCAATGACGCCGAGTGCGCCGAGACCCAGTGCAACGCCGAGCACGCCACGACCGATATATATCTGCGGCACAAAATAATAGATCATAACAAGCAGCACTGTTGCAAAGGCGAAGGAAATCGACTGGTGCAACAGCACGAGCGAGCGCCGTTCGCGTATTTGAGCCTGGTACAAGCCGAGCGCGAACATGCAAAGCACGACGGTTCCAGAAAACGTCGCGGCGCGCAAGAAAAAATGCTCGGCGAACATCGCGTAGCTGCGAGCGTCGGTGAGATAGCGCAAACGCAGCGAGAATTCGGCAGCGAGCATCAGCACTGCGGCGTCAGCGCAACCGAGAAGCAACATCCAACGCCGCGGAGACTGGCGCAAGACGCGTAGCAGTTCGTGATCGGCGGGATGCGATGCAACAGCGCTCGGCTCTCGCGTGGCTTTGCGTGCCGTGCGCGCGGCCCGGTGACCCGAAAGATCCTTCAAGGGCCGTTTTGCACCGGTCGAAAAAATACGGGCGACTTTTCGTTCGTGGGCAGATCGACATCGCTGCATTCGCGGTTTGCTCTTTCGAGACCATGCACCACCTGGTCGCATGGGACTCCTCAGATTCAGCCCGCAAACCTAATCGAATCGACGAACAGGTATACGCCAGTCGGCGCGTTGTATCGGTACGGCAGCGAACGCGATGCGGATCTTGGCCCGAGCGGCGACCAGCACCTCTCGACTGAGAGTACATTCGTCGTTGGGCCCACTGTTGCAATTCGCCCGGCCCGGGAGTTCGGCGGTCATTAGCGCGTGAAGAAATTTCCCTGGCGCGCCATATCACGGCGTGAGTTTGGAAAGAAAGCAAGCGAGCTCTACTGTAGCAGCCGTTCCCGAGCGGCCTTTGAATCATCCCTGCATATCTCCGGCGAGCCGAGGTTTTAAATGCCAGCCCCTCACTTATTTCCCCAGCCTGTGACCCGCATCGCATAACTGAGGTGGGCTATGTCCCAGGGTGGAGGCGCCGAAACAAGCGCACTCTTCCGATGAAACTTTTTCTTGCCGCTGCGATTCTCATCCCGCAATTTGCAGTGACCCTAGCGAACGCGACCACATATTACGTGCGCTCCGACGGCGGCACGACGGCGCAATGCAATGGTCAAAGCGACCTGCCTTACAGCGGCAATTCCAATTGCGCGTGGCACCATCCGTTCGACGCGCTGCCGCCACAGGGCGACGGCGCCAATCCGACGCTTAACCTGCAGGGGGGCGACACGCTGATCGTCGGCGCGGGCAGCTACGAGTTGGGCCTCAACGCACCGGGGGCGAAGTCGTATCCCGCGTGCAATCAAAGTTGGTCGTGGGATTGCTTCATGGCGGCGGTGCCGAGCGGCACGGCGCTGAGTCCGACGCGCATTCTGGGCGCGGGTTGGGATCAGGGCTGCAGCGCGCCGCCGCAATTGTGGGGCAGCGAGCATTCGGCGCGCGTGGTGTCGCTCGATCACAGTAGCAACGTGGTGCTTGCGTGTCTCGAGATCACCGATCACAGCTCCTGCATCGAATCGCACCTGGGCGGCAACAGCCCATTGGCCTGCAACCGCTCGACGCCGCCTTATGGCCCCTGGGCGTCGCACGGCATCTACGCACGCGACTCCAGCAACGTCACGCTGCAGGATCTAAATGTACACGGCATGGCGAACCGCGGCATTCTCGCCGGACGCCTGAGCAATTGGACGCTGACGCGGGTGAAGATCGTGATGAACGGCTGGGCTGGCTGGGACGGTGATCTGGGCGAAACCGCCGGCTCCTCTAACTCCGGGCAGATGTTGTTCCAAAACGTCGAAGTGGGCTGGAACGGCTGCGGCGAAAGCTACCCGGACCACAGGATCGTCGGCTGCTGGGGCCAGCAGGAAGGCGGCTATGGCGATGGCCTGGGTACCAACAAAACCGGCGGCAACTGGAAGTTCGTCAATTCGTATTTCCACCACAATACGCAGGATGGGCTCGACCTGCTCTACGCCGACACCACGGCGACGATTCTGATACAGCAGTCGCATGCGCAAGGCAATTCCGGCAATCAAATGAAGTTGGCAGGCTCCCCGACTGTGGAGAACTCGCTGATCGTTGGCAACTGCTCGTACTTCGTCGGCATCGACAACATGTCCGGCAACAACAGCGGCGGCGGCAACACCGCCGGGGACATCTGCCGCGCCTTGGGCAATGCCCTGGTGCTTTCGGTGCAGGCCGGATTGCACGCGATGGTGCGTTACAACACCATCGCTGGGGAAGGCGATTGCCTGATCCTGGCGATCAACGGCGACGGTACCTCGAGTGTGGCAATACAAAACAATGCGTTGATCGGCAAGCCTGACTGGATCAAGGCGAATCAGAGTCCGCAGCCGCAATCCTGCTTGTTCTATTGGGATAGCGGGTCGGCGACATGGCCGGTGAGCTATGCCGGAAATCTAACATTTGCAGTGAAAAACAACGACTGCCCGGCAGGTACGCACAACCTGTGCAACGTGGACCCGATGCTGTTCGACGAAACCCTGTCGACATTCAATCCGGTGCC